>Ga0209916_1000235_pt1 | contig 108338 bp, 128 predicted proteins | sample ThiBio_1000_plan_FD_183956 | JGI IMG/M metagenome (GOLD analysis project Ga0209916, IMG submission 183956) | Wastewater bioreactor microbial communities from Cape Town, South Africa - Thiocy_solids_2 (SPAdes) | ecosystem: Engineered > Bioreactor > Thiocyanate-remediating > Anaerobic-Aerobic ... | reverse complement strand
CGCAAGAAGAAGGAAAGCGAGAACCAGGACGAGGCACTGGAGGAAACCTTTCCGGCCAGCGATCCTGTCTCGCCGTTCATCCCGTCCAAACCGCCGGAACCGGATTGAGCGAGAACATCGCCGACAAGCGGAGTACGCGCACAACTGCGCATGACCCAGGTCGAACACCTCGACCAGGCAAGAACGATGTCCTTTGAAGGCGGTGGCTCTTCCAACGTCCTGAAGAAGCTGATTGGCACCTGGCGAGGCAGTGGCGGAGAGGGTCGATGCGTCGTTGGCGGACGGTTGCCGTGGAGGCTGTCGCCTGCTATCTTTAATTTCGCATAATGTATATTATGTAAAATCGCGCCAGATTCGGCGGGTTTTACATCGGAATCAGACGCTTACCGGCTTTTGACGGGTCCACTTTTGGACCCGATGTGTGATACCACGCCGTTACAGTCAAATGCAGCCGCCTGCTGGCAAGGGCGAGCTGCTGCATGTGGATTCGCAGGATGCGCTGGCGCGGTTTGCGCGCATCCTGCCGGGTAGTCGGGCGCCCACGACGGTTCGGCTGTACGTGGGCGTGGTGCGTCGGTGGCTGGCTTACGGTGGAGCGGCAGACCGGCTCGATGCCGCCCTGCTGCAACGGTGGTTGAGCGATCGTCGCCGGCAGCACGCGGCGCCGGCGACGATCAACGTGGATATCAAGGCGCTGCGCGCGTTCTACGACACCATGGCGCTGATCGGTGCCGCTCCGCAAGCAGAATCGAATAATTGTCCAAAAGGGCGGCGCGTGCCGGTGCGCCTGGTGCGCTGTTTCAGCGACGAACAGGTGCTGGCGATGCTGGCGGCTCCCGATGTGTGCACGTTCGCCGGCTACCGCGACAGCGTGATGATGCGCACGCTGTGGGAGACCGGCCTGCGCGCCAGCGAGCTGGTCGGGCTGGGCCTGGGCGATGTGCTGCCCGATGCGGTGTACGTGGCATCCGGCAAAGGTGGGCGCAGCCGCTGGGTGCCGATCAGCGCGGAACTGCATGGCCTGCTGGTCGGCTACATGGCGCTGCGCGCCACCACGCGCCCCGGCAAGCGCGCGGCGCTGTGGGTGACGGTGGCAGGTCGCGCCCTGCGCAGCCGGCGCAGCGTGTGGGCCATCGTGAGCCGCTGGGCGCGCGCCACGCTGGGTAGTGCCGTGGGTTATGACCGGGTGCGCCGGGCGGCGCGCCAGCGGCCGTGGAGCGGGCAGTATCCGCACCTGCTGCGCGCCAGCATGGCCACCACCCTGCTCCGCCACGGCTGTCCCCTGCCCGCCATCATGCAGATGCTCGGCCACACCAGCCTCGATAGCACCGCGCGCTACCTGGCCGCGGACATCAGCCATTTGCGTGCAGCGATCGACAAGCATCCGCGGAACCATCGGTCAGCCCGCCCTGGCGAGTCGACCACGCCGGCGGGCGTGGCGGGATCCAGCGATCCACAGGGGGGAATCGGGCAAGCCGCGGAGCCCGACCAGTAGCTGGTGGAACTGGTCCCGGCCCAGCCGCAGGCACGTATCCACGCCCACGGCGGCCAGGCGCAGCCGGTATTGCTCCTCGGTGAGGCCTTTGCGCGATCGCGCCAGCACGTGGATCATGCGCACCCGGTCCCGCGTCATCTGCCAGCGCTTGCGCGCGAGCAGGTCCAGGCCGCAGCACCAGCGGTGCGCGGTTGGCTGTTGGCAGCGGGGGCAGGTGCGCATCGGTTCACTGCTCCTCGTCGTCGTCGACTTCATAGTCGCCGAGCTCGTCGAACGGCTCGTAGTCGTCCTCGCCGAATCCGGTGGCGCCGGCTACCCGATCGGCGCACACCCAGCCGCCAGCGTCCGGCAGCAGGCGGAACGCCACACCGGAAGGCATGGACGCATCCAGCCGCCGCGCGGAAATCGCGTACATGGCCAGTGCGCCGTCGAGGGTGACGTGGGCGCCGATATCGAGTTGGCGGCTGGCGTGGGTCATGCGGCCCTCGCGTAGAACTCGATCAGGTCGGCCAGGTCGTTGGCCACTTCGGCTTCTGCCATGTCCTGGCACACGCTGTTGCCGATCAGCTTCACTTGGTCGGTCTTGGTGATTGGGCGCCACTCGAATTCGCCGCTGCCTGGTGCGGTTTCGAATAGGCCGCGGTCGATGATGTAGCTGTCGAGGAAGCCTTGCGCCCGGGCCAGCTCGCGGGGCACGAGCATGCGCAGGGTGATATCGGCCAGCACGTAGCCGCCCAGCAGCACCATGTCGGCGGGCTCGGGGAAGTGTTCCGGCAGGTATTCATGCAGGAAGTCGGCCACCGCCTTGGCGCGCCCGCGCAGATCCGGCGCCAGCGTGTCGGCCGGCACCTGCACGCATTGGATCAGGCCCATGCGGTCCTTCGTCGGCACCGTGTGCATCGGCTCGTCGCAGCCCTGCCACTGGCCGCCCTCGCCGTAATACTTGACCAGGTAGGCCGACACCAGCCGCTGGTTGGCTCCGCTGGCGCAGATGGTCGACACCGGATCGCGCACGTCGCGGCCGTCGCCATCGTAGAAGCCGCCGTTGGCCTGCTCGAGGAAGTGGGCCTGCATGACTGCATGGCCACCGGACGCCGTTACGGTGTTGAGCGGGGCCTGCGCACTCTTGCAACCTGCTCCCCACCGCTTCACGCCTCCGGGTTTACCTTCGCCATGTGCTGCGGCAATCAGGCATGCCGACGACAGCGCATGCTTCACGCCACCAGCCACCACCGTGCCCAACGGCTTGCCGATGTCCAGCGCGCGCGGTTCTTGCCCTTCGCGCTCGCCGTAGCCGGTTTGCACCAGCGTCGGCGCCACCAGCGAGAAATGCCCGCCCTTGATCTGCGCCACCTGCGTGCGCAGCGGCTCGTCGGCCGGGAACACGCGCTGGCTGCTGCTGTTGGCGTGCTCGGTCAGATAGGGCGTAACCAGGGCATGGTGCGTGCCGCCACCCGTGATCGTGCTCAGCGGCTTGTCGATACCGTGCGTCGACGTGTGCGCCTCGCTGGTGCCGCGCAGCGGCACGATGAACGGCTGCGGGCAGTTCAGCACGTAGCGCCACATGCCCTTCGCGATGCGCTTCAGCGTGTTCGCCGCCAGCGGCTTTTTGCGGCCGAAGATGCTGCGCGCCGGCAGGCCGAAGTCGATGCACTCGGCGGCGGTACGGTACGGTTTCAGCTTGCCGCTGGCCACGGCCTTGCTGTCCGGCGCGCCGTGCGTGTCGGCGCTCCAGGTGATCGCCTTGCCGTCGCGGCGGAACTTGACCACCAGCCGCTTGCGGATGGTGGGCGCGCCCTTGTCGCAGGCGCGAATCTCGCGCCAGTCGGCGGTGTAGCCCAGGCCGCGCACCAGCGCCGCTACCGGCGCGCTGGCACCAAGGAACTCCACGATCTCGGCCATGGCCGGATGGTCGGCGGCCATGCCTGTGGTCATCGCGGCGATGAACGCGCGGAACGTCTCGCCTTTGCGCTCGGCGATCGCGCTGCCGGTGTCGTCCAGCGGGCACCAGTTGACGAACTCTTCGACGTTCTCCATCTCGATCACGCGCGGGCTGGTGGCCAGCGCCCAGCGCACCACCACCCAGGCCAGCCCGCGGATGCGCTTGCTGCGCGGCGCCTTGCCCTTGGCCTTGCTGTGGTGCCGGCAATCCGGCGACGCCCACAGCACGCCCACCGGCCGGCCGCGCGTGGCCGCGATCGGGTCCACTTCGAACACGTCCGTCTGGTGGTGCTCCGTGTGCGGGTGGTTGGCGCGGTGCACGGCGATCGCGATGGCGTTGTGGTTAACCGCCACGTCGGGCTCGCGGTAGGCGCGGGCGATGCCGGTGGATGCGCCGCCGCCGCCGGCGAACAGATCCACCACCAGTTCCTGGTCGAAGTTGAGGAAGGCGGTGCCGTCAGCCATGCGCCCTGCTCCCCGCCAGCAGATCCACGAACCACGGGGTGTGTCCTGCCGGCAGCTTGCGCAGGTCGACGTGGATCGCGTGGGTGATGATGAAGTTGCGAAGCGCCTGGTTGGTGACGCGCCAGGGGGCGCGGCCGTCCGCGGTTGGCTGGTGGGTGGGGTCGCGTTCGGCGGCGAGCATGCCCAGGTGGATCCAGCGCGTGACGGTGGTGGGATCGTGGCCGAGCAGGCTGGCGACCTCGCGGGCGGTGTAGTCGTCCTCGCGCGGGTCGCGCTGGATCGCGCGCCGTTTGCGTTGCACGACAATCGCGGCTTCCGTGCGGCGGAAGCCCTGGCGCCGCAGTGCGTGTTGCACACCGGCCGGCCGCAGGTTGCGGGTGGCGCGCAGGATATCCAGCTCAGCCGGGCTCCACGGCGCTTCGCGGAAACGCGGGGTGGTGAGGCCAAGGTCACGCGCTCGGCGGCTCACCCACCACACCGGACGCGCCAGGCGCTTGGCCAGCGCCACCACGTCGCCCCGCTGCATCGGGCGCTGATGCGCGGTGCGGATGGCCTCGTCCATGCCCGGCTCCAGCGTCCACGACTCGCGCACCAGCGGCCGGCTGGCGCAGCGCAGGCCAAGCGCGTTGGCATGCTGGTAGATCGCCGACCGGCTGCGGTGCGGCAGCAGCGCGATCACGCCATTGATGCCGCCCGCTGGATACGCCTCGCGCAACACGCGGATCTCGCGCGTGGTCCAGGCTGCGCGGCTGATGGGCTGAGGGGGCGCCGTGCTGATGGAAGCGGTGCCGTCAGGCATGGGGCGACTCCTCGGACTGCTCCAGCGCGTCGGCGAGGGTTGGCTGATCGTGCTGCACGCCAGGTGTCCAGTCGTAGCTGTCCAGGCTCACCAGGAAGCGCAGTGCCATAGCGGCAGCCTGTTGTGCTTCCTTGCGCACGTCGTCGGGCTTGTTCTTGTGCGGCTCATAGACCTGTTGCAGCACCGCCTTCGACAGCTCGCCGGCTTCCTCGTTGAAGACGCCGACGGCGTGCAGCGGATCGGTCGGCCACGTCGGGAACTTGCGGATCGCCTTTTCCAGCTCGTCCATGACTTCGCGGACGACAGCCGGCACCCTCGCGCGCTCGGCAGGCTTCACCTGAAACTGCTTTGGCGACGCTGCCGCTGCTTGCGCAAAAACATCAGCCTGCGCGTTCTGCGCGAGGGCGGCTATAGCCGCGCGAGCTTGCTTCTCACACTTCTCCCGCATGCCATGACCCGCAGCATCCGCGATGGCTTTGGCGACACGATCCACCACATCCTCGGCCACCCTTTCCTGCCCTGACGCATAAGCCCGCTCGCGAATCGGCGTCTCCGGCTGCGGGCAGTTTTCAATGGGCGTCGTCATCACGCATCCCCCGGCCGCGGCAGCCCGAACACCTCAGCCAGCTGCTCCAGCAGGCGGCGCAGTTCGGTGGTCATCAGGAACAGGGCGGCGGCGGCTTCGTCGTGGGCGTCCTGCAGGCTGTCGCCCAGCGTGTCCAGCACCACGTCGAGGAAGCGCAGCTTGTGCAGCACCAGGTCTTCGCCCAGCACGAAGCTGATACGGTCGTCGTAGACCAGGCCCAGCTTGAACACCTGCTTGCCGCTGCGCAGGTGTTCCTTGACCTCCTCGGCGTCCATGTCCTGCCGGCGGGCACGGATGACGGCGCCTGCGGCGGTGGCGGGGTCGCGCAGTTCGCACTCGTCGCCCAGGGCGAAGCCGGCCGGCAGGCGGCCGGTGGCCAGCCAGTCGGTCAGCAGCACGCGCGGGCCTTCCTCCGGTGCCGGCGGCACGGCGGGGAAGCTGCCCAGCGCCTCGCGCCAGCAGGTGAGCACGGTGTCGGCCTGCTTGCGGCTGGCGGTGTCGATCACCAGCCAGCCGTTGGCAATGTCGGCATAGGCGGCGGTGCGCGAGCTGCGCACGAAGGCGCGCGGCAGCAGCTCGGTCAGCAGATCCTCGCGGATGCGCTTGCGCTCGCGGCCGCCGACGTTGCGGCCTTCCTGCTCGGTGATCTGGCGCACCTTGCGCTGCAGGGCATCGGTGAGCACGGCGGGTGGCAGCAGTTTGTCTTCGCCGCCCAGCATGGCCAGCGTGCAGCCGTTCTCGGTGAGCGTGAGGCTATCCCAGCCGTCAGCGCGCCCCACCGGCGGCACGAAGCCGCGGGTGAACAGCTCCAGCGGGCCGCAGGGGCGCAGGCGACGGTCGTCCAGCGCCTCGTCCAGGCGCTGCAGGTCGTCGGCCACGGCGGGCGAGAATCGGAACAGGGTGAGGTTGCGGAAGAACATGGCTCAGCCCCTCCGCAGGTTGGCAGCGCGGCGCCGCCGGCGTGCGGTCTTGCCGGCCGGCGGGCGGGTGGTGCGCACGTGCTGGAATGGCTTGCGGGCGCCGGTGCGGTCCCTGCCCTTGCCGCGCCTGTCGCGGCGGCCGGTAGTGGTGTGGGCTTGTTCGGTAGGCAGGCGCGGCAGGGGCGCGGCGTTGCTCATCAGCGACAACGCCATGGCGACCAGGTGGGATAGCGGGGTGCGTTTGTGCATGGTGGGTTCCTAAGCGGTAGTGGTCAGGCGCGCTTGCCGGCGCGGCGGTGGTGGATAAGGTGGTACTCGGCCACGCGCACGATGTGCCGGCGGCGGTCGCGCACCTTGACCATCTGCATGCCGATGGCGATGCCGTGGTCGGTTTTCAGCTCGTGCATGCGGGCGCTCACGCAGATCACGCCGCAGCGGCGAATCAGGTGCATGGTGGTGGCCGGGCCTCGTCGCAGCTCGGCAAGGATGGCCTCGTGCTGGGGGCTGAGTTGGGACATGCTCAGTCCTCCCACGCGATGCAGCTGGGCGTGCGGCACTGGCCCTTGCTGTGCACGATGGCGCCGGCCTCGTCGTACTCCACCTGCACGCTGCAGCGCGAGCCGCAGGCGGTGCAGCGGTAGCTGCCGCTGGTGGCGCTGTAGCGACTGGCCAGGCGCAGCACGTTGCGCTTGGCGGCCTTGCCGGCGACGCTGTCCATGATCGCCGGCGGCACGAACATTTCAGCGGGCGCGAGCATGGAGGGCCTCCTCGGTGGACTGGTTGAGCGCGGCCAGCAGCGCGTCGGCGTAGCGCACGGCGCGCGTGGCGTAGATGTCGGCGTTGCTGGTGCTTTGGGTGGTGGCGGGGCTGGCGGCGAGCAGGCCCTGCAGGGCAGCCTTGGCCGTCTCGTAGCGCATGCGGTCGATCACGGTCATGGCCGATTCGCGGAACGCCGTGACATCCTCCGGGCACTCCGGCATCGGCGACATGGCGGCGGCGAGTGCCCGTGGCAGGTATCCATTCGTCATCGCTGCGCCCTCCCCTTCGCCGCGCGCATCGGCCGCACGTTGTCGCGGCGCGGGGCCAGCGGCAGCGGCAGGGTTTCGCCCAGCTCGCCCCAGGCGCGCACGGCGTCGGGCAGGCTGGCGCACCAGCCGGTGCAGCGGCGGCACGGGCACTCGAGCTGATGGCGGTCGGCGATCACGGCGAACTGCACGCCCTCGCGCTGGGTGCTGCCGCTGGCCACGTAGTGGCGCGGCTCGGTCTTGCAGGTGCCACAGGCGGCGAAGGTGCCGCGCGGGTGGGTGATCTGGCGCTGTTTCATGGGCAGGTGCACTCCTCTGATGGTTCGCGCCGCGGCGAGCCAGCGATAAGCGGTGGGTCTGGAAACCGGGAAGCGATCGCACACGTCGTCGACGGACGGCATCACGTGCTGGTCACTCATCCAGAAGGCGAAGCGCAGCATCTTCTCGACCAGCGCGTCGCGGTTCTTGGTGCGCGTGCGCGGCGTCATCGGCCCACCTCGCGCACCGGTTCGGGCTCGTCGTCGATCAGCTTCATCAGCTCGCGGCCGAGCGGGGACAGGCGCAGGCACTTGTCGCCGTCATCGCACAGGCAGTGCTCGCCGCAGCCGCCGTCCGGCGCGTCGAACGGCTCCAGCAGCTCGCTCTCCAGCGCGTATTCCTCGGCATCGGCGCCGTCGATATCGCAGCCGCCATCCGTGCGCGCAGCGGCCAGCATCCGCGCCGCGTAGCGCGCCACGCCTTCGCTGTAGGGGATGCGCAGCGCGGCGGCCAGCTGCTGAAACAGCACCAGCGCCTTTTCGTGCGGCAGGAAGTTGTAGCCGGCGCCCACGTAGACGGCGATGCGGCCATCGGGTTGGCGCTCGGCGAGCGGGCGGAAGGTGGTGGGCGCGTTCATGCCAACTTGCCATGGTGGCGCTTGAGCCACTCACCAAACTCTGTGCCAGAGTCCGCGGCGAGGAAGTCTCGATAGCGCTTCGACGACCGGGTGAGCTGCGGCGGCTTCGGGCTGTGCTGCTCCATGTACGCGATGCCTGCCGGCGTCACCTGAAAAAGGTCGTCGCCGCCCGTCAATGCGTTGCCGGTATGGCGCGTCATCAGCCCTCGGATCACCAGGTCGACGCACTGGTCGTAATCCTTCGAACCCGGCCCGGTGACGAAATGGTTGCGGTAACGCTCACCCTGGCCGAACTGGTCGACGCCGAGGCTGTGTTGCAGGATGTGCAGATCGTGGTTCATCCCACCCTCCTCACGGCATCCAGATCCGCGTGCTCGCGCAGCACGTGGCGCACCACGGCGGCGGCTTGCGCGCCGTAGACATTGGCGGTGGTGGATTTCTTGGCGTGGCGGGCCAGGTGCTGGCCGGCTTCCAGGCCCAGGGTTTCCACCACGTCGCCCACGCGGCGGTGGCGCAGCAGTTGCGGGTTGAGGTGGGCGATGCCGGCGGCGGCGCCCAGGGTGCGGATGCGGTTGTAGGCCTGCTGGCGGGTGATGCGGGTGCCGCGGTTGCTCACGAACATGGCCTGCTCGCGCTCGGCCGCCATCGCCGGGCGCACGGCCAGCCAGTCGGCCAGCCACGCCACGCTGCGCGCGTTGATCGGCACCACGGCCGGCTTGCCGCCCTTGCCCACCATGCACAGCTCGCCGCGCGCCAGATCCACGCTGTTGCGCGGGCGATACACCGGGCCGGGCAGGTCCAGCGCGGTGGCATCGCTTACGCGCAGCGCGCCATCCAGCATCAGGCGCATCATGGCGCGGTCGCGCAGTTGCATCGGCGTGCGCGTGGGCAGGGTTTCCAGCAGCGCCATCAGCGGCGCCAGCTCCGGCGCGATCTGCGGCAGCGCCACGAAACGCACGTCGCTGTCTTTCGTCGGGTCGTGGTGCAGCCAGCCCTCGCGGTTGGCGTGCGCCACCAGTTGGCGCAGCACCACCAGCTTGCGCGCCTGGCTGCGCGGGGAAAGCCCGCGGTGGCCCAGCCGATCCAGCCAGCGTTCCACCAGGCGTTCGCCCAGCAGGCCGATCAGCTCCACGCCCTGCAGCGCGGCAAACTCGGCGAAGTCGTGCAGGTCGCCGCCGTAGGCCACCAGCGTGTTGATCGCCGCGCCGCGCAGGCGCTTGCGCTGCAGGTAGTGTTCGATCGCCTGCGCCATCGTCACGGGCGCCACGGCGTGGCCGGCCAGGGTGATGAGGTTGGCGGTCATGGCTGGTCCTCGCCGGTGGTGTCGGCAGGCATGTCGCTGCGGTCGATCCATTCCATGAGCCGCGCGGTCAGCCAGTAGCAGAGGCTGGCAAGCCCGATAAGGAAGGCGAACAGGCAGAGCAGGACCAGGGCGGCCACCCAGCCGCCGACGCAGTACATCGCGGCGGTGTAGCCGACCAGGGCGAGCGGGATCAGCGTGCGGGTCTTCATGCGCCACCGCCCGCGCGCTGCAGCGTCTCTTTCAGGGCCACCATGGCGCGCTCGCACTCCAGTCGCTCGGCGGCGCCGAAACCGTAGGTGGTGCCTAGTTTCTCGAAGGCCTTGATGACGCGGTTTCCCGCTGCCACCAGTTCATCGGCCAGGCCCAAGCTATCGGCGGCACCCTGCAGATGCATTTCGCACAAGCCGGCATGACCAGGTGCTTCCATGGCCCGGAACTGCTTGGCCGACTCACTCAGCGCGTGTTGGCAGCCTTCGATCGTCGTTCGTAGCGTCGTCATCGGGCACCGCCCAAGCTGACCACGATCAGCGCGACGAGCAGCAGAAGGCAGGCGACGACGGCGAAGCCGGCGCCCAAGGGCAGCAGCTCGGCCGGCGGCGCGCCGTGGCGGCGTTCCGTGCGGCCGCTCACGACGCCACCGCCCGCAGCTGTTGCTGCAGCGAGTGCCACAGGCGGCGTGCGGCCTGCTCGGCCTGCGCCTGGTTGTTGAACAGGTTGCCGGTGCGGGCTTTCAGCGCGCCGCTGGTGCCGATCACCTGGCCGCGCCATAAGCCGCCCTCGCGCTCGCCGTGGAAATAGACGTCCATGGGTTTTTTCATGCGCGTGCTCCCGGCGCGTACCAGGCGGGTCGGAACCGTTCGCCGGCCAGGTCGCCCGCCATCAGCCACAGCGCCGGCACGGCCAACACCTTGGCCATGGCGCCGATCTGCAGCGGGTCCGGCGGCGTGCTGCCGCCCATTTCCAGCGAGGCCAGCCGTTTGGGGGTGATGCCGGCGGCGGTGGCCAGATCCTCCGGCGCCATCCGGGCGTGCTCGCGCGAGGCGCGCAGGCGCTGGGCGAAGCTGTCCGCGTGGGCGTTGTGCTGGCGGGTCTCGGCGCGCATCAGGCGAGCCTCCCGCGCGTGCTGGCTTCGCCCGCGATCATCAGCAGGTCGAACACCGCGTCGCCCACGCTCAGCTTCCAGCCGGGCAGCTCCAGGTTCTTCAGCGTGCCGGGAAACTCCCGGAACGCCGCCACCGCAGCGGCCTGCGCGCCCTTGGGCGTGATCACCGTGCACACCGGCATTTCGCGCGAGCCCTCGCGCCACAGCGTCACCGCATAGCTGCGCATGGCGCCGTGCGCCTGCACCATCTTGTGCAGCATGCCGCGCGTGCAGCCCAGGTCCGCCGCCACCGATTTCAGGGTGGCCTTGATCCGCTTTGCCGCGGCTACCGCTTCGGCGGCTTCCGCGCAGCGTTCCGGCGTGGCCGGCCCCACGTACAGGGGGGGGGTCTGGCGGCGCGTGGTGGTGGCCGCGTCGATGGCCGGGTGGGTGATGGGCGCTTCCATCAGCGCGCCCTCCCCTGCTTGGCCAGGCCGCCGAGGATCAGCGGATAGCCGGGGCGGTGCAGGCGCAGCGCGTCGATCAGGCGCAGCGGCATGCAGGGATACCAGCGGAGCAGCGCGCACTGCGCGGCGGCCAGTTGGCGGCGGCGCGGCGGTTGGGTTACAGTGGGCATGTCTTCCGTACTCCTAAGCGCGGTGGGCAAACCGAACGCCTGGGGTTGCCGCCCCGGGCGTTCTTCGTTTTTGGCAGCAGACGCTGCGCTGATGGCCCGGCGATGGGCGTTGCAACCCACAGGAAAGGGAGAGCCGTCCCGCCCTGTCTTTATCGCCAGGCCATCAGCGAAACGTCCGGCGGTCATTGCATGTAGTCCTCGACGCGGATGCCGGCGATCGCATCGTTGAGCGAGCCGCGCGGCAGGCCGTAGGTTTCGCGCGCCGCCGCCATGGACACCAACGACCGCCGCGCGGCGCGCCAGCGGTACACCGCCGCCAGCCGCGGGCGGCCTTCGCGCTGGGCGGTGTCGGCCAGCACCTGCAGCTCCTGACAGGCATCCGCTGCTTCCGCCATGCGCTTGAAGCTGCGCCCGCGCATCACTTCACGCTCCGCAGCGGCTGGCTGTCGCCCAGCACGTGCTGGTGGATGCTGCTTTTGAGCGTCACGGCGTAGGCCTGCAACGCGTCCAGTTCGGCCAGCGCGGCGCTGGCGTGCGCGGCATCGCCGGCATCCATGCGGCCGTCGTCCAGCATCGGCGCCAGGCGGTTCACGGTGTCGCCCAGGTGGCGCAGCAGTTCGCCCAGCTGCTGTTGCTGGCCGGCGGGCGTGGGTTGCGGCTGCGGCGCGGCCAGCAGGCCCAGGCGGTGGCTCAGGTCCGCCAGCAGGTGGCTGCGGTACGGCTGCGGCAGCGCGAGGATCAGCGCCTCCTCGATGTCCACCGCCATGCGCACGCGGCCGTCCAGCATGCGCTTCACCGTCTGCCGGTTGGCCTCGCTGTCGGCGTACGGGTCGGCGCTGCTGGCAAAGGTCACGCTGCGCGCGTGCAGCGCGGTGCGCTCGTGGTACAGGTCCGCCACCGTCTGCGCGTAGGTGCGCTCGGTGAGCGCGCTGCGGCTGATGGCCAGCAGCACGTGCTCGGCAATGAGCTGGCTGCGCGACTCACGCATGGCCGTGCACCCCGTGCACCAGCGCCAGGTCCATCGCCATGTCGGCGCTGGCCGCTTCAAAGGCATCGCACACCAGGTCCGGCGCGGTGCCCAGGCGGTAGGCGCGCTGGGTGAGCATCTCGGCGATGATCGCGTGCACGCCCTCCACCGTGGCCACGCCCTCGCGGCGGATCCGCGCATTGAGCGCGCGCAGGGTCATGGCCTCGTGCGCGGTGGCGTGGGTCAGGCGGGCGAAGGCGCGGCGCTGGGCCTCGTTCATCGGCGGCATGCCGTCCGCTTCCAGCTGCAGTTCAGACATGGGCTGAAACCTCCGGGTCAGGCGTGGCGGTGGCGCCGGTGGCAAGCTGAGCCATCGGTAACTTGCGGAGCGTTTCGTGATGGGTGCGCAGTTCGCGCAGGGTGTTCGGGCTCCAGCGCGGCCGGCCGGTGGGGCTGGGGATGGCACGTCCGTTCAGCATGTCCGCGACGCGGCGCAGGCTGATGCCGTGCTTCAGGTCATCCACCACGTCATCGCGCACCGGCCACGTTTCCGGGTCGCGCAGCAACAGGCGTTCCGCCTGGTCGCCCTCGCCCACCGTGATGGACGTGCAGCCGAACGGCACGTGGCCGTATACCCTGCCCTGCTCGCGCAGCGCGGCGTTGCACTCGGTGGCGCGCTGCACGGCCAGGTCGCGCTCGTACTGCGCGGCCGCCAACTGGATGGTCAGGCTGAGCTTGCCGGCCGGCGTGCTGGAGTCGATCAGCTCGCTGATGCTGTGCACGGTGGCGCCGGTGCGCTCGGCCGTGCGGAAGAACGTGAGGCCGTCCAGCGCATCGCGGAACAGGCGGTCCAGGCGGATCACCACCACGCCCTGCGCGGTGCCGGCTTTCAGCGCGTCCAACACCTGCCGGCCCCCTGCCCGCTTGGCCAGCGGCACGCTGGCACTCACGCCTTCGTCGGCGATCGCGTCCACCAGCGTGTGGCCGTGCAGGTCGCAATAGGCGATCAGGCGCGCGGTCTGCTGGCCCAGGCTCACGCCGTCCTTGGCCTGCTCCTCGGTGGAGACGCGGATGTAGCCGACGAGCTTCATGCGGCTGCCCATATGCGTGGAATGGAAACGCGCCGGGCAAAGGCGCCAGTGGGCAGCCCAACATCCAGCGTGCGCCGCGGTGCACGCGCCGCCGCAGGAAAAATGTCCTCGATGTCGATATTGGGGAGCAGCTTGGTGATCGCGATCGCGCGCCGCGGCGACGGATGGTTGCGGTTGCATTCCCAGTCCGAAACGGCCTGCTTGGTCACGCCCAGCAGATCGGCAAGCGCCTGTTGCGTGAGGTTGGCGGCTTCCCGCGCATCGCGCAGGGCGGCGTTGGGCAAGGATTTCATGCGGCCGCCCTGCCCGACTCGGTCGGATAGATATGCTCGATCTTGAGTCCCGGCAGCAGGCGGATCAGCGCCAGCGCCTTGCGCGGCGCCGGTTCGTCCGTGCCTGTCTCCCACCGCGACACCGCTCCCTTGCTGACGCCAAGGGCATCGGCGACGTTCTGCTGCGTGAGGCTTTTGCGCAGGCGCGCCTCTTTGATCGGATTGGGTTTCGCTGTGCTCATAGCTGAAGTTTCGGACAGCGCAACCCATTTGTCAAGTACAGCGCAACCACAAAGTTGCGCGCCTCTATACGCTTGCCGCATGAACACATTCGGCGGGCGGCTGCGAGCCGCTAGACATAACGCCAACCTGACTCAGGAGCGCTTGGGGGAGCGCGTAGGGGTGAGCAAGGGCGCCATCTCCCGATGGGAGAGCGATCAGGACCAACCGCAGTTCGCGGTGCTGCAGCCACTTCGGTGCGCGCTGCGGGTTTCGCTTGACGAGCTGGTTTGTGGTTACATGCAAGGCACGGCGGGCGGCGTGGCGGACCCCTACGCCAAAAGCGACCCACCCAATACCGCTGAGTGGGCGCTGCTCGTCCATCTTCGCCGCGAACCACCGTCAAAGCTTGGCGCGTTGCTGGAATTTCTCGGGGTCCAGGTCGAATACTGAAAAATCAGGAGACAGGGATGAGAGTTCCGTTGGTGATGCTGTTGGTTTCGATCAGCACTATCGCAATGGCCGCATGTTCGGTCCGCCCCGATGGCAGCAATGGCCTGCAGCGCGCGTTCGATGTGCCGGGTGTGAAATACGAGCAGGCATATCACCGTGCCGACAGCTACTTCCGACAGTGCGTGCGCGGTTTCGTCGGTTTGAGTCCCAACGTCACCACCGGGAATATCTACGCCGATTCGAACAGTGCGGAGCTGCAGACGATGAACGGCAGCGGCATCATCGTGGCGCGCGTAAACATCGCGGCCACCACCACCGGCAGCCATGTCAATGTGGTCACGATTCGTGCGCCGGCATGGAACGCCAAGGATCTGGACGCGATCCAAGCAGCCGTAAAAAGCGGCGATATCGTCTGCAAATAGCGTCGCCGCGCGAGCGGGTCAACGCTCCGCCTTGGCACACTCCGCCGTCACCGGCACCTTCGCCGCCGTCTGCCACCACCACACCAGGCACTCCATGCGCACGGCGCAGCTTTCGTATGCCGCGCGCCAGGCGCTGCCGTTCTCCACGATGTCGCGCACCTGCGCGGTGCGGCGCACGGTGGCCGCCGTGCACAACTGCATCAGCGGCGCCGGCGGGGTGAGCAGCTCAATTTTTGTGCGGGTGGTTACGGTCGGCGCAGGGGCGACCGTCGAGCACGCAGCCAACATCATCAGGCACGGCAAGATCCAGTAGCGATTTGGCTGCAGCATTGGTCCTCTCCAGCTCGGCAAGCTTGGTGCGAATGGCGGCATCCTGCGCGGTGGCATGGCCCAGGCGTTGCTGCAGCCCGTCCAGCGCCTTGCTGTCGGTCTCGCGCAGGGCTTTGAGCCCGGCGATCGCCGCATCCTGGTCCCGGTTGGCCTGCACCTGCTGGTTGAGCGTGGCGGCCATGCCTCCCAGCTGTCCGCTGAGGTCGGTGACCGTGCGCGCCAGGCGGTACCGCTGCAGGGTGCTGCTGACCGCGTAGCCGGCCAGCGCCACCACCAAGGCGATCAGCGCGTACTCGATCCACAGGCGCGCTCGCGCGCCGACAAAGGCCAGGGCCTTACTGAGTAGGTTCATCGTCGTGACTCCGGTTCAAGCCGAGCTTGTTCCACACGAGCCGCTGCAGTACCTGGATGCTGGCCGAGGCGCCCAGCCAGCCGCACACGCCCACCGTCACCGCCGTCCACTGCTGGCTCAGGCCCGCGGATTGGCACAGCCACATCGCGAGCAGGCCGACAAAGCCGGCCGACGAGCCCTCCACCAGCGCCCGCCAGCCGCTCAGGCGCGCGCCGCTGTCCATCGTGCGCATGATGTAGCCGAGCACCCCGGCCACCGCGGCGAAGAACGAGTAGGCCGCCGCCTGCAGCCAGCCGCCGGCGGCGAGCCACCAGCCACTGATCGGGCCGCCGGGCTCGATCATGCGACGGTGGCCAGGTAGGTCTTGGGCGTGACGATCGCCAGGCGCGGCGCGGGCGCGATGCCGCCCAGCGCCATCACATAGGCGCGGTCGATCACGCCGGTGTCGTCGACTTGCGCGCCATCCTGCGTGCCCATCACGCGCGCGGTCCAGCCCTTGCCGAAGGTGCCGAACGTGGGCAGGCCACGCAAGAACTGCAGCCGCGCGTGGCACAGCGCATCGGTGAGCGCGGTGGCCCGGTACTGCGCGTCGTAGCGCGCGGCCGCGGCCAGCGTGACGCGCCCGGCCACGCCGTCCTCCTCCACGCCCACGATGCGCTGCAGCGTGCGTACGGCGCGGCCCACGCCACTGTTCACGGCGAAATCGAATACGGCGTAGTCCACGCCAGCCGGCAGCTCGTCGCCGCGCGTGGTGGCCCAGTAGCGGCGGCGATAGATCGCCGCGCGCTCGGCTTCGGTGCTCAGGCGCACGCTCTGCCGCGGCAGGCGCCGTGCCTCGCGGTCCTCGTCGTACACGCGCTGGGTGATTCCGCACATGGTGGCGCCGCCGGGGTCGCGCGGGTGGTCTGAGAATGACCCCTCATAGACCAGGGTCAGGGCCAGGCACGTGGGGAAGTGGGCGGCGCTCATGGCGGCCAGCGTGGTGGGCCGCGCGCGCCGAATCCATGCGGGGATGTGCCAGCGCGTGCCAGGCGCTATGCTCCGGCGATGGTCAAGGTAAGAGCCCTGCTGCGCACTGGCGTCAACATCGAACTCGAGTACCCGGACAGCTTCTTCGATGCCGCCATGCGCCTGCACGTGAAGGGCCGGCGCGGGCAGGAAATCGTGGCGGAGTTGATCGACCACGACTGGCCCGCGCCGCTGTTGACCGTCGACGTGATCCTCAACGGCGGGCAGCCGGGGGCGAAAAGCCTGCGGTTGTGGTGCTGAACTGCTCAGTTCCCTTTGCTGGCCTCGATCGCGGCCCGCACTTCATCCTGCCAGCGCTGCGCCGCATCCGTGCGCGCTTCCAGCGCCGCCACGCGGGCCTGCAGCGCCGCGATCTTGCGCCGCGCCACGACAACGGCCAGCACCAGCCCCGCCCCGACGATCAGCGCGATCATGGCAGCGGCTCCCGGGACAACACGATGCGCTCGCGGGCGAGCTGGGCCACGTAGCCGGCCGCCACCGGCGCCACCGTACCGATGAACGATTGCAGCAGGTTGCCGTTGTCGTCGTGCGAGTAGATCCGGTGCAGGTTGTCCAGCAGGCCGGCCGAGTTGAGCCGCACTGCCTGAGCGAACAACTGGTCTGCCAGCGTGGCATCGGCCAGCGCCTTCACGTCCACGCCGACGATGAAGCTGGTCAGCATCGCCAGGTCGTCGGGGTTCACGTTGGCGAGGAAGGTTGGGTAGTCGATCGGTTGCATGGTGGTCTCCATCAAAGCCCGAGGGCGGAAAGTTTGGCGGCGCTGTCGATCTGCGCGGCCAGCGCGGAGGCGCAGCCCTGGGCCACGCGCGCCAGCTCGCCCTGCGCCCAGACGTAACCCTGGTCGCCGGCGGTGTCGTAGTAGCCCGCGCCGTAGGCGGCGCCCGGCTCACCCGGTGCGCCCGTGCCGCTGGCCCAGCCCTCGGGCAGGTGGTCGGCATCGATCGCGGTACCGGCCGGCGGGATGTACTTCACCCAGCCGTCGTAGAGCGTATGCGTGCCCGCCAGCACGCCGGAGAGAGCCACGCTGTGCGTGCTGTCGCTGGTCGCGGTGGGTGCCGCAGTGGCTTCGGCCAGCACCGGCAGGCCCTGCGCGTCGATCAGGTAGGCCCATGCGGACATCACCAGCATGGCGCCGTCGTTGCTCACCGTAGTCAGCGGCACGCGGGCAAAGCGCCCGCCGTCCAGCGCAAAGTCGAAGATGGGCGCGCCGGCAGGCCGGTTGGGGATGGTGGTGATGGGTGTGGCTTGCATGGCGTGTCCTCAGGCCTTGATCGTGTTGTGGGTGGAAATGCGCAGGTGCGCGACGGCGCCGGCGAGGAACGAATGGCCGCCGGTGGAAATGCGCACCACGGCTCGCTCGCCGGGCAGCAGCTCCACGTTGATCACGCGCTGCCAGCCGGAGTCGGTCCACAGGTCGTGGCCGTAGACCATCGGGGCCTGGATGCTTTCACCGGTGCGCACCGTGACCGGGGTGGAAAGCGAGCAGTCCAGTGTGGAGCCATCGGCCACTGTGATCCGGCAGCATGGCTGCGACATGATCCGCGGGCGGCGCCGCACGAAGTGCCAGCCGTCCTGCCCGCGCAGGATGCATGGCCACCACCAGCGCCAACGCTGCGCCAGTTGCCGCGCGGTGAGTCCGCGGCGCAGCAGCATGTCCGCCGCCACGCAGCCGCTGATGCCGCCGCCGCCGGATCCACCGCCGCTGCTGCCGGAGGTGGGGATGGTCACCACGCCGGCGTTGTAGGCGTCGTCGAAGCTGTTCACCGTGTTCTGGTTTGTGCCGGCAAACCACGTCGGCGAACCGCCGGCGTAGTTGTCGCGGGTGTAGATGTAATAGCTGCTGCTGGTGGCCAGGCCCGTCACCGCGTTGAGCTTGGCGCTGTATGACACGCTGGCCGACCCCATCTGGATCGTGTGCGCGTTGATGTCCACCGCCCCGCCACCGTTGGCAGTCAGCGCCACCGCGCTGCGCGTGATGCCAAGGTTGCGGGTAATCGACGAAATCAAGTTCCGCTGATCGCCGATCTGCTGGCCGCTCCCCGGATTCGTGAGCTGGTTGCCGAACTGCGAGGCAAAGTCGTTGAACGGCGTCGCGACGCTGCCGACCTCAAGTTTCAGGTTGCGCCACGTCGCGACAGAGTTCGCGGACATGGTGCCAGCGAACCGCACCACTACGGTGATGGACGCCGTACCGCTTGGCGGAGCCTGCGTCACGCTGTAGCGCGCCAGCGGCCCGATCACCGCCGTCACATGCGGGCGGATCGAGGTATTGATTTCCGTGCCGGAAGCATTGAGAAACCGTAGTTCGATAAACGGCGTGGCCGTCGCCGCCGTCTGCATGCACAGGTCCGCCGACAGCGTCACCGGCGAGACCGTGCACGGCACGATGAAGCTGAATCCTTGGTCGACGGCACCCGTTCCAGGAAACCAGCAAACGAACTCTGGGCCCACGTTGCCAAGGGTGTCGTCGGCTACCACCTGCATCTGCTGCTGCGCACCGCCGATCCATGAGAAGCCCGGCAGCCCGCTAAACCCGAGCGCACCGGAAGGGTTGGGAATCAGGTTCTGGCCGGGCTGCGCGATGCCAGTTTGTTTTGCCGGATTGTAGATCGCGCCGAACTTGGCGGCGCCGTCCGGCACTTCGTCGAGGCTGCTGGGGTACTGCGTGCACACCACGTTGTCCACGTAATACGTGCCCGCGGTATGACCGTTGGCGACAAGGATCGTACGCGCGTAGACCGTACCTGCTGGCGCCGTGCCCAAGGCATATGATCCGGCCGTGGTGGTGCCGGTAACTAGGGTTCCTGTCGTCGCCGATATTTCGACTAGTGACGCATTGACCCAACTGATCGCGACAGCGCATGATCCATTTGCACCGGCCGCCTTGATGAGCGCCTGCGTTTTGTAGACCTGCCCCGGGCCACATGCGGCCAGCCCATTGTTGCGGAAAACCTGGATTCCGCCCGACCCGGCGGGGTGCACTGCCGAGTTAGGGCCGACGCCCGGCGTGTTGCCTGCAGTGTCGATGGCCCAGCCGCTGCCGGGGTCTGCATTCCAGCCATAACCGGTGGGCGCGATGTCGAAGCCGCCGTTGATAACCGGCAATTGCGACACCTGGCCCGTGGCGGTGTTGGCGGTGGCTTGCGCGGTATCCGCCTTCGACTTCGCAGCGGCGTAGATGGCGTTGAGCAGAGTGGTCTTGGCCGTATAGGCAGTCGTCCAGTTGCTGTCCCATGTCGCGCGGGTGATGGCCGTGGTGCCGGTGATACCGGTCCACACGAACGAGGCGTCGAGCACGCCGACCGTCGTCTTGAGGTAGTTTTTCAGCGCCGTGATGGCGCCGTCGTAGTTGGCCTTCTCGGTGGTGATTCCGTAGCTGGTGGCCTGCGCGTCGATGCCGGATTGCTCGGCGGTGAGCGTGTTGTAGCGCTGCTTCGACTGGACCTTCTCGTCGGCCGTGAGCTTGCCGTCGCTGGCGATGTCCGTCAGCTGGTTGAGCGCGGTGGCGGCATCGGCGCTTGCCGCGTTGGCTTCGGCCTGCGCCGCCGCCGCGGCCGCCTCGATCGAAAAGGCGGTGGCCGTCGATCCCTGCTCGAACTTCACGCGGCGCCACGCGAGCGTCGCCCACGTCGCCGCTTCTGCCACCACCCGCACCCGGGCGGTGACAGCACCAGCGCCTGGTGTGTTGGTCGAGGTCGGGCGGTGCCATGCCCCATCCACAACCACAAGTCCGTTCGCGCCATCGGTCACGACGCCGCCGATGCTGTTGTAGTACTGCACGTCCAGATAGTACGTGCCGGTAGCCGCAGCATCGGCGAACATATCCGCTGAGGCGGTGTAGGGCTTTCCAGCTGTCACTGGGATCGGGTCGGTTTGGTAGGCGTACGTGCCGCTGGCTCCAGGCGCCGCCGCCCGCAGCTGGTAGCCATCCGGCGCAGACACCGAGCTGATCGCGGTCGATCCTGTCCAGCCTGCGGAGCCGTTCTCGCCCGAGGTGTTGGGGACGAGGTTGGCGGCTGGGTAGAGGGCGGAGTTCGCCGATGCTTGCGCCGCGTCGGATTTTGTTTTTGCCGCCGCATAGATCGCATTAAGCAGCGCCGTCTTGGCGGTATAGACCGTCGTCCAGGTGCTGTCCCATGTCGTGCGCGTAATGGCGGTGGTGCCGGTGGTGCCGGTCCACACAAACGACGCGTCGAGCACGCCGACTGTGTCTTTGAGGTAGCTCTTGAGCGACGTGATGGCGCTGTCGTAGTTGGTTTTCTCGGTGGTGATTCCGTAGCTGGTGGCCTGCGCGTCGATGCCGGATTGTTCGGCGGTGAGCGTGTTGTAGCGCTGCTTCGATTCGATCTTTTCCAGCGCCGTCAGCTTGCCGTCGCTGGCGATGTCGGTGAGCTGGTTCAGTGCACTGGTGGCGTCGGCTTGGGCGTCACTGGCCGCCGTCGACAGGTCGCTCAGCGTGATGTTGCCAGCCGCCACGTCCGGCACCACGGCGGTGTGAAGCACCCAGGCGGAGGGTGCGCCACACGCGGAAATGTCGCGCACTTCCACGTCGTAGGTCTTGTCGCGGTCAAGGCCTTCCAGTCGCAGCTCGGCCACCGGCGAGCAGGTGGCGATATCGCTCCATGCCGTGGTGCCGGTGACGCGCCAGCGCACCTCGCGCAGGATGGCGGACGAGGCGGCCATCAGCGCGCCACCAGGTTGGGGGTGTGACGGATGTTGCCGCTGCCGCCACTGCCGCCGCTATAGATCGGCAGCCGGTGCACGCCGGGCTTGGGCGTGCCCGATACGCCGGTCACCGCGTGGATCACGCCGGCGTCGTCCGGGCCGCTGTCGCTGATGCGGATGGTGACATCCGGCGGCGGCGGCGCGCTGCACCAGGGCGTGCCGGTGATGGCGCTGACAAAGGTCGGCGGCGTGCCGGTGCCGGCGGCGGGCACGTCGGGCGCTTCATCCACCGCCGTGATCCGCGCCGACAGATCCTGCAGCGGCTCGATGCGCTGCACGATCAGCCGCTGGGTCACCAGCGTGCGCTCGCCCACCACGGCCAGGTCGCCTACCTGCACGCCGGCGGGCAGCGCGCTGGCAAAGGCGAACGTGGCCACGTCGCCGCTGCCCGTGGTGCTGGTGTTGGCCACCGCCTGCACGCCGTCGTCGCTGCGGATCTGCACGGCGTAGAGCGTGCTCGCCTTCAGTACCACGGCGCCGTCCAGCGTGATGCTCTTGCGATCGCCGGCCATGCTCTTGATCCGCCCGGAGCCGGCGCCCCACTCCACCACGTCGTTGGCCGCGGTCACCAGCTGCCCGCGCTGGCACACCAGGTGCTCCATGTCGGCGGTGAAGGTGTAGGTGTTCACGCGCTGCTCGCTGGCTTTCAGTTGGTAGGTGCCGATGCGCCACACCGCCACCGGGTCGGTACACATGCGCAGGTCCATCACCTCGTAGCGGGTGGCCTGGGTGGTGCCGCCGGCGCCATCGGCGCTGTAGCCGTCGGCGTAGACGATCAGCTCGTCCTGCTGGTTGTTGGCCTGCGGGTTGATGAACTGGCAGCGCAGCGCGTGCGGCGGGTCGAAGAACACGCGCTGGCCGCTGAAGTCCCAACTGTTGCGCGGGGTGAACATCTGCACCGGCGTGGTCTGCGCCACGTCGCGGACGCAGCCGTATTTGCCGTTGGGCATGCCGAAGGTGGCGCGACCGCTGGCCAGCACGTCGCGCAGCAGCTCCAGCTGCGTGCGGCCGGACTCCTCCATGGCGTTGTACACGTAGCCCATGGCCTCGCAGTCGGCGGCCCAGTCGACAATTTCGTCGATGGCCATGCGCGACTCCGGCACCAGGCGCGCCACCAGCTGCGGCGGCGCGGCGGTGAGCAGCCAGTGGTACACCCAGGCGTTGTTGCTGGTGGCCACGCCGGTGGTCCACGTATCGGTGTCCGGGTCGTAGGTGCGGATGAGCTGCGAGGCCAGCACGCTGATGGTGCTGACCACGCTGTTGAGCTGATCGGTGGCGCGAATGCGCAGGGCCAGCTTGGTGGTGCCGGTGGTGCTGGGCAGCGCGCTGCTCACGCTGCGCAGCACCGTCCAGGTCATGTCGGCATAGGTCTGGACGGTGGTGCCGTCCCACGTGGTGCTGTTGCGCCCCACGATGACCTCGTATTGCCCCACCGTGGGCAGCTTCCAGCGCAGGCCCACGCGCACGATCTTGCGCACCGCGCTGCTGAGCGTGAAGGTGGTGCCGTTGGTGGTCAGTTCCCCGGCGGACATGGACAGTCCGCTGGCGCCGGCCACGTTGAGCCACGTGCTCGACCCTACCTCGCGGTACTGGATGGTGAGCTGGATGTGGCCGGCCACGTCCCGGCCCTTGTTGTCCACGCCAAACAGGCCGCTGGGGCACTGCAGGTCCAGCGACATTTCGTTGCTGTTGGCCTGCCCTGCCCGCGTGGCGGTGTCGGCGGCATTGTTGAGGTTCACCGCCACCGCCAGCTCGAAGATGTCGTTGGTGTACAGCGTGGGGGTTTTGGTTACCTCCCACTGCACATCGTCGTAGTCCTCGATCGCGGTTTCGCCGATCTTGATGCCCGACACGTCCAGGTCGCCCGGCCCCAGGTCGAGCAGCATGCGCAGGTACTGGTCGCGGCCCACGATCTCGGTATACGGCAGTGCCGCATGGGTGGGGAAAAACCGCACTGTGCCGATCACGCAGGGGATCGGGCTGTACACCGTGGCGCGGTTCTGCGTGCCGGTGAGCGAGTTGAGCGTGTCGAACGGATCGCCGGCGCCGGGCAGCTTGGGCATCGGCGGCGGCACCAGCAGGTTCCCCGCGGCGAAACCGAAAGCAAGGATCTGGCCCGCGCCATTCCAATCGGTGAACCCCGTGTACCAGAGGTACACGAAGGCGACGATCACCACCACGATCTTGAGCAGCTTGTTGTTGTTGCCCCCACCCATGGGCACCGCGGTCACCACCAGCCGCTGGCCCGCCTTGGGCTTCACCTTGGCCCACAGCGTGCGCGGCACCAGCTCGCCGCCCAGTTCCACGCGCAGGCTTTGCGTCGCGCCCGGCCCCAGCAGCTCGGCAATGGTCTGCCCAGCGGGCGCCTCGGCGTACACCGTGTCGGCCAGCGGGTGCGCGCGGCCGGCCACCGTCACCATGCCCTGCGTGATGACGCGCTCAGTCATGGCGGTAGATGCCCTCGATGCGGCGCGCCCAGCGCGGGCTGTCCAGCCGGTCGATCACCGTGCTGTCGCCCGGCGCGGCATGCAGAAAATGCACGGCGTCCAGCATCAGGGCGCAGTGCCACGGGCGTCGCGCGATCGCCAGCACCAGCAGGTCGCCGCCGCGCGGCTGCTCGGTGCGCTGCCAGCCCTCGCGCAGGCCGACACGCACGGCCACGCCGATGGCCCGCCAGTCGTCGCCGTCGCGGTAGGTGTCGTCGTAGCTGGGCAAAGCAATGCCGAACTGGGCGCGATAGACCGCGCAAATTAAGCCCCAGCAATCGTAAGCGTCAGGCCCCCTGCCCTTGTCCACGTAAGGGATTCCAACCCATGGCGCGGCCCAGGCCGGAATCGTCGTCATATGTGCCTCCAGCTTCGACGTGCCCGAATGTCTCCGATCGTTTGGCCGGACACTCCAAAACGCATGGCCAGCGTTGAACGTGGCACTCCTCGGAGTGAACGAATTTGCATGACATCATCCAGAGTCAGCTTATGCATCGGGTGCAATTCACCTTCAGGATGAAACTCCCGCCCCCGACTAACCTTGTCAGCCACGTTATCGTCGTGATTTCCAAGCCGCAGATGGGCAGGGTTACAGCAGGCCGGTACATCGCAGGAATGAAGTACCCAAAGTCCCTTGGGAATTTCGCCTACATAAAGTTCATAGGAAATCCTGTGGGCGCGTCGAGGCAATTGGTTAACGTGGAAAATCCCATACCCCTTGATGCTCAGCCCGCCAAGCCAAAACCAGCATCCATTTTCTGTCTTGCGAATCTTCCGCTCGAAGCGCGCAATATCTTTGGCAGTCAGGATGGTCATTAGAGAAATAAACCCGGCGAGTTCGTTGGCGTGTACTCCATGCTTGGAACCCGCTGATTCAGGATGTCGTCCTCGTACCCCAGCGTGCCGGTGATCGCCAGCACGTCGTAGGTGGCGGACTTCAACGCGAAGTCGAACGGGCCGGCCTCCACCGTGTTGGGGCTGCTGGCCATGATCACTTCCATGGTCACCTGCGGCACGCCGGACAGTAGCCGGATCTGGCGCAGCACCTCGCGGTCGACGTTGTCGATCACGATATCCACCTGCGGCAGCTGGTCGTCGCGCTGCGCGGGCAGGCTCAGCTGCATGGGGTACGGCTGGTAGGTGCCCGCCGTGCGCACCACGGGCTGGGTGTTGTTCACCAGTCGCAGTGTGGTGATGTCCGGATGGGTGATGGTCAGGCACACCAGGAACACCTCGCCGGTCTCCTGCGCGAACATCGCGCGCATGGCGTTGATGCTCACCTGCGAGGTCACGGTAGTTTCTCCAGTTGCAGCGTCACCAGCCAGCGGTTGATCGAGCCTTTCTGGAAGCTGCCCTGCGGGCGCTGGATGAAGCGGTAGGTAGCCGGGTCACCAGTGCGGAAGTCGGTCCAGTCAAACGGCAGCACGTCGGCCACGGTGACCTCGTAGAACGTGATCAGCGTGGCGTACTGCGATTGGGTGAGCTTGAGCGTGCAGTTGAACGGCGTAGCCACGGCGGTGAAGCGCCGGCGCACCTTGGCCACACCGGCCTCGGCGTTGCTGCGGATCGCGTTGCTCACCGCCTGGTAACTGGCGGTGTTGTCTGCCAGTGGTGCCTGCGGCAGCGTGCTCGGCCACGTGGAGTTTGCCATGCTCAGCCTCCCGCCGCGGCGTAGCTGCGCGCCGGCCGGCGCGTGCCGGTGGCGGCGTGGATTGCCTGGCCAAGCCGGCCGCCGCGCGCCACGTCCTGCGCCGCCGCGTTGATGAAGATGTCGAGGTACTTGCGCCCGTCCGCGCCGTCGCGCTGCTCGGTGCGGGCGCCGTTGTCGGCGCCGTAGATGTTCACCACCACGCCGCCCGCATCCGTGCCGCCCGCCGCGCCGCTGCTGCCACCGATCGGGCCGCCGGTGGCATAGCGCGGCAGGCGCTTGGCGCGCACGTCGTCCATGAACCGCTCGCCGTAATAGTTCACGGCATCGGCGGTCTGCATGTATTCGCCGTTGCTGGCACGGATCAGCACGCTGTCGCTGGTGCCGGTGCCGGGGCCGCGGATGGGGCCGCCCTCGGCGTGGCCGCCGGTGCCGGCGGTGGCGAGGTTGAAGCCGCCTTCGCCGGTGACGGAGTTGTAGCCGCCGCCGAAGTAGCCGAAGCTGCTGCTGTCGTACGACGGGCCTGGCGCGAACAGATTGAGTAGCGCGGTGGTGGCCTGCGCGATCAGCGCCTTCGCCACCATGTGCGCCAGCATGTTTTCGAAATCTTTTTCGAAGGTCTTGAACGATAGCTTGCCGCCGGCCAGCCAGTCGGCCATGGAGTCTTCGGCGTCGCTGAAAAGTGTGGCGAAGCCGCGTTTGGCTTGATCCGCTACGTCGGCAGCTTCAGCAGCGTAATTCTTCCAAGCCGCGCGGGCGCCAAGCATCCAATCGCCTTGAGTTTCGTCCATGCGCCGGAAGCTGTCATTATATTGCGCTACCTGCTGGTCCAGCGCGTTCCTTTGCGCTTGCACTGCCGCTTCATACGATTCCTTCGATAACCCGCCCGACTCTCCCCGAATACCCTTCTCGCGCTGCAGCGCCAGCCGCTCCTCCGCCTCGGCCTCCGCCTGTTTCGCCTTGGTGATTTTCATCGCCCGGGCGTATTCCTGGTCACCCATGCCTATACTGGCGATCTGGTTGTCCAGTTGCTGCTGCAACACCTCGTTGCTGTGCGCCAGCGCGTCGGCATAGGCCTTCTGGCCTTCAACCTCCTTCGCATGGCTGTCTTCCAGCGTGCGCTGCAGTGCCTGCTGGCCGCGGTTGAACTCGGCTGCCGCCTTGGTAGCATCGCCGCCCTTCTGCAGGTACACATCCATCTGCGCCGCGAGCTGGGCAATGCCCTGCTCGTACTGCGTCAGCGCGCTGGTGTCGGCCTGGATGTTTTTCCGGTCGAGCGCGTCCACCTGGCTGCTGAACGTGTTGTAGGCGGCGGGCTCCTTGCTCTTGGGGCCTTGCGGGCCGGCCAGCTTTTTCAGCGACGCCTGGTAGGTGTTGTTGGCCGCCTTCACCTGGTTGTCGAACTGCGCCTCGATCAGCGCGCGCTGCTGCGGGTCGACGACACCATAGAGCGCGGAAGCGCGATCCATGCGCAGCTTGTCCAGCGTGTTCTTCAGCACCACGTCGGCCGGGGTGCCCGCGGACAGGCGCCGTTGCGCCGCGATGGCCTCGGCGTTCAGAGCCGCGTCGTTCGACGTTTGCTGCGACGCGAACTGGTCGGTGATGCCCTGCAGCTGCAGCGCCGCCAGCTGCTTGCGCAGCGCCGCCAGCTGCTCACCACCCTGCGCCTGCACCAGGTTGCCGGCGCGGTCGAGGTGCGGGGTGGTGAGCTTGTCGATCGCGGCCTGCACCTCCTTGATCTGATCGGTGATGCTCTGCGTGCGGCCCAAGCCTTTCATCGCATCCCACGCCTTGTTCCACTCCTCGGCCACGGCGTGGCCGGCGCGGATCATCCAGTTGGCGTTGTCCTGCACGTCCTGCGCACGCTCCTTCATCGCCGCCGCGTCGAGCTGGTTGGCGATGCGCGCCGCCTCGCGCGTGTGGCCCTCGGCTTCCAGCGCGGCGATCTGCGCGTATTGCGCGGAGGTCAGGAAGTGATATTGCTCGTTGAGCTTGGCGATCGCCTCGGACGGCTTGTCGCCGATCTCGATGATCTTGGCCACCGACTTGTCGATGCTCTCGCCGGTGACGGTGGACATGTCCACTGCCTGCTGCGCGAGCACGTCCAGGCTGGTGCCGAAGCTCTTGCCCGACCCCACTAACTGCTCGATGGCCTTGCGCGCGTCGCTGTACTTGCCGGTCGCCGCGCCCACCGCCTCGGCCATGTCGTTGACCTGCCCGACGGTGGCGCCAGCGGCGCCGCCGGTGGCGATCAGCGATACGCGCAGCTGCTCCGTTTCAAAGTAGCCCTTGGCGGCGGCCACGGCAAAGCTGCCCAGCGACGCCACCGCACCACCGATGAGCAACCCCGCGGCGCTGAACGCCAGGCCCATCACGCCGGTGTTGGCGCCCAACGTGAGCACGCTCTGGATCAGCCGGCCAAACTGCCCGGTGGCCAGATCCTTGGTGATGTAGCCCAGCTCGCGGCGCGCGTTGGCGTTGTTGACGCTGAACCCGTGCATGGCGTTGCCGGCGGCGGCAATGCGCTCGCGGCTTTGGTCGATCGCCGCGCTGAACATCTTGTAGTCGTCGGCGCCGAGCACGCTCTTGGCGCGGAATGCGTCCAGTTTGGCCTGCTGCGCATCAAGCTTTTCCAGCGCGGCGATGGTGGGGTCGATCTGGCCCAGCAGGCGGCCCAGCTCGGCGCGCTGTTTCTCCAGCCCGGCGGTGTTGGCGGCGGCGGCCGCCGCCTGCTGTTCGGCGCGCACCAGGTCGGTGGCGCCGTGCATGGCGCGGGTCTGCGCCGCCACCACGCGCTCGTAGCCGGCCGCGGCGGCGGCATTGGTGGCGGTGCTGCGCTGGGTGGCGGCAATGGAGCTGAGCTCGGCCTGCTGGCGTTCCAGCGAGGCACGCACCATCGCCTTGATGCGTGCGGCGGCTTCGTCGTTCGACTCGCCCAGCGCGGCGGTGGCGCTGGCGTTTTCCCGCGATGCCGCCGTGGCGGCATTGGTGGAATCCACCACGCTGCGCTGTGCTTCGTCCAGGTTGGACACACCCTGCGCGGCATCGCCCATCGTGGCCTTGAATTGGCCGTCGCTGGTTGCCTCAAGCTTCACCCGCAGGATGTTTTCGCTGATCACAAGGGGCTCGGTGAATTAGTGAACGATTCCAGCTGCTTTCAGTACAGTTATTCCGGCGGCGAGTCGCCGCGTTTTTCGGCGGCCTGCTCCGCCCACGCCGTGAGCAGGGCGTCCTCGATCGTGCGCAGGTCATCCAGCAGGTCGGCGACCTCCATGCCGTGCAGCGCATCCCCCGCCGGTGCCAGTGCCTTCCAGCGCGGCAGGTACAGCGCCAGCGTGGCGATGCACGCGCCGTAGTCCAGCCCGGTGGTGCCGGCAAAGCCCACGCGCATCTGCGTGCTGCAGGTGTCCCATGCGCGCAGCGCCGGCAGGCATTCGGGCAGCAGGTGCGGCTTGGGACAGGCATCGCAGCCGCCGGTGGCGCGGCAGGTCTTGCAGTAGTCCGGCAGGTTGGTCTCGTCCGGCCATTGCTGCTCCGCGTCCCACAACCGTTGCTCGCTGCCGTCCGGCAGCTTTACGCCTGGGCGGGCGCCGGCAAGCCAGCGAGCCCAGGCCGTGAGTTTTTTGAGTGTGCCCCGCTGCTGGCATCCACCAGGCCCTGCAGCAGCGTGTCGCGCAGTACCTCGCTGCGCAGGAATGCGGCCAGCGCGGCGGCGCTGAACGGGATCGGCACACCGTCCTGGTCGACGATGTCGAACCAGCCGAGTACGCGATCGGTCAGCAACGCGTCGTCCGCCTGCAGGCGCTGGTCGGTCAGCGTGCGCCGTTTCGCCGCGTTCTCGTCGGCGTCGGTGGCGCCTTCGGCCGGCATCAGTCCGCGGATCTGGCGCATGAAATCGGTCATGGCGTTGTCGCGTGCGCGCAGTTCCTCGCGCGTCATCACGCGATACACCACCGCAAAGGTCTGCGCGGCGGTGCTGCCGTCTTCCTGCAGCTGCTCGATGGTGACCGGCCAGCGCACGCGGCCGTCCTGGGCGAATCGGAACATGGTGACCCCTTATTCGATGGTGGCCAGCGGCGACTTGAGTACGGCGGTGACGCCGATCTCGCCGGTGGTGCGATGGGCGGTGAAGCTGGCCTGAAGGCGTACGCCCTTGGGGCCGCTGATCACCGGCGTGGTGGCGGCAAACACCAAGGCAGGCACGGTGATGGTCAGCTTCTCGTTGCCCGCGGTGCCGTCGCCGGTGCCGCGCGACAGGGTGAGCACCAGGCTGCTGTCCGTATCGGACAGCGCGGCGTCGAGCAGGTTGCTGTCTTTCAGCAGCGCCTCCACCGTGCCGGTGGGCACCAGCTTGCCCTCGGGCAGGTCGCCGCGCTTGCCGGCGCCGCCGACCACGTAAGTGTCCTCGTCCAGGTTGTTGCTCAGCGTCAGGTCGAACTTGGTCACGTCCAGCGCCAGCGAACCGCCGCCGAACACCAGCGTCGCGGCCAGCGCGCCGAACGCGGCGTGGCCGTTGTCGGTGGGGGATGCCTCCAGCGGCGTGGAACTCTTGACGTAGTCCGCGCCGGCCACGGTGAAGGTGGCCTGCACGAAGCCGCTGGGCGACAGCGAGAACTGCGCCTGGCCGATGCGGCAGCCCACGTAACGCACGTAACGCGCGGTCGAGGTGAATCCCGCACCAAGGTCTTCCTCCAGCTCGAAGCCGGGCGGCAGCGCGTTGGCGCCACTGGCATTGACGGCAAAGCTGTGCGTGTACGGCGAGGCGGAGCCCGAGGTGGTGGGCACGCCCAGCAGGTGCTTCAGCCAGAAACCGATGGTCTGCGGCGCGGTGTTGACCTGCACCGTGCCGCTCACCGTGCGATTGCCCGCCACGCTGCGGGTGGCGCCGCGGTAACCGTCGATGGTCTCGTCGGTATCGCGCTGCTGGTCGGCCTTCACGTTGTTCTGCACGTACGGCAGGATCAGCGCATCGGGCGATGCCGGCGTGGTGCCGAAGGTGGCCTCGGTGCAGCCGATCAGGCGAACGTTGGCGCCGCGTACTTGAGTGCCCATGTCACTGCTCCTCGTTGCTGTCGTCGACCGCAGGCGCGACCGGCGTGGATGGGGTCAGCTCGCGGCGTGCCGCGGCTTCGTCGTCCGGGTCGGCGAAGGCCAGGCCCTTGGTGTCGACCAGGTGCACCGCCTCGGCGGCGCTCACCTTTCCGCTCTGGCCGCGCCGGATGCCGCCCACGGCAAACACGCCGGGGCGCGCGGTATCGGGGAAGATCACTTCGTACTTGTTCATGCGTCCCTCGCGATCGGGTAGTCGGCCTGCAGGCGGGCCACAAAACACTGCACGGGGTGGCGAACGCCCTGGTCAGGAATCCATTCCTGCAGCCACGCGCCATTCACGTCGCCGGGCTGCGGGTTGCGCAGCATCAGGCGGGCGAACAGCTCCGGCAATTGGCTGCGCTGGTCGGCGGCGGTCTCGCGATCCTGCTGGAACCACAGCAGCGCCACGTCCAGCTCGCTGGTGAAATCCTGCGAACGGTGGCCGATCACCAGGCCGTTCTCATCGCCGGTGCCCCAGCCGCTGGTCTTGCCCGGCGACTGCTCCACCACAAAACACGGCAGCATGGCCGCACCGATCTGCTCCCACGGCGTGTTGCCGCGGATCACGCGCGGCACCGGGGCGCCGATCAGCGCCTCGATCTCGGCGGTAAAGGTGGCGTCGCCGGCAAGCAACGTCGCCACGGCATCGGTGAAGGTTTTCAGGCCCATGCGCTGATGGCCCCCTCGACTTCACGCTGGATCACCATCAGCGGCTGCTCGCTTTCCACCGCGTCGTCGATGAATGGCCGCGGCTTGTGGAACACCATGCGGTGTTTGCCGCGCCCGGCCCAGCTCGACACGTAGCCGCTGTGGATCGCGGCGGCATAGGCGGCCGTATTGAAGATGTACGCCACGGTGGGCGACTCGATCTGCATGCCCTGGTTGGCGCGCAGGCCGCCTGGCGTGCGCACCGGCACGGGATACGTCCACGGCGCCGCCTTGCGGCTGCCGCTCAGGTTCTTGATCGCCGCACGGTTCACCGCCGTGGCGGCTTTCTTCATGCCGCGGCTCAGCGCCGCATCCAGCGCCTTGACCAACGCCAGCAGGCGCTTGCTCATCTGCGCGGGCGTGTAGGCGGCCATCAGCCCACCCCGATGACGCTGGTGGTGGTGAGCGGGTAGCGGCCGGTTTCCACCACGCCGGCGGCCAGGCCGCTGCCCTCGAACAGCGTGGTGTCGTCCACGCCACTGGCGCGCAGCGACTCGGCCAGCCAGTACAGCGCATTCTGCAGCGCCTCCTCGGCTTTCTTGCGCAGCTCGGCCAGCACCATGGCTTCATCCTTGTTGCTGCCGGATGCCGCATTGCTCTCGTAGTACGCATAGCGCCGGCGGTACAGCACCATGGACGAATACTGCACCTCGGCCTGGCGTGCGCTGTCCTCGGCGTAGCTGCCGGACGGCATGGCGCCGTAGACCGTCGCGCCGCACTTCTGCTCCACCCACAGGCTGGCGGATTTCAGCACGCGCGCCAGGTAGCCCGTGGCCGGCGTGTCGAAATCCGCAGGCATGCCGAACTGCGAGGCGGTGAATCCCTCGTCTTGCAGGTCCGCGATGGTGGCCTTGGGTGCGCTCATGCTGCCTCGTTCGAAAAATGCCGCGCGGGGTGACCGCGCGGCATTCGTGGATGCCTGCCCGGTTGACCGATCAGGTGAACTTGACGCGCGCTACCTGAGCGGTATCGCCGATCGCTGCATTCGCCTGGAACGTGCCCACGTAGTCGCTGGCGCGCACGTAGATGTTGCGGGCCGACTCGATGGTCAGGTCCATCCAGTTGCCGCGCTTCAGCTTGCGGCCCGGCAGCACCAGGTAATAGCCACCGAGATCGGCCGGCAGGTTCGCCGTGGCGATCACCGCCTGCACGCGCACCGTGATCGGCTGCACGTTCGCCTGGTAGGCCACCACCAGGCTGCCCGCCGTGGCGGTCAGCATCTTGGTGATACGGCCCACGTCTTCCGGCGCGCAGTAGATCAGGAAGCCCGCGTTGCTGCCGGCGCCATAACCCTTGCCCTCCACCGCACGCAGGATCTTCGCGGCGGCCTTGTTCAAGGTCTTGGTGTCGTCGGTGTCGAATGCCACGTCGACGCCGCTGCTCAGCGCGGTGAACAGGTCGTAGTGCCAGCTGGCCAGCTTGTCCTGCGCTTTGGCGTTGAACTCCGCCACGGTGTCGCTGACCGCCCACCACTTCTGGAAGCGCAGCCAGTCGTCCAGGATGCCCACGCCATCGGCGAAGGTGCACACGCTGACGCTCATCTTGCTGTCGGTCACGCCGCGGCGAATCTTCACCTCGGCACCCGGCTTGTACTGCTGGAACGTGATGCCGTTGTTCGCGTCCAGGATCTCGAACGTATCCTGGTTGCTCGAGCGCATGTCCACCAGGTCGAAAGCCTGCTGGTAGCCCAGGTCCATGTCCGGCATGTTGGTGTGGAAGAACTCCACCACGCGGTTGCTGGCGTCGACCAGGTTGGGGTTGTCGCCGGGCACCACCCACTTGGTGGACAGGTGCGCCTTGACGCGCTCCACGCTGGGCACCACCAGGTTGCCATCCTTGCCGCCGATGACCTTGATGCCGTCCACCGTGGCGATGCGCGGCGAACCACCCAACTCGCCGAACAGGGCCGGCAGGTTGAAGTCGGTGTTGATCGCCTGTTCCAGGGCCTTGAGCTGCTCGCCCGGGTCGGCAATGGTGCCGAGCTTTTCGAACTTGCTGAAAGTGCGCATGTGGGCTGGCTCCTTAGGCCGCGAAAGCGTTGAAGGCGATCAGGCCGGTGGTGGCGTCGCCCGACAGCGCCGGTTCGATCGCATAACCGACCAGCGTGTTCGAAGTGGCCACGTTGGTGAACGCCTTGGCCGCGTTGTCCCAGTACACCTTGTCGCCCACGGCCAGTGCCACGGCCGCCTTGGCGCCGCCGCTGATCTCGGCTTCATACGTGAAGCCGTTCAGCGCGTTGGCGTCCGCCGTGCTGGTGGGGATGAGCAGGTGCGAATTGATCAGCACCGGCACGTGCGCGGTGGTGGCCGCGGTGTGCGACATCTGCAGGGTCTTGATCTGCGATGCCGGGGAGCGAACTTGCAGGCCCATGGTGCTGTCTCCTCAGGCCGCCAGGGCCGGGTTGTTGATCGGGGAATCGGCCGGCGCCGCCTGGGTGCCGGGGCCGCCGGCATTGGTGTTCGCGCCCTTGATCGCGCCGCTGCCCGGCAGGCGCTTCTCGTAGCCCTTCTGCATGGTCTGCAGGCGCTCCACGCTGAACTCGCCCAGGAACGCCTTGGCGGCGGCCACGTCTTCCGGCGTGTCGCCGGTCATCTTCAGCTGCCGCTCGAGGGCAATCACCTCGTCGACCAGCGCGGTCTTGAACGCCTTGGCGTCGGCCACGTAGGCCTTGAGCTGTGCCGGGTTCTCCACCAGCGCGGCGTCGTCGCCCAGTGCGGTCTTGATTGCGGCCAGCGCGGTGGTGGCCTTGTCGCCGGATGCAGCCTTGGCATTCAGCGCGTCGAAGTCTTCCTGCTTGATGTCCATGACATGCTCCAGCGTGGGGTCAGGGGTTTCGGGTGATTCGTGGGTTGCGCCTTTGACGGCACGGGCGCCGGGCTGGGAGCCCAGCCACACCAGCGACATTTCCAGCGCCTTGGCCGGGCCCATCCAGCGGCGCGCGGTCAGCTCGTTGCCTTGCGCGTCCGTCACTTTCTGCAGCGACTGCGCGGTGAAGCCGATGGATACGTCGCCGGCAATGCCGGCGTCCTGCTTGATCAGCAGGCTGGCGTTGTCGGGGGTCTTCGCGAAAAACGCGGATGCCAGCAGCAGCTTGGCCTGGCTACGATCCGGGGGCAGCTGCAGGTCGGGCTCGCGCAGCAGCGTGCGCGCCTCGTCCAGGCTCATGGTCTTGGTGCTGGTGGCGTAGACGCGGCCCTCGGCCGGGCCACCATCACCCTGCCAGCTGCTGGGGTGCTTGATGTACACCCCTTTGCCCGGCAGGGTGCGTGCGAAGTCGTCCAGCACACTCTCGTCGAAAATCTCGTTGTCGCGGTCGATGCAGTTGTGCGCCAGCACGTACTCGCGAACCTGCAGCTCGTCGGCGGCGAAATCGCGCAGCGTGTATGCGCGGATGGCAGCCAGCGCGGCATCATCTGCCGCCTCGGCCGCCTTCACGCGCAATGCCAGCGATTTCTGCTGCACACTCACTTCGTGCGCGCCTCGCGTACTGGCTTGATGTTGGCCACGCGCCAGGCGGCCTGCTCACCGTCGAGCGGGCCGGTGTAGTCCGGGTGGCGGAAGTCGGTGGCCGCAATCTTTTCGACGGCGGGGATCTTCCCGGCGCCTTTCGGCGCCGGGTCGACCTTTTCACCACCGCCCGTGGGAGTCTTGTCGCCCTGCTCGTCGCCGGCGCCACCGTCCAGCGCGATCAGCGCGGCGTCGATGGCCGCCAGCGCGGTCGCACGATTCTTGCCGGCCGTTTCCTGCGCCTGCAGTTCCACCAGGCTTTCGCGGTCCAGCGCCGGCAGCTGCTCGGTGAGCTTGTCCACCGACAGGTCCAGCACGTCACTGATCTGGTTCTTGTCCATCACATGGCAGCCTCTGCGCGCAGATGTGCGACTCAGTAGGCTGCATCAGACTTCAACACCGCGATGCGTTTCCATGCGCGGATGTGCCACCGCAGCGGCAGCTCCCGACCCCGCTAATCCGCCCTGCCCGCGATCACGCAGAAACACCCCGGGTGCGAATCGCGCACGGGGATCGGACCGGTGGCTACGTCGTAGGGGCCGGCGGCTTCGATGGCGGTGCAGATGCTGCAGGCTTCGGGGGCCAGCATCCAGTCGTAGCGGGCAATGCCCATGTCGGCCAGCGCCTTTTTCTGGCCCATGGCGTGGCTGGCGGCGATCTCACTGCCAGCCAGGCGCTCCCAATCGTAGGCGTGGGCCTCGAACTTCTTGCGCAGCTCGGCGGCGACTTGCCGCGGGTTGGTGCCGTTGTATGCACCATCGGCCAGGGCCTTCACGATGTCATCCTCGTACACGCGCACCGTGGTCTTCTGCAGCACGGCGTGCAGCTCGGCCGGCAGTGCGGCGGCGCGCTGCTCGCGGGCAGCAGCAATGATTTCCTCGGCGCGATCTTCGGCGTTCTCGGCGGCGGTGGTGTTGGCGATGCCGCGGATCCACGCCTCCAGCGCCTGCTTCACCAGCGCGCTGCCGGCGCCGGAGTGATCCAGCACGAATTGGGTCTGCAGTTGCAGCAGTTGCTGCAGCAGCGCAGTGGCGTCGAAGGCAAACGCGGCCTTGGTGGTGGGCAGGTCGAGCAGCTGCAGCGTGTCGTCGGCCAACTTGTCCCATGCCGCCATCAGCGCGTCGCGCGTGGTGCGCACCAAGCGCGGCAGGGCCGGGTCGTCGATTGCCCAGGTTTCGGCGGCGGCCTTGTGCTGGTGGGCCGGTGCGCCCTTGAGCGCGGTGCGCAGGGCATCGCGGGTGATGTCGTCCATGCCGGCGAACAGGCTGAGCAGCGTGGTCTTGGCCGGCGCGTCGTCCGGCGCGGGCTGCTTCGGGTCGGGCGGCGGCGCGTGGCCGCCGTTGGCCTGCATCATCTGCGTCTGCGCGGTGAGGAACGCGGCCTGCGCGCGCTTCAGCTCGTCGCGCAGGTTCGGCAGGCGCTGGGTGAGCTGCCAGTCACCGGGGCGCCAGGTGATACCGCGGCCGCGCAACCACGCTTCCGCCAGCCGCGTCATGCCGGGGCGGCGGGCCTCCCACCGCGTCTTGCTTTCCTGCAGCACCACCTCGGCCTGGTTGTCCGCCATGCGCTCGGCGGTGGAGAACTGCATGCCCAGCATCCACGCCGGCAGTCCGGCCTTGGCCAGGATCTGCTCCAGCATGTGGCGAGCCGGCATCTCGATGCTGATCACCTTGCCGTCGCCGCCGATGATGCTCACGGCAATCTCGTCGTCGCTGCCCACGGCGGTCACGAAATCGGCGCTGTTGCCGTTGCGCTTGGCGGTCAGCGCGGCCTGCAGGTTGTCGCTGAGCAACTTGCGGCGCCTGTCCAGCGCGTCATCCTTCAGCGCGCGGTTCTTGGTCTTGTAGTTCACGTGGAACACCGGGTCGCCGAAGCGGTCCCACACCTGCCCGGTGGCGTTGTGCATCTTCAGCAGGATCTGCCCCACGAACTCGATGCTGCGCAGCAGGCTCACGCCATACGGCCCATCGTTCTCCGGGTTGAACGCGGCGTAGACCATGCTGGCCGGGTCCAGCAATGTGTAGCCCTTGCCCTGGATGATGCTGGCGTTGAGCTGCCGCCCGTTGTTGCGCAGCACTGTTTCCACCGCGTCGGTGCCGTCGCGGCGGCCGGTGGCGTTGGGCAGCGGCGGCAGGTACCACGTCTGCAGCTGACCGCTGGCCGGGTCGCGGTGAAACAGCACGCCCTTGCTGTCGGCCACGCGCAGCCCGATCAGCTCGCGCCCGCGGCGGTCGAACACCATCTCGCCCACCGCGCAACCCTGCTCGTACAGCTCGTTGCCTTGCGCCGCGAAAAACGCCTGCAGGCCCGCCTGCAGGTCGCCCACGGGGATGCCGCCGATCAGCTCGCGCTCGATCAGCTGCACCAGCTTGTCGTTGCCGCCCTCCACCGCGATGATGCCATCCATCGTCACCATGCGATTGATCGCGCCATCGAGCACGCCCAGCGCCTCGCGCAGAGCCTCCAAATGCCATGGATTAGTCACGCGCGGGACAAATCCTGACAACGCCTGGCTCCATGGCCCCATAGACATACCGACACGAACCAAAGCGCTACTTTCGGGGTGAGCAGCCTTCTTGGACGAAAACCAGCTGCGTGGATCAAATGCGTTCATGATGTACCCCTATGCAAATGGCGCCAACGCTTCCCCAAAAGGATGGCAGAGACGTGCGACTGATTAATTCCAAACATCTTGGCAATGTCTTTTTGAAGCAACCTCGCCCGGCGTAACTCAAAGATTGTGGCCACGTCGGCCTCGCTGATTTTGGCCATGCGGTGGCACGAGCCGACTAGCCCAATGTGTGCCGGGTTCTTGGCTAGCCCAGTCTTCAGCGCGTGGGCTCTATTGCCACTGACCGTCACCCATTCAAGGTTCGTCGGCTGGTTTTCTGATTTAATGCCATTGCGATGGTTCACCTCGAAGAGCCCTTCACGCGGTGGCGTCCCGTGAAAAGCGAGGCAAACCACCCGATGCACCATCGCCGTCGTGCGGCGGCTCCCGTCCCACATCTCGCACATGAGGTAACCTCTCGCATCAGGCCACTCTGCGAGCTGTCGTTCCTGTTTAGAATTGCGAAAGTTGGTGTTTATTACGTGCCCGGCTTTCGTGGCACGGTAACGGCCAGATGCGAGGCAACTCAGGATGAACCTGTCGAGGGAACCCGTATGCGGCCAGCTCATCTCAATGCACCAGGAATAGCGTGTCGTTGCGGGCAAATACACGGTTCCACCGCGCCTCCATCATCGACAGCAGATCTTCAGCCGGCATGCCGCTGACCATCGCCATAGCGATCACCTCCATGAAACCCATGCGCATGTCGTGACCCTTCACGCGTTCCAACACCAGCAAGATCAGCATGCCGGCATTGTTCACCTGGCCTAGCGCTTCCGTCTGTTGGGCAGCGGCGATCAGCTCGGCGGCCAGCTTGCAGCCGGTGGCATGGTCGGTGGCATAGTCCCCGGTGGGCTTGGGCAGGCGCCAGCGATTGGTGGCGCGGTCGGTGGTGGTGTGAAAACTCAGGGTGTTCAGCGGGTGCGTGCGCAGGTGGTCGGCTTCGGCGCGCAATTCGGCGGCAGTACGCATGGGCAAGGCTCCTATCGTCGATGGAGTCCGGCACCACGCTGCTAAACGGGTGACGGACGACGCAGGGTTAGCAGACCGGTAGGAGTCACCGGCAGGGCCGAAGCCCTCCCCACGCCGCCCGCCATAGACTGGCTGGCTTTGGCCCATTGCTGCGAGTGGACGGCCAAAACAAAAGCGCCGGCATCGGAGGATGGGCGCTTGCGCGCTCCTGAACAGGCTGCTAAACCCGGTCGCCGATTGTGCGGCGACGGGAATAGCCTGCGCCAAGGGCCGCCGACTTGTCAACAGGGCATATTTGGTTTTTGATAGGCGCTGCACTATCACAGGGGAAAGATCATGGCATTGATGCTCATCGTGGCAATGCTGCTGGGTTGCATTCCGGCCGCCATCGCGCATTCCAAAGGCAGGGATTTCATGTTGTGGTGGATTTACGGCACCCTGCTTTTCATCGTGGCGCTGATTCACGTGCTCTGCATTGGCCGCACGCCGCAAGCGGTGGAAAAAAAGCAAATCGACAGCGGCATGAAGAAATGTCCTCGATGCGCCGAGTTCGTGAAGGCCGACGCAACAGTGTGTCGATACTGTCAAGGTGAATTCGGAGATGCCTAATCTCATGCCGCCCGCGCCTCCGCACCGCAACTGAACACATCAACCTGACTACCCACTTCATCGAATACTTTGCGCAGCATCTGCATGCGGCGCGCGTCGATGTCGTGGTCGTCCTTCTTCGCGTAGATCGGCCACTTGGTGCCCGCGCGGGCGGTGTGGTTGGTCATGTGGTTGAGCACTTCCACGTCGTAGGCCATGGCGTAGCCGGCCGACTGTAGGCGTCGGCTGATACATTGCGTCGCGAAGTGCTTGGCCGGGGCGCGCACGATGCTCTCGCCGCTGCCGTCGTCTTTCGCGGTGTCCACCAGCGGCTCGCCGTCTTCGCCGATGCAGTCCACGGCGTTGGAGAACTGCAGGCCGGTCATCACCTCGTCGAAGTGCATGTCTGCATAGGCTTCCATGGTCTGCAGATCCTTCACGACCACGGTGCCGGCGCTGCCCAGGTCGACGCCCCAGTGCGGCAGGCCGCCGAACAGCTCCTGCAGGCAATAGATCAGCTCGCGCTGGATGTAGTAATCCACGCCGCGGGCCTGCACGCGCAGCACGTCGACCAGCTGCGGACCGCGCTGTTCGCTCAGGATGATTTCGGTCGGGTCGTTGGTTTCGCCCAGGTCGGCGCCGGCCCAGTACACGCCGGCGGTGGCGCCGGTGAGGTGTTCGCGCAGCACGGCGCGCATGACCTCGCGGCGCTCGGCGTCGTTGCGGCTGGCAAACGGGGCCAGCGGCAGGCTGATGTCGCACAGCCAGTCGTAGCTGCCGCTCTTGCGGCCTTGCTCCACGTGGAGCACAACGCGTTTCACGCCCACGTTGAACTCGCCGCGCTGGCGGTCGATGTTGATCGACAGCACGCGGTAATCCGGCAGGTCGTGCACGTTGGGCAGGATGGTGTCCCAGCTCCACACGGGGTTTTCGGCTTCGCCCCACTCCCCCAGCACGTTGCGCTTGTAGCCCGGCGTGTGCCGGCCGCCGAAGTCGCGGATGAACTGCGCGTCGCGCTCGGGCGTCCAGAACGGCGGCGGCATCAGGGTCTTGGGCCAGAGGAACAGGCGGCGGCCCGGCTTGCCTTGCGGCAGATTCACCACGGCGTCGTTGCACATGGCGAAAAAGCCGGTGCTGCGGTCGCCATCGGGCACGCTGTAGGTACGTTTCACACAGCCAGGCTCACACGAGCGCCAGAACTCCGACCACTGCACCGCGCGCTTGAGCTTGGCCGCCTCGTCGACCAGCGCCATGGCGTTCACGTGCACGCCGCGGAACGCTTCGCCATCGTGGCCGGCAGGGCGGTAGTAGACGCGGCCCACGCCGGGCTTCTCGCTCTCGCCCAGAGGGATGGTGAGGAACCGCTGCATCATGTGCGGCGTGCGCTTGGGCTTGAGCCAGAACTGGCTGAGCAGCGAGCCGCTGGCCTTGTCGCCTCCTTCCTGCGCGCCCACCTGCGTTTCGATCGCGAGAATGATTTCGTCCAGGTGCGTTTGCTGCGGCGCGCCCACCAGCATCCACGGCCGGCGCACGGTGAAGCCCATGGAGGTGCACTGGCCCCAGAGGATCAGCACGGTGATCTCGCGCGTCTTGCCCACCTCGGCGCCGTCCTGATGCACCACGTCTTGCCGCCAGCTGCGCGCGCTTTCGCGCTGGTAGTCGAAGAACTGCCACGGCTCGCCGGTGCGTGGTTCCACGAGGAACGTCTCGGCCCAGCGCACCGGGTCTTCGAACACGAACAGGAACATCGCCTGTTCCAGCGTCACGCCGTAGTCGCCGCGGGACAGCGCCTGCCACGCCCAGCCTTGCTTGCACAGCCACGCCTCGAACTCGTCCGGCGCAAACACGCCGCGCTCGTCCATCTGGCGCAGCACGTCGTGGTCGGCGGTGGGCAGGCGGCGCTTAGCCATGGTTAAACCTTCTTCCAATCCTTGGGTGGGCGATCCCCTGCGGCAAGACAAACTGGGCACCAATAGCGAGCGTTGCCTTTTCGCGTTGTCCAGCGTGCTGCAAGGTCGCCACTGTTGAACTTATGGCCAGCCCGGCAACGTCGTTCGTAGGTGCTTTCAGCGTGTTGCATAGCGACTCCACGGTCTACAACTCATTCATCGCTCGGCGCCGGCAGCTTGCGCTGAGCGCGGTTGAAGATGGCGCCCAGCAGCGACTGCAGACCGCCGGCGGCCTCGTCGTCGTCTTTCAATTTCTCGCGGGCACGCGGCGTGGCCATCAGCTCGGCGAGGTTGATGCCCAGCGATTCGTTGAGCTTGATCAGGTGCACCAGGATCGGGTTGGGTTTCATGTCGGCAACCATCGGTTTGCCGTCCTGGTCGCGCACCACGTCGCCATCCCGGGTGATCACCGGAATCTCGATCAGCAGGCCACGCTCGGCGATCTCCTCGCGGATCTGCCGCAGCAGCTGGAAATTGCCTGCCATCTCGGTGGCAAGCAGGCCGTGCATACCGTCCATGTCGCCCTCGGTGAAGGCGGACATCAGCGAATCCAGCGCGTGCACGTAGACGGTTTTGTCCAGGCAGCTGCCACCGGCGCGGGTGAGGCCATCCAGCACCAGGCTGCACGGCGCCTCGGTGCGGTCGGGGTTGTCGGGGTGGAACGGGCACGTGGTCACGCACGGCTTGCCGAACATCTTGGCGATGCTGGTGGCGCCGCTGGCGAACTGCGCGCGGTTGATGGCGCTGTAGCGGCCATGCTTCCACGCGTTGCGGCTGCTGGCCGCCTTGCCCTCGTCGGTGATCGGGCCGGTGGCGGCGGCCGCGGCGGCTGGCAGGTTGTCGCGGCGCTGTTGCACGGCTTCCTCGCTCATGGTGTAGCCCGATTTCGGCGCCGAAGCGCCCGCCGGTGACGCCTTGCGCCGCTGCTCCAGCGCGGCCGGCGACAGCGTGTATGGGCGTTTTGTCGGTTTGTCCGTCATCCGCGCTATTTCTCACGGGTGGCCGGTGCAGTTCCATGCGCGCATGTGCCGCGGTGGCGGGCGGCGATGCGCTGCACCTGGGTGTGGCTCATGCACATGCGCCGCGCGATCTCGCGCTGGCTCACGTCTTGGTCGAGCAGCGTGGTGATCATGTTTTCCAGCGTGGGGCCGCCCAGGGCGTTGAAGAACGTGCGCCGCGATGGCACCCACACCGCGCCGTTGCCGAATTCGTCCAGCACCACCATCAGCGCCTCCAGCCCGGCACGCTGGGCGATCAGCAACCACAGCTCCTGCGTGGTCGATGGGTGATGCACGGCGGCCGCGTCGAGCAACTGACGCTCGAACGCGGTCGGGGCTTCACCCGGTCGGGAGAACACTGGATCCATGGCGCTTCCTCTCGAGGTCTTGGGCCCACAGGGGCAGGTCGTCGGGCACCGTGCCCAGCGCGGCGTGCTGGCGGTGCGCTTTCAGCGTGTAGCGGTTCATGCGGTTGCTCACCGCGAGGTAACGGCGCGTGGTTTCGATGGACTCGTGGCCCATCAACACGCGGATGCGCTCGATGTCGGTGCCGTCGTCGTAGAGCATCGTGGCGAACGTGACGCGGAAGCGGTGCACGCCCCAGCTGCCCAGCCCGGCGCGGCGCGCGGTGCGCTTCACCACGTCCTCGATCGCCTTCACCGTGACCGGGCCGCCCTTGATGCACAGCCCGGGCCGGCCGCCGCGCGACAGGTTCACGAAAACGCTGTCGGTGCACAGATCCGGCACACGGCTGCGCGCTTCCAGCCAGCGCAGCAGCTCACGCACCACCGGCCCCTCGATCGGCACGGTGCGCTCCTTGCTGCCCTTGCCGAACACGTGCACCTGGCCCTTGCGCTCGCTGGCCAGGTCCAGCTGGTCGACGCGCAAGCCCGCTATTTCCTCGCGCCGCAGGCCGGCGGCGAGCAGCAGCAGCAGGATCGCGCGGTCGCGCTGCACCACCAGCTCGGTGTGTCCCTGCTTGACGGCGGCGAACAGCGCCTTGAGCTGCGTCGGGCTGTACTTTTTCGCCTGGGTGGAAACCCGCTTCGGCGCCTTGTAACCCTTCGTCACGTCGCTGCCTTCGCCGCGCGTGGCGAGGTAGCTGTACAGGCTGCGCACGGCCATCAGCGCCGACCGACGCGCCGATGCCGACAGCCGGCGCTTGACGTACAGCCATTTCTGCCAGTCGTCCAGCTCGCGCACCGTGATTTCGCGGAAATCGTGGCCCGCTTCCTCGGCCCAGCCCATGAACCGCGCCACAGCTTCGACGTAATCCGCCACCGTGGTCGCCCCACGGAACCCGCGCACCACCACCAGGCACTGCACCCACAGCCAGCACGTCGCCAGCCAGCGCGAATCGCGCCACGGTCGCGCCTCCACCGCCCGCATCGCCGACGCCAGCGGCCCACCCTCGCCCAGCAACCGCGCGCGCAGCTGCAGCTCCTGCGACGGCAGCACCAACCCAGCCGGAATCGGCGGCACTTCAACCACAGCGCACCCCCTCGCGGCCAAAAACCCAAAACGCTCCCCATTTTTCGAGGCCCCACCAGGTTTGGGGTCGGGCGGCATGCCCCCCTGCTTTTGAGGGGGGGTGTCCTGCACCGACCCCAGCCGACACCCCGTAGGCCGCGCCAGCACTGGGTTTCAGGCATTCGGCATCCGGGTTCTTTGTGGTCTCACCGTAGCGTGAGACTGGAAACGAGCGCGAAGCGGGATGGATGGCGTCAGCTCGCCGTTCCGGCGGTGGATAACTCAGGCTGGGACTAGCGGAGAGAACAACGGTTAGGCGAGTGCTCATGGGGAAATCCCAAGGGAAACAGCGATCTGGCGACGTATCTCGGCCACAGCCTCAGGCTCGTGCCCAGGCGGAATCGGGCGATGGACGCGCGATGGCAGCGCCTGCCTGATCGGCTCAGCGAGGGTTTCACCTCGCGCCAGGCGGTCGAGGGCAGTGCGGTACGCCACGTCGAACGCCGTGCGCACCGCTCGCTCGTCGAGCGTGCGCAGGTTCCACGTGCCAACCGATCGCGCTGCGGCGCCGATGGCTGGATGCGTGAACTCGTGGTCGGTGTTGCGCGACCAGGCCAATGCCTCGCGCAAAGCCTGCTGCAGATCCGGCGCCGATGGCCGGCACAGCGCAATGAACTCCTCGTCGCTCGGTGGCCAACCCGTGCCCACCTTCGACAACGCCGCCAGCCCCAGCTTGGTCGCCTCGGCTGAAACGCCAGCCGCGCGCAGCGAGGCAAACCACACACCGCGGGCATGCGGATCCTCGAACCTGTCTCGCCAGCGCTGGCCGTACTTGCGCTGGAAGATCGCGAACACCTGCGCCACAGCCATGCGCAGCGCCTGGTCCTCAGCGAGTGCCGGCGAATTCGCGGCTGAGCTGATCACCTCGCTCATAGCCACCTCCGGTGTTGGTGTTGGTTTCAGCCGTTGCCGGCACGCCGGCGATCACGTCGTCGACGAAGCACGCGAGGAACCCCAGGTTCACCGGGTGCTGACTGCGCTGCTGTTCGCGTTTCCGCTTGGCCCGGCGCATGGCCTCGGCCAGGTTGGCATCGGTGAGCCCGTGGGCCAGCCACTCGGTCAGCTTGCCGCGGTTCATCGTGCGGATGCCGATGTGCGCGGGGATGCCCTGGTCGGCGACCCATGCCCAAAAACCACCGGCATCAATGATCGCGCCCGCCTGCTCGCGCACGGTGCGCGTAGTAGGTGACTTTAGACTTGGGTTACCAGAATCTGCAGAAGCATCGGAGAAATCGCAGTTGCTCTGCTCTTTCTCCTCTGTGGGAGTTACTCCGTTACGTACGGCGTTAGTCACGGTAGTAACGCCGTTATTATCAGGTCGAGCAGCAGCGGCGAGTGCCCGCTTCAGCTTCTCACGATGCCGCCTCTGCCTGGCCGCGTTGGTGGCGTCCAGCTTGACCGGCTGCTTTTCCAACCAGTCGCTTATCTCGCCGTCGACAATCAACCCGCGATCGCGGATGGCGTCGACCACGGCCGTGATCTGCTCCAGGCGCCAGCCCGTGAAGTCGGCCAACGCGTGAGCATCGAACGAGGTCACCATGCCCCTTGGCGAGGCCTTCGAAGCACACTCCTTGAGATACCCCCACACCACGAAGACGTGGCCGGGCGTAACACCGTTACCGGCAGCGCGCGCCACGCCAAGCCAGCGCGGATCGCAGACCTCGCCGTGATATTGACGGAACCAATCCATCAGCGCGTACCCGCCGCTGAAAGCGCTGGGTCATGCGCGGCGCATCCCGACGTGGCAGGATGGCAATGCGAGGCGGCAAGCCCCGCAAGGCGCTGTGCAGAAAAGACTTCCCACATGAGGCTCGTCCTGAGCCGGTGCGCGAACTGATCCTGTCAAACTGTATATTATGTAAAATATAGAATACATCATCGAGGCATCGACCTCCACACGCTATCGGCACGTGCTCTTGCCGATCTCGGTCGACTCTGTGCTGGGCACACGCTCGCGAAAGAACGGCATCTAACGCCGGGCACCCAATGTGGCTGGCGGACCTTCACCCTCGCCGACCTTGCGGCGTTGGCGAGAGGCAACCCTCAGGCGCTGCCCATTGTCCGGGTCGCTCTCGTGCGGCCGACCCGCTGCAACCAGTCGTAACCGTCGTCGGAACTCAGTCCGCCCATGCTGGCGGTGTCCTGACGGGAGGCGTCGCGACTGGCACGGCCGGAGACGCCGCGCTGATGGTGCTGGTATGGCTGCCGCGGTTTCTGTCTGTTGTCGCGTGTCATGGTGTTGAGTCCTGTGGACGAGGCAATGACCGGTCAACGAGCACACCGGTCCGGGCGTGACCAGGGAATCAGGCCGGAATGGCCCGGGATCAATGGCGCTGCGGTGATCGCACCGTTCCCGGCAAGAAACAGCGGTGGGCTGGCGGACTGTTCGCCCGGGGAAACACACCGGTCATCAGTCACGGGTTTTGCCGAGGGGGATCGGCACCATCTGGCTGCCGAGTTCTTCGGAAATCCCCGCCATGAACAACAAGATCGTGTTCTTCCTGTGGCTCGTCGCCGCCGGCCTGCTGGCGACCCTGCCGGCAGGCGCGCGCGCAGCGACTCTGGGCGATGGCGACTACGCCAGGATCGGCGTGCCGGATCTGCGGCAGGCCTCGGCGTTTTTCCACGACGTACTGAATTGCCGCCCGGTTGGCGACCCCGCGCCAATCGCGGCGGGGGCATCAGGCTCCCGCCTGCTTTCCTGCGGCAGCGGTTCGATGCTGGAATTGTTCGTCGAGCGTGGCCACTCCCCTGCCCGCGGCTCGGCCGCCACCGGCGAGACTTTGCAGTTCCTCGCAGATGGCACCCTGCGCACCGATGCCTGGCTTCGGCAGCGTGGCGTCATCGTCAGTGGCGCACCACACCGGCTGACTTCCGGTCCGTGGGCTGGCCGCATGGCGCTGGACTTCGTGGCGCCCTGGGGCATGCGGATGCGGCTGCTCGGCAGCAAGCCGCCGGATACCGCCTACGGTGATATCGACACCGTGGCGGCGGCGCCGCGCGGCCACTAGCGCCTGACGCGGAAGAAGTCGCGCAGCATGCGGGCCGATTCCTCGGCCAACAGCCCGCCGGCCACCTCGATGCGATGGTTGTGCCGCGCGTCGATCAAGGTATCGAACACGCTGCCTGCCGCGCCGGTCTTGGGATCGGCGGCGGCGTAGACCACGCGGCTGATGCGTGCGTGGATCAGCGCCATCGCGCACATCGAGCACGGTTCCAGCGTCACGTACAGCGTGGCGCCGGACAACCGGTGGTTGGCGAGCTGCTCGCCGGCGGCGCGCATGGCCATCACCTCGGCGTGGGCGGTCGGATCGTGCAGGGTGATGTTGCGATTCCAGCCCAGCCCCACGACTTCGCCGTTCAACACCAGCACTGCCCCCACCGGCACCTCGTTCTCGCTGTCGCGGGCGTGCGCGGCCAGTTGCAGCGCACGCTGCATGTGGCGCACATCGGCGGGTGAGAAACTACTTGAGGTTTCCGATTTTTCGTCTTTCATCTCAATAAGTTGCCGACTTTATCTGGGAAAGATTGGAGCCAAGCTGGCCTTTCCCGACATACGCAAGCCATTGATTTGCCTATTCCCACTCGATCATCAACGGATCACGCAAGTCCGCGTGGTTAAAGGGTTTGGCTGTGATCGACATGAGCCTTTACCGTCGCTTTTACCGTCAGGAAAACACGCCCTTTGCTGGCGCGGGTTGGCGCGGCATCGGCTCATCATCAATCAGCTTCAATCATACCGAACAAGGGGCCGAACTTCAGCCTCTCACCCACGCGATATGCGCCCGGATGGTCAAGCAGGCCCCGCATCAGTTGCTTATGGGCCGCCAACAAGTCCCGCTCGCTGCCGCCCTTCCATTTCGCCAGGTTTTCATAGGCAGGTGCTTCGGTAATCCCCCCGCTTTTAGCGGACCCCAAAAGTGGAGCTAAGCGGCGAGTGCCAGTTTCTGCATCGGGGTGATGCCGCCGAGCGCCATATTCGGGCGCTCGTGGTTGTACGTCCATAGCCAACGGGTGGCGATGTCCTGCACCTGCTCGATCGAGTCGAACAGGGTTCGGGCGAGCCAGGCATAGCGCACCGTGCGGTTGTAGCGTTCGACGTAGGCGTTCTGTTGCGGCTTGCCCGGCTGGATGTGCTCGAGCAGGATGTCGTGCTGCGCGGCCCAGGCCAGCAGCGCGCCGCTGATGTATTCCGGACCGTAGTACATACGGAAGCATGACCCCGTGGGCAGCTACCGTCGACGAGAGGATCTGTTCCAACGCCCGGATCACGCGAGCCGAGGGCAACGACAGGTCGACCTCGATGGCCAGTCCTTCGCGATTGAAGTCGTCGAGCACGTTGAACAGGCGGAAGCTGCGACCGTCGCTGAGCTGGTCGTGCATGAAGTCCATCGACCAGACCTGGTTGATCGCCTCGCGCACCGCCAGCGGCTCGATCCCATAACGGCCGCTGCGTCGCGCATCGCGCGCGCCGCGACATCCAGCCCACCATCTTCGAACGCCCGGAAGTCGACGTGTTGTCGAACCAAGGCGTGATAGCGATACCGAGTGACCGCGCTGGGTTGCGTGGGCTTGACCTGGATGCGGAACTTCAGGGCGCCCCGGATGTGGCGCACCACGGCCGCTGGCACCTCATCCAGTGCTGGGAAGTAGCGTAGGCGTTGGAAACTCTTCAGCAGAATCGCCAACGTCAATCGACTGGCGGGCTGTCGGGCGTGTTTGACGATGAAGGCCAGCTCGGGCTCGTTGACCGAGTACAACGCCACGAGTTCGCGAACGACGGGGTTGCGCTTGAATTGCGGGTATGCAGTCCGATCAATCGAAGCCATGCCATGCCTCGGCCGTTAGAGAAGGCGTCGACGCGTGGAAGAGGCTTAGCGGCCGGGACCAGGCGCCGGCCGCTGGGTCGAGCGCTCGTTCCCGTCACGCCACGAAGGCCCGATCATAGACCAGGCCCATGGCATGCCCGGCATGGCATGCGCGATCCGGTGAACTAGCACACGCGATGACTGGTCGCGTCGATCACCACCTTCCCATCCTCTTTGGCAAACGGATGGCCCGCACACGCGACGGTCATTTGCTCGAGGCCAACCGAGCCGGGGCACCTGCCTGACCAAGGCGGCGTGAGCGGCGGCACATACCGCGCCGAGGCCGCGCGGCGGGCAGCGGCCCTGCATCACCCCTCTTGCCTGCGGCCGTCACGGCCCTCTTGACCTTGGAGTGCGCTCCAAGGTCTAACATGCAAACAGCGTCGTTTCCGACCGTCGGAGCCGAGCAAGGTGTTTGTATGCCAGAACGGGTCAATTTCATCGTGACAGGTGCCGAGCAGCTTCACTGTGTCGGTTGCGAAACGCGTATCCAGTTTGTGCTGCAACGCCTGACCGGCGTCCAGCATGTGGCGCCGGACTTCCGCACGCAACGCATCGCAGTCCAGTTTGATCCGGCCCAGGTCAGTGCCCATCAAGTACGTCAGCGGCTGGAAGAAATCGGCTTCGAGGTCGAGGTGTCGTCATGAATAGCGCAACCATTGAATCCGCTCCGCAGCTCTGGAGTGAAGAGCCATCCCATGTGGTCGGCCGCCGGCGCATCCGCGCACGCATCGGAGGGCTGCACTGCTCTTTGTGCACCGGCACGATCGAAAAGGCGCTGGGCAAGCGGCCGGGCGTCGACAAAGTCGCGGTGAGCCTGACGCATGAACAGGCGCTGATTGAGTACGACCCCAACGTCGCGCGCGCAGAGGACCTGCTTCAGACACTCAGGGACATCGGCTACACGGTCTCCGATCCACGCAAGCTGCGACCCTATGAGGAGGAGGAACGCGCGCTCACACGCGAGCGCGGGCGCTTCCTCACCGCACTGACCGCGAGCATCGCCGCGATGGGACTTGTCGGCTTTCCGGTCGATAGCGTGTGGTTCCCGTTGTGCGTGTTCTCGTTGGTCAGCCTGGTGGCGTTCGCGTTTGTCGTCTTGCGTAGCTACGGCCTGCCGCGCGCACTGGCCGGCGCGGCTCTGCTGGCTGCATGGGGCGCCACCGTCTACGCCCTCAAGTTGCACGGCAGCTTCGGCGCGAGCGTTCCATGGCTCGCCGGCGCGCTGGCTCTGATCCTCATTTTCGGAGTGGGGTTCCATATCGTCTACATGGCCGCGATGGCCCTGCGGCGACGCATTCTCAATCAGCATGTCCTGGTCGAGTTCGGCGCCTTTGCTGGGCTCGCGGGCGGAGCAATCGGTCTGTTCATGCGTCTGCCCAACTATCCGACCGAAGCGTTTTTTGCGGTCACGGTCATGGTATTGACCTACCACATCTTTTCCGAGTGGCTGTCGCTGATTGTCAAAACGCGCAGCTCGCAAGCCGTCAAGAAACTGCTGGACCTGGAGCCGGATGTCGCGCATGTGGTCAGGGACGGCAAGGAACAGGAGGTCCCGCTTGAACAGGTGAACGTGGGCGACCTCGTGCGCATCCGCCCGGGTGCGCGGGTGCCGGTCGACGGTCAGGTGGAGTCCGGGGAATCGGACGTGGACGAGTCGCTTGTCAGCGGCGAGCCGCTGCCCGTCCAGAAACAGCCCGGCGACCGCGTGGTGAGTGGCGCGCTGAACGGCCACGGCACGCTCCTCGTGTGCGTCAGCGTCGTGGGCGAAGAGACGTTTCTCCGGCAGGTCGTGCGCAGCGTGGAGGACGCGCGTGCGCTCAAGCCGGGGCTGTTGCACCTGGTGGATCGCGTGCTGCGCGTCTATACGCCGCTCGTGCTGTTCACCGCGGCCGCGGCGGCCTTCTTCTGGCTGCTCGGCCCGCTCGTGTTGGGTTCTCCACCCGATCTGCAGCGGGCGGTCTTTGCTGGCTTGAGCGTGCTGGTGATGGGTTATCCGTGCGCCGTGGGAATCTCGGCGCCCCTGTCCATCGTTCGCGGAGCGGGCGAGGCCGCCGAGCGCGGCGTGCTGATGCGCACCGGTGAGGCCTTCCAGGCGTTGCGGCGCGTGAACTGCGTGGTGTTCGACAAGACCGGTACGCTGACCGAGGGCCGCCCCGCGTTGCGGCAGATCGTGACCGTGACGGGCTCCGAACCGGAACTGATCGCGCTCGCCGCCGCCGTAGAGGTCTTTTCCGAGCATCCGCTGGCCCGCGCCGTGGTGGAAGAGGCGTTCAAGCGTGGCATAGCGCTACCCGAGGTACACGGATTCGAGGCCGTCCCGGGCCAAGGTGTCACGGCGCGCCTCGGTGAGGCGCGGCTGATCGCCGGCAGTCCGACGTTTCTGGTGACCGAAACCGTGGGCCTCGCGACCTACGGCGAACGCATCGACGAACTCGAAGCGAACGGCCTGACGGTCATCGGCGTGGCGCGGGACGGTGTGCTGCTCGGTCTGCTGGCCCTGGGCGATGCACTGCGGCCCGACGCGCAGGAGACGGTGCGTCGCCTTCACGCCCTGGGCATCCAAACGAGTCTCGTGACCGGCGATAACGAGCCGGCGGCCCGCCATTTCGCGCGAGCCGCCGGCATCGACGAGGTCCATGCGCGCGTTTTGCCAGCCGAAAAAGCCGCCCTGATCCGGCAGCTGCAGAAGCGTGCCCGCGTGGCGATGGTCGGCGACGGCATCAACGATGCGCCGGCGCTGATGCAAGCGGAGGTGGGCATCGCCTTTGGCAGCGGCGCCGACATCGCGATCGAATCGGCCGACGTGATCATCCTCAATCAGCGGCTTGGCGCGGTCCTCGATGCCCATGCGGTCAGCCGCCACAGTTACCGAAAGATCGTGCAGAACGTGTCGCTCGCCTTCCTGTTCAACGGCATCGGCATTCCGGCCGCCGCGACGGGATTGATCTATCCGGTATGGGGCATGGTGGCCATGGCGGCCAGCGTGACGGTCATTTTCATCAACTCGCTGTGGGGTCGTGGCGGCTATTTCTTCGAGGCCATCCGGACGGTCGGGCGATCGCCCCAGACGCCGCCGCGAGCGAACGCATAGGGAAATGCGCTTCTTCATGCGCCTTTCGGTAAACCGTCCCGTCCCTTCCGCACTCAGTCAATGGGAGGATTCGATCAATGTTTAAGTCTGTCACCTTCGAGGTTGCCGGCGAACAGCGCCTGAACTGTGAGAAGTGCGAACAACGTGTCATGCGCCTTCTGGGAGATCTGCAGGGGGCAAGACAGGTTCGCGCGCAGGCGCAGAACCAGCACATTGACGTGTTGTTCGATACTGCGCTGCTCGATGAGCGCGCGATCGCAGCGTGCTTGCGGGAAGCCGGTTACAACACCCATGTCGTTGACTGACCGTGCTCTTGTGCCGCACCGATTCTCCCCGCTCGACACCCATTGGAGGTCAGCTCGTGCAACCACCAGGCAAACCCGGCAAGGCATTGCGCAGCGCAGTGCTGGCTGCCCAGCAGAAAAGTCGTGCGCTACAGCGTCAGAAACCTGCCGGCTCGCTTGATGAGGCCGCCCAACATGGCAGCTCGCTGACGATCGGGAAGCTCGCCAAGCTCGCCGAGGTCAGTGCTGACACGATCCGGTTTTACGAGGATGAGCGCCTGTTGATGCCGGCGAGCAAGACCGGCGCGGGATATCGGCTTTACGGCCGGGACGCAGTGCGCCGGTTGGATTTCATCAAGCACGCCCAACACTGCGGCATGACGCTCGCGGAGATCCGCCAGTTGCTTGAGCTACGGGCCGATGATCGCTCGTGCTGCAGCGATGTCCGCGGTCTGGCGATACGCAAGAAGCTGGAGCTCGAACGCAAAATCAAGGCGATGAAGGCGATGTCGCGAGCACTGAGCGAGCTTATTGCGATCTGTACGGCGGAGGATCAGCCGTTGGATGCGTGTCCCATTCTGGCGGCCCTGGAGTCGAGCATGTCGAAACAGAAAGATCCAGTCACGACGTAAATCGGGATGACTGTCATGAGCATCAAGGTGGAAGTGTTCTCCACGCCAGGCTGTACCCACTGCGAACGCGCGCGGGAGAGCCTGAAAGAGGTCGCGCGAGGCTTCGGCGAGCACAAGGTCACGTGGCGCGACATCAACGTGCTGGACGAACTGGATTACGCCGTGGAACTCGGGGTACTGACGCCACCGTCGATCGCGATTGATGGCGAACTGGTCTTTGCGAGGCTGCCGAGCGCCGCGCAGCTTCAGCAGGAACTGGTGCGGCGACTTGATCAGGCGGAGACCTGAATGGGTGACCGCTTGCTACACGGCACACGCCCGTGCGCCACATCAAAACGACAACCGCCGCTGGAAGCATCCCATGGACATTGAAGCGTTACGCACCATCTTGCAGCAAGCCAGCCTGGCATCCGTCGGGGTCGGCTTCCTGTTGGGATTTGTCTTCACGTTCAACCCCGTTGCGCTGGCGTCCATCCCCGTGTCGCTCGCGTACGTTACCAAAGCGCGTGAACTCCGAACCGCTACCCTGTACGGTGGCCTGTTTATTCTGGGCATGGTAATCGTGCAGACCGTGTTGGGCGTGGTCGCCGGTTTTGGCGGTCACTGGGTGGCCCAGCTGATCGGCCGGAAATGGGGTCTTGTGCTCGGACCCGCGTTGATTCTGCTCGGGCTGATGTGGCCCGGATGGATCAAGCTGCCGCTGCCTGCCATTTCCGTTCGAGCAAAGCGGGCAAGTAGCGGCTGGGGCGCCTTCGCGCTTGGCGTCACGTTCGCCGTCGCCGTCTGCCCGTTTTGCACGCCCGCTCTGGTCGTGTTGCTCGGTATTGCTGCGGGAATTGGATCGCCGCTGTTCGGCGGCACCCTGTTGCTGGCCTTTGCCTTGGGACGCGCGGTGCCCATCATCCTTGGCGCGTGCGCGGTGGGCTGGCTGGAAGGGCTTTCCGTGCTCCAGCGTTACCAAAAGGCGTTCGAGATCGCCGGCGCAGTGGTGCTTGTTCTGGCGGGCCTTTACATGCTGAATGCGTACTTCTTCGTGATTCCGCAACTGGCGGCCTAACGGCCGCATCTCCCAACATCATCCGAATGGAGAATTGACTTGGCCCATGATGCCGCCGGCGCACAGGCCCCGAGCGAGCGCGAGCGTTTGCTGCGCATGCTCGCGGCTGCCACGTTCATCATTTTTTTTCAGGCTTATATGGTCGCTCCAATCATCCCGGCGCTGTCCGGCATCTTCCACGCGTCGGAGCGGACGGTCGGTCTGATTGTTCCGGCCTATCTCATCCCATACGGAATCGCGACGCTGATCTATGGGCTGCTGGCGGATCGCCTGGGCATTCATCGCATCGTATTTGTTTCGCTGGCCGCCTTTGCGGCGCTCACGGCCTTGACGGCGACCGCCGCCTCCATCGAACAGATCGCGTTATGGCGAATCTTGACGGGGCTCGGTGCCGGTGGCGTCGTGCCACTCGGCCTCACACTCGTGGGTAGGCTGTTTCCCTATGAACAGCGTGGGCGTCCGCTTGGTTGGTTGTTTGGTGCCATGGCCGGTGGGATGGCCTTCGGTTCGCCGTTGGGCGCCATGTTGGTGCCCGTCATCGGCTGGCGAGGCTTGTTTCTCGCCGTCGGAGTGGCGGGCGCAGGCGTCCTGCTTCTCTTTCTACCTTATCGACGCCTCATCGCCGCTGCCATCGCGCCAGTGACCGGCACGCTGGGCGATCTGTTTAGCGGCTATATGAGTCTGATCGGCACGACACGAGGGCGGCGCACTTATAGCTACGTATTGGTCAATTCGATGTTCCACTCCGGTGTCTTTACCTGGCTTGGCGTGTATTTCGCGCGGCGCTACGGTATGGGGCCGGTTGGTGTCGGACTCGCGTTACTCGGTTACGGCGTGCCCGGTTTTCTGCTCGGACCGCTAATCGGTCGTATGGCGGATCGATGGGGCCGTGCGCGATTGCTTCCGATTGGCCTCGCACTCAGCACGCTGGCGGCCGCTGCATTGCTTGTCGACTTCCCTGTAATCTTCGCGCCGGTCGTGGCGATGGTGCTCTCGTTGGGTTATGACATGACGCAGCCGCTTTTCGCCGGCATTGTCACGTCGTTGGGGGGCAAGCGGCCCGGACAAGCCATGGGGCTGAACGTGTTTACGCTCTTCATTGGCTTTGGCGTGGGCAGTGTGATCTTCGGCGAAATGCTCCGTTTCGGTTTCGGGCCAGCGCTCGGAACGTTTGCTGCGGTGGAGCTTGCGGCCGCGCTGTTCTCGCTCCAACTATTCCGCTCAGAGCTCCCTTCGCCCGCTGGAGCAGTCTGAGCCGAGTCGGTTAGGTTAGGCCGCGGGCGCGGCCGGCGTCATAACACCCCCTGAGTTGAAGCGGTGGTGCGCACGTGTCGCGCGTCATCTTCGGCGTGTAAATAGATCGAAGTCGTGGCGATCGAGCTATGCCGAAGATTCCTGCCTGCTGGGATCATCAACGGATCACGCAAGTCCGCGTGGTTAAAGGGTTTGGCTGTGATCGACATGAGCCTTTACCGTCGCTTTTACCGTCAGGAAAACATGCTCTTCTCTGGCCAGATTGTGTCAGCCCGTTAACGCCATGATGAGCGGAGCCAACAGCGAGCGAAGTTGCGCGTAGTCCATTAGGTACGATTCAAGCTCGCAGCGTCATGGCGCGCAGCAGCGCGTCGATCTGACCGAAGGCATCCTGCTGCCACTGCTCGGGTGTACGATCACCCAGCGCATGCGTGTCTTCGACGAAGCGCCTCACACAGGTCGGCCCGTATCCCTCAAAGGTGTCGGCCTATTCCGCCTTGCTCGGTTACCGCTTCAGCCCGCGTCTGGCCGACATGGGTGGCACGCGCTTCTGACGGGTCGATCCGCGTGCCGACTACGGTGCGCTCAATGCTATCTCGGGCCACCACCTCAGCTTGCAGAAGATCGCGCCGCACTGGGACGACATGCTGCGTCTGGCCGGTTCGCTCAAGCTCGGCCGCGTGCCGGCCGCCGGCATCATTCGCACGCTTCAGGTCGGCGACCGGCCAACACGGTTGGCGCAGGCCATTGCCGAATTCGGCCGCATCGACAAGACGTTGCACACGTTGACCTACATCGATGACGAAGCCAAGCGCCGCGGCACGCTGAGCCAGCTCAACCGTGGCGAAGGCCGGCACAGCGTCGCTCGCGCCGTCTTCCACGGCAAGCGCGGTGAGTTGCGCTAGCACTACCGAGAAGGGCAGGAAGACCAACTGGGCGCGCTGGGCCTGGTTCTCAACATGATCGTGCTCTGGAACACCGTCTATATGGAAGCGGCGCTGGGCCAGTTGCACCGGAATGGCTACCCAGTGCGCGACGAGGATGTGGCACGGCTTTCGCCCCTGCTGCACGAACACATCAACATGCTGGGACGCTACTCGTTCTCGGTGCCGGAAGCCGTTGCCAAGGGCGAATTGCGCCCGTTACGCGATCCGGCGGAGGGTGACTAACCCGCACAGCACGATAGCTGCTTCACGTCCTTGCTAAAGGTCTGCGCCGCCAGCTTCAATCCCTCGACCATGGTCAGATACGGGAACAACTGATCGGCCAGTTCCTGGACTGTCATCCGTGCCCGGATGGCTAACGCGGCGGTCTGGATCAGTTCGCCCGCGTCCGGCGTCACCGCCTGCACGCCGATCAGCCGCCCGCTGCTGGCCTCGGCTACCAGTTTGATGAAACCGCGCGTGTCGAAGTTGACCAGCGCCCGCGGCACGTTGTCCAATGCGAGTGTGCGGCTGTCTGTCTCGATGCCATCGTGGTGCGCATCTGCTTCGCTGTAGCCCACCGTGGCCACCTGCGGGTCAGTGAACACCACCGCAGGCATGGTGGTGAGATCAAGGGCAGCGTCTCCACCGGTCATGTTGATCGCCGCACGCGTGCCGGCGGCGGCCGCCACGTAGACGAATTGCGGTTGGTCGGTGCAATCGCCGGCGGCGTAGATGTACGGGCTGCTGGTGCGCATGGCGGAATCGATGACGATGGCGCCCTGCGCATTGACCGCGACGCCGGCGGCTTCCACCGCCAACTCGCGCGTATTGGGCGCGCGACCGGTGGCGATGAGTATCTTGTCGGCGCGCAGCTCGCCGTGCCCGGTCGTGAGCACGAATTCGGTGCCCGCATAGGCAATGTGGCTGGCCTGCGTGTGCTCCAACACCTCGATGCCCTCGGCGCGGAACGCTGCGGTGAGCGCTTCGCCGATGCCGGGGTCTTCGCGAAAGAACAGCGTGCTGCGCGCCAGGACCGTCACTTGGCTGCCCAGTCGGGCAAAGGCTTGTGCCAATTCGACCGCCACTACTGACGAGCCGATGACGGCCAGTCGCTCGGGGATGGTGTCGCTGGCCAAGGCTTCGGTCGAAGTCCAGTACGGGGTCTCGCTGAGGCCAGGAATCGGCGGCACGGCCGGCTGGGCGCCGGTGGCGATCAGGCAGCGATCGAATACGACTGTTTGCTCGCCGCCCGCCGCCAAGCGCACACGCAGACTGTGACCATCCTGGAAACGGGCTTCACCGCGCAGCACAGTGATGGCTGGATTGCCGTCCAAGATGCCCTCGTATTTGGCGTGTCGCAGTTCGTCGACGCGTCCTTGCTGCTGGACCAGTAGTCGCTCGCGCAGAATCGCCGGCGTCGTGGCCGAGACACCACCATCAAACGGGCTTTCCCGGCGCAGGTGCGCGATGTGGGCGGCGCGGATCAGGATCTTCGACGGCACGCAGCCGACGTTGACGCAGGTGCCGCCAATCGTGCCGCGCTCGATCAGGGTGACACGGGCACCACGCTCGGCCGCTTTGAGTGCGGCCGCCATCGCAGCGCCGCCGCTGCCGATGACCGCGATATGCAACGGGCTTTCACTGCCGCCGGATTGACCGTCGCCACTCAGCCAAGCTCGCGCCTTATCGAAAAACGCCGCCGGCTTCGCTGCCGGCGGCGCATCGGCCGGCGTGGCCCGATATCCCAGCCCGGCCACGGCTGCCGTCAGTGCTTCCAACGATGTGTCGGGGGCGGTGGCGAGTTGCGCCGTGCCCTGCGGGTAGGACACTTGTGCCGAGCGCACACCCGGCACCTTTTCCAGGGCTTTTTTGACGTGGACCGCGCACGAGGCGCAGGTCATCCCGGCAATGTTCAGTTGAGTCACACGGTCGCTCCCGAGCTTGTCTGCGGCTTAATGCTTGACGTTGGACGGGTAGCCCGCATTCTTGGTGGCTTGGGTCAATTGCTGAAGACTGGCCTTGCTGTCGTCGAAGGTGACGATGGCTTCGCGCGTCTCGAAACTCACATCGATCTTGCTGACACCCTCGACCTTGGAAAGGGCCTTCTTGATCGTGATCGGGCAGGCTGCGCAGGTCATGCCCGGCACGGACAGCGTGACGGTCTGCGTGGCCGCCCACACCGGGGCGGCGGCGACTAGCAGGGCGATGGAAACGAGTAGCTTTTTCATGACGATCTCCTGATCAGTAGAACAGCGGTAGGACGTAGGGAAACCCGAGCGCGACCAGCACCAACGCGGCCACGACCCAGAAGATGACTTTGTACGCCGTGCGTACCTGTGGGACGGCACAGACCTCGTCCGGCTTACAGGCTTGCACCGGGCGATAGATGCGGCGCCAGGCGAAGAACATCGCCACCAACGCGACGCCAATGAAGATCGGGCGATAGGGCTCCAGCACCGTCAAGTTGCCGATCCAAGCGCCGCTGAAACCGAGCGCGATCAGGACCAACGGCCCCAGGCAGCAGGCGGACGCCAGGAGGGCGGCCAGTCCGCCGGTGAAGAGGACGCCGCGCCCGTTGGATGATGCGGTCATACACTGGACCTTCCGAATCTGCAGGAGACAGCGTAACGTTACCTCCGTACTCAAGTACGGAGTCAAGCCCCATGGTGATCCAGTTGGGAAACCTGACCATCGGTGCCTTCGCCCAGGCCGCTGGCGTGAATGTGGAGACCATCCGGTTCTACCAGCGCAAGGGCCTGTTGCCCGAGCCTGACAGGCCGGTTGGCAGCATCCGCCGCTATGGCGCGACGGATGTCACGCGGGTGCGGTTCGTGAAGTCCGCCCAGCGGCTGGGTTTCAGTCTGGACGAGATCGCTGAACTGCTACGTCTGGAGGATGGCACTCACTGCGACGAAGCCAGCCACCTGGCCGAGCACAAGCTCAGGGATGTGCGGGAGAAGCTGGCAGACCTGGCGCGCATGGAGGCGGCGCTGTCCAAGCTGGTGTGCGCTTGCCATGCGATGAAAGGGAACGTTTCCTGCCCGCTGATCGCGTCACTGCAGGCGGAGTAGCCGGCTTAACTGCACTTTCCGTTCCACTGCGCCTTAAACCCCGATAACGCAGACAGGCGCGTGGCGAGCAAGTCGGCCTGCTCGGCAAACTTCTTCGCATCAGTCTTCTGCAATTGCGCCAGGTTGTGCAGCTTCCAGCGGATGCCCGGCAGTTGTTCGAGGTGCGCGATGCCCAGCAGCGACCACTCCGGCGTGCCGGCGGCCAGAGACAGCAGGAAGCGTCGTTCGCTGTCGTCCAAGCCTTGCTGGAGTTCGCGCACCATGCGTTCCCGCGCGGCGAGCAGCGCATCGAGCGGCACCGGCTCGGCCGTCATGCCCTGGAAGTTGTGCTCGTAGTCGTACCGGACGTCCCGCAGTGGCGGGAACAGCACTTCATGGATCGGCCGGTTGCTGCTGGCCAGATAGACCACGAAAGCGCGCCGTATGCCGGGCGTGATGCCCTCGTGTGCAAAGAGCTGCATCACGTCGAACAGGTCGCGCGGGTGTTGCCGATCCAGCGCCGCCACCAGCTTGCCGCCGTACACGTCTTCCAAGGACACCACCGGGATGTCCAGATCGGCCATCAGCACGTCGCGCGCGGTGGGCGTGAGCGAAGCATGACGCACCGGCTGCACCGTGCCGCGCATGACGAAGTTGACTTCGACCTTGACTTGAATCGAGCCACGGCGCACCAGCAACTTCGTCTCCCCCGCTGCCGCCGCCGGCGCGTGCGTCTGGAATCCTCGCTTCTTCAACCGCTCGGCGGCCTGCCTGACAGCCTCGTTGATGCGCGCCAGCGCCTCGCCGCGCGGCAGCGCGTGATCGGGAAAAACCAGATCGAGATCGACCGACAAGCGCGGCATGTCGCGCACGAACAGATTGATCGCCGTGCCGCCCTTCAGCGCGAACGTGTCGTCCACGAACACCAGCGGCGCCACCTGCGTCAGCAGGCGCGCGGTATCGAGATAGGTCTGGTTCATGGCTTGAGCACCAGCAGGCCGTCGGCCGACCGAGATACCCAAGGGCGGTCGCTGCCCGTCGGCAACGTGGCCGGATCGAGCTTGGCCGCCCAAGGCAGCGACGCCTCGCGGCCGAGTTGCAGGCACAGCCGCACGGTCTTGATGTTCGTGCAGTGCTGCAACAACTCGCGCAGCACGTCGGCGCGCAGGCTGTAGGCGCCCTCGACGAGTTCGCGCGCTTCCTGCAAGGGTTGGCGCACGCCGACTTCGCTCAGCAGTTCCAGCAATGCGCGCTCCGGCGCCGAGACCTGCGGCGCCCCGCTGCGCTGCTCAAACGGGCCGACGTGCAGCAAGGCATCCGGCTGCTCGTCGAACAGACGCTTGCGGTGGTACTCGGCCGGAAAGCGTTCGGTAAACCATTCCGGCAGACGCGCCGCCGTCCAGCCATACAGGTGCAGCACGGGCTGCTGCGACACGTACTGGCGCACGCCGTACCAGTCCAGCGCCGACTTGCCGCCGACGTGCAGCCCCTGGAACCGGCGCTGCAACAGCAGCAGACTGGGATGCAGGGCCAGCGTGTCGTTCGGGCGGCCATACACCCCGCGCGTCAGGCGCGTGAGCCAGCCCGCCCGGACGTAGTGGACGGCCAGATCGGCAGAGATGCCCAGCACCGCCAAGTCCTCCGAGGTCAGCGGCGTTCCCGGTGCCAGCCGGGTGTAGAGGGCATTTAGCTTACTTGGAGAAGTCGTAGCCATACTACGATTATTACAACTTTTCAAAGCGGAAGTCAATTTGATATGACGACTCCAGTCGTAGTCTGGATACGACAATGACAACATATCCAAATTCTCACCCCTTCGGCATGGCCGCGCGGGAAGACGGTCGGTTGTCGTCTCCCCTGCCCCGCCTGAATCCACGATCCCCCGCGATGAACGCCTCCAGCATGTGCGGGATCAGCGCTGTCGCATCGACCGCTTCCCCGTAGGTCTGCGCGTGCAGGGCCGCGTAGCGTTCGAGGTCTGCCTTGAGCGCGGCCGGGCACGCAAAAGTCAGCTTGACGCTCTCGATTTTCGGCAGCGGCCCCAGCCGCAGCTTGCGCGTCGTGCTCATCGTGAAGTCCCCCGGTTGAAGAACAGCGGCTGGTACGGCCGCAGCACCAGATCGCGGTTGACGATGATGCGCACCGGCAAACCGGGGCGCTCGGTGAGCGTCGGCTGGATGTTGAGGTTGCGCCGGGTCATCTCCTGCCCGACCTGATTCACGCTGTCCTGCAAGCTGTCGCGGCCGGCAATGATGACGCGATCACCGTTGCGGTTCTCCGGCGCGGCCAGTTCGGCGCCGACGCCCAGAAGCGTCGTCAGCGCCGCGCCGGCGAAGATGCGAGCCCAATGCCAATCGACACCATCCTCCAGGCCGGCGTAGCCCGCAGGATCGGTGCCGGCCAGATTGTCGAGCGTCAGCGAAGACGTGTCCGGCAGGATGATGCGGTTCCACACCACCTGCACGCGGCTCTGCCCGTAGGCGATCTGGCTGTTGTATTTGCCGAAGATGCGCGAACCCTGCGGGATCAGCAGATAACGGCCCGTGGCAGTGTCGTACACCGGCTCCGTCACCGTGCCGATCACGTCGCCCGGCAGGTCAGACTTGATGCCCGTCACCAGCGCCGCCGCAATCACCGTTCCGGCCATCACCTGATACGGCGAGGTCGGCATTTGCAGGTTGCCGGAATTTCGGGTTTCCGTGGTTCCGGCTTTCTGGAACGCCTCCTTCTGGTCCTGCCGGTTTTGCACGGCAGTCGGATCGATGGGCTGTGCTGCCGTCGAGGCCGGCCCGGCAGCCTGCGGGTCGAAGCCCGCCAGGCCGGCCGGCGGCGCGACCGAAGCGGTCTGCGCCGGCGCAGCCGCAGCGCGCTGGTTGCCGGAGCGGAAGAACACCGACGAACCCGCCGCCGCTTCGGCCTCCTTGCGCAGCGCGTCGCGCTCGGCAGCCGCCGCATCCTGGCCGGGCGGCGTGTAGCTGGCCACCACGGGCGGCTGTGACTTGACGATGGCCGGGCCGAGGTCGCCCGGCAGCGGCGGCCCCAGCTCCGGCACCTTCGGCGGCAGCTTGGAGTAGTCGGCGGGAAGACGGTTGAGTTCTTCGGACTTCGACACGCGATCGACGTTGTAAAGCTCGGTCGCGTCGTTGCTGGTGCGCTGGTGTTTCGGTTGCAGTGACCAAAGCGTAGCGCCCAACACGGCAACGCCAAGGCCACCCGTCAGCAGCGCCAGTGTGCGCCGGTTGAGGCGCGTCACCGGACGCGGCTGCGCGCGCAACGCCACGTTCTCCGGCGCGACTTTCGGCGCGGCGTCGGGAATGGGCACGTCCGGGGTTTCGTCCTGGCTCATGGTCAGTTCCCCCGCGTGCCATCCGTGCGCTCGATGCGCACCACGTCGCCCTTGTCGCCACCCAGGCGCAGTTCGGCCGCGCCGAACAGCCGATCCACGATGTAGTACGGCGAGCGGAAGCGATAGTTCACCAGTTGCCCATCGCCCTGTGCGCCGATGACGAACAGCGGCGGCAGTTCGCCCTGGGCGATGCCGGGCGGGAACTGGATATAGACCTTCTCGCCGTCGTCGAAGGCGCGCAGCGGCTTCCACGGTGGATTGCTTCCGCTGATCGCGTAGCGGAAGCGGATCTTCTCCAACGACAAGCCGACATCGACCGGCGCGGCAGCTTGTGCAGCCCGATCCTGGCGCTGCAAGGCGAGCATCTGGTCTTTCGGATACTCCCACGACACCGATGCCATCCATGCCTTGTCGGTCGAGGTCAGCTCGATCAGGTAGGTGCGGCGACTGGTGGTGATGACCAGGTTCGTCTTGAGGCCCGAGCGGATGGGCTTCACCAGCACGTTGACGCGCAGCGCGTCGCCGGCGCCGCTGGACGTGTCGCCGACGATCCAGCGCACGGTGTCGCCGGCGGCGACCGTCACCAGTTCCTCGCCGGGCTGGAGCGAAATCACGGTGACGCGGCCCGGCGCGGCATAGACCTGATACAGCGCGCCATCGGTGAACGGCCATACCTGGATCGCATTGACAAAACCTTCCCGCGTGGGCGCGATGCGCGCCTCGGCGTTGGCGCGCGAGACGCGCACGGTTTCGTCGGCCGGTTCCGGCACAGGCTTGGCCTCGTCCAGCGGTTTCATCTGCGCCGGCATCGGCAGCACCTTCGGCACCTCCACCACTTCGACCGGCTTGGGTGGTTCGGGCAGCGGCAGCGCCTGCACCGGCTCATCGAGCGAGATGCGCGGCGGCGGCTTGCCCTGCGTGGCGCAGCCCACCAATGACAAGGTGGTGGCCGCCACGGTCAGCATGAAAGAGTAAAAGCGGAAAGACAGGTTCATGGCTTGGCTCCTTCGGACGCATCGAGTTCGCGGCTCCACGACAGGCCGTTGACGTAGATGCCGAGCGGGTTCTTGCGCAGGCGTTGCTCGGTGCGCGGGGTTTGCAGGACGATGGACACCACGGCATTCCAGCGTTCGATGCCAGCCGGTGCGCCATTGACGAACCGTTGCTCCGTCCAGCGCACGTTGAATGACGAATCGCTGGCGCGAACGACGCTGGTGATCTGCACCGTCACCGACTCCTTGCCGACGCGCGCGAACGGATCGTTCTTGCTGGCGTAGTCGTTGAGCACGACGGCGCCCTTGTCGGTGGTGTAGTCGTAGGCATCAAGCCAGTCCTGCCGGACCACGATGGGGTCGATGGAGAGCGAGCGAACCAGCGTGATGAAATGCGCGAGGTGGTAGGCGATCTGCGCATCGGCCGGCCGGTACGGCGTGGCAGCTTCGCCGACCGCACGCACTTGGCCGGTGTTGTCCACCTCCACGACGTAGGGCGTGACGATGGACTGTGCCGAACGCCACACCAGGCCACCGGCCATCAGCAGCGCGAGCACGAGGCAGCCGAAGGCCATCAACCGCCAGTTCTTCGCCTGCACGCGGGCCGAGCCGATGCGCTCGTCCCACGCTTGCGCGGCGGCTTGGTATGGGGTGGCAGGCTGCGGCGTATCGGCGTAGCGCACCTGCGGTCGCTTGAATCGCATGGCTGGTTCTCCTCAATGATCGGAATCGCCCAGGCTTGGGCCTTGGGCCGAGCCGCCGCCGTCCCCGCCGCGCAACGTGTGCGCGGTGGTGGTCGCGGCATGGGCGATCTGTTGACGGCGATGCAGGCGCTTGGCCCAGGTGGGTTGCTTTTGATCGGGAGTAGTCGGGGCTGAGCCGGCGCTCGATGCGCCCGCTTTGGTGGACGCGCCACCCTCGCCGCGAAAGGCACCGGCTACCCGCTCGCCGAACGCACGTGCGCCGGTGGCGACTTTCTGTCCGGCGGCCTGCGCGCCAGTCCTTGCGACGTTGCCCACGCCTGCGGCACCGCCCTTGATGCCACCGCCCGCCGCAGCGGAACCGGCCTGGAACGCCGACCGTGCGCTGCTGGCCGTCGAAGCGGCGGCACGTGCCCCGCTACCGATTGCACTGGCCGCTGCCGGCGCCATGCGCGCGCCAGCGGCCACGGCGCCACCGACGCCGGTAGCCGCCGCACCGATGGCGACGGCGGTGCCGGCCGCCCCTACTGCCGCGCCAGCCATCGCACCGGCGCCGAGCTGAGGTGCACCGGACACGAGGCCCGTCGCGATGCCTGGCCCGTAGATGCCCAGCGCGAGCATGGCGAGCGAGGCCAGCATCACGACCAGCGCATGGTCGATGGACGGCTCGCTTGGCGTGGTAGGAAATTCCGCGAACAGACCCGTGCCGATGCCGACGATGACGGCCAGCACCAGCACCTTGATGCCGGACGACACCACGTTGCCGAGCACCTTCTCGGCGAGGAACGCAGTCTTGTTCCAGAGCGCGAACGGCACCAGCACGAAGCCGGCGAGCGTGGTCAGCTTGAACTCGATCAAGGTGATGAAAAGCTGCACCGCCAGCACGAAGAAGCAGACGATGACGGTCAGCCAGGCGAGGAACATCACGACGATGGGCGTGATGTTGATGAACACCTCGGGGAAGCCCGCCATGTCGCTGATCTGTTCGAGGATCGGCATGCCGGCGTCGATGCCGGTCTTGGCAAGATGTCCCGGTTGCAGGAACGTCTCCATGCTCACGGCCGAGCCAGTGGCCGTCAGGCCGAGGCCGGCAAACGAGCGGAACACGATGCCGGCCAGCATGTTGAAGTTGCCGATGATGTAGGCGAAGGCGCCGACGTAGAGCACCTTGCGGATGAGCTTGGCCATCACGTCCTCGCCCTGGCCCGTGGCGTGGCCGAGCGCCCAAAACAGGCCGGCGAGCGTCATGTCGATCGCCACCAGCGTCGCGGTCAAAAACGCGACCTCGCCGCGCAGCAGGCCGAAGCCGGAATCGATGTAGGCGGAAAAGACGTTGAGGAAGTGGTCGATGATCGAAACGTCGTTCATGGCCGCTGCTCCATCGGCGAGCCAGGGCCGTCGAAACTGGCCGGGATCGGCGGCAGTTCGGCGAGCGTCTGGTATTCGTCCGGGCCGGCCTGCCCGGAGAGGAAGCGGCGCAGGTCGGCTTGCGCGACGCGCGCGCAGAGCGCGCCATCCTGTTCGCCACGACGGCACTGCGCGGTGAGCGCGTGCAGCCGCGCCGGGTCGGCAGCCAGCGCATCAACCGACAGCGCCTGCTGCTGGCCGCAGCCGGCCAGCAGGTACGCGAAGGCGAACAGGACGGGCGCGTGTTTCATGACCGTGCCCGTCAGTTGCCGTAAAAGGTGACGGGCTGCGGCGTGTACGCCGTTCCGGTGCCGAGGAAGCGCCGCGTCACTTCGCGGCCACGTTCGACCGCGGCGGCCTGACGCGCCAGCTCCAGCGCCGTCGCACGCCCCTGCGTGAGCTGAAGCTGCTGCGACTGGATGGACTGCTTGGCCTGCAAGGCGAGGAGCTGGTTGGTTGCCTGCATCGCTTGCAGCGCGCCGGTCGCGGACTGGCTCCGGCCGACCAAGTCGGTCAGCACGCTTTCGTCCTGGGTCACGTTCTGCGACACCTGCGCCTGCATTCGCATCGCGGTTTGCAAGCCTTGGAGCGTGTTCTGCCAACGCTGGTGCGCGTCCTGGTACATCTGATTGCCGCTTACGGTCGCGGCGTACTGCTCCGGGTACAGGCGCGCGAACTGCTGGTCCATGCTCTGTACCTGGAACGCCAACCCTTGCGCCTGGGCGATGAGCTGCTTGGTGGTCGCCAAGTTCGTGCGCAACTGGCTGACCACGTTGAACGGCAGGCTCGCCAGATTGCGAGCCTGATTCATCAGCGACTGCGCTTGGTTCTGGAGTTGTCGGACCTGGTTGTTGATCTGCTCCAGCGTGCGCGCGGCAGTCATCGTGTTCTGCACGAGGTTGGTCGCGTCGATGACAGCCCATTGCGCGTGCGCGGCCGGCATGACGCCGACGAACGCCGCGACAGCGAGGGCGAGAAGGCGAATCTTCATGGCGAAATCTCCTGTGGTTGGGGAGCGAGGAAGGACGCGGCGGATGGCGCGGACGGCAGCAAGTCGGCCGCCCAATCGAGGCCGCGGTGGCGCAGCCAGGCGCCGGCGAAACCCGGTGCTCCGGCGTTGGTCAGCACGCCGTCGATGGCACGCTGGTCTTGGGGCGTCGAGGCACCCGCGAACGCGAGCGCGACCGGCCCCAGGTCGAGGTCGAACAGGCGGTTGCCTGCGCGGGATTGGTAGTAGTAGTCGCGCTTGGGTTGCGCGGTGGCGACGATTTCGATTTGCCGGCTGTTGAGGCCGAAGCCTTCGTAGATCGTGCGAATCTGCGGCTCGGTGGCCTGCGGGTTCGGCAGAAAGATGCGGCTGGCGCAGCTTTCGATGATCGCCGGCGCGATGGTCGAATCCTTGATGTCGGCGAGCGACTGCGTGGCGAAGATGACGCTGACGTTCTTCTTGCGAAGCGTCTTGAGCCACTGGCGGATGCGCGCGGCGAACACCGGGTCATCGAGGAACAGCCAGGACTCGTCGAGGATCAGCAGCGTCGGCGCACCGTCGAAACGCTCCTCGAAGCGCGCGAACAGATAGCCCAGCACGGCCAGCACCGCGGCCTTGCTGTGCATCAACTCCTCCATCTCGAAGCACTGCACGTCGGCCGCGCCGAGCCGGTCGCCGTCGGCATCGAGCAGCTTGCCGTGCGCGCCGCCGAGCACATAAGGCGCAAGCGCTTGGCGCAGCATGTTCGATTGCAGCAGCACCGACAGGCCCGTGAGCGTGCGCTGTTCGACCGGCGCACCGGCGAGGCTGCCGAGCGCCGACCAGATCGCCGCCTTTTCGTCGGGACCGACCGCGACACCTTCGTGCGACAGGCGGCCTTCGACCCATTCGGCGGCCCAGGTGCGATAACCCTCGTGGTCGATGCGCGCGAGCGGCTGGAACGCGATCGCGCCATCGGCGCCGAGGTCGTAATACTCGCCGCCGAGGCCCAACGCCGTCGCCCGCATGGAGCGGCCCATGTCGAAGGCAAAGATGCGTGAGCCGGGATAGCGCCGGAACTGCATCGCCAACGTGGCGAGCAGGACGGACTTGCCCATGCCAGTCGGGCCGGCGATGAGCGTGTGGCCCACGTCGCCGATGTGCGTCACCAGCCGGAACGGCGTCGCGCCTTCGGTGCGGGTGACGATCAGCGGCGGGCCGTCGAGGTGATCGTTCTTCTCCGGCCCGGCCCACACCGCCGACACCGGCATCAGGTGCGCCAGGTTCAGTGTGGAGACGATGGGCTGGCGCACGTTGGCGTAGGTGTTGCCGGGGATCGAGGACAGCCACGCCTCCACCGAATTGAGGGTTTCGGGAATGGTCACGAAGCCACGGCCCTGAATCGCGCGCTCCACCATGCGCAGCTTCTCGTCGGCCGTGTCGGCATCGGCATCGAGCATCGTCACCGTCGCGGTGACGAAGCCGAAGGCAACTTGATCGCTACCCAGCTCCTGCATCGCGGCATCGGCGTCGGCGGCCTTGTTGCTCGCGTCGGTATCGACCAGCGGGCTTTCCTGCTGGAAGATCGTTTCGCGCAGCAGCGCGAGAACGTTCTTGCGCTTGGCAAACCACTGCCGGCGCAGGCGGCCGAGTTCCTTTTCGGCTTCGGCCTTGTCCATGCAGAGGAAGCGCGTGCTCCAGCGGTACGCGAAGCCGAGCCGGTTGAGGTCATCCAGAATCCCCGGCCAGGTCGAGGTCGGAAAGCCGCGTACCGTCACCACGCGCAGGTGTTGATCGCCGAGCATGGGCGCGAGACCGCCGATCAGCGGCACGTCGGCCAGCAGCGCGTCGAGATGGAACGGCACTTTCGGCACGCCGACGCGATAGCGTTGCGTCGAGACGGTCGCATGCAGGTAGGTCAGCGTTTCGGCGTCGTCGAGCCAGTCGATTTCCGGCATCACGCCGTCGAGCAGGTCGAAGATGCGGCCGGTTTCCGCGACGAATGCAGTCAGGCGTTCGCGCCAGTCCACACCAGCGGTCGGCGTGTTCTCGTACAGCAGCTTGGCCGCGCGGGCGCGGGATTCCTCCGGCGGCAGGTATTGCAGCGTGAGGTGGTAGCCGCTCTCGAAGTGGTTGCCCGATTCCTCGAAGGTCGCGCGGCGTTCCTCGTCCACCAGCCACGACAGCGGCTCTGGGAAATCCGAGCGCGGATAGTCGGCTGCCGGCCGGCGCTCGGCTTCGACGAACAGCGCCCAGCCGGCGCCAAGCCGGCGCAGTGCGTTGTTCAGTCGCGCGGTGGTGGCGATCAGCTCGCCTTGCGTCGCGCTGTCGAGGTCGGGGCCACGGAACCGTGCCGTGCGCTGGAACGAACCATCCTTGTTCAGCACGACGCCGGGCGCGACCAGGCCGGCCCACGGCAGCCAGTCGGCGAGCAAGGCCGGTCGCTGGCGGTATTCGGCGAGGTTGAGCATCGCGGCGGCCTCCCGTCACACGTCCAGCAGCGGCTTGTGCTTGAGGTGCTTGGCGAACACCTGCATGAACTGCGGATCGACACGCGCGCCCCACACGGCCAGCGAATGACCGACGATCCAGAGCACGACGCCGGGAATCCACAATTGCAGGCCCAAGCCGACGGCGGCGGCGAGCGTGCCGTTGGCAATCGCCACGGTGCGTGGTGCGCCGCCCAGCAGGATCGGCTCGGTCAGCGAGCGATGCAGCGGCACCTCGAAGCCCGGCAGGTCGGTGGCCGTGCTCATACGACGGCACCGCCGGAGAAGCTGAAGAACGACAGGAAGAAGCTCGACGCCGCGAACGCGATGGACAGACCGAACACGATCTGGATGAGCTTGCGGAAGCCGCCCGACGTGTCGCCGAAGGCCAGCGCAAGGCCGGTGGCGATGATGATGATGACGGCGACGATGCGCGCGACCGGCCCCTGGATGGATTCGAGGATTGATTGCAGCGGGCCTTCCCACGGCATCGAGGAACCGGCGGCCTGCGCCGTGCCAGCCGTCATCAGCATGACGACCGCCGACAACAGGCCGCGTTGCGCCGGTGCCGCCAGGCGGCGCAGGCGCGCGGGGATGGAAACCGGATTTACGGAAAAGCGGAAAGCAGTCGCGTGCATCTGCGTCATGGCAGTTCTCCAATGTGGTTGGGGTTCGGGAAAGGGAGCGGCAGCTCTGGATGCGGCGGTGGCTCCAGCGCGTCCGCGAGGCGGTAGCCCACGCCATCGAAGCCGAGGACGCGGGCGATGCTTTCGATGCGACGGCGCCGGCCGCGGCCGGCGATGTGGATGACGACGTTGACCGCCTCGGCGACGAGTGCTCGCGGTGGGTTCACCGCCACTTCGAGAATCAGTTGCTCCAGGCGCAGCAATGCGCCCGGTGCGGAGCCGGCGTGAATCGTGGCGATGCCGCCGGGATGGCCGGTGCCCCACACCTTGATGAGATCCAGCGCCTCGCCGCCGCGTACCTCGCCGACGATCACACGGTCGGGGCGCAGGCGCATCGTGGCGCGCACCAGCTCGGTCATCGACACGACGCCGGCGCGCGTGCGCAGCGGCACGTGGTCGCGCGCCGCGCATTGCAGCTCCACCGTATCTTCGAGAACCAGCACGCGGTCGCCAGTGGCCGCAATCTCCGCGAGCAAGGCATTGGCAAGCGTGGTCTTGCCGGTACTGGTGCCGCCGGCGATGAGGATGTTCTGCCGTTCGCATACCGCGCCACGCAGGAACTCGGCTTGTTCGACGGTCATCATTCCGTCGGTGACGTAGCGATCCAGCGGAATGACGCCGACCGCGCGCTTGCGCAGCGCGAAGGCCGGCCCTGGCGCTGCCGGCGGCAGGATGCCCTCGAAGCGTTCACCGGTTTCCGGCAGTTCGGCGGTCAGCAGTGGCTGGCCGCGATGCACTTCCGCGCCGACGTGGGCGGCGACCAGGCGGATGATGCGTTCGCCGTCCTCTTCCGACAACTCCGCGCCCATCGGTGCGCGGCCCGACGACAGACGATCGACCCATAGCGTGCGATCGGGGTTGAGCATGATTTCCACCACGTCCGGGTCTTCCAGCGCGGCGGCGATCAACGGCCCCATCGCCGTGCGCAACATGCGGATGCGCCGGTCGAGCGACGTGGCGGTGAAGGATTGTGGTTGCGCGCTCAAGTCGCACGCTCCTGCGCTTCGGCCAGCGCCGCCGCGTCGTCCAGTCGCGCGGTGTCGGGGTTCAGCTCTTCAACCACGTCGCGCACGAGGCTGCGCCCGCGCATCAGGTGGCGGCCGAGCTGTTCGACGAACTGCTCGAAGCGCGCCTTGCCCTGTGCGCGGGCTGCTTCCTGATGCGCTTCGGGAACCGGCGTGCTGACCGTCAGGAAGTAGCGAACGAACAGCGCCAGTGTCTCGATCTCGATGTTCTGGTCGCGTTCCAGCTTCTCGAACTGGCGCGTCAGCCGGTCGAGCCGTTTGGCGATGGCGGCCTCGCGCTGGTCGCCGGCATCGGGCGATAGCCAGGACGCGAGCGCGGCGGCGACGATGCTGGACTTCGATACGCCTTTCTTCGCGGCCAGCTCGTCGAGGCGCTTGGCGTGCTCGCGCGGGATGAACAGATTGAGGCGGTACTGGCTCATAGTTCGATCCCGTCGTGTTGGTCGAGGGACGCCAGCCGGGCCGTGCGCTGCATGGCCGGATCGAGTTGGCGGGGATACGGCAAAGGCAAGTCGTCGTCATCGAGCAGCGCCAGGTCGTTGTCGGTCGGCTGCTGTTCTGGGCTGTAGGCGGCGATCTCGGATAGCTCCGGCTGGCGACGCGGGCCGCCGTCGTCGGCAGTTCCGGCGTCGCTGCCAGTCAGGTCCGCGGCAGCGGGGACTGCGGGAATCGCCAGCCCGCTCCAGTCGTCGGGGCGCAATGGCGGCGCATCGGTGTAGCGTCCGGCGGCAAGCGCGGGCGGCGGCAGCACACGGCGCTTGAAGTTGGCGTCGGCGTAGTAGCGCAGCTTCTTGGCCTTGATCGGCGCGACGCTGGACACCATCACCACGGCCTCGTCGGGCGGGAGCTGCATCACTTCGCCCGGCGTCAGCAGCGGGCGCGCGGTTTCCTGCCGCGACACCATCAGGTGCCCGAGCCACGGCGCGAGCCTGTGGCCGGCGTAGTTGCGCTGCGCGCGCAGCTCGGTCGCGGTGCCGAGCGTCTCGGAGATGCGCTTGGCGGTGCGTTCGTCGTTGGTAGCGAACGTCACGCGCACATGGCAGTTGTCGAGGATGGAATGGTTCTGGCCATAGGCTTTGTCGATCTGGTTGAGCGACTGCGCGATGAGGAAGCTGCGGATGCCGTAGCCGGCCATGAACGCCAGCGCCGTCTCGAAGAAGTCGAGCCGACCCAACGCCGGAAACTCGTCGAGCATGAGCAGCAGCTTGTGGCGGCGTGCGATGCCGTCGCTGCCGTCGAGCGATTCGGTCAGGCGCCGGCCGATCTGGTTGAGGATCAGGCGCACCAGCGGCTTCGTGCGGCTGATGTCCGAAGGCGGCACGACGAGGTACAGCGAGACAGGATGCTCGGATGCGATCAGGTCGGCGATGCGCCAGTCGCAGCGCGAAGTGACTTCGGCCACGGTGGGGTCGCGGTACAGGCCGAGGAACGACATGGCCGTGGACAGCACGCCCGACCGCTCGTTGTCCGACTTGTTGAGCACTTCGCGCGCAGCGGACGCGACGACGGGATGCGGCACGTCGCCCAGGTGCCGCGTCGTCATCATCCGGTGCAGCGTCAGCTCGAACGGGCACGCCGGATCGGACAGGAAGTTGGCGACACCGCGCAGCGTCTTGTCCTCGCCCGCGTAGAGCACGTGCAGGATCGCGCCGACCAGCAGCGCGTGCGAAGTCTTCTCCCAATGGTTGCGGCGTTCGAGTGCGCCTTCGGGATCGACCAGGATGTCCGCGATGTTCTGCACGTCGCGCACTTCATGCGCGCCGCGCCGCACTTCGAGCAGCGGGTTGTACGCGGCCGACTTCGGATCGGTCGGGTTGAACAGCAGGCAGTGCGAGAAGCGCGAACGCCAGCCGGCGGTGATCTGCCAGTTCTCGCCTTTGATGTCGTGGATGACGGCGGACGCCGGCCAGCTCAACAAAGTCGGCACCACCAGGCCGACGCCCTTGCCGGAGCGCGTCGGCGCGAAGGTCAGGACGTGTTCCGGGCCATCATGCCGCAGGTATTGGCCGCGATGCAGGCCGAGAAATATGCCGACGGGCTTGTCGAGTCCGGCCCTGCGAATGTCGGCTGCGTCGGCCCAGCGCGCCGAGCCGTAGGTCGTGACCAGCTTCGATTGCCGCGACCGCCACACCGACATGGCGATGGCGACCAGTACGGCCACCAGGCCGCTACCGCCTGCGATCGCACCACCCACGTCGAAAACGTGCCGCGCATAGCCGTCGTAGAAGAACCACCACTCGAACAGCCGCCAAGGGTGATAGACCGGCGTGTGAAAGAAGTCGAACCAGGGCGAGCCAAGGCGTAGCTGATAGCCCAAGGCAGCGGCTGTCCATTGTGTGGCGGCCCACACGCCGGCGAACACGATGCCGAATACCACGGCGATCTGCCCGAACAGCACGCCTTGACCTTGCATCTCGGCCTCCGCTTTCTCCTGTGCAACACGCGGCACAAGGGCGTGCCGTACACGCGAGGATCGGCGTCAGGTCGAGAGCCGGTCAAAGACCGTTATCGGAAGAAATGTCGCGGAAAAAGCAAGATTTCGCGCAGGGGCGAATATTGGATAAACGCCACGTGCGGCGGCGCGTTGCGGCGTACCGAGTTGAGAAATCGAAGTTTCTTGCGAATCGGCAACGATCAGAACTTCGGCTGCTCCTTCGGCGGGGTGTACGGCGTCTTGCCATCCCCGAGGAAGCGCCTATTCGTCGCCTCGGCCACACGATTGCAGAGTTCATCGCCCAGCTTGGCGCGATCCGTCTTGCACTGTTCGCGCAATTCCTTCAACCGTGTGGGGTTGGCTGCAAGAGCCTCCACCGTTTCGGTTGGCGCAGGCTTGCTGCTCGTTTCGGCTGGATCAGATTTGCCGCAAGCCATCAGCGTTGCAGCAAGCAGAAACGGAAGGGGGATGATCTTCTTCATGGTTCGACTTCCTCGGATGGTTCGTTTCGTTCCCGGGCGGCAGAAGTTTTTCCTTTTGGTGGATCAATCGCAAAGACTCGTTCGATGAAACGAGCCAAGGCATCCGATGGCTCATCGTCCACGCGCAACAGATAAGTTGTGAGCATCTGCGAGCGGCCGGCAAGTGGACGAGCAACCACGCCGGACTCACCACTAGCGGCAATCTGCGACGCGCCAGCCAGTCCCAGCACGAGACCTGCCGATACCAAAGCTATCATCAAATCGATCGACGCCACTCGTTCGGCAATCAATGGTTCCAGACTGGCCTGACGTAAAGCCCGATCAATCTGTCGAGCGCGACCTTCGTATATCTGTGGGTCGCAAAGTGCCAAGGGATAACGCAGCATCTCGTCAATGGGCACGCGCTTGTAGGCAAGCAAGGGGTGGCGCGCTGGCACTACCACCATCAATGGATCGTGCCAAATCGATTCTGCAACGATTCCATCCCCAGCCTCATCCGACTGGGCAAAGCCCACGTCGTAGAGGTCTTCGTGCAGGCCTTTGATCTGCTGCGACAAGGGGATCTCGGTCAGGCGAATCTCGATCTCAGGTTCTTCCTGTCGGCAAAACGCCAAGAGAGCAGAAAAGCAAGTCGGCGGGATGCCGTCGGACAAAGCGACCCGCAACTGGCCGTGAAAGCCATTGGCAGCAGCTTTCACGCTGTCGCGTGCCTGTTGCAAGGCAGTGAAGACACGCGGGACGTGTTCCAGGAACAGCTTTCCCGCACGGGTCAGCTGGGTGCTGCGCGTCGTACGCACAAATAGCTGGGCGCCGAGGTCTTCTTCCAACTCCTTGATCGCCCGCGACAGCGGCGACTGTTCAATGTGCAGTCGCTCCGCTGCGCGGGCGAAATGGAGTTCTTCTGCAACAGCCAGAAAACAACGTAGATGACGAAGCTCCATGACCACCCTTCCTATTCATGCGATCCAGATCTCGGGGCGAGAGGCCGTGCAGCCCGACCGTCAGCCACCTTCAAACGCTCAAATTTTCGGTTTGGGTTGCCTTAAATATGAAAATTTTGCACTATCCTATCGTTATTTACCACTGAGTGGCCGCCCCATGCCCAAGAAGACCAGCGACAGCGCAATCCTGACGATCAGGGAAGTCGCGGAGTACCTGAAGGTCACGGAACGGACGATCTACCGGCTGGCCGCGGCCAAGAAGATTCCCGGCTTCAAGGTCGGCGGAATGTGGCGCTTCCGGCAAGCGGACATCGACGCTTGGATCGCGGCGCAGTCGGAAAACCCGGAGGCGCAATGAGCGCCCACGGAACCACGCCTTCGAGGATGACGGCCTGATGGAGATCATCGACAACATCAACCGCCTGCTCGGCGACGACCTGAAGCAGACACTCCGGTCCGGCGCGAAGCTGAAGATCGCGGCGTCCTGCTTCTCGATGTACGCCTACGAGGCGCTGAAGGCGGAACTGGAGAAGATCGAGGAGCTGCACTTCATCTTCACTGCGCCCGCCTTCGTGACGGATGAGGTGACGGACAAGATTCGCCGTGAGCGCCGGGAGTTCCATATCCCCAAGCTCGACCGCGAGCGCAGCCTTTACGGCAGCGAGTTCGAGATTCAGTTGCGCAACAAGCTCACGCAACGCGCCATCGCCAAGGAGTGCGCGGACTGGCTGCAACGCAAGGCTAGTTTCCGCAGCAACCGAAGCAAGGCTCCGATGCAGCAGTTCGCCTGCGTGCAATCGGCCGAGGCCAGCGCCGCCTACTTGCCGTTGCACGGCTTCACCGCCGTCGATCTGGGCTACCAGCAAGGCAACGCCGTCTCAAACTTGGTCAACAAGATGGACGAGCCGAGCTTCACGAGCACCTACCTGAGCCTGTTCGATCAAATCTGGAACGACCCGGAAAAACTCGAAGACGTCACCGCCAAAATCTGCGACCACATTGCCTCGGTCTATCAGGAAAACTCGCCGGAGAGCATCTACTTCCTGATGCTCTACAACATCTTCAATGAGTTCCTCGACGACCTTGACGAGGATGTACTGCCAAACGACCGCACCGGCTACCAGGACACGCTGATCTGGAACAAGCTCTTCAACTACCAGAAGGATGCGGCCACCGGCATCATCAACAAGCTGGAAACCTACAGCGGCTGCATCCTCGCCGACAGCGTCGGCCTCGGAAAAACCTTCACCGCGCTCGCGGTGATCAAGTATTACGAGCTGCGAAACCGCTCGGTGCTGGTGCTGTGCCCGAAGAAGCTGGCGGACAACTGGCTCAACTACAACCGCAACCTCAAGACCAACATCTTCGCCCGCGACCGTTTCAGCTACGACGTGCTCTGCCACACCGACCTGAACCGCACCAGCGGCGAATCCTTCGGCACGCCGCTCAACCGCATCAACTGGGGCAACTACGATCTCGTCGTCATCGATGAATCGCACAACTTCCGAAACAACGATGCCTTCAAGGACAAGGAAACCCGCTACCAAAAGCTGATGAACAAGGTCATCCGCGAAGGCGTGAGGACCAAGGTTCTTATGCTCTCCGCCACGCCGGTCAACAATCGCTTCAACGATCTGCGGAACCAGCTGGCCTTGGCCTACGAAGGTGACTCCGAGAACCTGAGCAAAAAACTTCGGACCAGCAAGTCTGTAGAAGAGGTCTTCCGCAATGCGCAGAAGGCTTTCAACGTCTGGTCGAAGCTGCCTCCGGAAGAACGCACCCCCCGCGCCATCCTGGATGGGCTGGACTTCGATTTCTTCGAGCTTCTGGACAGTGTGACCATTGCGCGGTCGCGCAAACACATTCAGACCTTCTACGACACCAAAGACATCGGCCAATTCCCCGAGCGACGCAAGCCGCTATCGTTCCAAAGCCCTCTGTCCGATCTGGAAAGCTCCCCCAGCTTCAACGAGATCTTCGAGAAGCTTTCCCGACTCAAGCTGTCGGTGTACGCCCCGGTGAGCTACATCCTTCCCAGCTGCATGGCGAAGTACGCGGAGATGTACGACACCAAGGTGGGAACCAAGGGCACGCTGCGCCAGGCGGACCGCGAGAAAAGCTTGCAAGCCTTGATGACGGTCAACCTGCTGAAGCGCCTCGAAAGTTCCGTCATGGCATTCCGGCTCACTCTGCAACTGCTGCGCAAGAACCACCTACACACCTTGGACAAGATCGTCAACTTCCGCCAAGTCGGCGGAGGCAGCGTTGACGACATGACCGAGGCGCTGGGCGAACTTGAAGCCGAAGACGACGATTTGCTCGATCTTGAGCAGGACACCGATATCGGCGGCAAGGTCAAAATCAACCTGGCCGACATGGACCTACCCAGTTGGCAGTTCGACCTTGGCCAGGATCTGGAGCACATCGAGGATTTGCTGTCCCTGATGGAGCAAATCACCCCGGAACATGACGCCAAGCTTCAACACCTCAAGGCGCACGTGCTGGGGAAGATTGCCAATCCAATCAATTCGGGGAACAGGAAGGTGTTGATCTTCACCGCCTTCGCCGACACGGCTGACTACCTGTACGCCAATCTGGCTCCGGCGCTTTCTGCTGCGCACAAGCTACACACGGCCAAGGTCACCGGCAAGGGCTCCCCCAAGTCCACTTTGGTCAGGGGTTACGACTTCCAAGAGCTGCTGACACTGTTTTCTCCGCGATCCAAGGACAAGGGCATCGTCCTGCCCAACGAGCCTGCGGAAATCGACATCCTGATTGGCACTGACTGCATTTCCGAAGGCCAGAACCTTCAGGACTGCGATTACCTTGTCAACTACGACATCCACTGGAACCCCGTTCGCATCATCCAGCGTTTCGGCCGCGTGGATCGCATTGGCTCGCAGAATGCGTGCATCCAACTGGTCAACTACTGGCCGGATATCTCGCTCGATGAGTACATCCGGCTGAAGGAGCGGGTGGAAAGCCGGATGATGATTGCCGACGTCACCGCCACAGGCGATGACAACGTACTGTCGGCGCAAGCAAATGATGTCTCTTATCGCAAGGAGCAGCTTCGCCGCTTGCAGGAAGAAGTCATCGAACTGGAAGACTTGAAGACCGGCGTCTCGATCACCGACCTCGGCCTCAACGACTTCCGAATGGACTTGTTGAACTACGTCAAGACCCACGGTGAACTAGATAAGTCCCCGAACGGCCTGCACGCCGTCGTGCCTGCGAACGCCGGTCTGGGCCTCGCGCCGGGCGTGATCTTCACGCTGCGCAACCGCAATTCGGGTGTCAACCCGCCCGTGCACCTGCCGCAGCACAACCGGCTGCACCCGTACTACCTCATCTACATCAACAACAATGGTGAGGTCGTCCACGACCACACCGAGGTCAAGCGCCTGCTCGATCTGGCACGCTCGTGCTGCAAGGGGCAGGCGGAGCCGATGGCCGAGGCCTGCCACCGCTTCAACAAGGCCACGGCGGACGGCCGCAAGATGCAGCCGTATTCCGATCTGTTGAACAAGTCCATTCGCTCGATGATCGAGGTCAAGGAAGAAAAAGACCTCGATAGCCTGTTCACCGGCGGCAAAACCACGGCGCTCACGCACGCCATCAAGGGGCTGGACGACTTCGAGCTGGTCGCCTTTCTGGTGATACAGGAGGCCGGATGACCCAGCCCAGCCCCACGTCACAGCATCCGGCCTTCATCGGCTACCCCGCGCAGGCCGCCTTTGGCCGCACGCTGCCCAAGAACAAGGTGTACGAGCACAGCGGGGCCAACACCCGGCTGAAAGACCTGTTCGTCAGGCAGGTTGAGCAGATCGTCTGGGCGTTCAAGCTGGCCCCGGAGACGATCCATCTGCCCGCGCGCCCAGGCGTGCCGGAGATTCAGGTTTTCAACCTCCAGCTCAAGATGCCGGAACTGCACCGTGATGTGTTGCGCTGCATTGACGGGGCCATCCCGTTTCCCATCCTGTTCGAGCTGGCGTTCGAGGGCAAAACGCAGGTGGTCGCGGCCTACAAGCGGCCGAACGAATCCGACGCCAGCCGCTGGGTGCTCTCGGACTACTTTGCTACGGACTGGCTGCCGGTCGGCAGCGAGCGCACCGCCATGCCCGTGGCGCTGCACCTGGGCGGCCTATACGAGCAACTGTTGCACCGGCTGATTCCCTTGTCCGCGCGGCCACGGGAAACGCTGGCCGAACTGGTGGCCCGCGTGGAACAGGTACAGGCCAAGCAGCGCGAACTGGACAAGACCACGGCGCGGCTGGAGAAGGAAAAGCAGTTCAACCGCAAGGTGGAAATCAATGCTCAATTGCGAGAATTGAAGAAAGACCATGAAGCCTTGATCCGCTGAAGAATTCGGGAACCTGATGACATGCCACAAGCCAATAAAAAGCCAAACCCAACAGAGCAGTTCCCGAACATCGTCAAGGCCAGAGACGACCATAAGCCCCTGCGCTTTGGCCCTGCTGATGGTAAGAACTTCAAATTTCATGAAGGCGATGAAGCGTCCTGGGCAAGCCAAAATGATTTCGGCGAGAAGGAACTGCGTGAACACATTGAGCCGTGGCTGACCTCGCTCTTCCAGTCGGAACACCTCTCGCTGCTGGCCGGGTCTGGCCTGACACATGCGGTGCATTTTTTGGCCACAGGCAAGAGTGCCACGGGCATAGGGGCAATTTCTCTTACTGCGCACCAGGAAAAGATCAGTGCGGCTGCGGAAAACTCCGCGAAGCAGGCCGGACGCCAGCAAGGCAATGTTGAGGATCAACTGCGTGTGGCGAATGAGTTATTGCGTGGACTGGAAATTCTTGAGGATGCCAATGCCGACACCTTGCGGGAAGAACTCGAAGCCGGAATGAAGGCGTTTTCCGAGTCCATCCTGAAGAGCGAAGCTGGAATTGCAACAGCCCAGGACGATCAGCGCGAACGTGCCTTCACTGCGCTGGTCACGTTCCTGATGAGCTTCGCAAGCCGGACGGGAACGCGCGACCGCTTGAGCATCTTCACGACCAATTACGACCGGCTGATTGAAGCCGGCGCGGAACTGGCGGGCTTGCACTTGCTGGATCGCTTTCTCGGCAACCTGATGCCCATCTTCCGATCCTCTCGGCTTGACTTGGACATGCACTACAACCCGCCGGGCATCCGTGGCGAGCCTCGCTATCTGGAAGGTGTGGCGCGCTTCATCAAGCTGCACGGATCGGTGGATTGGGTGCAGAGCGGAAAGGACATCCGCCGCATCGGCCTACCTTTCGGGGCTGACACGGTTGAACCGTATTTGCAGGCACCGGGCTTGGGCGGTGCAACGGCCCACAAACTGATGATTTACCCGAACGCCGCCAAAGACAGAGAAACTGCCGACTACCCCTATGTAGAACTCTTCCGGGACTTGGCTGCAGCGGTGTGCCGCCCCAACAGCACTCTCGTAACCTACGGCTACAGTTTCGGCGACGAGCATATCAACCGTGTGATTCGGGACATGCTCACCATCCCGTCCACGCATTTGGTGGTCATCGCCTATGACGATCCATTGGGTCGTGTCATGCAGGCCTACGAACAGATTGGGAGGCCATCACAGATAAGCCTGTTGATTGGTCCGGCACTTGCCGACCTTACGACGCTGACGGAGAACTATCTGCCCAAGGCCGCGATTGACAAGACCACGTTCCGCATGAGCGAGTTGCTCAAGCAGAGATTTGTCACGCACCAGAACGTCCCCAAGTCAAAGGGGCACGATGCCGAAGACCTGGATGGTTTGATATGAGCATCTCCCCTTTGGCTCATGCCGACTCCTTGCGCATTGGAACGATTGATTTCGTCTCCCCTGACGAAATCAAGGTCATGCTGGACATCGAAGCCCCGGACGGGGTTTCGCTGAACACGGGCACACCACGTCCGTTTCCACGCATCAACGGCTATGTGCTTTCGCCCAGCGACCAGGGTTACTTGGTCGCCCAGGTGGAATGGATCACGGTCGAGCGTTCGCAATATCCCAAGCGCAAGGGAATGCAAGACTTTGGCCTGGTGGATTTGCCATATCCATTGCGCAAGATGAGTCTGAACCCCTTGGGCCTGTTGATTTACACAAGGGGAAGCGACAGAGAGGAGCGCTACGAGTTCAAGCGCGGCGTCCAGGCTTACCCATCAGTGGGCGATCCGGTGCTGTTGCCGACGCAAGTTCAGCTTCGCGCCATTGTCGAATCCGGGGAAAACCGCCGCGTCAAGATTGGCGTGAGTCCGCTGGCAGCCAACGCCGAAGTACGCATTGACCCGGATCGTCTCTTTGGCCGCCACTTGGCCGTGCTTGGCAATACGGGTAGCGGCAAGTCTTGCTCTGTTGCCGGATTGGTTCGCTGGTCGATGGATACGGCCAGAAAAGCGCGCAATGGCGCTGACCCGAATGCCCGCTTCATTGTGCTCGACCCCAACGGCGAATACGCAAGTACGTTCAAGGGCATGGGCGAGGTGCGCGTCTTCGCCGTCGATCCGGCTGAAGGTGTTGAGCAACTTCAAGTTCCGTTGTGGTTCTGGAATAGCGCCGAATGGGCAGCATTCGCTCAAGCCAGCGCCAAAACGCAACGCCCGTTGCTCCGGCGCGCACTACGTGATGTCAAAGCAGGAAGAGCCATTTCGACGACATCCCCCGAAGAGGAAAAACTCGCTCTGCGGCGCTACCTTTCATCGCGATTGATCTCAATCCGTCGGGACATCCGTTCTGGAGATATTCAAACCGATGAATCAAAATTTGGTTTTCGCTTGAAGGCAATGGCTGCTGATTTGCAGGGAAAACTTTCCGTGCACAGCAGCAATAATCTTGCCGAAGTTCTGGCTGCTATCAATGCAGCGTTAAGCACTGCGCACAATAGCTTTGTGAAAGATGGGAAGACAATTGAATACTACCGCGCCTTCACTGAAGCTCAAATTCAGACGATTGTTACCGCATTGGAAACTGCTGTCGGCACAGTCGGCGGCGTACTTCTCCAAGATGGGCCGGACGAGGATGTTCCGATAGCTTTTGAGGGAACCCAACTTCCGGATCACCTCGAAGTTTTGGCGGAACAAGAGAATGCAAGTCAGTTCGTTGATTTTCTCGTATCACGTATTCGCACACTTCTGTCTGATACGAGGATGCGCTCGATCATCTCAAGATCGGACGGAACAACTCTCGACGACTGGCTGACCAACTACATCGGCGACAGCAAAGCCTCGAACGGTTCGGTCACAGTCATCGACCTCTCGCTGGTTCCCGCCGAAGTCGTTCATATCATCACCGCCGTCATTGCCCGCATGACGCTGGAAGCACTGCAACGCTATCGCAAGCTCAATGCGGGCAAGACGCTGCCCACCGTGCTGGTTATGGAAGAGGCGCACACCTTCATCCGCCGCTATTCGGACGACGCCGAGAACCACAACTCCGCCGCCATTTGCTGCCAAGTTTTCGAGAAGATCGCCCGTGAAGGGCGCAAGTTCGGGTTGGGTTTGGTTCTTTCCTCTCAGCGACCGAGCGAACTGTCCCCGACGGTTCTGTCCCAGTGCAACAGCTACCTGCTTCATCGCATCAGCAATGACCGCGACCAGGAACTCGTTCATAAGCTGGTGCCAGACAACCTGCGCGGCTTGTTGCGCGACTTGCCTTCCCTGCCCTCTCGCCATGCGATCCTTTTGGGGTGGGCATCGGAGCTTCCGGTGCTGGTGCAGATGAACAACTTGCCGAAAGACCAGCGCCCCAAGTCGGATGACCCCGACTTCTGGGCAGTTTGGTCTGGGGATGGGCTGGCCGTAGATGCCGCAGGTCAGCCGATGGAGAGATCCGTCGATTGGGAAGCCATTGCGGCGGAATGGCAGCAAACCAAAACGACTGCAACACACGAAGAACCTTCGATCGCCGCGACGGACAGTTCTGACGACGACCTTCCGTTCTGATTTTTGTGAGAAAAATAATGGATAAATTGAAAATGCACTCGCCCAACCTGACCGACGACAACATCGCGCGCATCCGCGAGATGTTCCCTGGTTGCGTGACCGAGGCACGGGGTGAGGACGGCAGCGTCACGCTGGCGGTGGACTTCGACCAGCTCAAGCAGGAGCTTTCGGCGACCATCATCGAAGGCCCTCAAGAACGCTACCACCTCAACTGGCCCGGCAAGCGCGAGGCGCTTCTGACGGCGAATGCGCCGATTGCCAAGACCCTGCGCCCGGCACGCTACGAGAGCGTGGACTTCGATACGACGAAGAACCTGTTCATCGAAGGCGACAACCTGGATGCGTTGAAGCTACTGCAGGAGACGTATCTGGGCAAGGTCAAGATGATCTACATCGATCCACCATATAACACGGGCAATGACTTCATCTACGAGGACGACTTTGCCGAAGACGCAGGCGAATACTTGCGACGATCGAATCAAGTGGACGAAGAAGGCAATCGGCTGGCAGCCAATACCGCAGCAAATGGAAGATTCCATTCCGATTGGTTGACCATGATGTATTCACGACTTCGCCTTGCGTCTCGACTTCTGGCGGGCGATGGCGTGCTGTTCATCAGCATCGACGACAACGAATCGAGCAATCTAATCAGCATCTGCTCGGAGATCTTCGGATCAGAGAATTTTGTCGCCCAACTTGCTGTTCAGTTAAATCCTCGTGGTCGCCATTTGGATAGATTTGTCGCCAAGACCCATGAAGCTGTCCTCGTGTTCGTGAAAGACGGGCTCAATTCTTCATCGGTTCGTGGGCTTGAAAAAGAAGGCCGGATGGTCGATGAGTACGATAAAAAGGATGAACAAGGTCAATACCGCCTCCTTGGGCTGCGCAATCGAAACCAAGCATTCAATCCGACCACTCGTCCGAAGCTCTACTACCCACTCTATGTGGACAAGGCAACGGGCGCTGTTTCACTCAAGAAGGAAGCGACGTTTCAGATTGAGGTCTGGCCAGATGCTCCCAACGGAGTCAAGACGTGCTGGACGTGGGGAAAAGACAAGGTATTGAAGGAAGGAAAGCTGCTTTGCGCACAACCTACTCGTGACGAATGGCGCATTTACCGGAAGGACTATCTGCATGGGGAAAATGGAGAGGTCGCCACGACACTGGTCAAATCCCTCTGGGTGGACAAGGAGATCACAAACGACTACGGACGGAAGGCGATCAAAGACCTGTTTGGGTCAGCCATCATGGACTTCCCAAAGTCCACAGAGCTGATGACCAAACTGGTAAAGATCGGCAGCCATACCGACTCAATCGTTATGGACTTCTTTTCCGGCTCTTCGTCAACGGCTCACGCGGTCATGAAAGCAAATGCCGAGGAAGGCGGGAATCGTCGCTTCATCATGGTGCAATTGCCGGAGGAACTTCCGGCTGATTCCGCAGGGGCTAAGGCTGGATTCAAGAACATCGCTGACATTGGGAAGGAGCGAATTCGTCGGGCCGGCAAACAGGTGCTTGAGGGCGATTCCGATGAGGGCTGGCAGCAGGACGTGGGTTTCCGCGTCCTCAAGATCGACACCTCGAACATGGCAGACGTCTATTACGCGCCCGATGCACTTGCGAAGGAAAACCTGGGCCTGTTCGTGGACAACATCAAACCCGACCGCACGCCGGAAGACCTACTCTTGCAGGTGATGCTGGATTGGGGTGTTGACCTCGCCCTATCCATCGAGAAGAAGACCATCCAGGGCAAGGACGTGTTCTTCGTAGACGGCAATGCACTGGCCGCCTGCTTCGACGCCCACAGCGGTGTGGATGAAGCCTTCGTCAAGGAACTGGCCACGCACAAGCCCCTGCGCGTGGTGTTCCGCGACGCGGGGTTCAAGGACAGCGCGGCCAAGATCAACGTGGAGCAGATCTTCAAGCTGCTGTCGCCCGCCACCGAAGTGAAGAGCATCTGACGGGGCCGAGCGATGAAACTGAAGTTCAAGACTCAGGCCTACCAGACCGCCGCCGTGCAGACCGTGGTGGACTGCTTCAAGGGGCAACCGCCCGCATCGAGCGAGGCGATCAGCTATCGCATCGATCCCGGCAAGGCCAAGAAGGGAATCGAAGGCCTGTTCACGGAGGCCGGGTTCAAGAACGCCGACTTCGTGCTGTCGGACGCGGCCTTGCTCGACAACATCCAGCAGGTTCAGCGCACGCAGAACCTGCCTATCTCCGATGAGCTGGTGAAGACCAAGGTCGCTCGCGTCAACCTCGACATCGAGATGGAGACCGGCACGGGCAAGACCTACTGCTACATCAAGACCCTCTTCGAGCTGAACAAGCAATACGGCTGGAGTAAGTTCATCATCGTGGTGCCCAGCATCGCCATTCGCGAGGGCGTGGCCAAGTCGCTAGAAATCACCGCAGAACACTTTCTGGAAACCTACCAGAAGAAGGCGCGCTTCTTCATCTACAACTCCAAGCAGTTGCACCATCTGGAGAGCTTTTCGTCGGACGCGGGCATCAACGTGATGATCATCAACGTGCAGGCGTTCGCCTCGCGCGGAGCTGATAACCGCCGCATCTATGACGTGCTGGACGATTTCCAGTCACGCAAGCCCATCGACGTGATCAGCGCCAACCGGCCCATCCTGATTCTGGACGAGCCGCAGAAGATGGAAGGCACGCAGACGCTGAAGTCGCTGGAGGAGTTCAAGGCGCTGATGGTGCTGCGCTACTCCGCCACCCACAAGACCACGCACAACAAGATTCACCGGCTGGACGCGCTGGACGCCTACAACCAGAAACTGGTGAAGAAGATCGCCGTGCGCGGCATCGCGGTGAAGGGGCTGGCAGGCACCAACGCCTACCTGTATCTGCAATCCATCGACATTTCCACCAAGAGGCCGCCCGAAGCGCGGGTGGAGTTGGAGCAGAAGCTCGCCAATGGCAACATCAAGCCCGTGATGCGCAAGATCGGCAAGGGCGACAACCTGTTCGACCTGTCGGGCGGATTGGATCAGTACCGCAACTACGTGGTGGCGGACATCAATGCCAACACCGACACGCTGAGCTTCACCAACGGCATCGAACTGGTGGTGGGCGACGCCACGGGCGATGTGAATGAACCTGCACTGCGCCGCATCCAGATTCGGGAGGCGGTCAAGGCGCACTTCGACAAGGAACAGGCGCTGTTCCAGCAAGGCGTGAAGGTGCTGACCCTGTTCTTCATCGACGAGGTAGCCAAGTACCGCGACTACGCGGCGGCGGATGAGAAAGGCGAGTACGCCCGCATCTTCGAGGAGGAATACACCCAGTACCTGAACGAGATGCTCGATCTGGATGAGACGGCCTACGTCAAATACCTGAAGGGCATTGCGGCGGACAAGACCCACAGCGGCTACTTCTCCATCGACAAGAAGAGCAAGCGGCAGGTGGATTCGGACGTGGCGGCGCGTGGTGAGAATGCGGGCCTGTCCGATGACGTGGACGCCTACGACCTGATCCTGAAGGACAAGGAGCGACTGTTGTCCCTGGATGAGCCGGTGCGCTTCATCTTCTCGCACTCGGCGCTGCGCGAAGGCTGGGACAACCCGAACGTGTTCGTCATCTGCGCGCTCAAGCACAGCGACAACACCATTTCACGTCGGCAGGAGGTGGGGCGGGGTTTGCGCCTGTCGGTCAACCAGCAAGGCGACCGGATGGATCACCCGGCCATCGTCCACGACGTGAACGTCCTGACCGTGGTAGCCAGCGAGAGCTACAAGGACTTCGTGGCGGCGCTGCAAAAGGACATCAGCGATTCCCTGTCCGCCCGGCCAAGGGTGGCGAACGAGGACTATTTCACCGGCAAGGTGTTCAAGACGCCGACCGGCGACGTGCCGGTCACGCCGCAATTGGCGAAGCAAATCTACCGCTATCTGGTCAAGAACGACTACACCGACGATTCGGATCGGATCGTGGGCGCGTATCACGATGCCAAGAAGGCCGGAACACTGGCCGACTTGCCAGACGACTTGAAGCCGCACGCCGAGCAGGTGTTCCAGCTCATCGACAGCGTGTTCAGTACCAGCCAGTTGCCCGACATCGGCGACGACCGCCGTCCGAAGAAGAACCCGCTCAACGCGAACTTCGAGAAGCAGGAGTTCAAGGCGCTGTGGAGCCGTATCAATCGCAAGGCTGCGTATAGCGTCGAGTTCGACTCGGACGAGCTGGTGCAGAAAGCGGTGAAGGAGATCGATGCCAGCCTACGAGTGACTCCGCTGCAATACACGATCCAGCACGGCGAGCAAGCTGCCGCCGTGACCTACGACGGCATCAAGGAAGGCAACGCCTTCACGCTGAAGGCCACGGAAACAGAAACGAACCGGAACTCGATCCACTCGGCGGTCAAGTATGACTTGATTGGCAAGCTGGCCGAGGGCACGCAACTGACGCGCCGGACGGCGGCCGAAGTGCTCAAGGGCATCAACGTCGCGGTCTTCGCTCAATTCAAGACCAACCCGGAGAGCTTCATCGCCGAGGCCACGCGGCTCATCAACGAGCAGAAGGCCACGGTCATCATCGAGCATCTGGCCTACGACCCGGTCGAGGACAGGTTCGACCTCGACATCTTCACTGCCGGGCAGACCAAGCAGGATTTCAGCAAGGCCGGAGACAAGCTGCAACGGCACATCTACGACTACGTGCTGACCGACTCCAACATCGAACGCAGCTTCGTGAAGGAACTGGACACCAGCAGTGACGTGGTGGTGTACGCCAAGCTGCCTCGCGGCTTTTTGATCCCCACCCCCGTGGGCGACTACAACCCGGACTGGGCGATCAGCTTCAAGGAAGGCGCGGTCAAGCACATCTACTTCGTCGCCGAGACCAAGGGTTCCATGTCAACGATGGAGCTGCGCGAGATCGAGAAAACCAAGATCAAGTGCGCCCGCAAGTTCTTCGACGAGATGAACCGCCGCTACGCCCCGGAGAACGTCAAGTACGACGTGGTGGACAGCTTCGGGAAGTTGATGGAGGTGGTGAAGTAGTTCAAACCGACGGCCCGCGCTGCCGCCCCAGTTCCCACGACACACTGCCGCCGCGCACCTTGGCGGCGAGCTGTTGGCCCAGCCGCTGTTCGATCACCGGCTTCCACGGCACCAGCGAGAAGCCCATGCCGTCGTCGAGCATCGCGTAGCGCCCGCTGGCGAGCATGACGCTGCGCCGGTAGATGCCGGCCGCGCGCCGCCCGTCGGCCACGGGGCGATGCTCCAGGCCGGTTTCGGCGGCAATATCCTTGGCGGCCTGCGCCAGCTCGCGCCCGCGCAGCGTCGCCAGCAGGTTGCGCGCAAGGACGACGCGCTGCCCGCGACGCTCGGCCAATCCCTGCTCGACCAGGAAGTCGGCACGCTGGCGTAGCGCATCCTTGACCTCGCTACCAAAGCCCAGGTCGCCCAGCCCCTTGCCGCCGCCAATCAACTGCTGGTCGAGCCAGGTGGCACCGATCACACGGGCCTGCCGCTCAATCGGCAGGTGCGATTTCAGTTCCACCGCCACGCCGCCGCCGAGGCGCTGCGCGTCGTACTGGCGGCCCCGTTCGGCCAGGTCGCCGGGAATGCGCCAGACACCTTCGGCCTCGCGTTCCACGATACCGGCGCGGCGCAGGGCTTCGAGCCGGCGCACATGGGCGGCCACCACCTCGCGCGGGTCGCGGTCAGGCGTGGCCTGACTTTGGGCGAGCGCAAGGTGATGATCGGTGCGGTACACACCATCGACGGCCAGCGCGGCGACGTTGCGGTCGGCGGTGCGCACGTCGGCCGCGCCTTTCACCTCCACCACGGCCCCGGTCGGGTACTGCTCCAGCTCGGCACGCGGCGGCAGCGCGACGTAGTGCGCCTTGCCGTCGGTGCCATCGACGATCAGATAGCCCTTGTCGTACAGTTCGTCGGCCAGCCCTTTGCCGACGACGCGGCCGGTGACGGCGCGGCCATCTTCGCCGGGCTGAAACACGGCCAGTTCGCGTTGCCTGCCGCTCATGGCCCGTTGCATCGTGCGGATGATGTCGCCGCGTTCGCCCATCGTCCGCAGAGTCGATTCGGCGTCGGCATGGACGGCCCACGCGCCGGGCTGCTGCTCGGTCGCCAGGCCCATGCGCTGCAAATGTTGCAGGCGGCCGATCAGCACTTGCCGCTGGCGTTGCAGCCGGGGTTCGGCGAAGCGTTCAATGCGCACCAGGCCATCGTCGCCAGCCTCGCGCTGCAAGGTGCGATCTAGGCCCGTCCAGCGCTCCTGATCGACTTCGCGCTGCATGGCGCGCTGCATCTCCAGCTCTGTACGCGGCCCTAACCATTGCGTCGCCAGCTCCGATGCCCGCCGGCGCATCCCTTCGGCGATGTAGTCGCGGGAAATGATGAGGTCTTTGCCGGTGTCGTCCTTGCCGCGCAGGACGACGTGCGTGTGCGGGTTGTCGGTGTTCCAGTGATCGACGGCCACCCATTCCAGCTGCGTCCCGAGGTCGGCCTCCATGCGCGCCATCAGGTGCCGGGTGTAGGTGCGCAGGTCGTCGAGCTGTTCGGCATCCTCCGGCGAGACGATGAACCGGAACTGGTGTCGATCCTCGCGCCCGCGTTCCTCGAACGCTTTGGTGTCAGCCTCGTCGGTCGTCGGCCCGTAGGCCTGCCCTGCCCCGCCTTGGCGATCGACGCCTTCACGCTCGATGTAGCGCAGGTGCGCGGCGGTCGAGCGCGGCCCGGCCTGCGCCAGATTCACCAGCCGAGCCTTGATTGTTACGCGCCGGGCGTTGGCCCCAAGTCCTCGGCCTGCGAAGCGTGCCGCAACGTGGCCGCGTCCCAGCCGGGAACCAGGCCGCTGGCCGACCTTGCCCGCCGCCTTGCCGAGCTTCGCGCCGGCCTTGTTGGCCTGCCACAGCACCTTGTTGACGAAGGCATCGCCGTGCTGTTTCGGAGCGCCAGGCCGGACGCGGAATCGGTCATCGCCGCGCTGGCTCATGGTGTTGCTCCATCCAAGAACGGCGCAGTCCAGCGGACGAAGCACGCGACTTCGCCAACGCCGATGCGGCATTGCGCACCTTCGCGGCACACTGCCGCCCCGTGGCGCGTGCCGCGCCATCCCCATGTGCAGACAAGGTTTTCAAGCGGCCATGTGCCGCGACCTTTTATCTTGCCTTCCGCCTTCGCCCTGCGCTGACGCTCCGGGCATCGGCGGCCCGGCGGCGCGGCGCTGCTCGCAGCCAGCGCGCCGGGGAACGCAGCCACGGCCACCGGCCGGGTGCGTTCAAGGCAAGATGTCTGCACGGGGGAAAGCGTGGCTGGATGTTGCGTGTCGTGCGGCGCGGATGCGCTCGCACGACACGCGCGACGACACGGCGACGGCCAGCGAAAGAACACGCCGGATGGCACGATGTAGCGCAGCGAATCGGCGGCCATCATCGGCGTGTTTCCAGCCAGACCGGATGCGCGACACCGAGCACGGTGGATGCACTGACAGGTCCGAAATACCTGCTGTCGAACGACGCCGGATTGGTCGTGCTCAACAGGAACAGTTCGCCCGGTTCGAGACGGCGGCACTGCGACCACGAGGGCAGCGGACGGCCCATGCGGTCTGCACGCAGCACGGCAGCCGAAGGCACGCCGTCGATGCGGACGATGCCGCCCGTGATGCACACTTCTTGCGGCGCAACTGCGCCGATGCGCTTGAGCAGTGGCACGCGCGTCGGCAGGTAGCCGCGCTGCGCAGCCAGCGCGGCGGCCTCGGTCGGCAGCGGGACGAGCACGATGCTGTCCACGGACAACGGACGTGGCAGCGAGCTGGCCCGGTGGCCGAGCGAATCGACGCGATACCAGCCGACCGCCACGCTGTCGGACGGGTTGTAGGTGAGACGCGGCAGCGGCGACACGAAGGACGCCCAGGCCAGCGCAGCGAGGCCACAGGCGGACAGGCCTGCCAGCACGAGGCGAGCGCGCAGGCGCGAGCAAGGATGCGGCGCGGTGCCGGACGGTGGAATGGTCGTCACGGCAGCGCCCTCCCGGCCAGCCAGGCAGCGTGCCGTTCGGCGGTGTACGCGGGTAGCGGCAAGCGCGCAGCGAGCCGGTTGCCGAGCGTGCGCCAGTATGCGGGCGACACGTCGGCGGGCGCGATGCCTTGCGCCTCGATGGCGTCGAGCTGTGCCAGCACGGCGCGCACGGCGGGTTCGCCTTCGGCGTGCAGCAGCAGGCGCGCGCCCGGCAGCACGCCGGGGATGCGCTGCGCCGTGTCCAGCGGCGTGCAAGCCTGCATCACCATGAGCTGCCAGCGGATCGTGCCGTAGTCGTTGGCGTGCCAGCGGATGCGGCAGAACATCGCGCCCGGCAGGAACACCGCGACACGCCGCCTACGGTCGATTCGGATGATGCGCGCCGGTTCGCCGAAGCGCAGATAGATGTCGATGCGCTGCTCGATGTAGGCGAGCGAAACGCGGGTCAGCGGCGCGATGCCGGCGTGGCCGGCGAGCACTGCAAGCGATGGCGGCGGCGTAGCCGTGGCCGCCAGAGCGGATGTGTTCATGGCAGGTTCTCCGGGCGGTTCGCGGGGAACTCGCGTTCGAGAAGTGCGCGCAGCAGTTCGGCGACGGTCACGCCTTGCGTAAACGCCGATACCTTGATGCGCGCCCGCATCGCAGGCGTCACGTCGAGGGTCAGACGCGCGGTGTAGAGGTCGGCTTTCTGGATGCCGTCGGCGTCGCCCTGGCGAACCCACGCCTCGGCGTGCGGGTTCGCTGGCGGACGTGCGCCGATACCGACGCGCTTGCCGTTGCGCTGGCTCATGTCGGCCACCGCAGCAGTTCGTCGGTCAACGCGGCGATCTCGCGGGCGGCAGCGCTGTCGGGTGCCGTCTCGCGTGCAAGCCGGCCAGCGGCCACGCTGTCGGCGAACACGATGCGCTGATGCACTTCCGAGCGCAGTGCCGGCAGCGGCTGCTCGGCGAGTGCGCCGCGTGCCTCGCGGCCGATGATGGTGGTGCTGACGCGCCGGTTGACGACGAAGGCCGCGCGCAGCACAGGCCGGAACACCTGCGCTTCGCGGATCAGTGCCACCATCTCGGCCGAGGCCCACAAGTCGTAGGGGCTGGGCTGCACGGGAATCAGCACGCGCTCGGCCGCCAGCAGCGCGGAGCGCGCCAAGGCGGCGATGCGCGGCGGGCCGTCGATGACGACGTGATCGGCACGACGGGCCAGTTCCGGTGCTTCCTGGTGCAACGTCTCGCGGGCGAGGCCCACGGCGCTGAACAACCGTGGCAAGCCCTGCTGGGCGCGTCGCTGCGTCCAGTCCAATGCCGAGCCTTGCGGGTCGGCATCCAGCAGGATGACGGACTGCCCGCGCATTGCCAGTTCGCCGGCGATGTGTGTGGCGAGTGTGGTCTTGCCGACGCCGCCTTTCTGGTTGAGCAGCGCGACGATCATGGCGCGGCCCTCGCTGCTGGAAAGCCGGCCGCAGCGTGCCGTTTCGTGGTTGTCCACCGAAACGGCGCGCTCTTACCAAGAGTTAGGTTTCTTGAGTTAGGAAAGTTAGAGGACGCCGAAACCCGCGCCGTTATTGGCTTTTCGGCGATTTCGCACGCCTGATAGCACGATGGGGACACGCCCGATAGCACGAGTCCGGGCACGCCTGATAGCACGAGGCCATTCACAGCTTGTCCCGCAGTTGTCCCCGTGCCGTGGAAGGCACGGGCCGGAAGCTCAACAGTTCCGCGCCGGTGCCCGGCATCCGCTCGATGCCGAGCACGTAGCCGGGCATCGACTGCCGCGCGACCAGCGCGCGCAGGTCGCAGGCGAAGTCGTAGGGCTTCGCCGTGCTGCCCGACTTGCGGTGCAGGTGCCGGAAATCGAATTGCCAGCCGCCGGGCTGCTTGCCGCCGTGCTTGCGCACCAGCCGGTACAGCCACCGCTCGATGCCGCCGGTGAGCCGGAAATACGCCGGGTCGATGGTCAGCACCAAGGCGGCGTCGAGCACGCCGGCATAGAACCAGTCCGGCAGGATCAGCTCGATGCCCAGCGGCGTGCCGCGAGCATCGGCCAGTTCCTTCCATTCGTTGATCCACGAGAAGCGATGCAGGCGCCGCCCGGTCGTCTCGCGGATGGACGTCGCCACGGTGGTCGATTGCAGGCGGTCGAGCGCAGCCTTGAGGCGCTGGTAGTCGCGCACCGACACGCCGCGCCCGATGAAGCGCAGGATCTCGTAGGGCGTGGCGTGCATCAGCCGCGACGGCCGCAGTCCCGCGTCGCGCGCTTGCACGATCTGCGAGGCCGCCCATATCAGCACGTCCGCATCCCAAATCGTGGCGATGCCATGCTCTTGCGTGCCCTCCACGCGGATCGTGACCTTGCTGCTGCGGAAGTCGATCGGTGCCGTGCGCCGCGACTTCGCCAGCGAAAAGAACGGAAAGGCCATCAAGTCCTGGCTGTCGCGCGGCGCCAGGCCGTCGCCCGGCAAGGCTCGGAACAGATCGAGCTGTTCCCGCTCCCGCGATGGGCTGGACAAGACGATGGCCACCGGCGAGCCACCGATCAGCGCGCACGGCTGTCGGCCGAGTGATGCTCGGCATATTCGGGGTCGGACGTGGCCTCGAAACTGCGCTGGTCGGCCCAGCCATCGAGGTCGGCCACTGCGTACATGACGCGGCGGCCGAACTTGCGGAACTTCGGCCCGCCGCCGATCACACGCTGCTTTTCGAGCGTGCGTGGCGACAGCCGCAGGTATTCGGCGGCTTCGTCGTTGGTGAGGTAGCGTTGGGGTTGTGCGGGCGTGGTGGCGGCAGCGGCAGCAGGCCGCAAGGGTGCGGGTCGCATCGAGTGAACCTCCATCGGTGAGAAGCGCCGGCGGCACCAGCGCAGCCGGATGGAGGTAGTCTCAAGATAGCGATGCGTTGCGCAGAGGGTCGTTTTGCAGCGCAGGCGAAACGACCCTGTGCAGGTCAATCGAGCTGTGCAAGGCGGCGGTAGCCGCCGCGCATCAGCGATTGGCCACGCCGCACCAGGCGGCGCACGCGCGAGCGCAGGCCGCCATCGGCATACCAGCTCGTAGCCACAGCTTCATCGCCGAACAGTCCGGCAGCCATTTCGCGCAAGGACGCGCCCGCGAGGGCCGCGTCGAGCGCCTGCAAGGTGTGCAGTTCCAGCAGCGCGGCAGGCGTAGGCCGCGAGCGGGCCGCTGCCGCCGGCATGGCCGTATCCGCCATCGCCAGCTTGTCCAGCTCAGCCGTGATCGTGCGATAGCTTGCGCAAGGCGCGGCGCACGCACGGATGGCATACAGGTAGGCCATGCCATCAGCCAGGCCCGGCGCCAGTGCGAGCCGGACGCAGCAGCCGGGCCAGCGCGACGACAGCACCAGACGCTTGCCATCGTGGGTCAGGTGCTTGTGGCCGGGGATGCGCCAGAACTCGAAGGTGTCCGCCTCCGGCGGTGGGTCGGCATCCGGGTAGAGCTGGAGCACGGCGTCATGGTCGGGAAACCAGACCGGCTGCGCGTCGCGCGCATCCAGCGCAGGGTCTTCCAGCAGGCGCAGGCCCCAAGCCTGCGCGGCCTCTGGCTGGTGGCGACGGCGCAGCCAGTCGCGCCGGTAGTCGGGATGGCGACGCAGGTACTCCCAGGCCAGCGCGGGTCGGTCGAGATGCAGCAGGTACAGGTACGCGGCGGTGGGATACCAGGCATCGGTGCTTCGATCAGCCATGACGCGACCTCCTGTCCAACAGGAACGTCGCCACGGGCGTTGAACACGGAAGCTACCGCATTAGCAACATCAAGTCGCCATCAACGAAGGCGTACACTCAAGCTGTAACGAGGGGTGTCAAGACCGAATAGCTCCGAAGGCTTGCATGGGTCGTCCGAGTGCGACGGCTGTGCGGCACGGGAATGGCGCGCAGCATCGGACACCCTGCCGCAAGTCGCGCCGCGCATCCTGTCTCTTTCGGTCAGACCCGCACCCGCTTGGTGCAAGAGTGTCGATTAAGACCGCCGCCGTCTTGCGTCAGATCGAGAACCACACAATGCACCCCGGTTAGTCGGGAATGGAACCATCGCGCTGCGCGAGCTGCACGTATTCGGATAGCGGCCGTGCGGCGTGGAAATACACGTCGCGCAGGACGGGCTGCTGCTGTGGCCCAACGATGCCCGTGAGGTCGGATAACTTGACCGTTCCCAGCTCCGGCATCCCGATGCCGAGGTCGATCAGCCCCCAAGCGGTATCGCCATCGGCAGGATCGAGCGCGGCCAGCAGCCAGGTCGCGTGCGCGTCCGGGGTGAACAGGCGCACGACGGGCAGCGGGTCGATGACGCGACCGGCCGCGCGCGCTTCGCCGACGGCGAGCAGTTGCGCGCGTTGGTCGGCGGTGACGAGCGGCGTGGTCATGGCGGGGAACCCCACGAAGCCGACGATGCACAGACACGCTTGGCCGCCAAGACGCGGAAGCGTCGAAGCGGATGCGTGCTTTCGTGTGGAAGCACGAAGCCGCAAGCTGTCGAATCCGTACATGCACGGAAACGCGAAAGCGGCATTGTGCAGGTCAGGAAAGACACGGATGCGGTTCCTCGATTCTGTCGGAATCCGCCGATACAGACTTTCGTAAAGACACGAATACGGAAATCAGCATCGCCAAATGAACACTATAGATTGTAGCCCCATAGGGCGCAATCGGCTGTCATCTTGGTTTTCTAAGGGAAACCATCGGTGGCGGCAAAGCCCTCATTGGCAACGGCGATACGGACGGTCAGGAAAGCGCGTGGCTTGAGCCAGGAAGCGTTCTCCGACGTGTCCAGCCGTACCTATATGAGTTCGCTGGAGCGCGACCAGAAGAACCCGACCATGCACAAGCTGGCCGAGCTGTGCGAGGTCATGGAAGTGCATCCGCTTACGCTGCTGACGCTGGCGTATGCCGGCGACAACACGCGCAAGGCCGAGCAGCTTCTGGCGCAGGTGCGCCAGGAGCTTGAGGCGGTGTTGAAGAAACACGACGCGCCGTAGGTGCGTGCGTGACGTGCTGCGCCAGCAGCACGGCGCCCCGCCGCAATGGACGGGGCGCGGTGGGCGGCTGTCAGGCCGCCTGCGGCTTGCTGCGCGACCAGATCAGGTCGTGCGTGCCGTTCTCGCCTTCGATCAGGCGGGCATAAACCGTTGCCGGGAACGAAGGATCGTCCAGGGTCACGGACAGGTAGTCCCGCCCGGCCTCACTGGTCTTCTTCCACGCCGCGCCGATGTCGTGGCCAGCGGCCTGAAGGCAGAAGTCGGGGGCGTTCTCCTTGTCGCCCTTGTCGTTGGGAGCCAGCTTGACCTTGACGTTGAGCGTCAGGGTGCGGAGCGTGCCGGTGAAGCCGTCTTTCTCTGCGGTGAAGGTGCCGATGTTGGCCATGATGTTTTCTCCTTTCGGGTTGAACAAGGTCGCGCCAGTGCGTCCTTGTTGTGATCCGGCCGGCGGGGGATGGGCTGGCCGCACCGCGTAGCGGTCGCAACAGCGTGGAGAACCTGGAAGCGAAAAGAATTTGTCCCGCGAGGAAGCCGCGCAGCGGCGGGGAAATTGTTTTCGCTGGAAGGTTGCGGCCATGAAGCCCAAGGCGCAGCTGTGCCCTCGCCAGGATTCACAACAAACCAAGGACGCACGGGCCACCTGTCCCGAATGGAGACATGGCCGACTCGGCATCTCCGCGCGAAGGCTGCACCGGCTTGCGTCCTGGCGCGGGCAAGGCCAGCACCGCAACGACAGGCGAGAACACCCCTTCCCGCAGCTTGCGGCGACGTGCTTGAGGCGTGGCGTGGAAGTTCCATGAGCGAGGCCGGGATGCGTGTCGGTGAACCGTCCTTCGTGACGTACAGGCGGCGAACTGCCAGCGTCGAGGACGGCACGCTTTGGCACAACCTGCCGCAGCAAGCCGGGGCGTAGTCCCACAAGCTCCGCCCATTGCGGCGGGGCGACATCGAAACTTCGCCCGCGTCAGCGGGCAACCGATCGCCGTGCCGCGCGCAAGCTCGTTGCGCGCTCGCCCCGTCGCAGCCTGGCCGAAGGCGGCGACGGGGCGATTTTGCTGTGGATGTTGAAGCCGGGCGCGGCAGACTGGCCGCGCCCGGTTCGGGAAAAGCCCCGGCGCAGCGCGCCGGGGCCATGCTGCGGATCACGCGGCCAGCGCGTGGGCCTCCACCTCGTCGGCGGCATCTTCCGGCGTATCGTCATCGCGCGCCGCATCCGGTGCACCTTCCGGCTCCGTGTGGTGCCCGGTCTGGAACACCGCAGGCATCCAGCCGGTGCTATCGGCCAGCCGTTCGGCTTCGCTGGCAATGTCGCCCTTCTTGAGCTTCGACAGGCGGGTGACGTGTGCCGGGGCGTACTGTCCGACCGCTTCCAGAATCGCGGCCTTCGGTACGTGCTGGAAATAGCCCTCCGCAGTCGGCTTCCACCATGCGGCCATGTCCAGCCCCACGGCCTGCGCCAGTTCCGCGCCGGGCTGGTGCTGCGCAGCGCGCGGCGTCACCACGTCCACCGAGGCCGCGACGCACACGGCCAGCAGCCGCACCAGCTCGTCTTGCGACTTCGCCAGCAGCACGGCGAACAGTTCGGCGCTGTCCTGCGGCAACGCTTCGCCCGCGACTTCCTGCAACGTGCGCAGCGCCACCGCGGCAGGCGATTCCGGCACGTCCGGGGCAAGGCTTTCCAGCCGGTCTCTCACGGTCAGGCGCACGCCGAGCCGCAGGCCGTCGCCGTAGGCGTCGGGCTGCAAGACGGTCTGCACCATGCCATGCACCAGCGCGGCCAGCGCGACGTGCGGATGCTGCGCGACTTCGATTTGCAGCGCCGCCGTGCGGTGCGCGCTCAACCGCTGCGCCAGCCGGTCGGAGACGTTCGCGGCCTTGGGCGCTTCGTCGTCGCCGTCGCCTTCGTCCTCGTTCGTGGCTCCGCCTTCCGTGAAACCCTGCCGCAGCCGGTGCAGCGTGCGCAGCGCCTTGGCCTCGGCCTCGCGCAGCAGGCCGCGATAGATCACGGCTTCGCCTTCGCGGTCGATGGTGACGATGGCACCGGCGACGGCGCGCACGTCCGGCGCGTAGTCCTGCAAGGCGTCTTCGATGGCTTGCAGTTCTCCGGCCACCTGCTCGCGTCGTTCTTCCAGCGTCGCCACCTTGTCCTCGTCCTCGGCGTCGTAGGCTTCTTCCAGCGTCGTGTCGATCTTGTCGAGACGGCCTTGCAACGAGGCGATGCGGCGGGCTGCACGCGCGGTCGGTTCGCGGCGCTGGCGCGGCGCGTTCTGGAACGCCTGCCGTTCCGCGTGGCTGATGTGCGGCACGGCCTCCACCCACGCCCAACCCTCGGCGCGCACGCCTTCGGCCTGTGCGTCCAGCTTGCCGTGCACCAGCGATTCCAGCAGCGCGGCGTCGGTCAGGTAGGTTCCGGCATCGCCTTCCGCGAACAGGTCGCGGCGGATGCCGCCGCCTGCCTCGGTATAGGCATCCAGCCCGGCAAACCGCACCAGCGGATGACCGGCGCTGATTTCGCGCTCGGTCAGGCGCTCGCGCAGCGCAGACGCGCCGCGCTGCCATTCCGGCGCAGCGTAGAACGCGGCTTCCTGCGCAGCGTGGTCGTCGGTGATGGTCAAGGCCATCAACTGCTCCAGCGTCACGCCACCGGCGCGGTAGTCGGCCAGCAGGCGCGGCGAGACGTTGGCGAGCTTCAAACGGCGCTGCACCACCAGAGGGGACACGCCGAAGTCGGCGGCAATGTCCTCGATGGGGCGGCCTTCCTTCACCAGCGCGGCGAACGCCTCGAACTGGTCGGCGGGGTGCATCTGCTCGCGCAGCAGGTTCTCGGCCAGGCTGACGGTACGCGCCGAGGCATCGGGCACCAGCAGGCACGGCACTTCGTAGTCGGCGGCAATGCGCTTCTTCTTCGCCAGCAGCTTCAAGGCAGTCAGGCGGCGGTCGCCGGCAACGACTTCGTACTGCTCGCCATCGGCGGCGGCAATTACGATGAGGTTTTGCAGCAGGCCGACGCGGGAAATGCTCGCGGCCAGTTCAGGGATGGACAGGCGCGGCGTCGTGCGGGCGTTGCGCTTGGAGCGGCGCGGCTGCAACTGCGAGAGTGCGACCAAGATCAGGTTTTTGGTCGGGTCGGCGGCTTCCAGCGGCGCGGCGGTTTCGATGGCGATGGCTTCGGTTTTGAGTACGGCATTCATGGTGACAACTCCTAGCGGTTGGGATGCAGCAGCGAGAAAAGCGGCAAGGGCTGCTGCCTGCCCCTGCCGCTGTGGGGTTCAGGCTTTCAACTGGCGCAGGCCGTCGGCCAGCAGCCACAAGGCGCGGTTCAGACGCAGGTCTTGGTCGATGCCCTGCACGGGGCGGGTGGTCTGGCGGCGACCGTTGGCGCTGCGACCGAGCAAGCCGCCGCGCAACAGGTTTTCCTGCGTGCGGTTGAACACGCTCCACAGGTCGCGGCGGTCGTCGTCGAGACGGCGAGACGCCAGCACCTGCGTTTCGGTGATGGGCGCGGGCTTGTCGGGGGCGTCGTACTTCAACGCCAGCGCGGCATGCGCGAACACTTCCGCCTCGCCGCTGTCCAGCGTGACAGCCTGCATGGCATCGCGGGATTGCTGCGCCCGGTCGAAGCCGTGCAGCACTTCGTAGGCGCCTTCGATGACGTGCGCGGCCACGTCGCCCTTGTGCGGTACGCGCACGTCCGCCATGGTGTCACCGCATACCAGTCCGTTCTTGCAAACGAACCGGAACATGCCCGCGAGCATCTGATAGCTGCTCGTCCCGTCATGGGAGTTCAGCAGGATGATTTCGTTGGCCTCGCGGCCGTTGATCTGGCTGGCGTGGCGCAGCCGGATCATGTGCTTGGTGTAGTCGCGGCGGTCGTCCTGCCGCACGCGGGTCTGCGTCACCATGAAAGGCTCGAAGCCTTCGCTGCGAAGCTCGCGCAGCACGGTGGCGGTGGGGATGTAGCTGTAGCGCTCCGAGCGGCTTTCGTGCGGGGCGTCCGCGAAAATGGACGGGGCCACGGCGCGAATCTGGTCATCCGACAGAGGATGTTCCGAGCGCAGCACCGGGGAGCGGGATGCGAAGCGGGAAGCAAGTTGCATGGTCGTTCTCCTGACAAGGGTTGCTGTCGAAAAAGCCACCACCGGATTCCTAGATTCGGAGCCCGCCTTTCGGCTTCTCCGGTGGGGTCGGCGCGGAGACCTGGGCCGGCCTCGTTGCCACCGTCTTTCCTGAGTTCATCGCCCGCGACGGTCAGGAGCGCGCGGACGGGGGCCGTCAAGGAGACAAGCGCAGGGTTGGTGCGGCCCGCAGGCGCAGCCGAGGACACGGCCCTGCGCGCCTTGACGGCACACGGCTGCGGGCTACAGTCGCGGACAAGGTGATGAAGTCAGGAACGGCGGATCGACAGGCAACGGCCGCTGCGTTGGCGCCGACCCCACGCAAGCGAAGTGCGCAGGCCCGGATCGCGGAACCGGGCCGAAGGCCACGCCGGCGTAGCCGGGGCGGCGGTCTTGCAGGGGCGCCAAGCGCAGCGCGGCGGGGATAGCCCGCAGGGCTTTCCCCTGGAGTGCAAGCGGCAGCGCGCAGCGCCGCAGGCGCGAAGGCAGCGGCAGCGGGCGCCGCAAAAAAAGGGGCCCAAGGCCCCCTTGGTTCAAAGCAGACCGCGTTCGGCAAAAGACGCTGTGGTGTCGCCAGCGACGATGACGTGATCGACCACGCGCACGTCCACCAGGTTCAGGGCCTGCTTGAGCCTCGCAGTCAGCGCGCGATCTGCCGCGCTCGGCTCGGGGTTTCCGCTCGGGTGATTGTGCGAGAGGATCAGCGCCGCCGCGTTGCACCGCAGGGCTTCCTTGACCACCTCGCGTGGATGAACCGAAGCGCCGTCGATCGTGCCGCGGAACATCTCCACGTAGTCGATCAAGCGATGGCGCGAATCGAGGAACAGCACCGCGAAGACTTCATGCTCGAAGCCAGCGAGCTTCGTGCGCAGATACGTCTTCACCGTCGCCGGCGAATCGAACAGCGTGCCGCGTTGCATCTTCTGGTCGATGACCTGGCGCGCGGCTTCAAGGATGTCGTCGGCCGACGCCGGCAGATAGCGCCCATGCGCATCGCGTACCAGCAGTGCGGACTCGAACGAAGAAAAGGACAGTTGCGACATGATCGTGCTCCGGTTGACGGGCGGAATTGCCCGGAACCGTCGCCAGCACGGCGCAGCGCAAGCAGTCAGGGGTCGAAGACGGCCGCCAGGACGCCAGCGCGCCAAGCGCGCAGCCCTTGACGGCGAGAACGCCGTGGTACGGTGAAGGGGACAGCAAGACCGCCCCACTGCCCTGCCCCTTTGCAAGCGAAGCGCGCAGGCCCGAGAGGGCCGAAGACGTCAGGGATCAAAGCCGGATGGCCGCGACTCGGCATGAGGCGCGGGGCGCAGCCCGCGAGCCCGACGGCGGCACGCCGGGACGCCCCCAACGAACTTTCCGGCAGGCAGCCCAAAACAGGACAAACGGCAGTTGACACGCTACATCTGGTGTGTTGACGCTTATTGTGACCCCGGATATAGTGTTAGCACTCTCGGCGGCAGAGTGCCAAATCCAACAACCTGCCACCCAATCCCAATCAAAGGGGGAAGTGTTGTGGCAGACGTACATCAGGTCATCTTCTATCCGGTCGGCAACGGCGACACGACCCAGATCGTCCTGTCGAAAGGGCGTCGCGTTCTGTTCGACTTCTGCCACCGCGACAAGGCGGAAGACGCCGACACACCGGAAATCGACCTCAAGGTTCGGCTGAAGGAAGACCTGAAGGCCGCCAACCGCGACTACTTCGATGTCGTCGCGTTCACGCATGCCGACCTCGATCACATCCAAGGCAGCACCGAGTTCTTCGAGTTGCAGCACGCGAAGAAGTACCAAGGCAACGGTCGGATCAAGATTCGAGAGTTGTGGGTGCCTGCGGCGATGCTGCTTGAAGAAGCTGACAACGACCATCAGAACGAGGAGTACGTTCTGCTTCGTCAAGAGGCACGGCACCGTCTTCTGGAGGGCAAGGACATCCTCGTCTTCTCGAAGCCGCAGGCATTGGCCGATTGGCTGGAGCCACTGCTGAAAGCCCGTGGTGAATCGGCATCCGCGCGCGACCACCTCTTTATCGACGCCGGCACGATCGTGCCCGGCTTCACGCAGGCGAAGGATGGCGTCGAGTTCTTCTGCCACTCCCCTTTCATCAAGCACTGCGACGACGGCGACATCATCCGCAACAGCGCCGCCTTGGTGTTCAACGTGCGCTTCAATGCCGATGGCTCTACCTACGACTATTTGGAGATCGGCGACGCGGAATACGGCGATCTGGAAGACATCGTTAGCACGACGCGCTACCACAAGAACGAGGACCGCCTGGCGTGGGACCTGTTCAACATCCCGCATCATTGCAGCTATCGCGCATTGAATGAGGACAAAGGCAAGGACGAAACGATCCCCACGCCGCTGGTGAAGGACCTGCTGCTGATGGGCAAATCCGATGCCTACATCGTCAGTTGCAGCAAGCCAATCCCGGATGTCAAAGATTCGTATGAGCAGGTCCAACCGCCGCACATCCAGGCCCGCAAGGCGTATGAGCGCTACTTGAAGGAAGTCGGCGGGCGCAAGTTACTGGTCACAATGGAAGAGCCGAACGCCAACAAGCCCGAGCCGATCACCTTCGAGATCGGCAGCGGCGGTGTGACTTGGAAGCGTTCGGCAACCATCGGCGCGCCGGCCATCCTGGCATCGAGGCCCCCGCGAGCTGGCTGATGACCGATGCGTACCACGAACTGGCAAATGTCACAGAGGTCGGAAACGCCGACGCACTGACTATTCCGCGTGCGCGCACGTTGCTCGATGCCGCCCAGCGGCAACGCGACTACTCGTTGATCCGGCTCTTGCGGCATCCCGCAGATGGCACGGCAACACTCGAATGTCTGATCGTCGAAGTCGAGTGCGACGGCATCCCACCGAAGAATCAAGTCGGCATCCGCTACCGGGAACGTTTGGCGCTATGCGTCCCCAACGATCCAAAGCGACTGATCGAAGTCTTGGCGCTGCGTCAGGACTTCCCGATTTTGATGCACCAGAATCAGGGCGTACACGGTGCACCGGCCAGTTTGTGCCTGTACTTCGATCCGCCTGCTGCGGTGCTGCGCACCTGGACACCTGCGGCGTTCCTGCGCCGCATCCAGTGGTGGCTGGAAATGAGTGCTCGTGGCGAACTGCACCCGGCTGACCAGCCGGTTGAGCATCTATTCTTCGCCAGCAAGTACGAACTGGTCCTGCCGTGGAATCTGGCCGAACTGCGCAAGAACCCGACACTGCGCTTCATGGTGCTGCGGCAGGAAGAACGTCCCGATCAAGGATTCACTTGCTTTCTGCAACCAATCTCGAAAGGTGCGCCGCAGGCAAAGACCTTTGCCCATATCGAGTTGACGCTGCCGCCCATCGTGCATGGCTTCGTTGAGCGTGATCCCGCTACCCTTGGGCAGTTATCAGACCTGCTGACACAGCGCAATGTGGATCTCATCACGCCGCTGCGAGCAAAGCTACAAGATGGCGTTGACGAATCCGGTGCTGCCGCTTCGGCCGATGACAAGGCCACGATCATCTTGCTTCATATCCCGATCAAACGGAGCACCGACGCGGAACCCGACGGCATCACGCACCGGGCGTTCCTCGTGCCGATCGGCGCACTTGAACTCGGCGTCGCCACCGGCGCGCTACTGACACACCAAGGGCGTTACTTCAAGGACGTGATGAATCAGCAGCCCTCAACAGCGTGGCAAAACCAGCCCGTCTTGCCGATGGACGTTCTGGTGCAGAACGATGCAGCGGCCGCGAGACGCCAGTCTGGCATCTTCGACGAAGGTCCGACGGCCGTCCTGATCGGTGCCGGATCGCTCGGCAGCGCATTGCTCAATCTGTGGGGCCGCAGCGGTTGGGGACGCTGGACGGTCATCGACAAGGATCACATCAAGCCCCACAACCTCTCAAGACACGCGGCCTACACGCAACATATCGGCGAGACGAAAGCGATGGTCGTCGCCGGCCTTCACGCTGCTGCGACGGAGGGCGCGACCGAAGTTGTGCCAATCGTCGCCGATGCCACCGATCTTTCGCTGGAGTCGGTCGCGCACGCGCTCGCCGCCGCGAGTCTTGTCGTCGATGCCTCGACAACGCTCGAATACCCGCGTGCGGCAAGTGGAGGCGATGCACTGCCACGCCATTGCTCGGTGTTCATCACGCCCGACGGCAACGCGGCAGTGCTGCTTGTAGAGGATGCCGAACGCGCACACCGCCTGCGCACGCTCGAAGCTCAGTATTACCGCGCCCTGATTCAAGAGGACTGGGGCAGAACGCACCTCAGCGGTCACGCCAACACGTTCTGGAGCGGCGCGAGTTGCCGCGACATCTCGGCGGTTCTGCCGTACTCGCGCATCCTGGGCCAGGCAAGCACACTGGCCGAACAGATTCAGGCCGCGACGACCAACAAGGACGCCCTCATACGCGCGTGGCAACGAGACCCGGCGAGCGGCGCCATCACCGTGCATGATGTCCCTGTTCTGCCGGAGAGGCGCATCCCGCTCGACGACCTTGACGTGTTCATCGACGATGGCGTCGAACAACAACTACGGGAGCTGCGCCGTCAGGGTTTCCCCAGCGAGACCGGCGGCGTGTTGCTCGGCTACTACGACTTCAACATCAAAGCCGTGGTGATCGTCGCCGGCCTACCGGCGCCGCCCGACAGCAAAGCCAGTCGAGATTCCTTCGAGCGCGGCGTCGCTGGCTTGGCCGAAGCCGTCAAGGATGCCAGCGTGCGCACTACCGGCATGGTCAGCTACATCGGCGAATGGCACAGCCATCCACCCGGTCACTCCGCCTCGCCCAGCGGACACGATCTGGTGCAACTCGTCCAATTGGCACTGGGCATGGCCGATGATGGATTGCCGGCCGTCCAACTCATCGTCGGTGAGCACGATCTTCAAGTCCTTCAGGGCGAGGTGAAGTGACGTGCCCGGACAAATGATTCTGAAAATATGGGATGTGCAGCATGGCGCATGTGCCATGCTCACGCATCGCTCGGTTCAGGGGATCGAAGGGCGGCTCGCCATGATCGACTCCGGCCACAACCAAGACACGGGCTGGAAGCCCAGTACCTATATCCGGCACTACCTGAAACGCAGCGTGCTGGACTACCTGTTTGTCACCAACGCAGACCTCGATCACATCAGCGATCTGAACAACCTGTGGCGCGAGGGAATCGCGGTCTCCACTTTCTTTCGCAACCGCAGCGTGTCGCCCGAAGTGATGAAGATCATCAAGGAAGTCAGCGGCGAGTTGACCGACGACATCCAGCGATACTTGGACCTTCACGCCGGCTATATCTATCCGGTCGATACCCCATTCGATCAGAGCATGGGTGGCATCACGGTAAAGACATTCTGGAACTCGACGCCACGCTTCTACGACACGAACAATCTGAGCTTGGTCGCGTTCTTCAAGTTCGGAACCTTCAAGATTCTGTTCCCTGGCGATGTTGAGGAGGACGGCTGGCTCGCGTTGCTAGAGCAGCCGGATTTTCGTGCTGAGTTGGCCGGGACGACCGTACTCGTGGCCTCTCATCACGGACGCGAAAACGGCTATTGTGAGGCGCTGTTCAACTACATCCATCCTCGCGCCATCGTGATGTCTGACAAGGCGATCGTTCACGACACGCAGCGCATGACGCAGACGTACCGCCAACGCGTGGTCGATCATTGGCCGAACGGCGTTTCGGTCAGGACGACAGGCAAACAGCGGCATGTACTGACGACGCGGCGTGATGGGTGGATTCAATTCGTTGTCGATGAATTTGGCAATTTCGACATCTACACCGAGAACAACGGATGAGAGACACCAAAGATTACAGCAGCAAGACGTTGAAGGGTCGCAATCTGGCGTGGCTCGTAGCGACGCTTGTCCTCGATGTCCTGATCCTCCTGGTACTCGCCTTCCATACGGCGATCCAAGACTTGACGCCGACCGCCATCGCCGCTGCCCGAACCAGTCTCACGGTCTTGCTGCCGATTCCGGTCTTGATCCTGTCGTCACTGATCTCGGCTGACCGTAAAGCCATGTTGGTTTTCTGGCGAGTCAAGTTTCCGCTTCCCGGATCGCGCGCGTTCTCCGTGTACGCACCAGCGGATCAACGCATTGACCTGGCGAAATTGAAAAAGAACGTCGGAGCGTTTCCCGTAGATCCGCGCGATCAGAACGCCAAGTGGTACGCCTTGTACAAACAGGTCGATTCTGACCCCTCGGTCGCAGACAGCCACAAGAACTATCTGCTGTTCCGCGACATCGCGGCAATGTCGCTATTGCTGGTGCCCGTGCTGCCTGTTGCCATGTACTTCATCGGCATTGATGCAACACGCATTCTGATTTCGGCGGCCGTGTTCCTTTGCCAGTATCTGATTACCGCATTCAGTGCACGGACGACAGGCATACGCTTCGTGCAGAACGTGCTGGCCGTGCACGCCAGCCGGAAAGTGACTGCCTCACGGCCTACAGGGGCGGCAAAGGCGTAGCCCGCACCTGACTCGCCCTTCTACGCCACAGCGAGTTGTCCCGATAGGTACTGAACCCCACCATGTCTCCATGCAGCGTACTCATGGAGTCTGACGTGGAACAGCTATCGCAAACCTCCAACGCACTCCCCTTGCCGGGGACGGAAGCCTACGAGGATCTGCCGCAATTCCCGAAACGCAGCCCCCTTCCCTTCCGGCGCACCATCCGTCGCCAGGAACTGCGGCTGATCGTCCCCTTGGCTGAAACGACAATCTACGAAATGGAGCGGCGCGGCGAATTCCCGCGCCGCTTCAACCTGACGCCGCGCTGCGTCGTGTGGGATTTGGCCGAAGTGGAAGCGTGGATCGAGCAGCGCAAGCAAGCTCGTCGCAGCAGCGTCTCGAAACCGGATGTCCACCTACGAAAAACCCGCCCTGTTCGGGCGGGTTCGAGTGAGGGATGAAGCCAAGCTACGGCGCTCATCCCACCAAGGTTTGCAGTTCCTTGGACGCCGAGCGCGGCAGCCGCCGACCTTCCTTCGCCACGTTGACCTGCAAGGCCACCCGCGCCACTTCGAGCACGTCCTTGGCCAGCGCGTAGCTGCCCTTGGCCTGCAACCAGGCCAGCACGTCCGCCAAATGCCAGATCGACGCACTGCCCTCATGCACCGGTGCCGGGAAGCTGCCCGGATGGGCCAGCATCAGCTTGCGCATGTTCTGCCGCGACACGCCGACAATCTCGGCCACGTCGGTCAGCCCGACCAAATCCGGCGACACCTCGATCAGCTTGGCGGACGGCGCGGCGCTGCGAACGTCCGCCAATGCGCTGCGCACGGCGGCGCCAGCGTCGGCCGCCTCGCGGGTGAACTCCAGTGCCAGCCGCCCCGGCTGCCCGATGCCGACCAAGGCATCGTCGCAGCCGGCTTCGCCCAGGCGCTCGACCAGCGCATCCGTGCTGCGGTCGTCGTCGTCGAGCTGGTACTTCAAGGTGAAGGTGTATTCCATCGTGCTACTCCTTGGCATCGCCCTTAGCCTCGCGCTGCTTGCGGTGCGTGGTGCAGTTGTCCACGACGCGCCGCAGGGCGCGGGCATGGTTGCCGGGGTTCTTCGGCGTGCTCCATACGCTGGTGATGCAGAACTCGCCGCAGCGGCACTCCTCATCGTTGTACGGGCAATAAATCCGCCCCCAAGCGTGGCTGCCGCCGATTTCGACGCGCCAGCCCTGCCCTTCGGCGTGCTTGAGAGCCTCCTCGACCTCTTTCTTCGGATGAGGGGAACGAGCCATCAGCAGTCTCCAGTATGAGGATGATCGGCAAGGTTGTCAAGTGACAACCTTGGCACTATTTCAGGCCGTCGCGCTCAAGGCCGGCACCAGCACGTTCTTCGGCAACAGCTTCGGCACGTAGGTCTGTCCGCCACCCCATGCATCGACCAGGTTGGCCCACTCTTGCAGCATGTGGCGTCGCTGCTCCCCGTACTCGGCCTTGTTGTAGACCGCGCGCGAGGAACGTCCGTCCTCGTGCGCCAGGCACTTCTCGATCCAGTCGCGGTTGAAGCCGATTTCGTTCAACAGCGTCGAGCCCGTGCGGCGCAGGTCATGGACGGTGAACGGTTGCAGCGGCAGTCCCTTCTTCTTTGCAGCCTCCGCCACGAGCTGCGTGACCCGATTCAAGGTCGCATTGGACATGCACCGCTCTGCGTCGTAACGAGAAGGGAAAACGAACCTTGAGCCTGCCGCGCAGGCGTGCAGCGTCACGAAGATGTCGAGCGCCTGACTCGACAGATAGACCACGTGCGGATTACGACCCTTCATCCGCTGCTTCGGGATCGTCCAGGTCTTGCTCTCGAAATCGACCTCATCCCAGGTGGCCTGGATCAGTTCGCTCTTGCGCACCAGCGTCAGCAAAATCAGGCGCAGCGCCAGCTTGATGGTCGGATAGGTCGCCGCCGATTCCATCTGCTGCACGAACAGCCGGATCTCCAGCGGCGACAAGGCGCGGTCCTTCGGCACGAAGGTGGCGATCGACGCCGCGCCGACGCTGTCGGCGGGGTTGTCCACCTTCTCGCCGTGGGCGATGGCGTAGACGTAGACCTGCTTCACGATGTCCCGAATCTGGACCGCCGTGGCCGGCGCCCCGCGTTCCTTGACCTTGTTGCACAAGGCCCGCAGGTCTTCGGCCTGGATTTCGGTCAGCAGGCGGTTCTGGAAGACCGGCAGGATGTCCCGGTCGATGATGTGCTTGCGCATGGCGCGGGTGCTGTCGGCCAACCTTGCGTTGGCCAGCCAGGTGTCCATCGCCGCGCCGAAGGTCTTGATGGCGACCACCCGGCGTTTCTCGCGCTGCTTTTCGAGTGCCGGCGAGGTGCCCTTGAGCACGGCTTTGCGCGCGTCCAGGAGCAGTTCGCGCGCCATCGCCAGTGAGATGCCGCCGGGGCCGTAGCGCCCGAGGGTCAGCGTCTCGCGGCGGCCGTTAAGGCGGTAGTCGTAGCGGAAGGTGACAGTACCGCCAGGCGATACCGTCACGTACATCCCGTCTCGGTCAGAAGCCTTATAAATCTTGGACTTAGGCTTCAGGTTTCGTAACGCAGCGTCAGTAAGCATCGAGGTTTCCTCCGGCTTGTGACGGTTTTACCGTCAGGCTTTACCGTCAAGGACCTGGAGACCTGCTGATGCCCGGAAAGCCGCATAAAACAAGCTTTCCCGAGAAGGCTTTTACCGTCAAAGACGGTAAAAGTCTGGATAGTGAACGAGAGTGTCTTAATCCGGCTTCGATTTTTACCGTCAGCGCTACCGTCAACTTTTTCTGCTGGCCGGCGATAGCCACCGATAACTGTCGCGACGTATTTCTTTCTAAATCAACACGTTACGTCAGTTTTTCGATAGCTGGCGATAGTCCTCGAAGGACGTAAATTCACTCCCACTCGATCGTGGCGGGTGGCTTGCCGCTGATGTCGTAAACAACGCGAGAAACACCACGCAACTCATTGATTATTATATTTGAAACCCTGCCAAGAAACTCGTACGGGAGGTGCGCCCAGTGAGCGGTCATGAAGTCGATGGTTTCCACCGCGCGCAAGGCGATCACCCATTCGTAGGCGCGCGCGTCGCCGACCACGCCCAC
>Ga0209916_1000234_pt1 | contig 108371 bp, 104 predicted proteins | sample ThiBio_1000_plan_FD_183956 | JGI IMG/M metagenome (GOLD analysis project Ga0209916, IMG submission 183956) | Wastewater bioreactor microbial communities from Cape Town, South Africa - Thiocy_solids_2 (SPAdes) | ecosystem: Engineered > Bioreactor > Thiocyanate-remediating > Anaerobic-Aerobic ... | reverse complement strand
CGGAGGTGTAGGCGAGGTTGCGTTCGAGAATGGCCTCCATCAGCGGGTTGCCGCGGGTGACGACGTTGCCGACGACAAAGATGTCGGCCTTGATGCCGGCTTGTTTGGCGTCGTAGCCTTCGATGAGGTCGATGCCGAGGGCGCGCAACTGGTCGGACATCGGCGGGTAGACGTTGGCGTCGCAGCCGGTGACGGTGTGGCCGGCTGCGCGCGCGATGGCGGCGATGCCGCCCATGAAGGTGCCGCAGATGCCGAGAATGTGCAGGTGCATAGTATTAAAAGGCGAGTTTCGAGAGGAAAGAGCGCGGCGAATTATCCCACAGCCGCGGTGCGTGCCTGCTGGATCAGGTGGGTGAGCAGGGCACGCAGTTTGGCCGGGCGCAGCGGCTTGTGCAGCAGCGGAAATCCGGCGCGGCCGATGCGCAGGATGGTGTCGGGCGCGGTATCGCCGGTGACCAGGATGGCCGGGATGGCGCGGTCGAATTTTTGCCGCAGGCGGGCGATGACTTCGATGCCGTCGGTATCGTCGGGCAGGCGGTAGTCCGATACGATCACGTCGGGCACGCGGCCGATGCTGTCGAGCCATTGCACCGCTTCGGCGGCGCTGTGGGCGGTGACCAGATCGATATTCCAGTTGTCGAACAGTTCGGCCATGCCGCGCAGGATCGCGCTTTCGTCGTCCACCAGCAGCACCAGCGCATCGGCGGGGATTTGCCCGGGAACGCCGGCGGCGGTGGGCGGCTGGATCAAGCGGGCATCGCCGCACGGCACGTCGATGCTGAACGTCGAGCCGTGGCCGGGGCGCGAGCGCAGCTCCACCCGGTGCCCCAGCAGCCGTCCCAGGCGCGACACGATGGCGAGCCCGAGCCCGAGTCCTTTGCTGCGGTCGCGTGCCGGATTGTGCAGCTGCACGAATTCGTGGAACACGCTTTCCTGCTGCTCGGGCGGTATGCCGCGGCCGGTGTCGACCACGCTGATGCGCACCATGCGGCCGCGGCGCCGGCAGCCTATCAGGATGCCGCCGTCGTCGGTGTAGCGGATGGCGTTGGCGAGCAGATTGGCCAGTATGCGCTCGATCAGCAGCGGGTCGCTGTAGAGGATGGCGCCGCACGGGCGGAAACGCAGGTGCAGCTGCTTTTCCGCCGCCACCGCGCTGAACTGATGGTTGAGATCGAGCAGCATTTTCTGCAGCGGGAAATGCACCGGGTGCGCCTCGATGGCGCCAGCGTCCAGCCGCGAAATGTCCAGCAGAGCATTGAACAGCAGCTCCATCGCCGCGGTGGACGCTGCAATGTTGTCGATCAGGGTTTGCGTTTCCGGCGGCTGGTTGCGCATTTTCAATGCCGCGACAAACAGCGACAGCGCGTGCAGCGGCTGCCGCAGGTCGTGGCTGGCGGCGGCGAAGAAACGCGATTTGGCATGATTGGCACGCTCGGCCATCTCCTTTCTCGTGGCGAGATCGGCCGTGGCCTCGCGGATGCGTTTTTCCAGTTCGCCGCGGTGCGCCTGCAAGGCTTCGGCCATGTTGTCGATCCCGGCGGCCAGCATGCCGACCTCGCCTTGCGGCGGCAGCTGCGTGCGCACCGTGAGGTCGCCGCACGCCAGCCGCCCCACCACATGCCCGACATGCCGCAACTGCCCGGCCAGCCGGCTGGACAGCCGCCACGCCAGCGCGCCGGTGAGCGCCAGTGCCGCCAGCATCAACAGTGCGGCATGGATCAGCGAATCGCGCCTGAAGGCACTGATCTGGCCGAGCGATACGCCTACTTCAACCCGCCCCAGCAGATCGCCGCCGGGCGAGGCGCGGGCGGCAGCCAGGGCGTCGCCGGACGAATCGACGGTGGGCAAACGAATCGCGGCGAGTTGCCGATGATGTTCATCCGGGCGGGCTGTGCCCAGGGGGGCGCCGGTACTGGCGATGGGATTGCCGTGTGCGTCGGCGACCCTGGCAAAGGACAGCTGGCTGTTGGCGGCCTCGATTTGGAGCAGGGTATGCACCCGCGCCGCGTCTCCGCTTGCCAGCGCATGGGGCAGGGTGTCGGCCAGGTGGCGGGCCGCGTTGGCGGCGCGGGTGTGGAGGGCGTGTTCGGCGGTGGCGAGGGCCTGGGCGGTGAAGTACACCACCATCCCGAATTCGGCCAGCAGGGCGGGCAACAGCGCAATGACCAGCAGCCGGCTGCGGATGCTGGCCGGCGACGGGCGCTCGAACGGGCTGCGCGAAAAACCCACGATGCGCTCAGGGCGCCTGCGGCAGACGTTGAATGGCGAGCACGGCCTCGGTCCGGTTGCTGACGTTGAAGACGCGGAAAATCGCCGCAATGTGCACTTTCACCGTGCTTTCCGACATCGCCAGCATGCTGGCGATGGCCTTGTTGGCGCAGCCTTGCGCCAGCAGGCGCGCCACTTCAAGCTGGCGCGCCGTCAGTCCGCTGTGCTGCAGGGCCGCGAAACCGGCTGCGGGCGCTGCCGAATGCCGGCCGTCCAGGCCGGCCGGCACATAGAGGCCGCCTGACAGCACCTGCCGCAACGCGGCCAGCATGACTGCGGTAGGGGATGCCTTGGGGATGTAGCCGAGCGCGCCGGCCTCCAGCGCGCGGCGGATGTCGTGCGGCGATTCCGACGCCGACAATACCATCAGCGGAATGTCCGGGAAGCGGTTGCGAAACTGCGTAATGCCCTGCATCCCGACGAAGCCCGGCATGTTCAGGTCGACCAGCGCCAGATCGAGGTCGGGATGCAGGGCGGCGTGCGCAAACAGGCTGGGATAGTCGTGGGCATCGAGGATTTCGACCGGCGGCTCCAGTTGGGCCAGCACCTGCCGCACCCCCTCGCGCACCAGCGGGTGGTCGTCGGCCAAAAGGGTTTTCATAGGGGCGCTCCCTGCATGGCGGGAATTTTATTCCGTTTCCCGGCCGCGCGTGACTATGCCGAGCCTTCGGCCGTGCGTCACGCGCGGCCGGAAAACGGCCTGGTGGTCGGCCTATTTGCCGCGCACTTTGCGTATGCCTTCGTCGATTGCCGCTTCCAGATAGCCGAAGTAATAGTCGGGCGACAGCAGGCCGACGATGGCTTCGCTGGCGTCGGCGCCCTTGGTGTCGAACACTTTGACGGTTGGCACCAGGAATATCTTGTTGGCTGCGGCGAACGCGCCTTCGGAAGTGGGGGTGCCGTCGAACCCGATCAGCGGGGTGGTGGCGCCGATGGTGACTTCGCGGATGATGGCGCGGTTACGGTAGGCCGGATCCTTGTGCATCGGGATCAGATATTCGCGTTTGACGCGCTCGCAATACGGGCAGACCGGGCTGGTGAAGACCACCAGAATGGGCACTCCGCGTTTGGCCGCAATGCGCGCGTCGGCCTGGAAGTTCTTTGCGTGAACCAGCCCGTCTGCCGCGCCGGCAGTGCCGGACAGCGTCATGCCCCATGCTAAAATCAAGGCCCAGACTGCAATCAGTCGAGTCATCGTTGTCGTTCCTGTTGTGGTGCGGACACATCGATATCATGCGTGCCGCGTCGCCATTTGCCAAATTAAATTGTTTACATCTCTACCGCCATGCACACCCTGACCATCGCTTCCCGAGAAAGTGCCCTTGCCATGTGGCAGGCGGAGCATATCCGCGACCGCCTGCGTGCGCTGCATCCCGGCTGCGCCGTGAATATTCTGGGGATGACCACGCGCGGCGACCAGATCCTCGACGTCACCCTGTCAAAAATCGGCGGCAAGGGCCTGTTTGTCAAGGAGCTCGAAGTGGCGCTGGAAGCCGGGCAGGCCGACCTGGCGGTGCATTCGATGAAGGACGTGCCGATGGAACTGCCGCCGGGATTCGTGCTGGCGGTGATCGGCGAACGCGAAGACCCGCGCGATGCCTTCGTGTCGAATCAGTACGAACGCTTGTCCGATCTGCCGCCCGGCAGTGTGGTCGGCACTTCCAGCCTGCGCCGCGAAGCGCAGCTGCGCGCGCGCTATCCGCACCTGACCGTGAAGCCGCTGCGCGGCAACGTCGGCACCCGCCTGAAGAAGCTCGACGAAGGCCAGTTCGATGCGATCCTGCTGGCGGCCGCAGGCCTCAAGCGGCTCGGCCTGGGCGCGCGCATCAAGAGCCTGCTGTCCGTGGAAGACAGCATTCCGGCCGCCGGCCAGGGCGCGCTCGGCATCGAAATCCGCAGCGGCAACAGCGGCGTGGCGGCGATGCTCGCCGCGCTCAACCACCCTGAAACGGCGGCCTGTGTGCGCGCCGAACGCCAGGTCAGCCGCGTACTGGGCGGCAGCTGCCAGGTGCCGCTGGGGGCGCACGCGGTCCTGCAGGGCGGCTGCCTGGTGCTGAACGGCTTCGTGGCGAATCCGGACGGCAGCGGTTTCATCCACGACCGCGCCGAGGGCGACGCCGGCGATCCTGAAGCGGTCGGCCAGGCGCTCGCCGACAAGCTGCTGGCGCTGGGCGCGCGCGCCATCCTCGACGCTTTGCCTGCATGACGGGGCCGCTGGCGGGGCGCACCGTGCTTGTGACGCGGCCGGCCCATCAGGCCGTCGCGCTGGCGCAGGCGATCCGGACGGCGGGCGGTGCGGCGTTCGAATTCCCCGCGCTCGCCATCGAGACGGTGCCGCTGGACGAGTTGGCCGCGCCGCTGGCGCAACTGGCCGGCGCCGACATCGCGATTTTCATCAGCCCCAATGCGGCGCAGTTCGGCATGGCGGCAATCCGCGCCGGCGCCGCGCTGCCGGACGCGGCCCGGATTTTTGCGGTGGGACCGGGCACCCTGCGCGCGCTCACGGCGCAAGGCCTCGACGGCATCGTCGCGCCGGACGGCCAGGACAGCGAAGCGCTGCTGGCGCTGCCGCAACTCAACGACGTCGCCGGCAAGCGGGTGGTGATCGTGCGTGGCGTCGGCGGCCGTGCATTGCTGACCGACACGCTGCGCGCGCGCGGGGCGCAGGTGGATCTCCTGGAGTGCTACCGGCGCGTGCGGCCGCAGGCGGATGCCGCAGCGTTGCTAGCATGCTGGCAAACCGGCGGGATCGACGCGGTGACCGTGACCAGCGCGGAGACGCTGCATAATCTGGCGGCACTGCTGGGCGCGCTGGGCGCGCCGCTGCTGCGGCATACCCCGCTTTTCGCCCCGCATGAGAAAATCGCCGAGGCGGCCCGCCGCTTCGGCATCGCCGACGTCGTCGCCACGCCGGGCGGCGATGCAGGCCTGGTAGAAGGGCTGATCAACTGGTTCAGGGACAATCAATGAGCGACACACCCGAAACGTCTTCCACGCCGCCCGCCGCCGCATCGCCTGCGGTGCCGCACGCGCGCATCCAGCCGCTGCCGCTGGTTGCCTTGCTGGTCGCGGTGCTGGCGCTGGCGGCGGCGGCCTGGTCGTGGTCAGACGGCCGCGAGCGCATCCGCGATCTGAAGACCGAACTGGGGCGTCGGCTGGCCGAGTCGGGCAAGGACGTGAGCGAAACCCGCCTGCTGGCGCGCAACGCCGACGACGCGATGCGGCAGGTCGGCGAAAAGGTCGCGCATATCGAAAGCCTGATGGCGACGTCGCAGCAGCAGCAGCTGGCGCTCGAAGCCCTGTACAAGGACCTGGCGCAGGGCCGCGACCAGTGGACGCTGGCGGAGATCGAGCAGGTGCTGCTTACCGCCGCGCAGCAATTGCAGCTGGCAGGCAACGTGAAGGCGGCGATCATCGCGCTGGAAGGCGCCGATACCCGGCTGCAGCGGGTGAACAAGCCGCAATTCACCGCGCTGCGCCGCGCCATCGCCGCCGACCTCGCCAACCTGCGCGCGGTGCCTTCGCTCGACGAGGTGGGCGCGAGCGCACGCATCGAGGCGCTGGTGGCGCGTCATGCCGGCTGGCCGCTGGCGAGCGCGCAAGGCTCCGAGACGGCGCTTGCGCCGCGCCGGGCCGGTGCGACGAACCTGGGCCAGGAATTGTGGGCAGAGCTCAAGCGGATCGTGCAGATCCGCCGGGTGGAAAGCAACGAGGCGGTGCTGCTGCCGCCCGATCAGGCCTATTTCCTGCGCGAAAATCTGCGCCTGCGCCTGCTGTCGGCGCGGCTGGCGCTGCTGGCGCAGGATCAGGCCGGGTTCCAGGCCGACCTGCGCGCGGTGTCGGAGATGCTGGAGCGCTATTTCAATACGCGCGACGCCGGCGTCGCGGCCGCGCTCAAGGAAATCAAGCGTTTGTCCGGCCTGCAGATTGCCATCAGGCTGCCCGGCATCGACGCCAGCCTGGCTGCGCTCGACGCCTACAAAGGGAATCACTGATGCGCTGGCTGATCTCGTTCCTCATCGTCGCGGTGCTGGCCGTCGCGCTGGCGATGGCCGGGCGCTACGATCCCGGTTATGTGGTGCTGGTGTACCCGCCGTGGCGGATGGAGATCTCCTTCATCAGCTTTGTGCTGATCGTGATCGGCTTGGTGGTGGGCGGCATCGTGCTGCTGCGGCTGGCCCTGCTGACCCTCAATCTGCCGCGCATTGTGCGCGAACAGCGCGAACGGCGCGCAGCGAAAAAACGCGACGAAAATTTCGTCGGCGGCCTCAGGGCGTATACCGAATACCGCTACCAGGACGCCGAACTGTCGCTGGGGCAATGGCAGGGCGACGACGCCCGGCGCGGGCTGGCCCGCGTGCTGGCCGCCCGCGCCGCCCAGGAAATGCGCGCCACGCCGCAGCGCGAGCGCCATCTCCAGGAAGCCTCCGAATACGGCGCCGAACTCGCTGCGCAGCTGTTTGAGGCCGAAGCCTGCCTCGACGCCAAGGACGCGACGGCCGCGCTGGTGGCGATCAACCGGGCCAAGGAGATCGCGCCGCAGCACACCGCACTGCTGCGTCTCGAACTCAAGGCGCGCCAGTTGACCGGGCAGTGGGACGAGGTCGACCGCCTGCTCGACGCGCTGCTGCGCAGCAATGCCATGGAACCCGGCGTGGCCACCCAGAACCGCCGCATGGCCTATGCTGAAAATCTCAGGCGCCGTGCCGAAGACGACCGCGGCCTGCTGGAATACTGGAAGAAAATTCCGGCCGATTTCAAGGCCGATGCCTGGGTGGCGCGTGCCGCCGCCCGCGCCTTCATGCAGCGCAACGGCCACGACAGCGCGCTCGACGTGCTGGAAGCTGCGCTCAACCGCGACTGGCACGAGGAACTGGTGGCGCTGTACGGCGAAGTGCGCGGCAGCAGCCCGACGCGGCAGATCGAACAGGCCGAGAAATGGCTGCATGCCCGGCCGCGCGACGCCCAGTTGCTGCTGACGCTGGCGCAGTTGTGCAGCGTGCAGGCGTTGTGGGGCAAGGCGCAGAGCTATCTGGAAGCCAGCCTTGCCATCGCGGCCAGTGCCGAAGGCCATGTCCGCATGGCCGAACTCAAGACCCAGAGCGGTCAGCCGGGCGAAGCCTGCCAGCACTATCAAAAAGCGCTGGCGCTGTGCCGCGCGCAGTAAGCCGGCGATGCGTCCCGCGCGCGTAGCACGTTTGTGCGAGTGCACGCCGCGGGACGGAGTGTATTATCAGAAAATGCTTATATTCGTGAGGAGTGCTCCCATGCGCCCTGCTTTTTTTGCCGTATTAGGTGCCGTGCTGGGCACGTTGCTGCTGACCGCGCCCATCAGCCGGGCGGCAGCGCCGCCGGCCGAACAAACTGTCCAGGCCGACGTTTACAAGGTGGCCATCGAGCGCGGCGTCGGTTTGAAGGATGCGGCCGATTCGATGCGCTTGCGTGCCAATGCGCTGAACCTGCAGCTGGTGGCGGAGCTTCCGCTGTCCAAGCAGGTGGAGGCGGTCACCGGTCAGCCGCAGCGCACCATCACCATCTTCCAGTTCTGCGATGCCGCCACCGCCAAGGCACTGATCGACCTGAATCTGGATTTTGCGGTGTACATGCCGTGCCGCATCGCCATGATCGAAGATGCCAATGGCCAGGGCTGGCTGGTGATGATGGACGTCAACGTGGACCTGCTGGCGCAGGAAAAGAGCGTGCCGCAGGCGCTGAAAGACCGCATCAACGCGGTGCGCCAGGCGCTGGTGGAGATCATGCAGGCGGGCGCCAAAGGCGACTTGTAAGCCTGCCGATCGGCCTTAGGCGGCGGGTGCGGTTTCGGTGTCAGCCGCGTAGGTGAAGGCATCCGCGAAGAACGCGTCCTCGGGCAGGCGGCGGGTTCGGATGAAGGCGTCGCGCGCGCTGTCCACCATGACCGGCGCGCCGCAGGCGTAAACCTGGTAGCCGGACAGGTCGGCGAAGTCGGCCAGCACGGCCTGGTGGACCAGGCCGCTGCGCCCCTGCCACCGATCGCCCGGGGCGGGATTCGACAATACCGGAATGAAACTGAAATTGGGACGCTCGGCCAGCCATTGCTGCGGCAGTTCGGCCATGTACAAATCCTTCAGCGAGCGCACGCCCCAGTACAGCACCAATTCGCGGTCGGTGTGCTCGGCGAAGGCGTGCTCCAGCATACCCTTGATCGGCGCAAAGCCGGTACCGCCGGCGATGAAGAGCATCGGTTTGTCGGAGTCTTCGCGGATGAAGAAGCTGCCGAACGGTCCTTTCAGGCGCAGGATGTCGCGTTCCTTCAGCGTGGAAAACACCTGGTCGGAAAACAGGCCGCCGGGCACGTGGCGGATGTGCAGCTCCAGCAGCGCGTCGTCGTGCGGCGGGTTGGCGAGCGAATAGCTGCGCGTCTTGCCGCCCTTCAGCTGGAAATCGATGTATTGCCCGGCCAGGAACTGCAGGCGCTCGTTGGCGGGCAGCTTGATTTTTACCAGCATCACGTCGTCGGCGCGTTTCTCCAGCTTCTCCACCCGGCACGGCAGCGTCTTCACCACGATGTCCTTGGCGGCGCCGATCTCCTTCGCTTCGATGGTCATGTCGGAGAGCGGCCTGGCGCGGCAGAACAGTGCGCGTCCCTGCGCCTTCTCCTCATCTTTCAGTGCGTTGGGCTGATGCACGCCGTAGTCGAACTGGCCCGCCAACACCTTGCCCTTGCAGGCGCCGCAGGCGCCGTTGCGGCAGCCGTAGGGCAGGGCGAAGCCTTCGCGCAATGCGGCTTCGAGAATGGTTTCATCGTCGGCGACGGTGAACTGGTGCCCGCTGGGCTGGAGGGTGACCTGATGCGGCATGATGTGGGCTTAGAATATGGTTACAAACCAAGGAATTATCGCCCGAGCGCGCGGGGTTTACACCCCTGCGGACATAGGGTTACAGGCAGGCAGCGATGAAAAAGATCTTGATTGTGGGGTTCGGCGACGTCGCCGAACGGCTGGCGAAACGCTATGCCGGGCAGGCCGAGTTCATCGGGCTGACGCGGCGCGGCGAGCGCGCAGCCGAACTGCGCGCGCTCGGCGTGACGCCTTATATCGGCGATCTCGATGTGCCGCGGAGCCTGCGCCGTCTGCCGCGCGTCGATGGCGTATTCCACTTTGCACCGCCGCCCGGCGAAGGCACGACCGATCCGCGCACGACCCATCTGCTGCACGCGCTGATGCGGCGCGGCAAGCCGGGTGTGCTGGTGTATATCAGCACCAGCGGCGTGTATGGCGATTGCGGCGGCAGTTGGGTGGCCGAGACGCGGCCGGTGGCGCCGGTGAACGGCCGTGCGGTGCGGCGGGTCGATGCCGAACGCCAGCTGCGCGCCTGGGGCGAGGCGTTGCGGGTGCAGGTGAGCATCCTGCGCGCACCGGGGATTTATGCCGCCGACCGCCTGCCGCTGGAACGCATCAAGCGCGGCACCCCTGCGCTGATCGCCAGCGACGACAGCTACACCAACCATATCCATGCCGACGACCTGGCGCGGCTGGCGTGGGCGGCGCTGTTTCGCGGACGCTCGCAGCGCATCTACCATGCGGTCGATGCGCATCCTTTGAAAATGGGCGAGTGGTTCGACAGCTGCGCGGACGCTTTCGGCCTGCCGCGCCCGCCGCGGATCGACCGCGCGGAGGCGCAAAAGGTGTTGTCGGAAGCGCTGTTGTCCTTCCTGCGCGAGTCGCGCCAGCTGTCGAACGCGCGCACCACGCGCGAACTGCGCTTGAAATACCGCTATCCGGCCTCGGACGACCTGCTGCGCGAAATCAGACAGGCACACGGGCAGATGAAGCTGTTTTGATTGGCGCAGTCGACGTGGCGCAGTTTTTTGCTAACGCAGCAAATCGTCGGGTTCGCGCTTGAATTCGCCTTCCAGCACATCGTCGTTGGCCGGCCGCAGCGGGTCCGGCTTGCGCCGGTTCCAGGTGCCGGGGGCCAGCAACAGCAGCAGCGCGGCGGCATCGCTGATGAAGCCGGGGAAGGCCAGCAGGCCGCCGGCGAGGAGAATGCGGCCGCTGGCGAACAGCGCGGCCAGCGGATGCGCGCCGGACTGCACCGAGAACAGCAGGCGCGCGCCCCAGGCAACGCGCTCGGTGCGAATCAGCATGACCCCGGCGATGGCGTCGAGCAGCAGCCACGGCAGCACCCAGCCGCCGACGGCGTCGGCCATCCAGAAAATACCGATGGCTTCCAGCACCGGAAACGACAACAGCAGTAGCACAATCCAACCAATGCGCATGACATGGAACCTTTGTTAGTCTTGACCAATGTACCCGATCGGCGCGCCGCCGAAAAACTCGCGCTCGAACTGGTCGAGCGCCGCGCGGCAGCATGCGTGAACGTTTTGCCGGCAGGCCACTCCATCTACCGTTGGCGGGGGGCGATGGAAACAAGAGAGGAGATCTCCTTGCTGATCAAAACCACCGCGGCGAGTTACCCATTGATTGAAGCAATTGTCCGCGCGCAACACCCTGACGATGTACCTGAACTGATCGCCGTACCGATAACGCACGGCCTGCCCGCTTATCTCGACTGGGTGGCCAAGGAGACTGAAAAACATGATTAAGTGGATTCGTTTGCTCGGCGTACTGCCCGTACTTTGGGGTGCGTTTGCATATTTTCCAGTGGCCCACGCCGAAGAATTTCTTGACCCCGAAGTCGCGTTCAAGTTCTCGGCGCGCGCACTCGATGCCAATACGCTGGAAGCGCGCTGGCAGATCGCGGACGGCTATTACATGTACCGCGACAAGTTCAAGTTCGAACTTGCCGGCGCCACCCTGGGCACGCCGCAGCTGCCGCCGGGCAAGCTGAAGCAGGACGAATATTTCGGCAAGGTCGAAACCTATCTCAAGGACGTGCGTATCGCGCTGCCGATCCAGCGCGCGCCGGGCGCCACCTCGGTCACGCTGAAAGCCACCTCGCAGGGTTGCGCCGACGCCGGGCTGTGCTACACCCCGCAAACAGTCAGCGCGACCATCAAGCTGCCGGCGCTCCCTGCCGCTGCCGCGCCGGCAGCCGTGGCCGCGCCGATTGCGACTGCCGCGCTGGAAGGCCTGCGCAGCCTGGCTGGCGACGACGGGATGCCGGAACTGCTGCCGCCGGACGAGGCCTTCCTCGTCACCGCCGCCATGCCGGACACGCAGACGGTCAGGCTCGACTACACGCCGACCGCAAACACCTACCTGTATCGCGACAAGCTCGCCTTTGTCGTCAAGTCGCCGGCCGATGTGAAAGTGGCAAGCGTCGACACCCCGGCAGGCGACGTCAAGGACGACCCGACCTTTGGCCGTACCGAGGTGTATCACCGTGATTTTGCCGCCGGCGTGACGCTGTCGCGCGCGCTCGCCGCAAATGAAACCCTGCTGCTGGAGGCAACCTGGCAGGGTTGCAATGAAGCGGTGGGCATCTGCTATCCGCCGATCAAGCGCGAATTTTCCCTGGCGGCCAATGGCGCTGCCACACCGCTGGCCGCGGCCGGCACTCCGGCCGAGGCGACGAGCGACGACACTTCGCGCATCGAACGCGTGCTGGAAGACGGCAGCTTCTGGCCGGTGATCGCCACCTTCTTCGGCCTCGGCTTGCTGCTGGCGTTGACGCCCTGCGTGTTCCCGATGATTCCGATCCTGTCGGGCATCATCGCCGGGCAGAACACCAAAGTGACCAAGACCAGCGGCTTTCTGCTGTCGTTTGCCTACGTGCTGGGAATGGCGATCACCTATGCGGTGGCCGGCGTGGCGGCGGCGTTGTCAGGAACCCTTATTTCCAACGCCCTGCAGAACCCGTGGGCGCTCGGCATCGGCGCGCTGATTTTCGTTGGCCTGGCGCTATCCATGTTCGGCTTTTACGAGCTGCAATTGCCGAGTGCGCTGCAGAGCAAGTTTTCCGAGCGCGCCAACAAGATGAAAGGCGGCGATTTCTTCGGCGTGTTCGCCATGGGTGCGTTGTCGGCCGTCATTCTTGGCCCCTGCGTCGCGCCGCCGCTGGCCGCCGCACTCGCCTTCATCGCGCAGACCGGCAACACCGTTCTCGGCGGCGTGGCGCTGTTCGTGCTGGCACTGGGCATGGGCGTACCGCTGCTGCTGGTGGGCCTGTCGGCCGGAGCGCTGCTGCCGCGTGCCGGCGGCTGGATGAATGCGGTGAAGTATTTCTTCGGCGTGATGATGCTGGCGATCGCCATCTACCTGATCTCGCCGGTCATTCCGGGCTGGGTCGGCATGCTACTGTGGGCACTGCTGCTGATCGCGTGCGCAATCTACCTGCATGCGCTCGATCCGTTGCCGACCCACGCATCCGGCTGGTCGCGGCTGTGGAAGGGGCTGGGTGTGGTGCTGCTCATCGGCGGCCTGGCGATCCTGCTTGGCATGTTGGCGGGCAGCCGCAACCTGTTGCAGCCGCTCGACGTGTTCAAGGGCGGTGTTGGCGGCGTGGCGGTCGCGGCCGAGCAGAAAGGCCTGACGTTCGAGAAAGTGAAGGATGTCGCCGAACTCGACGCGCGCCTGGCGGCGGCGAAGGCCGATGGACGCGCGGTGATGCTCGATTTTTATGCCGACTGGTGCGTGTCGTGCAAGGAAATGGAACGCTTTACTTTCAGCGATCCCAAGGTGCAGGCACGGCTGCAAAACGTGGTCCTGCTGAAGGCCGACGTTACCGCCAACAACGAAGCCGACAAGGCGCTGTTGAAGCGCTTCAAGCTGTTCGGCCCGCCCGGCCTGATTTTCTGGAACAGCGCGGGCGCGCAGTCGGATTACAAGGTAATCGGGTTCGAGAAAGCAGAAAAATTCCTGTCGAGCATCGACTCGGCACTGGGACGCTGACGTCGCCTGGCCGTTTCTGGACGGCCGGCTTCCCACGCACTTTCGCGCGCGGTGACGCCCTTCAGGGCTGACGCTGCAGTACCGCGATGCTGTCCAGCAGCGGGGTGACGACGGGCTGGATCTTGCGTCGCATCAGCGAGCCGATCGCAGTGGTCTTGAGGAAGATCGGCCGCACGCTGTCGGCATCCGCCGTGGCCAGCGCATCGAGCGCCGCGCAGTCCGGCTCCAGTTGCGGTGCGGCTGAGAGCACCGCGGCACGCGCCGCACCGCGCGCGGCCGCGTCGGCCTGGCGCAGCGGTGCGCACCACTGCGCCAGCGCGTTCAACGTGTGGTTGACCACTTCCTGGATTTCCGGACGGTCGAGGATGAGCGCGGTGGTCGCGAGGAAGGTCTGCCCCTGCCCCGACAGCGCCTTTTCCAGCATCGCGCTGTAAGGATTGCCGGCAATTTCCGGTACGCTGGCGTGGTCGGCGCGCGCGCCGCGCGGATTCGGCAGCGCATCGGGCTGCAATTCGAGGAAGGCCACGTAATACGAATTGCGGCTGCTGCCGCGTTTCCAGATCGACAGCCGTTCGGCGTCGGTCAGCACGCCCGAAACCAGCATCACCGCCACGGTATCGAGAATGCCGACATCGTCCTCGTGCAGGAAGGCCAGGTGCTCGATCAGGAATTCCGCCAGCGTGCGGCCCATGCCGCCATGGCATACCACGTCGCGCATCAGCATCAGCCGTGCGTTCTCGATGGTCGGCATGCACCACCACGCGTAGCGCGCCAGTTCGTCGGTCAGCGCGGGCGAGTGCACCACCGCGACCACGGCTTCCTCTTCGGCGATCAGCAGCAGCTGCGCCAGGTGCTGGGCCGACAGCCCGGCCTGCGACTGCCGCGCCCAGCGCGTCAGATGCACCGGGTAGCCGCCGGGCGATCCCAGCGCATGGCCGGACAGCTGTTCGCGCACCCGCTTCAGGTAGCGGTCGGAACGCTCGTTGGGCTTCAGCGGCACGCTGGCTTCGCCCTGCGGCGTCAGCGCCCACAGCGTCATGCTCGATTCGTCGATGCGGACGGCCTTGAGCTCGGTGTTGAAAAGCACGTTGAGGCGCAGCTCGTCTTCGGGGGAAAGCTCGTCGTTCATTCGGTTTTCTCTCCACAGAGGCACGGAGAAAAACAAATGCAGTTCTCTGTGTCTCCGTGCCTCTGTGGTTAATGGTTTATAACGTTCCAAACACGTCACGTGCCGCGGCGACGGTGGCGTCGATGTCGGCATCGCTGTGCGCGGCCGAGACGAAGCCGGCCTCGAATGCCGACGGCGCGAGGTAGATGCCGCGGTCGAGCATGGCGTGGAAGAAGCGGTTGAACTTTTCGCGGTCGCCTGCCATGACCTCGGCGAAGCTTGCCGGCGGTTTGGCGGCGAAGTAGAGGCCGAACATGCCGCCGACCGAATCGGCGCAGAAGGTGACGCCGGCGTCCTTGGCCGCGGCGGTCAGCCCCTGCACCAGTTTTTTGGTGCGGGCGGTCAGCGCCGCATGGAAACCGGACTCGGAAATCGCATCCAGCGTCGCCAGCCCGGCCGCCACCGCCACCGGGTTGCCCGACAGGGTGCCGGCCTGGTACACCGGGCCGGTCGGCGCCAGCGCATCCATCACGTCGGCGCGGCCGCCGAAGGCGCCCACCGGCATGCCGCCGCCGATCACCTTGCCGAGGGTGGTGAGGTCGGGGCGGATGCCGAGCAGTTTCTGCGCGCAGCCGAGGTCGACGCGGAAGCCGGTCATCACCTCATCGAAGATCAACAGCGCACCGTGCGCATCGCACAGCCGGCGCATCGCACTCATGAATTCGGCGGCCGGCTTCACCAGATTCATGTTGCCGGCGAAAGGCTCGACGATGATGCAGGCGATCTCGTTGCCGATCTCGGCGAAGGTGCGCTCAAGACCCGCGACGTCGTTGTAATCGAGCACGATGGTCTGCGCCGCGACCTCCGCAGGCACGCCGGCCGAGGTGGGGTTGCCGAAGGTGAGCGCGCCGGAGCCCGCTTTCACCAGCAGGAAGTCGGCGTGGCCGTGGTAGCAGCCCTCGAACTTGATGAATTTGGAACGGCCGGTAAAGCCGCGCGCCAGGCGGATCGCGCTCATCGTTGCCTCGGTGCCGGACGACACCAGCCGGACTTTCTCGATGCTCGGCACGAGTTCGATGATGCGCCGGGCGATGGTGAGTTCGGCCTCGGACGGCGCGCCGAACGACAGGCCGTTGGCGGCGGCGTCGGCAACCGCCTTGACGGTGCCCGGATGCGCGTGGCCGAGAATCGCCGGGCCCCACGAGCCGACGTAGTCGATGTATTCGCGGCCGTCGGCGTCCCACACCCGCGAGCCCTGGGCGCGGCTGAAGAACACCGGGGTACCGCCGACGCTCTTGAAGGCGCGCACCGGCGAGTTCACCCCGCCTGGAATGACTTGTTGCGATTGTTCGAAGAGTTGTTCGTTGCGGGTCATTGTTCAGATTCCGTTGCAAATAATTGATTCAGGGCGTGCGCGGCGGCGCGGATGTCGGGCGCACCGAACAGGGCGGACAGGACGGCGAGGCTGTCGGCGCCGGCATCCAGCAAAGCGGGCGCATTGGCCGGCGTGATGCCGCCGATGGCGACGATCGGGATGGACAGGGCGCGTGCCGCTTCGCGCAGCAAGGCCGCATCGGCCCGCCCGGCCGCAGGCTTGGTGGGCGATGGAAAGAAGCTGCCGAAGGCGACGTAGTCGGCGCCTGCGGCCTGCGCCGCCTGCGCCAGTTCGAGGCTTTGGTAGCACGAGGCGCCGATGAACTTGCCGCGGCCGAGGATGATGCGCGCCTCGCGCAGGCTGCCGTCGTCGCGTCCCAGGTGAACGCCGTCGGCACCCGTCAGGTCGGCCAGCCGCAGGTCGTCGTTGACGATCAGCGGCACGCCGAAGCGGCGGCACAGCGCGACGAGTTCGCTCGCCTGCTCGTGGCGGCGCGCGACGTCGCCCGATTTGTCGCGGTATTGCACGGCCGCCGCGCCGCCTGCGAGCGCGGCCTCGACCTGGCTCAGCAGCCGTTCGGTGTCGGCGGTCTCAGGGGTGATGGCATAGATGCCGCCCGGGAATTCAAGCATGGCGCGGAAGTCAGGCATTGCCTTCCGTCTGCGCATCCTGCGCCCAGAAAAAACGCTCGGGGATGTATTGCCCCATGCCGGGGCGGAAAGCGGCCTTGAGCGTTTCGTAGGTGAAGTTCTGCGCGTCGCGCACCGCCTGCGGCACGTCCTGGCCATAAGCCAGGGTGGCCGCGATGGCCGAGGCGAGGGTGCAGCCGGAGCCGTGATAGCTGCCGGGCAGGCGGTCCCAGGCGTCGGTCTGCACGTGGCCGTCGATGTCGTACAGGCTGTTGAGCACGCGCGGTGTGGCTTCATGGGTGCCGGTCACCAGCACATATTCGCAGCCCAGGTCGATCAGGTGTTTGGCGCAGGCGGCGAGATCCATATCGTCCTCGTCCGATTCGAACAGCGCCAGCCGCCGCGCTTCGTGGCTGTTGGGGGTGAGCACGGTGGTTTGCGGGATCAGCATGTCGCGCATCGCGGCGATCATGTCGTCGGTGGCGAGTTCGTCGCCGCGCCCGGACGCCAGCACCGGGTCGAGGATGACCGGAATATCCGGGTAGTCGGCGAGGATTTCGGCGATGACCGCGATCGACTCGGGGCTGCCCAGCATGCCCAGCTTGAACGCAGCGACCGGGACGTCCTCCAGCAGCATGCGCGCCTGATCCATGACCCATTCGGAATCGATCGCCAGAATTTCATCGATACCCGCGGTGTCCTGCACGGTCAGCGCGGTGATCACCGACAGCGGATGACAACCCATGCTGGCCAGCGTCAGCAGATCGGCCTGGATGCCTGCACCCCCGGTGGGATCGGACGCGGCGAAGCTGAGCACCAGCGGGGGAGACGGTTTGGGGGTGAAAATAGGCGGCATGGCGTCACTGCTTTAAAATCAAGCCTCGATTTTAGCCGATTCCCCCCCTTGTCCCATGCCTGAATCCCCGAAATACAAGAACTGGATGTGCCTGATTTGCGGCTGGATTTATCGCGAAGAAACCGGTGCGCCGGATGACGGGATTCCACCCGGCACGCGCTGGGAAGACGTGCCGATCAACTGGACCTGCCCGGATTGCGGCGCGCGCAAGGAGGATTTCGAGATGGTGGCGTTTTGACGCCCCCGGTTTTTTTACGGCTAGCGGCTCAAGAAAGCATTGAATGAGGCGTTAGAACGTTGACGGCGCCGGTTTTTTAGCCATGAAATCATGGCTGAGCCGCGGAAAACCTCGGTCTGCGGTCTGACCGGACAGGTTTCGCATGAAGTTTATTAAAAATAAATACTGAACTTAAGGAGACGGTCATGATTCTGCGGTGGATTTCGGCATGGGGCTTGCTCGCGTTTTCGGCAGGCGTGTGGGCGGTTTCTCCCTATATCCAGGGAGACCCGGTGGCCGGCGGCAGCGCCCAAGCCGCGGCGGCGGCTGTCGAATCCAAGCTCAGGGGCGGAGGGTTCAAGGTGGTCGGCAAATATTTCCCCAAAACCCTGACGGGGTACGGGGTGGTTGTCGCCACCGACGATGCCATGCTCAACGAAGTGGGCGCGGTGGGCGGCCCTGCCGTACTGGGCGCAGCGATTCGTGTGGGGGTGAAGGCGGACGGCAGCGTCGCCTATGCCAATCCGGATTACTGGTACCGGGCCTATTTCCGCAAGGCTTTCGACAAGAGGGAAGCCGCAGTCAAAACCCTGCAAGCGCGCTTGCAGGACACGCTGGGCGCGGGCAAGGGACAGGGAGGGGACGAGCCGTCGGGGAATCTGGCCAATTATCGTTACATGATCGGCATGGAACGCCTGGATTCGTCGAAGAGCAAGCTGGCCGAGTACGGCAGCTTCGCCGAGGCGCTGAAGACCGTGCGCGACAACCTGGCCAAAGGCGCAGGCAAAACGGCCAAGGTCTACGAGGTGGTGATGCCGGATCGCAAGTTGGCCGTGTTCGGCGTGGCGATGAACGACGCCGAGCACAACGATGGCGACTGGATCAGGAAAATCGACATGCAGAACAACATCGCGGGACTGCCTTACGAGATTTATATCGTCGACAACGAGGTGAACTCGCCGCATGGCCGTTTCCGCATCGCCCTGGCGTTCCCGGATGTGGGGATGGGACAGTTCATGCGCATCTCGTCCCTGCCGAATGCCATCATGGAGGTCATGGGCAGTGTGGCGGGCGTCGAGAAGAAGTCCAGCGGGGAAGCCTGGCAGCAGTAAAACCGGCCGCTTGAATTCGGCGGGCTGGAAAGGCGTTGCGATGCGACGCCTTTTTTTCGGGCGCATGCACCCGCCCGGCGACAAGGCAGGCGCTAAAGAAGCCTGCGTCGATGCCGTAATGCTTACCACAGAGGGTGAATGGCAGGTGCCGTTCGGCTGACGATTCTGCTGGAGAAACGTGTGGATAACGAAGCATTGAAAGGCGTCAAGGTGATGGTCATCGATGACAGCAACACCATACGCCGCAGCGCGGAAATCTTTCTGAACCAGGCGGGCTGCGAGGTGATCCTGGCGCAGGACGGCTTCGATGCGCTGTCCAAGATCACCGATCACGAGCCGGATGTGGTGTTCGTCGACATCATGATGCCGCGACTCGACGGCTATCAGACCTGCTCGCTCATCAAGCGCAACGCCAAGTACCGCACCACGCCTGTCATCATGCTGTCGTCCAAGGACGGACTGTTCGATCGCGCGCGCGGCCGCATGGTGGGATCGGATGAATATCTGACCAAGCCTTTCACCAAGGACACCTTGCTGACTGCGGTGCGCGAGCACGCCTGCGCCGGGGTTTAACTGTTTTCCAAGGAGCATAAATTATGGCGATCAGCCGAATTCTGGTGGTGGACGATTCCCCCACTGAGCGCTTTTTTCTGTCCGAGCTGCTGGTCAAGAATGGCTATCTGGTCAGCATGGCCGAAAGCGGCGAAGAGGCGGTCGCGCAAGCCAAGCAGACGCTGCCCGATCTGATCGTGATGGATGTCGTGATGCCCGGCATGAATGGCTATCAGGCAACCCGCATGATTTCCAAGGAGGATGCGACCAAGCATATCCCGGTCATCATGTGCACCACCAAGGGCCAGGAAACCGACAAGGTATGGGGCATGCGCCAGGGCGCAAAAGCCTATCTGGTGAAACCGGTGAAGCCGGAAGATCTGCTGTCGCAGATCAAGGCGCTCGGCTGAACGGACCGACATGGCCAAGAAATTCAATCTGCGTGAATTTCAGACCACGCTTTCGCAACAGTTGCAGGCGGCGGCCAGCCGCGACAATACCGGCTCCCGCCTGGGCTTCCGGGTAGGCGACGCCAACTGGCTGGTGAGCCTCTCCGATACCGAAGAAGTGATCCCGGTGCCGCCCATCGTCAAGGTGCCCGGCGCGCGTCGCTGGTTTCGCGGTGTCGCCAACATCCGCGGCAACCTGTTCGCGGTGAGCGATTTTGCCGATTTCATGGGGCAGGGCGTGACACCCGATCACGCCGAGTGCCGTCTGCTGATTCCGCATCACGATTTTGGCGTGAACGCGGCGCTGCTGGTGCGCGGCACCCTCGGCCTGAAAAACATCAATCGCTATCAGCTGCGCAGCGAGGCTGCGATACACCCCTGGGCCGCACGCCAATATGCGGACGAAGCGGGCATCGGCTGGTGCGATATGGATTTCGGGCAATTGCTCGGCGACGCCGAGTTCCTCAAGGTCGAAGCGCAGCTCGGCAACTGATCGCACATCGAATAATGAAGGCGCATTGGCGCCGGTAAGTGGAGGGATAGGAGCAATGAATATGGCGATAACGATGAATGGCCTGAAAGGCCTGGCTGGCCGCATGACGGGAAAAGTCACGGGGAGGAACAGGGGCGGGGAACACACCACCCTGATCATGCAGACGGTGCGCAAGCTGGCCGACCAGGAGCCCGGCCAGGCGCCTTTGATCGGCCATTTGCCCGTCGACAAGCAGTATCTCTATACCGGCGGCACCTTGATCGTCTCGCTGCTGCTGGCGGCCGGTTTCACCATCTATAGCTCGCTCCAGCTCGACAACCGCACCGGCTACGAGGCCCGGGCAGGCGAGTTGAAAGTGTTGTCGCAGCGGCTGCCGCTGACGGCCCAGCAGTCCGTGCTGGGGAATGCCACCGCCTTCAAGAAGTTGGCCGAGGGCAAGGCTGCATTCGAGACGACTTTGAACGGACTGACCGAAGGCGACGAAGCGGTGCCTGCCACCCGCGGCGCGGCACGCGTTTCGCTGGAAAAAGTCAGTGCGCAGTGGCAGAAATTCAATCCGCAGGTCGTGCAGATTTTATCGCAGCAGAAAAACCTGGTGGCGATGAACGAGAGCGTCAAGCGTATCAACGCGCTGAGTATCGATCTGCAGGAAGTCGCCGAACAGCTCGCCAGCCAGTTGGCCGATGCGGGTGTCGGTGTGCGCGAAGTGTCGCGTGCCAATCACCTGGTCATGCTGAGCCAGCGGCTGCCGAAAAACGCCAACATGCTGCTGTCGTCCGAGCTGATCGATCCCGAAGTGGTGCTGCAGTTGGAAAAGGATACGACCTCGTTCCGCGACACGGTGCAGGCGCTGATGGAAGGCACGGCCAGCCAGAACAAGGACAGCATGCTGACCCTGGAAGACCTGGGTACCAACATGGGAGACATGGTGGAGTCGGTGGGGGCGGTGCTCGCCAACACGCAACCGCTGCTGCAGGCCAAGATGGCGGCCAACAACCTGTTTGCCGGCAGCGATACTCTGCTGCAGGACACCGATCGGCTGTCGCAGGATTACCAGTCGGTCGGCGGAACCGGCTACCTGCTGGCTGCCCTGTTCGGCCTGCTGGCGATTGGCTCGCTGGTGATGCTGGGGCTGGTCAACATCAACGAAACCAAATCGCGGGCACGCAAGAGCGAAGAGGAAAACAGCCGCAACCAGGAAGCGATTCTGCGCCTGATGGACGAACTGGGCGAACTGGCCGAAGGCAACCTCACCATCAACGCCAGCGTGACCGAGGACATCACCGGTGCGGTGGCCGACTCGATCAACTACACGGTGGAAGAGCTGCGCAGCCTGGTGCGCGGGATCAACAACGCCACCCTGCAGATGGACCAGGCCGCCAGCCAGGCGGGCCAGGTGTCCGATTCGCTGCAGCAGGCGGCGCGCCGCCAGACCGAGGAAATCGAGGAAACCTCGGCCGCGGTGGTGAACCTGGCGCAGTCGGTGCAACAGGTGTCGGGCAACGCCGCCGAATCCGCCCGCGTGGCCGAACAATCGCTGGCGGCCGCGGAAAAGGGCCAGCAAGCGGTGGCCAACGCCATCGCCAGCATGAACGGCCTGCGCGAACAGATCCAGGAAACGTCCAAGCGAATCAAGCGCCTGGGCGAATCGTCGCAGGAGATCGGCGAAATCGTCGAACTGATTTCCGACATTACCGAACAGACCAACGTGCTGGCGCTCAACGCCGCCATTCAGGCGGCGTCCGCAGGTGAAGCCGGACGCGGCTTCTCGGTGGTGGCGGAAGAAGTGCAGCGGCTGGCTGAGCGTTCGGCCGACGCCACCAAGCAGATCGCGGCGATCGTCAAGACTATTCAGTCGGACACCCACGACACTGTGGCGGCAATGGAAATCTCGACCCAGGGTGTGGTCGAGGGTGCCAAGCTGTCCGATGCGGCGGGCCAGACGCTGGCCGAAATCGGCAGCGTGTCGAAGACGCTGGCCGAACTGATCGCGGACATCTCGGCGGCCACGCAGAGCCAGGCGGAATCGACCGCCAAGGTGGCGGAAACCATGCAGGACATCAAGGCGATTTCGGCGCAGACCGGTACGGGCACCCAGCAGACGGCCGAATCGATCGGCGGCATGAAACAGCTGGCGCAAGACCTCAAGAATTCGGTTGCGGGTTTCAAGCTCGCCTGACCGGATCGGCCACACCCAGCGCGAAGCGGAAAAATTGGCCAGGGCCACTGCAATCAACCTCAGGAACAACACATGAGCGCCTTACTCGACTACGATACCGGCCCGCTGAACTGGGTGCGCGGGGACATCGACGCCGCCCTGCAGGCTGCCTTGGGGCGCATCCAGGCATACAGCGTCGATGCCGACCTGACCAACGCCCTGCGGCTGGCGCGCGACGATGCGCACCAGGTCACCGGCGCGCTGCGCATGGTTGGTCTGGAAGGCGCGGCCACGCTGGCCAAGGCACTGGAATCCTGCCTGGCCGATATCAACGAAAACCGCCTGATGGCTGACGACGCAGTGCTGCGCGCCCTGCGCAATGCCATCGAAGGCCTGCAGCGCTGGGTCAAGGATCTGGCCGACGGACGCGGCAGCGGCGAACTGGCACTGTTTCCCCTGTACAAGCGCCTGCGCGAACTGCAAGGCGCCGAGCGGGTGTTCGAGGGCGAGTTGTTTTTCCCCGATATGCGCACGCGGGTGCAGGGCAAGGCCGCCAACGATAGTCTGACGCCGGAAGCGCTGGCGGCCGAAGCCAAAGCCGCACGCAGCCTGTTCCAGCGCGGCCTGCTGGCCTTCCTGCGCAATGTCGAGGCAGAGCAGGGGCTGCAGCGCATGCGCGATGCGCTGGCGGCGATTGAACGCATCGCGCCGTCGCAGGCTTCACAAACCTTCTGGTGGGCCTGCGTCGGCTTTGTCGATAGTCTGATTGCGCGCGGCGTTGAAGCCGATTTCCACGTCAAGCAACTGCTCGCTCGCGTCGACCTGCAAATGCGCCGGCTGATGGAAGGCTCGCCGCAGGTCGCCGAACGCCTGTTGCGCGATGCGCTGTTCTTCGTGGCCAAAAGCCAGAGCCTGGATGGCCGCGCTGCGGAAGTTCGCTCGACCTTCGGTCTCGACCGCTACCTGCCGGGCCGCGGCATGCTGGACCCCGAAGCGCTGGCGCGCATGCGCCCGGTGCTGGATGCCCTGCAGGCCGGCTTGAGGGCTGCACGCGACAGCTGGCATGCCTACGTGGAAGGCGATGCCGGACAGCTGGAGCAGTTCCAGAGCCAGCTGGGGCGCATGCAGCCGCAGGCGCAGATGCTCGAAAACAGCGGCTTGATGCCCTTGCTGGATGAATTGGCGGCGGCGGCCCTTGCCGCTGCCGGGCGCGACGGCGAGGCGCACGAGCAGATGAATCTGGAAGTCGCTTCCACGCTGCTGTTCATGCAGAATGCCGTCGATCAGGAAGACCTCCTGCACGCCGATTTTGCGGTGCGCGCGGAGGGCCAGCAGGCTCGTCTGAATGCCCTGATCGAAGGCCGCGAAATGCCGGCCAGCGTCGTGGCATCCGCCAGCCAGCGCGAAGCCGAGCGCGACATGCTGGTGCATATGGCGCAGGAGGTCGGGCAAAATCTGAAGCAGATGGAGGAAGCGCTGGATGCCTTCTTCCGCGACGCCGGCGAACGCGAAGCGCTGGCCGGTCTGCCGCTGCTGGCGCAGCAGGCGCAAGGCGCGCTGACCATGCTGGAACTGCCCGACGCCGCGAATCTGCTGGCGGCGGCCATGGCCATCGTGCAGTCGTTTGCCGGCGAAGGCCATCCCGACGAGGCGACTCAGCAACGCCTGGCCGATGCCTTCTCCAGCCTCGGACTGTATATCGAATCCTACTGCTCCGGACGTGCCGATGCAGCCAGGATCCTGCGTCCTGTCCTGGTCGAATTCGGCGTGATCGATGCCGGCAGCGCCGATGAAAGCGCGTTCGACGACACGGTCGAATCGGGTTTGCCCGTGCGCAAGGCCGAGGTGCAGGCAAGCTATCTGGACTGGCGCGATCAGCCCGGCGGCGACTCAAAAAAAAAATTCCTTGACGCCCTGACCGAGCTGAATCGCGACGCCGAGCTGATCGACGACGCCACGCTCAAGCAGCAGACGCAAGCTGCGCTCGACGCCAGCCGCGATGCCGTCGAGGCGCCGCCGGCGCTCGATGCCGGGATCGCCGCCCTGAGCGGCGTGGCGTTGCCGCAGCGGGCTGCGATTGAAACTCCGCCGAGGCTGGACGAGGCCGAACCGCAGGGCGGCGAAGCGGCCGCTCCGATGCATGCCGAGCCGGGGATGGACGCCGCAGCGCTTGAATTCCTGCCTGCCGAGGCTGCCGAAATTGCACCGCCGGCGCACGCGGCCGAACCGGCAGTGGCCGCGTCCGAGGCCAGCGAAAGCGCACCCGCCGAAGACCATCTGCTGGCCGCGATCCCCGAGGGGGTCGAGCCGGAGCTGCTGGATATTTTTCTGGAAGAGGCCAACGAAGTACTGGCCACCATCGGCGAGGCCAGCGATGCCTGCCAGGGCGATCCCGAAGACCTGGCTGCGCTGACGGTCATCCGCCGCGGTTTCCATACATTGAAGGGCAGCGGCCGCATGGTCGGCTTGAATGAACTGGGCGAAACCGCGTGGCGTCTTGAACAGTTGATGAATGGCTGGCTAGCCGATAAAAAAGCGGCCAGCCGCGATCTGCTGAGCCTGATCGGGCGCACCCGTGGCGTGTTCCAGGATTGGGTGGACGCGTTGCAGGCCAATCGGCCCGCGACGCTGCCGGTGTCCGCCTTGTTGGCTGCGGTTGGCCGCGTGGCACAGGGGCAGGCACTGGAGGCCGCGCCGGCGGCGGCCGCAAACGAGAGCGTTGCGGCCGCAGCGCATGGGCAAATCCAGGCAACGGCCGAGGCGGTGGCCGAATCAGCGGATGACACCGGGAGCGACGTCACAGCGGCAGTGGAAACTGCAGCACAAGCTGAAGCCGGTGCCGCGACCGCAGCGGAGCTGGAGGCCGAGGTCGCAGCCGAAACCGAAACCGAATGGCTGCCTCTGCCCGTTGCTGGCGCTGAGTCCGCCGTCGAGATGGCGGCAGTCGTCGATGCGATGCCGGATCAGCCTCGCGCCGTCGAGCCTGAAGCGGCAGAGGCTGCGGCCGGCATGCCCGTTCCGGATGTGGGCGCCATCGTTGAATACGCAGCGGTGCGCGAGCAGGCGGCCAGCGTGTGCGCGGAACCGGCAGCGGCCGATGCCGCCCGGCTTGCGCCGTTCGTGCCGGACGAGGTCTGCATCGGGCCGGTCTGCCTCTCCGCCGGCTTGTACGAGATTTTCATGACCGAAGCGCATCAGCACCTGGCCGCGCTGCAGGACGAGGCGGAACGCCACGCCGAGCTTGCCGACAACACGGTCAGCGAACACGCGCGCCGTGCCGTTCATACCCTTGGCGGCATCGCGGGCACAGCGAGCATCACGGCCTTGTCCGAGCTGTCGCATGCGCTCGAACAGTACTGGAACCGCTTTGTTCAGGTTCCGCTGCCATCCGCGCACCTGCCGCTGGTGCAGGATACGGTCGCGCGTCTGCATGGCATGATCGCAACCATTGAAGGCGGGCAATTGCCCGCGATGGCGGACGATCTGATCGCGGCGCTGGGCGAACTGGAAGACGAGCAGGCCACAGCGCCGGCTGGCGGAATGCCGGTGGAGCAGGCCGTTGAAGCAGCGCCTGTCGAGGCGGCTGGCATCGCCGCAGCGGCCGAAACCAGCCACTCCGACCCGGTTCCCCATTTGCTCGACGTCAGTGCGCTGGTGCCAGACTTCAAGCCTGCCACGCCGGTGCCGGTGTTCGAGCGGCGCGAGGTTGCCGATGAAATCGACTTGCAATTGCTGCCGATTTTCCTCGAAGAAGCCGATGCCCTGGTGCCGGATGCCAGCGCGCAGTTGCGCGCCTGGCTGGCTGCACCCGGCGAAGCGGCCGCACGCGATGCGCTGCGGCGCAGCCTGCATACCATCAAGGGAAGTGCGCGCATGGTCGGCGCGATGCGCCTGGGCGAGTTGACCCATGTGATGGAGTCGCGCGTGATCGCCGTGATCGAAGGTCAACTGGCCGCAAGCGCCGACGTCTTCGGTACGCTGGAAGTGCAGCTTGACCGCCTGCACGACGCGGTGGAACGCCTGAAACAGGGCGGCCCTGCAGCGGCTGCCGAGGAAACGCCCGCGCCGCTGGAAGCACCGCTCGAGCCGGTGCTCGAGCGTATCGAGACGGCTGCTGCGGCGACCCCTGCAGCGGCCGATCCGCTGGCGCCCGCGCAGCCGGTTGCGCGCGACGGCAATGCGCTGACCTTGCGGGTGCGCGCCGACTGGGTCGATCGCATGGTCAACCAGGCGGGCGAAGTGGCGATCGCGCGCTCGCGGATCGAGAGCGAAGTGTTTGCGTTCAAGCGCCACGTCAACGAATTGTCCGAAGCGCTGGTGCGGCTGCGCGGCCACATCCGCGAAGTCGAAATCCAGGCCGAGTCGCAGATGCAGGCGACCTTCCAGGCGCAGGGCGCGGCGGAAGAATTCGACCCGCTGGAGTTCGACCGCTTCACCCGTTTCCAGGAGGTCACCCGTTTCCTGGCCGAAAGCGTCAACGACATTTCCACCGTGCAGCACATCCTGCTGGCTCGCCTGGGCGAGGCCGATGCTGCGCTGGTCCAGCAGACGCGGCTGAACCGCGAACTGCAGCAGGATCTGCTGCGGGTGCGCATGGTGCCGCTGTATTCGGTGGCCGAGCGCTTGTACCGCACCGTACGCCAGACCGCGCGCGACGTCGGCAAGCGCGCCCAGCTCGACATCCAGGGAGGCGATCTGGAAATCGACCGCTCGGTGCTGGAGAAAGTCACCGCGCCGCTCGAACACCTGCTGCGCAACGCGCTGGCGCACGGCATCGAAGCGCCCGAGGCGCGCCGCGCCGCCGGCAAGGCGGAGTTCGGCGAGATCGTGTTGTCGGCGCGCCAGACCGGCAACGAAATGCTGATCACCGTGAAGGATGATGGTGCCGGCCTCAACTACGCGCGCATCCGCGAAAAGGCGGAGGCCAGCGGCTTGCTGCTACCAGGGGTCGAACCGACCGAAACCCTGCTGGCGCAGATGATCTTCGCCGCCGGCTTCTCCACCGCCGAACGCGTGAGCCAGGTTGCCGGCCGCGGCGTCGGCATGGACGTGGTGAAAAGCGAGATTTCCGCCCTCGGCGGCCGCATCGACATCGCTTCTAGCGCCGGCGCCGGCACCTGCTTCAATATCTACCTGCCGCTCACCCTGGCGATGACCCAGGCCGTGATGATCCAGGCCGCCAGGCACGATTACGCGCTGCCGGCGCCGCTGGTGCGGCAGGTGCTGGAACTGAAGCCGCATGAGCTGGAACAGGCGATGGCGGCAGGCGAGGTGAAGTGGCGCGGCGCGCGCTACCCGCTTTCCTATCTGCCGCATCTGCTGGGCGACACCGAAGCGCTGCACGAAGTGCAGCGCTACAACCCGGTGGTGCTGCTCGCCAGCGGTTCCAGCCAGGCCGCGGTGCTGATCGATGCGATCGAGGGCACGCGCGAAATCGTGGTCAAGAACATCGGCCCGCAGATGGCGCGCATCACCGGCGTGGCCGGCGCCACGGTGCGCGGCGACGGGCGGGTGATCCTGATCCTCAACCCGGTGCCGCTGGCGCTGCGCTGGGCCGGCCTGCCGCGCGCCGCGGTGGAGCGCGCGGCGCCTGCCGCGGCGGCCGAAGCCAATGCCGCCTTGCAGGCGCCGCTGGTGCTGGTGGTCGACGATTCGCTCACGGTGCGCAAGATCACTACTCGCCTGCTCGGCCGCGAAGGCTTCCGCGTCGACAGCGCGAAGGATGGCGTCGATGCGCTGGAAAGGATGCACGATCTGATCCCCGACGTGGTGCTGCTCGACGTCGAGATGCCGCGCATGGATGGCTTCGAACTCGCCCGGGTGATGCGCAGCGACGCACGCATGAAGGCGGTTCCGATCATCATGATCACCTCGCGCACGGCGGACAAACACCGCAAACACGCGCTGGAAATCGGCGTCAACGTGTATCTGGGCAAGCCGTATCAGGAACAGCAGCTGCTCGATTGCATTGCCGAGCAGCTGGGGCGGGAGGTCGCGCTGCCGGCTTGAACCGGCAGGTTTAGAGTTTGAGGCCTGCCAGGTCGCCGCCCGCCAGCGCATCGAGGCGCGCATCGCCCTGCAGCGGGTCGCGATGGTAGGTGGAGGTCAGTTGCCGCGCCGCTTTCAGCCAGTGGCTTCCTGCCCTGGCCACGAGTTCGGCGAACCCGGTGTTGCCGGGTGTGCCGAGCCAGCTTTCATACGCCTGCGGCAGCGCCGGGAACAGCGCACGCCGCAGTCCCGACAAATTGGCCAGGTAAAAATGCAGCGAGCCGATGGCTTCGCGCTCCAGCAGCGTCGGCAGCGTCACCAGGCTGTCGGCCAGATGGTCGCGCACCGCGCGCACCAGCAGCTCGGCGTGCCTGGAAGTCAGCTGGCCGAGCATCGTGTTCCAGTCCTCGCCCAGCAGCGCTTCGGCGCGCGCCTCGCCGATTTCATGCAGGATCATCGCCTCGCTCTCGGCCTCGGCCATGCGGTCGAGGCCGCGCTCGATGTCGTGCTCGAAGCCGTAGTGGGCGAACGCGCGTCCGAGCGCGGAGTCCCTTTCCTTCCACTGCCATTCTTCGTACTTGTTCCACAGCAGCCGGCGCACTGCGTCCATGCGCAGGAAGATGGCGCCGTCGCGCATCATCGCCGGCGGGGCAATCAGGTCGCGCGCATATTCGCATCCCGCCACCAGCACCTGCACCCCCTCGCGTATCTCGGCACGCTTGAGTTCGGCCAGCACGAAATGCGGCTTGCGAAAATGCCCCAGCCCGCTGCTGTAGACCAGTCCCTGCGGGATCAGCGCGCGGTTGATGTCGTCGGCCGCGAACGGATCGATTCCGGACGGGTTCAGCGGCAAGGGTGCGAAATCCTCTTCCTCGACTGCATCCCACAGGCTTTCGCGCGCGTTCAGCCAGTCGCCGAGTTCGTCCCTGGGCAGGCGCGCGCCATAGGGAATCTCCATCTCCCAGCGGTAGTACTCGCGCATTTCCAGCAGAAAGGTGCACATCGTCATGTCGCGCGCGTGGCGGGCGTCGGCGATGGTGCAGTTCTTCTGCACCGTATCGATGAGGGCGGAGAGGTTTTCGACCATGGGCACTCCTGTAAACAGCTTCACTCGACTGGCAACGGCGGTTGAACACGACAACGCTGCTCTGCCGGTGCAGTGAGCGCGCTTCCGGCACATGACAGCAAAGGCAAAGGGGCCGCTTGCGCCTCCTGTAGAAGACATCGGTACTCGACGGTCGTTCCATTTTCAAGTGTACAAATAAAAACAGCCCGTTCAACCGGGCTGTTTTCAGGGGTATTGACGGATTTAATGGCGGCGTACGGCGCCGTAGAAATTCAGGTCGGCGTGCGAGCGGCGGCTGAATTCGAAGCGCGCGGCATCGGCGCCGCCGAACTGCCCGGCGAGCTGGGCGTAGGCTTCGGTCGCCCAGGCCTTGTCGTTCAGCGCGTCGGCAATCCCTTCGGCCCAGCGCAGCTTGTCGGCCGGTTTGCTCAGGTGCGCGCCGCATTCGGCATACCATTTTTTCAGCACTTCGGCCGGCAGGGCAAATCCCTTCAGGCGGTCGATGAACTGGATGCAGGCGTCGCCGTCGGAGCAGACGGCGGCCGCAGCGGCATAGAGTTCATCCGCCTTGGCACTGTTGCCCATGGAGGCGTACAGCCGGCCGATGTGGGTCAGCGCGAAGTGGTCTCCGGCCTGGGCACGCGCGGCCTCTAGCAGGCGGCTGGCCTCGGCGGCGTCCTGGGTGGCGGCAAAACTCGCCTCGGCGAGCTTGGCGGTGTCGTACACGCTGGCATGGGCGTCCGCCGCCAGCGCGGCCTCGCGTGCGGCGAGATAGGCGCGCGCCTTGGAAACGCCCAGCTCGCGATGTTTCAGCTGCGCAGCGGTGACCACCAGATCCTTGAAGGCGATAAAGTCGGTCGCGTTTTCCGCCGCGCGGTCGAGCAGGCGGGACAGCCAGCCGGTATCGTCCAGGTTCTTGTCCACCGCCAGCAGGACCGGCTTGTAGCGCGAGAACTGGTAGCCGGTGCCGTCGAGCAGCTTTTCCGCCGACTCGATCAGCTTGGCGGCGTAGAACGGGTCTTCCAGTTCCAGCCGCACGCGCTCGGCCAGTGCGAGGAACTGCTTGACGCTGACGGCGTCCTTTTCCAGTTGCTGGAATTCCATGTAGCGCGCGTGGTTGGCCTGACGTTTTTCCAACTTGGCCTTGACCCGGTCAAGGCGCTCGGCATCGTCGGCCAGATGCGCTTCGACGGCGGCGGCCAGCTTCTGCATTTCGTCCAGCCCCGCCACGGCGTCTTCGGCCTTGTCCAGCAAGGCCGCAGCGCTCGTCTTGTCGCCCACTCCGGCGAGTCCTTCGGCCAGTTCGATGTACTCGCCGGTGGCGCTCGCCAGGTCGCCGGCCTTTTTCAGTGCGGCCTGCATGAAGGCCGCGTCGCCCGCCTGCTTCGCCGACTCGATCAGCGTCTTCGCCGAGGCGAAGTCGGTCGCCCCTTCCAGGGCGCGTTGATACAGCGCCTTGGCCTTCTGCGGGTCGCCCAGCGTCTTGGTCACTTCGCCCGCCAATGACAGCAGGTCGGGCACGCTGGAAAGCTTTTCCGCCGCCTTGTTGAAAATCGCCGCCGCGTATTCCTTGTCGAGCACATGCTCGGCGGCGGCGGCGGCCAGTTTGCCGTATTCCACCGCGCGCGAGATTTTCGTCTCGGCTTTTTCCAGCACTTTTTTTGCAAATGCGCTGTCGGCGATCACGTTCATCACATTCTTCGCCAGGACGATCAACGGGTCGAGGTTGCCGGTTTCCTTCAGCGCCTTTTCATACGCGCCCACCGCCGCGGCCTTGTCGCCCAGCACCTTGAACTTGGCCTCTGCCAGCGCTACCTGTTCCTCGCCGCTCATGCAGTAGTCTTCCGCCGTTTGCAGCAGTTCCTCGGCGCGGCCCTGCTCGCCCAAGGCCTGGTAGACGATGGCGCAGGCCGCCAGATCCTTGGTGAACTGGCAGTCGTCCGCCACCCGGTCCATCAGCTCCTTGGCATAGGCTGCATCGGCAGGCTCCTGCAAGGCTTCCAGCGCCAGCGCCGCGTATTCGGCGCCGCTGCTGCATTGGGCTTCTTTGGGAGTGAGGGTGTCGCGGGTGGCCATGAGGGTCTCCGAAAAAGAAAAAGTATCGTGCGATTTTCCGCTGGAGCAGGGTAGCCAGCCAATAAGTAATGTCGATGATGGTATTAGCGGGCCGGGTGGCGTATCCGCTGGCAGGCGCGCGACAACTCAGGAGGCGGCCCGGCCGCATTCATCAGCTATATTTATGCCATCGCCAGCCATCCGGTTGGGTATTTAAATATTTAATACATATTAATATAGTAATGTACTAAATTAGTCATGGGTGCTTTTTGAGGGATCGGAGAATTATGCTGACGCGTCTGCTACTGATGGTAACCCTGCTGGCCGGATTCGGCTTGTCTCCAGTCCTGGCGGCGCCGGACGGCGCAAAGCTTTACGGGCGCAACTGCGCTGCCTGCCATGGCGAGAACGGCACCGGCGGCATCGGCGTCCCGCTGGCGTTGCCGGCCTTCCAGACCGGGGTCAGCGACGACTACTTGCGCAAAACCATACGACACGGCCGACCAGGGCGGGTGATGCCGGCCTTCTCCCAGCTGGACCAGGCTGAAATCGAAGCCATCGTGCGCCATGTGCGCACTTGGAACAAAGGCGCGCCCGCCACATATTCCGCGCGTCCGGTGAAGGGCAATCCGGGGCACGGCAAGAAACTATTTGCGCAATACTGCGCGGCCTGCCACGGCGCCAACGGCGAAGGCGGCAAGGGTACCGGCGTCACGTTTTCGCGCCCCCGCGACCTGCCCATCATGGCGCCCGCGCTGCACAACCCCGGCTTCCTTGCCGCGGCGTCCGACGCCATGATCAAGGCGACGCTGATGCACGGCCGCAAGGGCACGCCGATGGTTTCGTTCCTCAAGCAGGGGCTGAAGGAAAAGGACATCGACGATATCGTCAGCTACGTGCGCGGATTCGAAAAACAGCCGCTGTCGGGGAGCGCACAGATCCTCGAGGTGGAAAATCCGGTCATCGTCCGGGATTCAGGCTACGATCTGGAGACCACCGTGGAAAACGTCAAGCGGGCGGTGAACAACAACAATTTCTTCTACGGTCGGGTGCAGACGCTGGAATATGGGCTGACCGATCCGGCCAACGAGAATCCGAAACAGGTCATTGTTTATTTTTGCAACATCAGCATGCTCAACCAGGCGCTGGCCATCGATCCGCGCGTCGGCATGTTCCTGCCCTGCCGTGTCACCATCCTGGAGACAAACGGCAAGGTGCAGGTGATGTCGGTCAACCCCGGGGTGCTGAGTAGCCTGTTCAACAACTCCGAACTCAATCGCCTGTGCGATGAGATGAGCAAGAGCTACACCGCGATCATTGAGGAGGCGACGTTATGAAGAATCCGTTGCAATGGATGGGCGCCGTCTGCCTGGCGGTGCTGCTGTGCGCGCCCGCCCTCGCCGGCGATCTGATGATGGCGCGCGTGAATCGGCTGTTTCCGGAGGCGATGACCCTGCTGCAATCCGCCATTTCCTCCCGCGGCTATACGGTCACGCGTCTGCAGCAGGTGAATGAAAACCTGGAGCGTCGCGAATTCAAGAGCGACATGTACCGCGTGGTGTATTTCGGCAAGCACGAGGAAGTGCGGCAGGCAACGGCCAGGAATCCCGGCCTGATACCGTTTTTGCCGCTGAACATCACGATCTTCGCGGAAGGCGACCAGGCCATCCTGGTGACCAGCCATCCGCAAATGCTGCGGGATTATTTCCCCGACCCGGAACTGAAACCGCTGTTCGAGCGCTGGGAAAAAGACATGCTGGAAATCATGGACGAGCTGCGGGAAGCGGGGTGAAGCCTTGCGGGAGCGCCGGCAGCCATTCCGCCGGCGCGCGCCTCAATGTTTCTGCGGATTCGGCATCAGCTTGTCGATATACGCAATCGCCACCGCCGACACGATGAATGCCATGTGGATGATGGTCTGCCACAGCAGGACTTTTTCATCCAGGTTGGCGGCGTTGATGAAGGTCTTCAGCAGGTGGATCGACGAGATGCCGATGATGGCGGTGGCGAGTTTGACCTTGAGCACGTTGGCGTTGACGTGCGAAAGCCACTCGGGTTCGTCGGGATGGCCTTTGAGGTTGAGGCGCGAAACGAAGGTTTCGTAGCCGCCGACGATGACCATGATGAGCAGGTTGGAAATCATCACCACGTCGATCAGGCCCAGCACGATGAGCATGATGGCCGCTTCGGAAAGGGCGAGGGTGCCGACGATCAAATGCTTCAGTTCGATCATGAAATGCACGACATACACCAGTTGTGCGACGATCAGGCCCAGATACAGCGGCACTTGCAGCCAGCGGCTGCCGAACAGGAGAGTCGAGAGAAGGTTGCCGCGGACTGTGGCGGGCTGGACGGTTTCGGGGGTCATGGAACGGACTGCGTGTGGTGGAACAAAAGTTGAAATACTGAAAATGCTGAGAATGCGGGATTACAGAACGTAACGCGCGAGGTCTTCGCGTGCAGCCAGTGCAGCGAGGCGGCCCGTGACGGATTCGGCATCGACGATGTATTCACCGGTAATGTTCCCGGCGTCGAAGGAAATATCCTCCAGCAGCTTTTCCATCACGGTATGGAGCCGCCGCGCACCGATGTTTTCGGTGCGCTCGTTCACTTCGAAAGCAATTTCGGCAATGCGGCGGATGCCGTCGCCGGTGAATTTGAGCGTCACCCCTTCGGTCGCCAGCAAGGCCTCGTACTGGCGCGTCAGGCAGGCGTCGGTGGCGGTCAGAATCCGCTCGAAGTCTTCCACCGAGAGTGCCTGCAGTTCGACGCGGATCGGCAGCCGCCCCTGCAGTTCGGGGATGAGGTCGGACGGCTTGGACAGGTGGAACGCGCCGCTGGCGATGAACAGGATATGGTCGGTCTTCACCATGCCGTACTTGGTCGACACGGTGGTCCCCTCGATCAGCGGCAACAGGTCGCGCTGCACGCCCTGGCGCGACACATCGCTGCCGTGGGCGTCGCTGCGGGTGGCGATCTTGTCGATTTCGTCGAGAAACACGATGCCGTTCTGCTCGACCGCTTCAAGCGCCTGCTGCTTGGTTTCCTCGTCGTTGATCAGCCGCCCGGCCTCTTCCTCGGTCAGCAGCTTCATGGCCTCGCGCACCTTGAGCTTGCGGCTCTGGCGGCGGCTTTGCCCGAGGTTCTGGAACATGCCCTGCAATTGCTGCGACAGGTCCTCCATTCCCGGCGGGGCGAAGATTTCCATGCCGGGGCTGACCGCCGCCAGCTCGATCTCGATTTCCTTGTCGTTGAGCTGGCCTTCGCGCAGCATCTTGCGGAAACGCTGGCGCGCCGCGCCTTCCTCGCGCTGCGGCTCGGCTTCGGCGAAGCCGACGCTGCGCGGCGGCGGCAGCAGCGCGTCGAGGATGCGCTCCTCGGCGGCCTCCTCGGCGCGAAAGCGAACTTTGCCGGCCGCCTGCCCGCGCATCTGCTTGACTGCGGTTTCCATCAGATCGCGAATGATGGTGTCGACGTCGCGCCCGACGTAGCCGACCTCGGTGAACTTGGTCGCCTCGATCTTGATGAAAGGCGCGTTGGCGAGGCGCGCCAGACGCCGCGCGATCTCGGTCTTGCCGACCCCGGTCGGGCCGATCATCAGGATGTTCTTCGGGGTGATTTCCTGGCGCAGCGGATCGTCCACCTGCTGGCGCCGCCAGCGGTTGCGCAACGCGACCGCGACCGCGCGCTTGGCGGCGGCCTGGCCGACGATATGTTTGTCGAGTTCGTGGACGATTTCTTTGGGAGTCATGGAGGGGGTGAGGAGTGAGGCGTTAGGCGTGAGGGGGAGGTGGGGGCACTTCACCCTCACCCTTCACGCCTCACAGGGTTTCGATCACGTGGTTCTGGTTCGAGTAAATGCAGATATCCCCTGCAATGGTGAGGCTCTTTTTGACGATTTCAAGCGGGGGCAGGTCGGTGTTTTCCAGCAGTGCGCGCGCGGCGGACTGGGCGAAGGCGCCGCCCGAGCCGATGGCGGCGATGCCGAGTTCGGGCTCCAGCACGTCGCCGTTGCCGGTGATGATGAGCGAGTATTCGCGGTCGGCCACCGCCAGCATGGCTTCGAGCCGCCGCAGCATGCGGTCGGTGCGCCAGTCCTTGGCGAGCTCGACCGCGCTCCTGAGCAGGTGCCCCGAATGCTTGTCGAGCTTGGCCTCGAAACGCTCGAACAGGGTGAAGGCGTCGGCGGTGCCGCCGGCAAATCCGGCCAGGACTTTTTCCTGGTACAGCCGGCGCACCTTGCGCGCGGTGGACTTGATGACGATGTTGCCGAGCGTGACCTGGCCGTCGCCGCCGAGAGCGACCTCATTGCCACGGCGGACGGAGAGGATGGTGGTGCCGCGATATTGTTCCATGGCCGAATTATAAATGACGCTCAGGCCGCCGCAGACGTCGGCCCGGTTTGGCGCGGTCGGCGCGGTTCAGGCGGGAATGCCGATGCCGGCAGCTGCGGCAGTCAGTCGGTCGAAGCCGCCCAATGGGCCGGAGTCAGTCAGGGTGATGCGGGATGAGTTGCGCCAGCTGGTCGATGCCCATGACGCGAAACAGTTCGTGGATGAGCGCGTTGTGTCCGCGCAGGGTGATGCTCTTGCCGCTGCCCAGGCACTGCATCAGCACGCCGATGAACTGGCTGACGCTGCCGTAGTCGACGCGGGTGACCTGCGCCAGATCGACCAGCACTTCGCTGTGGGTGGCGGCGTAGCTGCCGAGCTGCTGCAAGGCGCTGTCGTTGGCGGGGGTGATTTCGCCAGTCAGCTGCAGGGCATTGTCCAGCGGCTCGGTCGGCTTGCCCGGCACCACTTCCGCGGCTTGCACTTCGCTCCAGGAGGGGGGCGAGACCTCAAAGCGCACGGCGTAGTCGACCGCCAGATCCTCGAATTGCTCCTGCTGCCCGAGCGTCTGGTACAGCTCCAGCAGCAGCAGCCAGTGCACCGCGCGGCTGTGAGTGGCGCGGTTGAGGTCCTGCAGCAGCGCGATCAGGCGGTCGACGCCGCTGACCTGCAGCTTGCGCCTGGCCTTGCGCGCCGCGCTCAGAATCCGCGCACATTCGTCCGCCCCCGATTCGTCGACCATGGCGATGCCTGAAAAATCGATCCGTACCGCAGTGTTTTTGGCGGTGGCGGCAATGCCGTCGCGCAGCGTGGCCGCAGCGGTCTTGTCGAGCAGGCCGGGCAACTCCAGGCTGGCGGTCTGGGCTTGCTGGGGAGCGGCCGCGCCGTTGCCGTTCATTTTCTGCCAGACGGGCGGCGAGGTCTCGAAGCGCATCGCGTAATCCAGCGCCAGTTGCTCGAATTCCTTTTCGCGGCCCTGGATGGCGTACAGGTCGAACAGCATGTGCCAGGCGCGCCGGTCGCCCGCGCTCAGGATGCCCTGCAGCAAATGCTCGGCCATCTCGATCTGGCCGCTGGCATAGAGGATGGCGACTTCGTCCACCGGCGACTGGGGCGCTCCGCTGGTTTCTTCCACCACGATGCCGCCCGCCCCCATATCCATGGTCAGCAGGGTCTCGGTGGTGGGCGACTCGGTTTCCCGCGCGGCTGCCGGCTTGTGCGCGGCGGCGGGGACCTTGTCCTTGCCTTTTTTGAAAAACGGGAGAGCCACGGAATATGCGTGCTTGGATGAGGGAATCAGTGTTGGATACTAGCGCTGTCGCCCGCGTGCAGCAACCCGCAATAGCCCCCCGGCGAGCAGGGCGGCGATGGCAAGCGCGATGACGATCGCCGGGCCGGCAGGCCAGTCGAACAAGGTCGAAGCGGCCAGCCCCGCCGCATACGCCAGCGCGCCCAGCGCCCAGCCGGCGAGCAGCCCCGCGCGCGGCGGCCGGCCGCGCACCGCCAGCGCAGGCAGAATCAGGCTGGCAAATACCAGATACACGCCCACCAGCTGCACCGAGGCGGTGATGGCGAGTGCGAAGACCAGATAAAACCCGAGCGTCCCGAGGCCGGCGCCGCGCCATGCCCACAGCGCCAGCAGCGCGGCGTACAGCCCGGCGATCTGCGCGACCTGCCCGGGCGTCGCCCAGAGGATTTGCCCGGTCAGCAGTTCCGACAAATGCTCGCCGCCGTGCGGGTCGCCCGCCAGCAGCAGCACCCCGAGGCTGGCCGCCACCACGAAGGCCGAGCCGATCAGTGCTTCCTGAATCTGCGGCCAGCGGCGTTCGCACGTCGCCAGCAACGCCGCTCCCGCCAGCGCCGCACCGGCAGCGGCGAGCTGGGTGGGCCAGCCCTCCGGCGCCAGATCGAGCGCGTGCGCCGCGATCACCCCGAGCACCGCGATCTGCGCGATCGCCAGATCGAGAAAGATGATCCCGCGCGCCAGCACCCGCCGTCCCAGCGGCACGTGAGTGGCCAGCACCAGCAAGCCGGCGAGCAGCGGCCAGCCCAGCAGGCCGGGGTCGAGCGCGGCGAGATTCAGGCCCGCGGGAGTCATGGCACGGCTTTCAGCAACCGATCCAGCGTGTCGTCGAACAGACCGAACAAGTCGTTCGCCTGGTCGTTGCCGCCGACCGTGTAGGGCAGCGCGACGGCGGGCATGCCGGTGCGCTGCGACAGCCAGTCGGCCGGGCGCGGACTCTGGTAGGCCGCGCGCAACACCATTTTCGCGGGCGTCGTTTGCAGCTGCGTGGCCACCCGCGCCAGATGTCCGACCGAGGGTTCGACGCCCGGCTTGGGTTCGAGCGTCGCCACTTCGCGCAGCCCCAGCCAGGCCAGCAGGTAGCTGAAGGATTTGTGCTGCACCGCCACCGGCTGGTTCCTGAGCGGCGCGGCGCGGGTTTCCCAGCGCGCGATCGCGGTCTGCCAGCGCGCCGCAAACGCCTCGCCGCGCGCGCGATAGTCTGCCGCGTGCGCGGGGTCGATCTCGGCCAGCCGCGCGCCGAGCGCCGCGCCGACGCGGGCAATGTTGCGCGGATCGGTGTGGATGTGCGGATTGCCCGCCGCATGCACGTCGCCTTCCGCGCGGTCGAGCCGTGCCGGTTTTTCCAGCAGCGGTACGAAGCGCGTCGCCTCGAAATAGCCGGGGCGGCCGGGCTGCACCGCGGCATTACCGGCGTCGCGCAACAGCACCGGCAGCCAGCCGGTTTCCAGTTCCGCACCGGTGCACACCACCAGCGCCGCGCGCCGCATCTGCGCGATCAGGCTGGGGCGCGCCTCGATCCGGTGCGGATCCTGAAAGGCGGTGGTGGCCGAGTAGATCTTGACGTCGTCGCCGCCGATTTCCTTTGCCAGCGCCGCCCATTCGGGCTCGCAGGCGAAGACGTTGAGGGCGGCGTGGGCGCTGACCGGCAGGCACAGCGCGAGGTAAACAAGCAGTCGTTTCATGCCGACCTCCTCAGAAACTGTGGGCGCCGTGGCTGCCCAGGCTGTGGATGTATTGCACGAACCACTGGTTCTCGCGGAGGTCCTCCATCGACTTGTCCTGCGAATATTGCAGACGCAGCCGCGAAAACTCGGACGGCGAGTAATCGAGCATCAGCGAGTGGCGTGCCGGCTTGTGTTCCGACACGGGCAGGAAGGCATTGTTGGCGCCGAAATCGACCGAGCCGGGGTTCAGGCGGTCGTAACGGTAGCCGGTACGCCAGCGCGGCATGAACTGATAGACGCCCTGCGCGTAGAAGCCGGACTGGCGCGAGCGGGTGGCGTCTTCGGTGCCGTCGCAGGCACCGCCGTCAGCCGTGTTGTCGACGCACAGCAGACTGCCACGTTCGCTGCGGCGGAAATATTCGGTTGCAAATTTGAAATTCCGCTCCGATGCGTTGCCGTTGGGCGCCCATTTCCAGACGAAATCCGCCATCCAGGTTTTGCTCTTGCCCGAGAACAGGGTTTCGGCTTCCACGTCGTTGAGATCGTCCACGTCGCCATCGCGTTCGTTCGCCTTGGCGTGCAGATACGACACTCCGGCGCGCCAGCTGTGGGATGCGCCGACGTCGCCGCCGAGATGGCCGAACAGGGCATAACTGCCGGCGCCGTTCCGGTTGCGGTCGGTGCCGGGGAAGTTGGCGCCGCGTCCGGCCTCAACGCCGAATTCCATGAACAGATCGGCCGGTGCCACCCATTTCAGCTGCACGCCGTCGTTGCCGTAGGCCTCGCCGAACAGCGCGCGGTACATCAGCGCGTTGTCGGCGAAATCCCAGGCGTGCGGATGCTGCTGGTTCTGATAGCCGAGCCCTGACAGGAAACGCCCGCCCTTGAGCGAGACGCCATGGCCGAGCGCGGTGGTCTGGAACCAGGCTTCTTCGATGGCGACTTCCTCGTCCAGCAGGGCGAGGTTGAAATAGCCGCGGAAGTAGGGGTCGACGCTGGCCGACATCACCAGTTCGGTGTGGTCGAGCGAGAAGCCGCGCGGCGCGCCGTGATCGTGCCCGGCAGGCAGGAAGCCGCTGATGTGACGATGCTCGATATCGTCGAGATGGGCGTATTTGCCTTGCAGGATGAGCGAGATATCCGGGTTGAAACGGTTGCCGGCAGCCGTGCCTTGCTGCGGTGAGGCGTCGGCTTGCGCGGCGATCGGGACGGGAGCGGCGTCAGCCTGCTGCAAGCGGGCTTCCAGCGCCTGGATGCGTGCCTCGTAGGTGGATTTCATTTCCTTCAGCTCGGCGCGCAGCGCGTCGAGATCGGCGTCGGCGGAAACCGGAAAGGCGGCCGCGAGCGCGGTCGCCAGAATGGCGGGACGTAACATTTTTCACTCCGTAAACGAATGACACTGGCCCGCGCTGGCGTTGCGCGGGCCGGATGAAGGTCAGGCGTGGACGGAGAAGGGCGGTGCGCGGGCGCGAGCGGGGCGAGGCGCGAGATCGACGCGCACGGGCGCGTCGGCGGGCAGACCCATGCGGGCGCCAGGCGGAATCGTCAGGACGAGCAGGCTGGGCGGCGCGACCGATCCCAGCTGCGCCTGGGCGATGCAGACTTCGCAGGGATGATTGGCCTGATCCGCGTCGTGCGGGTGCAGATGGGTCAGCGTATGCGCGAACGCCGCCGCCTGCCCGAACAACAGGATCAGCGCGAACAGCCAGGGCAGCAGGCGACGGAGGGACAGGGGCCGCATTTATTTGTGCTTCTCGACTGGCGGCACCGGGTCGTAGCCGTGGGCGCAGCCGGGGCGGCAACGGCCGATGCGTTTGGCGGCGAGCCAGCCGCCCTTGAGCGCGCCGTGTTTTTCTATCGCTTCCTTGCCGTATTCCGAGCAGGTCGGCAGGTAGCGGCATTGCCGGCCCAGCCACGGCGACAGCGCCAACTGGTAGAGGCGGATCAGCCCGATGAGGACGCGCTGGGCGAGGTTCATGGCGCCATCAGGCCGGCTGGCTCGCCGCCGCATCGCTGAAGTCGGCGAGCAGTTTTTCGACGAAGGCGGGTTCGAGGTCGCGCACGATGAAGACGAAACGACTGCGATGGTCGGCATCCGGCCAGGCGTCGAGCGTGACTTCCGGATACAGCACGTGCTGCACGCCGTGCAGCACGACGGGCTTGTCTTCGCCGGCGAGGTTGACCAGTGCCTTGAAGCGCAGCAGGTTCTCGGCGCGGAACGACGTCAGCATGGACAGCGCGGACTGCAGGCCGTAGCGGTCGAGCGGCACGCCGAGCGCCACCGAGAAAGCGGCGATGCGCGCGTCGTGCAGCGCGGGCTTCGCGCCCAGGCGACCGGCGCTCGCCGGACGGTAGCGCTGTGCCTTGAGCCAGCGCGCGACTTCGAGCGATTTTGTTTCGGCGTCCCACAGGCCGAGATTCTGGATTGCGGCCGGGTCGATCCCGCCGTGGACGACCGGCACGATGTCGGCGGCCGGGTTGAGCGCGGCCAGCCGTCCGCGCAATGCGGCCGTCTGTTCGGCTGCGGCGAGGTCGGTCTTGGTCAGGAGCAGCCGGTCCGCCACCGCGACCTGCTTCACCGCCTCGGCGTGTTCGTCGAGTTGGCCCATGCCGAACAGCGCGTCGACCGTGGTCACGACGCCGTCGAGGCGGAAGCGCGCGCGCACCCAGTTGTCGTGCAGCAGGTTGTCGAGCACCGGCACCGGGTCGGCGACGCCGGTGGTCTCGATGATGACACGCTCGAATGGCGGGATGTCGCCCTTCTGTCGCGCCATCCACAGGTTCTTCAGGGTCGGCGACAGGCTGCCGGAAATCGTGCAGCACACGCAGCCGCCCGACAGCAGCGCCATCGGCCCGTCCATCTGCTGCAGCAGCTGATGGTCGAGCGCGACTTCGCCGAACTCGTTCATCAGGATCGCGGTGCGCGGCAGCGAGCGCACCAGGTGGTTCAGCAGCGTGGTTTTGCCGCTGCCTAAAAACCCGGTGAGCAGGGTGACCGGAAGCGGGTCGGCGTTGCTTAGTGGAGTGTCCATGCCGGGGGCTCGCGGCGGCGTTCAGGCATGCAGCCTTTCCTTCTTTTCATGGCGCTCCTGCGCCTCGATCGAGTATTCGGCGGTGGGACGGGCCAGCAGGCGGGGCAGTCCGATGGGGTCGCCGGTTTCCATGCAGTATCCGAATTCGCCGGAATCGATGCGCGCCAGGGCGGAGTGGATTTTTTTCAGCAGCTTGCGCTCGCGGTCGCGCACCCGCTGTTCCAGCATATGCTCTTCCTCGACCGTGGCGCGGTCGTTGGGATCGGCGAAATTCTCGTTTTCTTTCAGGGTCTCGCTGGTGTCCGCCGCGTTGCTGAGCATTTCATCGCGCAAGGTTTCGAGGCGGGCGCGAAAAAAAGCGAGCTGGGCCGGGTTCATGTAAGCGGAAGCCGGCATTTTCAGCAGGGCGGCTTCGGTGAGGGGTTTGGACGAGGTAGGCATCGTGGAGACTCCGTTCGGTCAGCAAAGACAGGTTGTGAATCATGCATCCTGCTGGCAGGGGCATACGTGTGTACCCATAGGCGGCAAACAGCTGCCCACCCGGGCGCATCACGGGCGAGTGCGCACCGCGCATTGCCCGGCATCATACCCCGCGGTTCTCTCCCCGGGGACGAGGTGCATCGGCGCAATCCTGCAACAAGGTTGCATGGCTGGCAGGCGGGCGCCATTCTTCGCACGCTTCACTCGCCGGGGGGCGGCGCGGGCGCAGCCGCGCACTCGGCACAGCGGCCATGCACCGTGATGTCGACCCGGTCGGATACGAATCCGGGCGGCAGTTCCGGGGTGGCGCTGGCGAGGCTGCCGCGCAGGCAGAACAAGCGCCCGCAGACGCCGCATTCAAAATGCGCATGGGCGTGGTGCGCGTTCATCAGGCTGAAGTGGCGGACCCGGTCATGTCCGGCCACGCTGTGCACCAGCCCCTGCCCGGCCAGCCAGTCGAGCACACGGTAGAGCGTCACCTTGTCGAAGGGATGGCCGCCGGCCGCCGCTGCCTGCTGCAGCGACTGGTGCGACATCGCGGCGTCGGCCGCCAGCAGCAGTTGCAGCACTCGCACCCGGGCCGGCGTGGCGGTCGCGCCGTGCTGGTGCAGCAGGCGGGTGGCCTGGTCGTGGCGGGTGGGAGCGGTGGCCGCTTGCATGGGCCGATTGTAGGACGCGATACGCAGAAGTGCAACCGAGTTGCAAAAATGCGCTGATGGCGTGCCAACCAGGGACGTGCGATTACGCGATAATCCCGCCATGAAAACGCCCCTGTTCCCGACTCTCTTGCTGTTGCTGCTGTCCGGCTGTGGGCGCGATGCGCCGCCTGCGGTGCCCGAGGATGTGCGTACGGTGCGCGCCGAGCAGGTCGGCCTGCATGCTGCGCGCAGCGGCGCGCGCTATGCCGGCGAGGTCCGCGCGCGCTACGAGACCGCGCTGGCATTCCGGGTCGCCGGCCGGGTGCAGACCCGCGCGGTGGAGGTCGGCACGCAGGTCAGGGCAGGCCAGCTCATCGCCACGCTGGACCCGCAGGACTACGCGCTGGCGGCGAGCGCGGCGCGGGCGCAACTCAGCGCCGCCGAGACCGAAGCCGGGCTGGCGCAGCAGGACTTGCAGCGCTACGCCGAACTGCGGGCACAGAATTTCATTTCCCCGGCCGAACTCGACCGCCGCCGGACCGCTGCCGAAGCGGCGGCAGCGCGGGTGCGCCAGCTGCGCGCCGAGGCCGAGCGCCAGGGCAACCAGCAGGCCTATACGCGGCTGACCGCGCCGCACGCGGGCGTGGTGACGGCGATCTCCTTTGAAGCCGGGCAGGTGGTGGAGGCGGGGCAGCCGGTGGCGCAACTGGCGCGCAGCGGCGAACGGGAGGTGCGCATCGACGTGCCGGAAAATGCGCTCGCGGCCGTGCGTGCGGCGCAGAACCTGAGCATTCGTCTGTGGTCGGCGCCGGGGACGGACTATGTCGGCCGCTTGCGCGAGTTGTCGCCGATGGCCGATGCCGCGAGCCGGACGTACAGCGCGCGCGTGAGTTTCATCAAGCCGGATGTGGGGGTGAAACTCGGCATGACCGCCACGGTGGATGTCGGCGGCGAGACTGCGCCGAACCTGTCGGTGGCGCAGACCGCGCTGTTCAGAATCAACGGCCAGCCGCAGGTCTGGGTGGTCGATGGCCGAACCCGGAAAGTGGCGTCGCGCAGCGTGCAGCTGGGCGACTTGAGCGGCGATCGCGCGGTGGTGACGGCGGGGCTGGCGGCCGGCGAATGGGTGGTGACCGCGGGCGTGCACAAGATCGCGCCAGGCCAGCAGGTGCGTCTGGCGCCTTCCAGGCAGCCATGAGCGCCCCGCCCCGTTTCGAGCCGCGGCGCGGCAACCTGTCGCGCTGGGCGATCGAGCATCCGGCGCTGGTGCGCTTTTTCATCGTGCTGATCCTGCTGCTGGGCGCGCGTTCCTATATCCAGCTGGGGCAGGCCGAAGACCCGCCGTTCACTTTCAAGACCATGCTGATCCAGGCGCAATGGCCGGGTGCGACGGCGCAGGAAGTGTCCGAGCAGCTGACCGAGCGCATCGAGAAAAAACTGCAGGAAATGCCTGAACTGGATTTCGTGCAGAGCTATGCCAAGCCGGGCGAAACCGCGCTGTTTGTGAATCTCAAGGAGACCGTCCGCGGGCGCGATGTGGCGGAGGCCTGGTATCAGGTCCGCAAGAAAATCGGCGACCTCGGACCGCAGTTGCCGGCCGGGGTGCAGGGGCCGTTTTTCAACGATGAGTTCGGCGACACCTTTGGTTCGATTTACGCCTTTACCGGCGAGGGGTTCAGCCGCGCCGAATTGCGCCGCGCCGCCGAAGACGCGCAGCGCGAAGTGCGCCGCCTGGCCAACGTCGGCAAGGTAGAACTGTTCGGCATCGTGGCGGAAAAGATCTATATCGAGGTTGCCACCGAGAAGCTCGCCACGCTGGGCCTCACCCCGCAGCAGATCATGCAGGCGGTGCAGGAGCAGAACAGCGTGGTCGCCGATGGCCGGGTGGAAAACGATGTGCTGTCGATCCCGCTGCGCATATCGGGGGCGTATTCCGAAGTGGAGCGCCTGCGTGAAACCGTTATCCGGGTGGGCGCGCACAGTCTGCGGCTGGGCGACATCGCCGAGGTGACGCGCCGCTATGAAGATCCGCCCGCCACCGAAATCCGCTCGCAGGGCGAAGCGGCGGTATTGCTCGGGGTGTCGCTGGCCGACGGCGGGGATGTGGTGGCCATGGGACGCGCCGTTGCCGCCGCCATGGAGACGCTGCAAAAGACGCTGCCGGTGGGCCTGGAAATCCGCCAGGTTCACGACCAGCCCAGCATCGTCAGCCACGCGGTCAAGCTCTTCATGCAGAGCTTCATCGAAGCCGTCGTCATCGTGCTGGCGGTGACCTTCCTGGCGCTCAAGTGGCGCGCCGGGCTGGTGGTGACGCTGTCCATTCCGGTGGTGCTGGCGATCACCTTCAGCGCGATGTGGCTGTTCAACATCGACCTGCACCGTATTTCCACCGGCGCGCTCATCATTGCGCTCGGCCTGCTGGTGGACGACGCCATCATCGCGGTGGAAATGATGGCGCACAAGCTCGAAGCCGGCTGGAATCGCTTCGAGGCCGCCACCTATGCCTTCCAGTCGACCGCGTTTCCGATGCTCACCGGCACCCTGCTCACCGCCACGGCGTTTCTGCCGATCGCGCTGGCCAAATCGGTGGTCGGCGAGTACACCTTTGCGATTTTTGCGGTGACCACGATCGCACTGCTGTCGTCCTGGCTGGTGGCGGTGGTGGTCACCCCTTATCTGGGGCATGCCCTGCTGAAACCCAGCCATCACGTGACCGATGAAAACGCCACCTACCTGACGCCGTTTTACCGGCGCTTCCGCACTGCGGTGACCTGGTGCGTGACGCATCGCCGGACGGTGATTGTGTTGACGGTGGCCGCGCTGGCGGTGGGGCTGGCCGCGATGCAGCGGGTCGAAAAACAGTTCTTCCCGCAGTCCGACCGGCTGGAAATCCTGATCGAACTATGGCTGCCGGAAGGTGCCTCGATCGATGCCGCGCGCGCCGAAGCGCTCAGGCTCGAAACCCTGTTGCGGCAGGACCGGGACGTGGCCCATGTTCTCAACTACATCGGCCAGGGGGCGCCGCGTTTCGTGCTGGCGCTGGATCAGCGACTGAACAACCGCAACTTTGCGCAACTGGTGGTGATCGCGCAGGATGTGCCGGCGCGCGAACGCGAACTCGCCCGCATCCAGCGGCTGTTCGAGACCGATTTTCCCAATGTGCGCGGGCGCGCGGTGCGCTTCGAGTACGGCCCGCCGGCCGGCTATCCGGTGCAATACCGCCTGAGCGGCCCCGACATTCCGCAATTGAAGATCGAAGCCGAGAAGCTGCGCAAGATCGTCGCCGCGCAGCCGCAGGTGACGGCGGTGAACCTCGACTGGAACGAGCAGTCGCTGGCGGTCAAGGCGCAACTCGATCAGGACAAGATCAAGGCGCTGGGGCTGAGTTCCGATCTGGTCGGCCGGCTGGTGGCGTTGCAGCTGTCGGGCGTCAGCGTCACCCAGTTTCGCGAAAACGACCTGCTGATCGACGTGGTGCTGCGCACGCCGCGCAACGAACACCGCGACGTCGATGCATTGAAGTCGCTTCCGGTCGGCCGCTTCAACGGCCAGAGCGTGACCCTCGGGCAGATCGCCCGCCTCGATCCGGTGTTCGAGGACGGCGTGATCTGGCGGCGCGACCGCCTGCCGACGATCGCGGTGCGCGGCGATCCGGTGGGCAAGACCCAGCCCGCCACCATCATCGATGCCATCGCGCCGCAGGTGGCCGCATTCAAGGCCCGGCTGCCGGACGGCTTCCGGCTGGAAGTCGGCGGGCCGGTGGAAAGCAGCGCCAAGGCCAACGCCGCCATCGGCGCATCGTGGCCGCTGATCGTGATCACCACGCTGAGCCTGCTGATGCTGCAGCTCGGCAGCTTTCCGCGCGCGCTGCTGGTGGTGCTGACCGCGCCGCTCGGCATCATCGGGGTGGCGATCGCGCTGCTGCTGAGCGGCCAGGCGATGGGTTTCGTCGCGCTGCTGGGGATCATCTCGCTGGCCGGCATGATCATGCGCAACTCGGTGATTCTGGTCGACCAGATCCAGCAGGACATCGCGCGCGGCCTGTCGCAATGGGATGCGATCGTCGAGTCGACGGTACGGCGGATGCGCCCGATCAGCCTCACCGCCGCTGCCGCGGTGCTGGCGATGATTCCGCTGTCGCGTTCGATTTTCTGGGGGCCGATGGCGGTGTCGGTCATGGGCGGCCTGGTCGCGGCGACCTTTCTCACCCTGTTTTTCCTGCCGGCCTTGTATGCGGCGTGGTTTCGGGTTAAACCAAACCAATAGGATGCAAGTTGCAAGGAGGCGCATGAAGACGATCGGACTTGGACTCGTGCTGTTGCTGGGCGGTTGTGCGGGTCTGCAGTCGCCTGACCCGGCGTCGCCGTATTACACCTATGCGCCGGGCTGGACGGCGCAGTTGAACCGGCCGCTGACGATTCCGCCGGATGCCGCCACGGTGCGCCTGCAATACGGCCGCATCGTGCCTCGCAACAGCGTGCAGGAGTACGCTCCGTTCTGCGTGGTGGAGTTGAACACGGTGCGCGCCGAAGCGCAGACGCTGCAGCCGGGGCGCTTCGAGGTATGGCGGGTGACCCGTAGCGTCAGCCCCGTCGCCGCGACGGCTTCGCCTTTCGTCAAGGCGAGATTCATCGCCGACGACGGCGATCCGACTTTCCTCTACTTCAAAACCGAGTTTCGCCTGCGCGACGCGGCCCAGCCGAATCTGCGCGGCATGAGTTGCGCCTGGAACCAGATGGCGCCCAGCAATCGTGCGTTGATGCGGCATCTCACGCTGGACGAAATCCGCCAGGCGCTGGGCGACTGGATGAGCCTGATTCCGCCGGGGGAACGCCTGTGAAGCCCGCCGAAACCCGCATTGCCGCCGATACCAGGGTCAAGCTGTCGAAATGGGATGCCGGAGACAGCGCGATCGTCGGCAAGGAAAAAGCCGATGCGCGCGAGCGCCTGGACGACCATCGCGAACGCCTCGAAACGCTGCAGGAGCTGCTGTACGCCGAAGGCAGGCACAAGCTCCTGGTCGTGCTGCAGGCGATGGACACCGCCGGCAAGGATTCCACCATCCGCCACGTGTTCCAGGGTGTCGATCCGCTGGGGGTGCGCGTGGCCAGCTTCAAGACGCCTACGCCGCACGAGCTGGCGCGCGACTATTTGTGGCGGGTGCACCGCCACGTGCCGGGCGCCGGCGAGATCGTCATCTTCAACCGTTCGCATTACGAGGATGTGCTGATCACGCGGGTGAATGGCTGGATCGATGCCGTCGAATGCAGACGGCGCTTCCGCCAGATCAACGACTTCGAAAGAATGCTGGCGGAAACCGGCACCACCATCCTGAAGTTCTATCTGCACATTTCCAGGGACGAGCAGAAGAAGCGCCTGGAAGAACGCCGCGACACCCCCGAGAAGCAGTGGAAATTCCAGCCGGGCGACCTCGCGGTGCGCGCGCAGTGGGACGCTTACATGGAAGCCTACGAGGCGGCGCTGTCGGCCACCAGCACGGCGCATGCGCCGTGGCACGTGATCCCCGCCAACAGCAAGCTGGCGCGCAACCTAATGGTATCCAGCCTGCTGATCGAGGCGCTGGAAAACCTGAAAATGCGCTATCCGGAACCGGCCGAGGGGGCGGCGGATACCGTGATCGTCTGACGCGCTATCTGACCAGCGTCAGCTGCGGCAGCCGCGCAGCGCCGGCGTGCGGAACCGGTTGCCAGAGCGGCAAGGCTTCCGGGCGATGGATGTGGTAGCCCTGCAAATAATCCACCCCGATGTCCTTCAGCAGTGCGGCCATTTCGGCGTTTTCCACCTGCTCGGCCACCGAATGCATGCCGAAGTCGCGCGCCAGCTGCGCGATCGAACGCACGATGGCCTGGTCGCGGCGGTCGTCCAGCATGCCGCGCACGAAGGCGCCGTCGATCTTGAGGAAGTCGGCCGGCAGGTGCTTGAGGTAGAAGAACGAGGAGGCATCGCGGCCGAAATCGTCCAGCGCGAACTGGCAGCCGCGTTCGCGCAGGCCGTGGATCAGGCGTTGCGCATCCGCCAGATTCACCACCGCCGCGGTTTCCGTGACCTCGAAGCCCAGGCGCTCGCCGGCCACGCCATAGTGGTCGAGCAGATGGCAGACGGTGCCGAGGAAGGATTCGTCGGCCACCGTCTTGCCCGACAGATTGATGAAATACACCGCATTGTCGCCGGGCTGCGCCGCCAGGTAGGACACCACGGCTTCCAGCATCCAGCGGTCGAGGATCGGCGCCTGCCCGTAGCGTTCGAGTGCGGGCAGCAGCTTGGCCGGCCCCTCGATCGTGCCATTGCGCTGCCAACGGATCAGTACTTCGTAATGCGGCTGTCCGCTGCTGGAAACCGGCTGGATCAGCTGGCGGTAGGGCAGGAACTGGTTGGCTTCCAGTGCCTGCGCGAAATCGGCGGCCCAGCCCATTTCCGCCTCCAGGCGGCGGAACCCGATCTCGTCCGCCTCGTACAGCATGATCCGGCCGCTGCCTTCGGATTTGGCACGGTAGCACGCCATGTCGGCCTGGATCATGAGATCGCCGGCGGTGGTCGCGGACTGGGTGATGGGCGCGATTCCGGCGCAGGCGCCAAGAGTGAAACGCCGCCCCTTGTGTTCGAAACGGAAGTCGCGGATGCGCTGCACCAGCTGCCGGCAGACCGCGCTGGCCGCGTCGGGCTGGGTGTCGAACAGGATAAGGCCGAATTCGTCGCCGCCCAGACGGCCCAGATAGGCATGCTCGGGCAAGGCTGCCTGCATGGTCTGCGCAATGTTCATCAGCAGGGTGTCCCCCACCGAATGGCCGCAGGTGTCGTTCACCAGCTTGAACTGGTCGAGATCGATGTAGCAGAACGCGTGTTGTTGCGCCTGCTCGCGCGCGGTGCGCAGGGCGCGCGCCAGCCGGCCTTCCACCGCGCGGCGGTTGGGCAGCGTGGTCAGGGTATCGTGGAAGGCCATCTCGCGCAGGCTGTCGAGCAGCTGCTTTTTCTCGGTCTCGTCGCGCAGCACGTAGACCGCGCCGAAACCGCCGTTGCCGGTCAGCGGCGCGCAGCTGTAGCTGATGGCCAGGTCCTGCCCCAGGTGCGTTTGCAGGCGGGCAGAGCCGGTCTGGCCGAGTTGCGGCGAATTGGGCGCGAGGAAACAGACCGGGGCTTCGTCGCCGCCGCCCGGCCGATCGAATTGCATCAGGCTTTTCAGCGGGCTCGATACGGCATCTTCAAGCGCGATGCCGAGCAGGCTCTCGGCGGTCGGGTTGATATAGACCACGTGATTATGGGTATTGGTGACGATGACGGCGTCGTTGATCGATTGCAGCGTGACCTGCCAGCGTTCCTTTTCCTCGCTGAGCGCGGCTTCATCAAGCTTGCGTTGCGTGATGTCGACGTGGATCGACAGATACTTCAGCGGCAGGCCGTCGTCGCCCTTGATCGGCGTGATGGTCGAGGCCGTCCAGAACAGCCGGCCATCCTTGGCGCGGTTGCAGATTTCGCCGCGCCAGGTCCGCCCGTGCGAGACGGTTTCCCACAGTTGGGCAAAAAATGCGGCATCGTGCCGGCCCGAACGGAGGATGCGGTGGCTCTGGCCGAGGAGTTCTTCGTGGGTGTAACCGCTGACGATGCAGAACAGGTCGTTGGCGAAGGTGATGTTGCCGGCGAGATCGGCTTCGGACACGCTGACGGCGCTATCAAGGGCCTTCTGGTGCTCCTTGAGATCGGTCAGCAGGCGCTCCAGCGCTGCGCCCATATGGTTGAAAGCGCACAGGGTCTCCTGCAGTTCGGGCGGGCTGCCGGCGCGAATGGGAATCCGTGCGCTGTAATCTCCGGCTTCGATCTGGCGCGCGGTCGCGCGCAGCCGGTCCAGATCCTTCAGATTGGTTTTGAGCAGCGCGTAAGTCAGCCAGCCGAGCAGGATGAAAGCGGCGCTGAGCAGCATGAACAGGCGGATGCCGAGATGCCACAGAAAGTCCTCGTAGGCATGGGCGGACGGCTGGATGAGCAGGCGGCCATGGTAGGTGCCGTCGACGACCAGGGACTCCTGCATGACGGGGGCGACCAGATCGGTCAGCCCGGCAAACCAGTCGGGACGGTCTACCGGGAAAGGCGCTGCCTGCTGGCGCAGCAGGCGGCCATCGGGCGCGGTGTATTCCACCCGCTGCAGGTTGCCCTGCGCAATCGGAATGTTGAGCCGCGCCTGCACCGCGCGGTAATCGCCCCGGCTGGCCGCGTCGGCCACCGCCTGGGACAGCGCCGCCAGCTGGGCCGATGCCTGCACGCGCAATGCGGCGCCGGCATCCTGGTGGGCAATGTGCAGCGCCTGCCGCCCGGCCAGGGCAAATACCGCGAGCAGGATGAGCAATACCGCACCCATGACCCGGCCCTGTGTGCTGAGGTAGGCGGGGCGCAAATCCTGCACAAGGCGAACAAGCCGGGAGAAGGGAATGACGCGCATACGGAATGAATCGGCCGCATTTCCCATTCCTGAAGGGAGTGTAAAACCGGGGACGCCGGATTGTGCGGGCACGCGCCCCCAGCGGCAAACTCAGGATTTCTTGCGGGCGCGCGGATGCGCCTGATCGTACACCTTGGCGAGATGCTGCCAGTCGAGGTGGGTATACACCTGGGTGGTGCTGATGCTGGCGTGGCCGAGCATTTCCTGCACCGCGCGCAGATCGCCGGACGACTGCAGCACATGGGTCGCAAACGCGTGGCGCAGCATGTGCGGGTGGACGTGCTGGCTGAGTCCCGCCTGCCGCGCCCAGCGGCTGAGCCGCAGCTGCACGCTGCGTGGGGTGAGGCGGCTGCCGTTGCGGCCGACGAACAGCGCGGCGGTGTCGCGCGCCAGTGCCAGCCGCAACGGCAGCCAGGCGGCGAGGGCGGCGAGCGCCTGCCGCCCCACTGGCACGACGCGGGTCTTGCGGCCCTTGCCGGTGACCTGCGCTTCGCCGGATTGCAGGTCGAGGTCGCCGAGATCGAGCCCGGTCAGTTCCGACAGGCGCAGGCCGGACGAATAGAACAGTTCGAACATGGCGTGGTCGCGTGCCTGCAGGGCGTCGCTTTCCGCAGCGGGCCCGCCCTGCAGCAGCTGGGCGCAGGCGTCGGGCGACAGGATGTCCGGCAGGGGCTTGGCCGCCTTGGGCGGGCGCAGGCCGAGACAGGGATTGCCCGCGTGGCCGAGGCGACGGCAGGCGAAGGCGTAAAACCCGCGCCAGCTCGACAGCTGGCGCGCCACGCTGGTAGCCGCCAGGTTCTGGCCGCGCAGCTTGACGATGGCGCCGCGGATGTCGGCGACGCCGAGCTCGGCCAGTTGCTTGCCGTCAGCCAGCCGGGACAGGCTGGCCAGATCGCGTCGATAAGCCGCAACCGTATGCGGCGACAGCCGCCGTTCGGCGGCGAGGTGTTGCAGGTAGCAGTCGACCGGATTCAATCCTGCATCCGCACCAGCGCGGCGCCGACCAACTGGCCCAGCCGTTCGAGGTAGAGCGTGCCCATGCCGGGGTAGAAGCGCTTGGCCTCCTCGGATGCCAGCACCAGCAGGCCGATGGGGGCGGCCGCTGCGGCGGGCCGCAGCGGGATGCAGGCGAATGCGCGCAGGTGCGGCGACACTTCGCCGAACCAGTCGCTGGCGTCGGGCACGGCAAGCGGGCCGCATACCGGATATGGCATCGCCGCCACGGCATCGCGCGCTGCCTGCGACACCGGCTGATCGAGTCCCGGCATCGGCTCGCCGGTCAGCATCCAGGCGCGCAACGCATGATGCGGCACGGCGAAGCCGTCGCGCAGGTGGATCGCCAGCGCGGCGGCGATGTCCTGCGGCTGGCTGGCGGTCACTAGTGCGAGCGTCAGCGCGTGCAGCTTTTCGGAGATGCCGTCGTTTTCCTCGCCAAATTGAATCAGTTCGGCCAGCTTGTTTTCCAGCATCCGCACCTTGTCGCGCATCGCGATCAACTGGCGCTCGCTCATCGACACCGCGTGGGTGCCGTGCGGGTGCGGGATGTGCAGATCCGCCAGCAGGGTGGGAAAGTCGTTGAAAAAATTCGGATGCCGGGTCAGAAACTCGGCGATCGCCGGTGCATCCAGAGTGGTGGGTTGCGTGTCCATTAGAGTTCGATCTCTCCTTCGAATACCGTTTCGGCCGGGCCGGTCATGCTGACCGGCTGGTCCTTGCCTGCCCATTCGATGACGAGGCTGCCGCCGCGGGTGTGTACGCTGACCGGGCTTTTCAGCCAGCCCTGGCGGATGCCGGCGACCGCCGCGGCGCAGGCGCCGGTGCCGCAGGCGAGCGTCTCGCCGGCGCCGCGCTCGTACACGCGCAGACGGATGTCGTGGGCGGTGAGCACCTGCATGAAGCCGACGTTGACGCGCTGCGGGAAGCGCGCATGCGATTCGATGGCGGCGCCGAGGATGTCGACCGGCGCGCTGTCGAGGTCGTTGACCCGCAGCACCGCGTGCGGGTTGCCCATCGACAGCGCGGCGATCTCGATGACATGCTGGCCGACTTTCAGCGGATAGGCGAGCGCTTCGGCCTCGGCCGCGAACGGAATGTCGGCCGGCGCGAAGCGCGGCGCGCCCATATCGACCGTGACCTGTCCGTTTGCAAGCAGGCGCGGCTCGATGACGCCGGACGCGGTTTCCACGCGAATCGCGGTCTTGGCGGTGAGACCTTTTTCGTGCACGAAGCGCACGAAGCAGCGCGCGCCGTTGCCGCATTGCTCGACTTCGCCGCCGTCGGCGTTGAAGATGCGGTAGCGGAAATCGACGTCGTCGCGAGCGGGTTGCTCGACCAGCAGAATCTGGTCGCAGCCGACGCCGAAGTGGCGGTCGGCGATGCGGCGGCACTGTTCGGCGCTGAGCGCGACGGCCTGCGTGACGCCGTCGAAGACGACGAAGTCGTTGCCCAGCCCGTGCATTTTGGTGAAGCGCAGTTTCATTCCTGAATTCCTTGCTACAGCGGCACAGGGATACCGTCCCTGCGGGACATATTTCTGTGCTTCTGTGGTTCAGCTGTTGTTTTCATGCGGTTTTGAGCCTGAGGTATTCCTTGAGGATGCAGCGGTCCATCACCACCGTCATGCCGCCGGCCTGCGCGCGTTGCGCGGCGGCCTCATGCACGATGCCTTCCTGGATCCAGATGGCTGCCGGTAGACGATGCCCCGTCGAACAGGGCCGCTGCGTGGAGTGTAGCGCCAGGCATTGTTCGACGATAGCCGGCACGTGTTCGGCGGCGCGGAACACGTCGACCAGGTCGACCTCGAACGGGATGTCGGCGAGGCTGGCGTACGCCTGTTCGCCGAGCACCGCGTCGACCAGCGGCCGCACCGGCACGATGCGATAGCCGTAGCGCTGCATCGCCTGCGCCACGCGGTAGCTCGGCCGCGCGGGCTGCGGCGACAGGCCGACTACCGCAATCGTTCGGGTGCGGTCGAGCAGGGCGCGCAGGCCGGCGTCGTCGGGGTTGGCGAAGCTCACAGCGTCAGTTCCATTACGTGGTCGTCCATCACAAAGCCGCCGCCGATATCGAACACCCGCGACTCGACGATGCGGAAACCGTATTTCCGGTAGGCGGCAATGGCCTGCGCGTTGCCGCGATTGACCTGCAGGCGCAGGCAGCGGGCGCGCCGCTGACGCGCCCAGCCGGCGGCGGCGTGCAGCAGTGCGGCGCCGATGCCCTGACGCTGGCTGTGCGGATGGACGTAGAGCTTGTCGAGCTTGCAGGCGGCGCCCTCCAGCACCGCGTGGGCAAAGCCGACCAGAGCGTCGTCCCGGCGCACCCCCCACCAGGCATGGCGCGGATCGTCCAGCTGTTCCCGCATCCGTTCGGGCGCATAACGGTCGGCCAGCATGGCATCGATCTGCGCCTGCGGGATCAGCGCCGGATACGTGGCCTGCCACACTGCGCGCGCCAGCGCGCCGACGGCATCGGCGTCGGCGGCCGTCAGCCGCGACGGATCGGTCCGCGGCTCATTCATACAGACTGGCCTCGCCTTCCGGGCGGGTCTTGAAGCGGCGGTGCAGCCACAGGTACTGCGGCGGCATCTCGCGGACGCGGTCTTCGATGAAGCCGTTCATGCGGGCGACGTCGGCCGCCAGGTCGCCGCTCGGGTAGTTGTCCCACGGCGGATAGAAGCGCACCGCGTAGCCGCGCCCCCACGACAGCTGGCGGGTGACGACCGGGACGATCTGCGCGCCGGTGAGCCGGGCCAGGCGCGGCAGCGCCGATACGGTGGCGGTGGAAATGCCGAAGAAAGGAACGAATACGGCGTTGTGGCGGCCATGATCCTGATCCGGCAGGTAATAGAACGGCAGGCCGTCCTTGAGCGCCTTGAGCACGGGCTTGATGCCGTCGTTCTTGGCAATCAGCACCGGGGGGATAAAGCGTGAACGTCCGTGCCGCATCATTTTGTCGGCGACGGGGTTCCTGGCGTGCGCGTACATCGACGCGGCGGCGTGATCCATCGCCAGCCGCGCGCCGCCCATGTCGAGCCAGACAAAATGCGGCGCCAGCCAGATCACCGGGCGCGCGCCGTCGCCCAGCACCGCTTCGGGGTTGTCGATCCGGATCAGCCGGCGCAGGCGTGCTTCCGACCCCCACCACAGCACGCCGTGTTCGAGCGCTGCGCGCAGCGAGCTCTGAAAGGTCTGGCGCAGCCAGCGGCGGCGCGTTTCGGGCGAGGCTTCGGGAAAGCACAGTGCGAGATTGGTGGCGACGATGCGCCGGCGCCGTCCGGGGAATAGTGCGATCAGCCAGCCTGCGGCATTGCCGAGTGCCGCCTGGAGCGGCAGCGGCAGCCAGTGCAGCAGCCAGAGCGCGCCCACGCCGAGCCAGTTCGGCAACAGCGAAGGATGCAGCAGCTTATCGGCGGGCGCGGGATTCATGCGGCAGCGGACTCGTACGGATCGGGGGCACCGCCCGGGCGCTTGTGGCGGTTGTAGTTCCACATGTATTGCGCGGGAAAGCGCCGCACGACCGTTTCCACCCCCTGGTTGATGCGCACCGCGGCCGCGGTCTTGTCTTGCGGCAAAGGCTCGGCCAGTGGAAATACGTGCAGGTGATAGCCGCGCCCCCAGCGCAGCCGTTCCGCCGCGATGAAGAAGGCCGCAGCGCCGGTCTTGCGCTGCAGGCTGGCAACCAGCGTCGGTGTGTACGCCGGGCGGCCGAAGAACGGCGCCCACACGCCATCGCCGCCGGTGGCGACCTGGTCGGGCAGGATGCCGATCGCTTCGCGGCGCTTGAGCGCGGCCAGCTGCGCTCGCACGCCGGAGAGGTCGGTCGGTACCAGCGTCGCCTGACCGCGCTGGCGTCCAGCCAGCATCAGCGCTCCGAGGGTCGCATTGGGCGGCGGCTTGTACATCGCGGTGAAAGGATGCAGCGACGCGTAGTACAGGTTGATGATCTCGAAGCAGCCGACGTGCGGACCAATCAGAATGATGCCCTGGCCGGCCGCGCGCGCGGCGTCGATGTGTTCCCAGCCGCTGGTGCCCTTGACCAGCTTCACCACCTGGTCGTATGGGCGCAGCCACACCGGCAGTAGTTCGATCAGGGCCTTGCCGGATTCGCCGACGGCGCGGCGCAACAGTCGCCGGCAGTCGCGCCCGGGCGCGCAGATGCCGCTGGCAAACAGATTGTTGCGCACGCGCGTGGAATAGCGCCCGGGCGACCAGTAAAGCAGCCAGCCCAGCACGATGCCGGCGCCATGCAGCAGCGGCAGCGGCAGGCGGGCCAGCAGCCTGAGCAGGAACATCATGCGGGCATGCGATCTTTCACGCGCCGCAGCGCGTGGAAAGCCGGCGTCCCGCTGCGGGAATTGACGCGGGGGGACGCGGCGGGGCACAATGCGGCTGCCGCCGCGTTAATCTTGACAACTTGCGGGCGGGATACAAATACAGCTAAAGCGTCACCGCTCCGTTGGTCCCCCGAGCCGGTTACGCAGTCGGTAATCGGGACTACAGGAGCTGTCATGCAGAAGGATTTCATTTTCACGTCTGAGTCGGTGTCCGAAGGGCACCCCGACAAGATGGCGGATCAGGTGTCGGATGCGGTGCTCGACGCCATTCTAACCCAGGACAAACATGCGCGCGTGGCGTGCGAGACGCTGCTGACCACCGGTCTGTGCGTCATCGCCGGCGAAATCACCACCTCGGCGGTGATCGACTACAACCAGATCGCGCGCCAGACCATCAAGCGCATCGGCTACGACTCGTCCGAGATCGGCTTCGACTACAACACCTGCGCGGTGCTGGTTACCGTCGGCAAGCAGTCGCCCGACATCGCGCAGGGGGTGGATCGCGCGCACGACGACAACCTCGACCAAGGCGCCGGCGACCAGGGTCTGATGTTCGGCTACGCCTGCAACGAAACGCCGGTGCTGATGCCGATGCCGATCTACCTCGCGCACCGCCTCACCGAGCGCCAGTCCGAACTGCGCAAGGACGGCCGCCTGCCGTGGCTGCGCCCGGACGCCAAGTCGCAGGTATCGATCCGCTACGTCGACGGCAAGCCGCATTCGATCGACACCGTCGTGCTGTCGACCCAGCATGACCCCGAGGTTTCGCACGCCCAGTTGTCCGAGGCGGTGATCGAGGAAGTCATCAAGCCGGTGCTGCCGAAACACATGCTCAGCGCCGACACCCGCTATCTGGTCAATCCCACCGGGCGCTTCGTCGTCGGCGGGCCGATGGGCGACGCGGGGCTGACCGGCCGCAAGATCATCGTCGATACCTACGGCGGTTCAGCGCCGCACGGCGGCGGCGCTTTCTCCGGCAAGGATCCGTCCAAGGTCGACCGCTCCGCCGCCTACGCCGGCCGCTACGTGGCGAAGAACATCGTCGCCGCGGGTCTCGCCGACCGCTGCATGGTGCAGGTGAGCTACGCCATCGGCGTCGCCAGACCGACCTCGCTGATGGTCGACACCTTCGGCACCGGCAAGATCCCCGACGCCAAGATCGTCGAGCTGATCCTGGCGCACTTCGACCTGCGCCCGAAGGGCATCGTCAACATGCTCGACCTGCTGCGGCCGATCTACACCCGCACCGCGAGCTACGGCCACTTCGGCCGCGACGAACCGGATTTCACCTGGGAAGTCACCGACAAGGCGGCCAAACTGAAGGCCGCGGCGGGTTTGTAGTTCGGCGCGGGCTTGCAGTTTGGCACGGCACGGCTTGCCGTCAAACATGGCATAATCCCCCCGCTTTCGGGCGAGCTTCGCCCCCCTGCGTTGAGGAGCGCTGCGACTATCGCGACCGATAGCCAGGCTCAGCGCAGGCGACGTTTCAACCGCGCTCGTTGACTTGCAGCCGGGCTGCGGGCAAACGAGCACGCACCCGCTGCCATTCAAGGAGATTCACCATGAATGCAGTATCCGCTTCCGCCAACTTCAGCGATTTCGTCGTCGCCGACCTCGCGCTCGCCGACTGGGGCCGCAAGGAAATCCGCATCGCCGAAACCGAAATGCCGGGCCTGATGGCGATCCGCGAGGAGTTCGCCGCCAGCCAGCCGCTGAAGGGCGCGCGCATCACCGGTTCGCTGCACATGACCATCCAGACCGCCGTGCTGATCGAGACGCTGACCGCGCTCGGCGCCGAGGTGCGCTGGGCGTCGTGCAACATCTTCTCGACCCAGGATCACGCCGCCGCGGCGATCGCCGCCAGCGGCATCCCGGTGTTCGCGGTCAAGGGCGAATCGCTGGAAGACTACTGGGACTACACCCACCGCATCTTCGAATGGACCGACGGCGGTTTCAGCAACATGATCCTCGACGACGGCGGCGACGCCACCCTGCTGCTGCATCTGGGCGCGCGCGCCGAGCAGGATATTTCGGTGCTGGCCAAGCCGACCAGCGAGGAAGAGCGCGTGCTGTACGCCGCGATCAAGGCCAAGCTCGCGACCGACCCGACCTGGTATTCGGTGCGTCTCGCTGCGGTGAAGGGCGTGACCGAGGAAACCACCACCGGCGTGCATCGCCTGTACCAGATGCACGCACGCGGCGAACTCAAGTTCCCGGCGATCAACGTCAACGATTCGGTGACCAAGTCGAAGTTCGACAACCTGTACGGCTGCCGCGAGTCGCTGGTCGACGGCATCAAGCGCGCGACCGACGTCATGGTGGCGGGCAAGATCGCCGTGGTGGCCGGCTACGGCGACGTCGGCAAGGGTAGCGCGCAGGCGCTGCGTGCATTGAGCGCCCAGGTGTGGGTGACCGAGATCGATCCGATCTGCGCGCTGCAGGCGGCGATGGAAGGCTACCGCGTGGTGACCATGGAATACGCCGCCGACAAGGCCGACATTTTCGTCACCGCCACCGGCAACTTCCACGTCATCAACCACGATCACATGAAGGCGATGAAGGACCAGGCCATCGTCTGCAACATCGGACATTTCGACAACGAAATCGACGTCGCGTCGATCGAGCAATACCAGTGGGAGGAGATCAAGCCGCAGGTCGACCACGTGATCTTTCCCTCTGGCCGCCGCATCATCCTGCTCGCCAAGGGCCGCCTGGTGAACCTCGGCTGCGCCACCGGCCACCCGTCTTATGTGATGTCGTCGTCGTTCGCCAATCAGACCATCGCGCAGATCGAGCTGTGGCAGGAACGCGATTCCGGCAAGTACCCGGTCGGTGTGTATACGCTGCCCAAGCACCTCGACGAGAAGGTCGCGCGTCTGCAGCTGAAGAAGCTCAACGCGCAGCTGACCGAGCTGACCGACCAGCAGGCCGCCTACATCGGCGTGCCCAAGAGCGGCCCCTACAAGGCCGAGCATTACCGTTATTGATCCGCCGGCTCGAAGGAACATGCCATGCGTTTGCTGCTGCTGTGGATACTGAATGCCGTCGCGCTGCTGGCGGTAACTTGGCTGTTGCCCTCGATTCAGGTGACGGGCTTCGGCACGGCGCTCGCCGCCGCGCTGCTGCTCGGCTTCATCAACACCCTGGTGCGGCCGCTGCTGACGGTCCTTACGCTGCCGCTCACGGTGTTGACGCTGGGGGTCTTCTACCTGGTGCTGAACGGGTTGCTGTTCTGGCTGGCCAGTACGCTGCTCCCCGGATTCAATGTCGCCGGCTTCGGATCTGCGGTGCTCGGCGCGATCCTCTACGGCGTGATCGCCTGGGCGCTGTCCGCGCTCATCCCCTATTCAAGAGGTTGATTCATGACCGAACGCACATTCAGCTTTGAATTCTTTCCGCCGAAGACGGCGGAAGGCGCCGAGAAACTGCGCGCCACCCGCAAGCAGCTGGCGCAGCTCGATCCCAAGTTCTTCTCCGTCACCTTCGGTGCCGGCGGTTCCACCCGCGACCGTACCCTGGAGACCGTGCGCGAGATCCAGACCGACGGTTCCGAGGCCGCACCGCACCTGTCGTGCATCGGTTCGACCGAAGCGAGCATCCGCGACATCCTCAACGAATACAAAAGCCAGGGTATCCGCCACCTGGTCGCGCTGCGCGGCGATTTGCCCTCCGGCACCCTGGACGCCGGCGAATTCAACTACGCCAACGAACTGGTGGCTTTCATCCGCAAGGAAACCGGCGACTGGTTCGAGATCGAGGTCGCCGCCTACCCCGAAGTCCACCCGCAGGCGCGTTCCTATGCCGAGGACATGGTCAACTTCAAGCGCAAGGTCGACGCCGGTGCGGACTCGGCGATCACGCAGTACTTCTTCAACGCCGACGCTTACTTCAGCTTCGTCGAAGACGCGCGCGCCCTCGGCGTGGCCATCCCCATCGTTCCCGGCATCATGCCGATCGGCAACTATGTGCAGCTGGCGCGCTTCTCCGATGCCTGCGGCGCGGAGATTCCGCGCTGGCTGAGGAAGAAGCTGGAAAGCTATGGCGACGACCTGGCGTCGATCCGCGCCTTCGGCCTCGACGTGGTGACCGACCTGTGCGACCGCCTGCTCGCCGGCGGCGCGCCGGGTCTGCACTTCTATACCATGAACCAGGCGGGGCCGAGCACCGTCATCTGGCAGCGGCTGGGGCTGTGATGCCTTGCGCAAGCCTCGTTCCGCAAGACGCGCGCTGCCGGGCTGCGGCGCGTGACTGAGGCGTTGCCGCCGGGAAAACAATGAACCCGTCCCAGCCGGCACACAGCAAATCCAGTGCCCTCGCACTCGGCGCACTCGGCGTCGTCTTTGGCGATATCGGCACCAGCCCGCTTTACACCATGAAGGAGGTTTTTGGCGGGCATCACCTGGCGCTCACTCAGGACAACGTCCTGGGCATCCTCTCGCTGGTGTTCTGGTCGCTGATGCTGGTGGTTTCGCTGAAATACGTCAGCGTCATGATGCGGGCCGACAACCGGGGAGAGGGAGGCATTCTGGCCCTGCTCACGCTCGCCCAAGGGCAGGCCCCGCTGGGCTCGCGCATCCGCTGGGTGCTGATGTCGCTGGGTTTCGTCGGGGCGTCCTTGTTTTTCGGCGACAGCCTGATCACCCCGGCCATTTCCGTACTGTCCGCCGTCGAGGGACTGGAAATGGGCGCGCCGGCGCTGCATCCCTTCATCGTGCCGCTCGCGCTGGGGATTCTGGTCGGGTTGTTCGTCATCCAGCGTCACGGCACTGCCGCCATCGGCAAGCTGTTCGGCCCGGTCATGCTGCTCTGGTTCACGGTGCTGGGTCTGCTCGGGCTGCTGGGCATCCTGCGCAATCCGCAGGTGCTCGCCGCTCTTTCGCCGACGCATGCCCTGCATTTCTTCGCCGCGCACGGCGTCGCCGGCTTCCTCATCCTCGGCGCGGTGGTGCTGGCGATTACCGGCGCCGAGGCTCTGTATGCCGATATGGGTCACTTTGGCCGCCGTCCCATCCAGCTGGTCTGGTTCGCCTGTGTGCTGCCGGCCCTGGTCCTCAACTACTTCGGGCAGGGCGCGCTGCTGCTCGCCAGCCCGGAGGCGGTGCGCAATCCGTTTTACATGCTCGCGCCGGAATGGGCGCTCTACCCCATGGTCGGCCTGGCTACCGTGGCGACCGTGATCGCCTCCCAGGCCGTCATCTCGGGCGCCTTCTCGGTGACCCGTCAGGTCATCCAGATGGGCTATGCGCCGCGCCTGATCATTCGCCATACCTCTGCCGCCGAGGCCGGCCAGATCTACATCCCCTTCGTCAACTGGACCCTGATGGTCGGCGTCGCCCTGCTGGTATTGGGCTTCCAGAGTTCGAGCAACCTGGCCGGCGCCTACGGCATCGCCGTTACCGGCACCTTTGCCATCGATACCATACTGGTGTGCATGGTCATGCGCGTGCGCTGGGGTCTAGGCCTCGGCGCGACGCTGGCCGGCATGCTGACTTTCCTCGCCATCGATCTCGCCTTTTTCAGCGCCAATGCGGTCAAGATACCGGACGGCGGCTGGTTCCCGCTGGCCGTGGCCATGCTGGTTTTCACCCTGCTGGTGACCTGGAAGCGCGGCCGCGAGATCGTGCAGCAGCGCCTGCAGGAGACTGCGCAGCCGCTCGCGCCTTTCGTGGACGTGCTGCTGGCGCATCCGCCGATCCGCGTGCCGGGGACCGCCGTATTCATGACCGCCGACGCGCATGGCGCGCCATCGGCCCTGCTGCACAACCTCAAGCACAACAAGGTGCTGCACGAGCGGGTGGTGATCCTGAATGTGCGCTATGCGGAAGTCCCGTATGTCGCCGCCGACAGGCGGCTGGAGATGGAGCAACTGGCCGAAGGCTTTTATCACGTCGTCGTCCGCTACGGCTTCATGGACGACATCGACATTCCCCTGGCCTTGTCGGAATGCGCTTGCGGCATGCAGTTCGAACTGATGGACACCACCTTCTTCTTCAGCCGGGAAAACCTGATTCCCACCCGTGGCGCCGGCATGTCGCTCTGGCGCGAGCATCTGTTCGCCACCATGGCGCGCAACGCCGCCAGTCCCATGACCTTTTTCCGCATCCCGGCCAACCGGGTGATCGAACTGGGCACGCAAATCGAGATATGAACCCGCCGCGCGTCCGGATGCGGCCTGCAACGCCTGAAGTTCCTACAGCCAGGCGATGCGCTGCTGCAGGACAGCCAGATCGACCGCCACATCCTTGAGCGTGGCGCCGTCGTCGCCGGACCCCGCAACCACTGCCTTGTCGGCGACCGGCACCAGGCTGTCGAGCTTGAAGCGGCCCTTGCCGGTCTGGTCGCGCAGAAAGCAGCCCTCGTCGAAGTACAGGCGGTCGCCGCTGGCGTCGATTTCTTCGGAGTCGATCGAATCGTAGCCGATCAGCCGGCGAATGCCGGCCAGTCCGTCAGCCAGTTCGACCGGACTGACGGTTTTCCGGTTGGCATCGATCAAATAGGCTTTCATGGCACGGCCTTTCCGGTTGTTGGGGGTCAGGGCAAACAGGCCTTGAGTGCTTTCAGGCAGGTGTCGACGTTCTGCTGTTTAGCAGAATAGCCCATCAGGCCGATGCGCCAGATCTTGCCGGCCATGTCGCCGAGGCCGGCGCCGATTTCCAGGTTGAACTCATTCAGCAGGCGAGCCCGCACCGCAGCCTCGTCGACGCCTTCCGGCACGTAGATCGAGTTGAGCTGCGGCAGGCGCGCGGACGCCTCGACCACGTAGCGCAGGCCCATGCCTTCGAGCCCGGCCTTGAGCTTTTCGTGCATGACGCGGTGGCGCGTCCAGGCGTTTTCCAGGCCTTCTTCCTCCAGCATCACCAGCGCTTCGTGCAGGCCGTACATCGGATTGATCGGCGCAGTGTGGTGGTAGGTGCGCTTGCCGGCGGACTGCCAGTAGCCGAGCACCAGATTCAGATCGAGGAACCAGCTCTGCACCGTGGTGGTGCGCGCCTTGATGCGGGCGATGGCGCGTTCGGAGAACGACACCGGCGACAGGCCCGGGGTGCACGACAGGCATTTCTGGCTGCCGGAATAAGCAGCGTCGATACCCCACGCATCGAGCCGCACCGGCGTGCCACCGAGGCTGGTGACGCAGTCCATGATGGTCAGCGCGCCGTGTTCCTGCGCGATCCGCGCCAGCGTTTCGGCGTCCGACTGTGCGCCGGTCGAGGTTTCGGCGTGCACGAAGGCCAGCACTTTTGCATCGGGGTTCGCGGCGAAGGCGTCGCGCACTTTCTGCGGGTCGACCGGCGCACCCCAGGCGTCGTCGACGATCACCGGCACGCCGCCGCTGCGCTTGACGTTTTCCAGCATGCGGCCGCCGAACACGCCGTTCCTGCACACGATCACCTTGTCGCCCGGTTCCACCAGGTTGACGAAGCACATTTCCATCCCTGCCGAGCCGGGCGCCGAGACCGGAAAGGTCAGCGCGTTCTGCGTCTGGAACGCCATGCGCAGCATGGCCTTGATCTGCTCCATCAGGTCGACGAAGGCGGGGTCGAGGTGGCCGATGGTCGGACGCGCCATCGCGTCGAGGATGCGCTGCGGCACGTCGGAAGGGCCGGGCCCCATGAGAATGCGTTTGGGGGGAATAAAGGAAGCCGTCATAACCTTGGTCTCTGTGTGGAAAACATCAACTAAAACAAAGGTTTGATTCTACGGGGAAACGACGATGCGGAGAATCAGGCGGGCGGCTCGCCCATCAGCGGCTTCATCGCCGTGAGCAGGCTGTTGAAAATGCGCGGATGCGCTTTCTCCTGTTCGGCCAGCATCTGCTTCATCGCGTAGCGCTGCTGCGGCTTGGCGAAGCAGGCCGGGCAGTTCTCGAAGATCACCGGCAGCCCGGCGTCCGCGGCGAAGGCGCGGGTCTGGCGTTCGCGCGCGTAGGCGAAGGGGCGGATGATGCGCAAATCGCCGGCGTCGTTCAGATAATGCGGCGACATGGTCCTGAGCTTGCCGCCGAACAGCATCGACATCATCAGCGTTTCGGCGAGGTCGTCCAGATGCTGTGCCAGCGCGACGACGTTGCAGCCCTGTTCGCGCGCGACGCGGTAGAGAATGCCGCGGCGCATCCTGGAACAGTATGCGCAATAGGAATCGCTGTCTTTCGTCAGCGTCTTTTGCGCTTCGGCCAGAATCGGCTGCGATTCCAGGAAGTAGGGCACGCCGAGTGCGGCCAGATAAGGCTTGAGGGGCGCGGGGTCGAACTGGTCGGATTGCGGATCGACCGTTGCCGCCAGCAGCTCGAATTTCACCGGCGCCTTCTGCTGCAGGTGGTGCAGCGTGTGCAGCAGCGACAGCGAATCCTTGCCGCCCGACAGCCCGAGCAGGATGCGGTCGCCGTTGCGGATCATGCGGTAGTCGCCGATGGCGCGTCCGGCGGCGGCGGCGAGCGAGCGGGAGGGCTTGATCCAGTCTGTCGTTGTGGTGTTCATTCAGAATCCCTTACCACGGAGGCACAGAGACACGGAGAAAACCATGTGCTGTGGAAACACCGAAACTCCACTCGGCAGACGAGCAGAATGTCTTTGGCGGATATTTCATTTTTCGGTGTTCTCCGTGTCTCTGTGGTTCAAAGCCGTTCCGCATCATGCGGAGAACTGCAGCGCGTGCAGCTGAGCGTAGCGGCCACGTTTGGCGATCAGGTCGACGTGGCTGCCGATTTCGACGATGCGGCCGCCTTCCAGCACCACGATGCGGTCGGCGCGCTCGATGGTCGACAGGCGGTGGGCGATGACCAGCGTGGTGCGGTTTTTCATCAGGGCTTCGAGCGCGGCCTGCACGTGGCGTTCGGATTCGTTGTCGAGCGCCGAGGTCGCTTCGTCCAGAATCAGCAGCGGCGCGTTCTTCAGGATCGCGCGGGCGATGGCGATGCGCTGGCGCTGGCCGCCGGAGAGCCGCATGCCGTTTTCGCCGATCAGCGTATCGAGGCCGTCGGGCAGCGCCTGGATGAAGTCCCAGGCGTGGGCGGCGATGCAGGCGCTGCGGATCTCGTCGGGGGTGGCATCGCGCTTGCTGCCATAGGCGATGTTGTGTCCCAGGGTGTCGTTGAACAGCACCACGTCCTGCGAAACCAGTGCGATGTGGCTGCGCAGGTTTTGCAGCCGGATGTCGCGGACGTCAATGCCGTCGAGCTGGATGGTTCCGGAGTCGGGATCGTAGAAACGCGGCACCAGATTGGCCAGCGTGGTCTTGCCCGATCCCGACGCGCCGACCAGCGCCACGGTTTCGCCGGGGGCGATGTCGAGGGTGATGCCGTCCAGCGCCGGAACGGTCTTGCCGGGATAGCTCAGCGTCACGTCGCGAAGCGCGAGCCGGCCTTCGGTGCGGCCGAGGATGCGGCTGCCGCTGTCGCGCTCGGCGTCCTGGTCGAGCATGGAAAAAATCGTTTCGGCCGCCGCCAGTCCGCGCTGCAGCTGGTCGTTGACTGCGGTCAGCCGCTTCAGCGGTGCGAACAGCAGCAGCATGGCCATGAAGAAGGCGACGAAGCCGCCGACCGTGGTGGCGTTTTCGCTGGCCTGCCCGGCCGCGATGTAGACGATGATCGCCAGTGCGACCGCGGCGATGAACTGGATCACCGGCTCGTACACCGCGTTGGCGGCGACGCGCTTCATCTCGAACAGGCGCGCCAGATTGGCGGCCTGGCGGAAACGGCCCTGTTCGTACTCCTCGCCGCCGTAGAGCTTGACCACGCGGTGGCCGCTCACTGCCTCGTCGACCACCTGGGTGAGATCACCGATGTTCTGCTGCGCCTTGCGCGACAGCCCGCGCAATCGCCTGCTGGCGATGCGCACCACGCCCAGCGTGAGCGGCACCAGCGCGAACACGATGAGCGTCAACTGCCAGTTGAGCCACAGCAGATAGCCGAGCAGTCCCAGCACCGTCACCGTGTCGCGCACCAGCGTGGTGAGCGAACTGGTGGCCGACTGCGTGACCTGGGTGACGTTGAATGCCAGTTGCGCGATCAGCTGACCGCTCGGGTGCTGGTCGAAATAGCGCGTCGGCAGCGTCATCAGCTTGTCGAACATGGCGGCGCGCAAATCCATCACCAGACGGCTGCCCACCCACGCCATGCAGTAGGTGCTGACGAAGCTGGTGACGCCGCGCACGATGAACAGCGCCAGCAGCAGCAGCGGCACCCAGCGGATGAAGTCGCGGTCCTTGGCGACGAAGCCCTCGTCCAGCAACGGCTTGAACAGCGCCGGCAGCAGCGGCTCGGTGGCGGCGGTGAGAATCAGCGCGACGAGCGACAGCGCGAACATGCGCCAGTAGGGCTTCACATAGCCCAGAAGGCGCAGGTACAGGGCGCGGCTGTCCGGGACCGGCGTCACAGCAGCAGCAGGGTGGCGAGCCCGAGGAAGATGAAGAAGCCCATGCTGTCGGTGACGAAGGTGAGCAGCACCGACGAGCCGATGGCCGGGTCGCGCTTGACGCGTTCCAGCGTCATCGGAATGAAGATGCCCGCCAGCGCGGCGACCAGTAAATTCAGCAGCATCGCCAGCGCCATCACCCCACCCAGCGCCGGGTTGTCGTACAGCAGCCAGGCGAAGACGCCGACCACCGCGCCCCACAACAGGCCGTTGAACAGGGCGACGCCGAGTTCCTTCACGATCAGACGGCGCGCGTTGGCCTGGGTGATCTGGCCCAGTGCCAGGCCGCGCACGATCAGGGCGATGGTCTGGTTGCCGGTGTTGCCGCCGATGCCGGCGATGATCGGCATCAGTGCCGCCAGCGCGGCGAGTTTTTCGATCGAGCCCTCGAATGCGCCGATCACGCGCGAGGCGATGAAAGCGGTGGCGAGGTTGATCGCCAGCCACATCCAGCGGTTCTTCGCCGAACGCCACACGGTGGAGAACAGGTCTTCCTCTTCTTTCAGACCGGCCATCGACAACATGTCGGCGTCGGCCGATTCGCGGATGTAGTCGAGTACCGCGTCGACCGTGAGACGGCCGATCAGCCGCCCCGCGACGTCGACCACCGGCGCCATCACCAGATCGTAGCGCTCGAACGCCTGCGCCGCTTCGTGCGCCTCGTCCTCGGGGTGGAACTTGACGAAATCCTCGACCATCACCGCCGCCACCGAAGCCTCGGGATCGGTGGTCAGCAACCTTTTCAGCGGCAGCACGCCGATGATCGCATCGTCGCGGTCGACCACGAACAGCTTGTCGAGCTGGTCGGGAAGTTCGCCGAGGCGGCGCAGGTAGCGCAGCGCGACTTCCAGCGTGACGTCGGCGCGGATCGTCACCATCTCGTAATCCATCAGCGCGCCCACCGTGTCCTCCGGGTAGGACAGCGTCGATTGCAGCCGCGCGCGCTTCTGCGCGTCGAGCGTGGTCAGCAGCTCCTGGATCACGTCGTACGGCAGGTCGGCCGCGATGTCGGCGATCTCGTCGGTGTCGAGCGATTCGGCGGCAGCCAGCAGCTCCGCCTTGTCCATCGTCTGGATCAGCGATTCGCGCACCGAGTCGGAGACTTCCAGCAGGATCTCGCCGTCGTGCTCCGCCTTGACCAGATCCCACACCAGCCGGCGCTCGTCCAGCGGCAGCGCTTCCAGAATGTAGGCCACGTCCGCCGGGTGCAGCGTTTCCAGATGCCGCTGCAACTCGGCCAGGTTCTGCTTGTGCACCAGGTTCTCGACCAGATCCTGGCGCGGCCCGCCCTGCTTGTGGACGAGCTCCTCCACCAGCTGCATCTTGGCAAGCAGCGCCTGTACCTGCGCGAGGCTGGTTTCCAGGTTGTCCTGCGACTGGTTTTCGAGGTTTTCGGTCATGGGCGAGGCGGTTGAAAGCCCCGCGATTGTAACGTGCTACGCCGCGCGAACGCGCGGGCGTAGCGCTTTGTCTTATCGCGGTACCCGCGCACTCCCCATATACCGCTTGATCACCGCCACGCGCTTCTGATACGCCCGCGAACTGCGGTGGTTCTCGTACCAGCGCGGGTTGGGCGCCATGGCGGCCAGGCTGGCGGCCTGGTCGCGGCTGAGGCGGGTGGCGGAGGTCTTGTAGTAGCGGCGGGCGGCGGCTTCGGCGCCGTAGATGCCGTTGCCCCATTCGATGACGTTGAGGTAGACCTCGAGGATGCGGCGCTTGCTCCAGGTGGCTTCGATCATCAGGGTGATGACGGCTTCCTGGCCCTTGCGGATGAAGCTGCGCTCGCCCGACAGGAACAGGTTCTTGGCGAGCTGCTGGCTGATGGTTGAACCGCCGGCGACGAGACGCCCTTTCTTCAGGTTTTTTTCGACCGCCTTCTGGATGCCTTCGACGTCGAAGCCCTCGTGTTCGATGAATTTGGCGTCCTCGGCAGCGACGATGGCGCGCTTCAGATGGATGGAAATACGCTCGTAGGGCATCCACTGGTGGCGCAGTTCGGCGTCCGGATTCCTGTCCTGCTGGCGCGCCAGGCCGGCAGCCATGAACGCGGTCGAAGTGGGGTTGTGATCGATCCACCACAACACGTGGGCGAAGATCCACAACTGATACAGCAATACCAGCGCGATCGCCGCGGCGATGCCCTTGCCGAGCCAGCGCAGCGCGGTGCGGATCACGCGCGGAGGTTCGCGATGACGGGCGCGGTGTCGGGCCGCACGCCGCGCCACAGGTAAAACGCTTCGGCCGCCTGCTCCACCAGCATGCCGAGGCCGTCGGCCGTCGCTGCGCCGTGCGCGCGGGCGAAGCCGAGGAAAGGCGTGTCGCGCCCGTACATCATGTCGTAGGCCAGCGTGCCCGCGGCGACGATGCGCGGCGACAGCGGCGGCAATTCACCGGCCAGGCTGGCGGCGGTGGCGTTGACGATGAGGTCGAACGGGGCGTCGAGGCCATCGAAGCCGCAGGCAGCGACGCCGCGGCCGAACAACCCGGCGAGTTCCTGGGCCCGGCTGACGGTGCGGTTGGCGATGACGAGCGTAGCGGGCGCCTGCTCCAGCAGGGGTTCGACGACGCCGCGCGCCGCGCCGCCGGCACCGAGCAGCAGGATGCGCTTGCCGGCGAGCGCGCAATGCAGGTTGCGGGTGAGGTCGGCCACCAGTCCGGCGCCGTCGGTGTTGTCGCCGCGGATGCCGCCGGCATCGAACGTCAGCGTGTTCACCGCGCCGGCCCGTTCGGCGCGCGGACTGAGGCGGTTCGCCAGGGCAAACGCCTGTTCCTTGAACGGTACCGTGACGTTGGCGCCGCGCCCGCCCGCCGCCACGAACTGCGCCACGCTGTCGGCAAAGCCGTCGAGCGGCACGAGGATCGCCTCGTACGTCATGTCCTGCCCGGTTTGACGGGCAAACGCGGCGTGGATCAGTGGGGATTTGGAATGGGCAATCGGGTGCCCGAATACGGCGTAACGGTCGGTCATGGCGGCCGTATTCTAACTGTTGATGCGCGCATTGCCTCCTGCCGCGGTGCCGGCGATCAGGTTTGTGCCCAGGGCAGGTCGCGCCGTTTCCAGCCGTTCAATTCGTTGCGGTGGCCGGAGGCCTTGTTGAGGTCGCCCTCGAAGCCTTCCAGCACGTTGTAGCAATGATTGCGGCCGGCTTCGGTGCAGGCGGCGGCCGCCCGGTGCGACCGTGCGCCGGTGCGGCAGATGAACAGCAGCAGGGATTCCGGGTCGGTGGCCTGCGCCAGCTGAACCAGAAAATGGGGGTTGGAAACCCAGCCCGGCCAGGACTGCCACTCGATGTGCAGTGCAGCGGGAATGACACCGTTCAGTTCGAGTTCGGCGCGCGAACGCACGTCGATCAGACGCGCCCCCGGCGCACGTTGCAGCAATTCATGCGCTTCGTGCGGCAGCAGAGCGCCGGCGAAAGACCAGGCATGGGTTTGACTGCGGCTATGGGCGGCGTCGAGCAACTCGGTAATACGTCCCATGACGGACTCCTTTTGTTATTTTCAGTATATGAAAGTCGGTGTCCGATGCAATTTGCACCAATAGAGTGCGCAGCAGGATGGTCGTGCGTTTTTATGGTGCATGAATCGCGGCGGATTCTGCACTATCCTGCTGCGTAGACCTTGTGGCACAATGGTTCGACCCTGATTTTTCGCATGGCACGGTTGCTGCTAACAGTCTTCCGTGTGGTGTTTTGCCGTGGCCGCTCCAGGCAGCGCGCAGCGCCGTCATTCAATCCATTTCAGTTTGAGGAGTTCAGTATGGCCGTGGCCAATGTGATCAAGATGATTCAGGACAACGAAGTGAAATTCGTTGACTTGCGTTTTACCGATACCCGCGGCAAGGAACAGCACGTTTCCATTCCCTCGCGATTCGTCACCGAAGAATGGTTCGAGGATGGCCATCCCTTCGATGGCTCGTCGATCGCCGGCTGGAAAGGCATTCAGGCGTCCGACATGCTGCTGAAGGCCGACCCGGAAACGGCCTATATGGATCCCTTCTTCGACGAGCCCACCCTGATTCTGACCTGCGATGTCATCGAGCCGTCCGACGGCAAGGGCTACGAGCGCGACCCGCGTTCGGTGGCCAGGCGCGCCGAAGCGTATCTGAAGTCGACCGGCATCGCCGATACCGCCTATTTCGGTCCGGAACCCGAGTTCTTCATTTTCGACTCCATCACCTGGCACGACGGCCTGTCGGGCTGCGGCGTGAAAATCAATTCCGAGGAAGCGTCGTGGTCGTCGGCCGAGAAATTCGAGAACGGCAACACCGGCCACCGCCCCGGCATCAAGGGCGGCTATTTCCCGGTGCCCCCGGTCGACAGCCTGCAGGACATCCGCGCCGCCATGGTGCTGGCGCTGGAAGAAGCCGGCGTCCCGGTGGAAGTGTTCCATCACGAAGTGGCGACCGCCGGCCAGTGCGAAATCGGCACCCAGTTCAGCACGCTGACCAAGCGCGCCGACTGGACGCAGATCCTGAAGTACATCGTGCACAACGTCGCCCACGCCTACGGCAAGACCGCGACCTTCATGCCCAAGCCCATCGTCGGCGACAACGGCTCCGGCATGCACGTGCACATGTCGCTGTGGAAGGACGGCAAGAATCTGTTCGCGGGCAACGGCTATGCCGGCCTGTCCGAACTGAGCCTGTATTACATCGGCGGCATCATCAAGCACGCCAAGGCGCTGAACGCGATCACCAACCCGTCGACCAACTCGTACAAGCGCCTGGTGCCCGGCTTCGAGGCCCCCGTGATGCTGGCCTATTCCGCGCGCAACCGCTCGGCCTCGATCCGCATCCCGATTTCCTCCAGTGAAAAGGCGCGCCGCATCGAAACCCGTTTCCCGGATCCCACCGCCAACCCGTATCTGTGCTTTGCCGCGCTGATGATGGCCGGCCTCGACGGCATCCAGAACAAGATCCACCCCGGCGATCCGTCGGACAAGGACTTGTACGACCTGCCGCCGGAAGAGGATGCGAAGGTGCCGAAAGTCTGCCACAGCCTGGAAATGGCGCTGGAAGAGCTCGACAAGGATCGCGAGTTCCTCACCCGCGGCGGCGTGTTCACCAACGACATGATCGACGCCTACATCACCCTGAAGATGGAGGAGGTCACCAAGTTCCGCATGACCACGCACCCGGTCGAGTTCGCCATGTACTACTCGCTGTAAATGCGCTGCATGCAGTAAGTGGGGGCGGCTTCGGCCGCCCTTTTGCGTTGTCTGAAGAGCAGTCAAGATTGCCCGGTTTGGGCCGTTAACGAACGGGTACGTTACACTCGGCCCTATGCAAACTGCGCGTTTTTTCCTTCTGTTGTGCTTGATCCCGGCGGTGCCCGCACAGGCGGAAATCTACAAGTACGTCGATGAAAGCGGCCAGGTGACGTTTACCGATGTCTACAAGAAGGGCGCCAAGCGCATTGAGCTGCCTGGCGCCCCGGCGCCGCTGCCGGGCGGCGGCAAAGCGTCCCGGCGCGCCTCCTACAGTCCCAGCCCGGCGGATTTCCCGCGCATCGACGCGGGCACGCAGAAACGCCGCGACGACATCCGCCGCCAGGTATTGCAGGACGAAATTTCCGGCGAGCGCCGCAACGCCGACGAAGCACGCCGCCAGCTGGCGCTGGGCGAGCGCCTGCAACCGGGCGAGCGCGCGACCGACGCCACCTATCTCAATCGCGTGAACAGGTTGCGCGCCAGCGTGCAGCAGCACGAACAGAACATCGCCTCCATCCAGCGCGAGCTGGCCAATCTGAAGTAAACCGACGCAGGGCCAGGACGCGGCTGTAGAGCGCTGAAGCGTCAACAACCACGCTCCACCCGCAAGGAGTAGGCCGTGGCCGTAAGGCGCTAAAGCACCAACGGCCACGCTCTACCCGCAAGGGGTAGGCCGTGGTTGTAAAGACGCTGAAGCGTCAACAACCACGCTCTGGCACAATCGGTGCTTCACTGTGCGTATGAGCATGATGTCCCCGACTGCCCCCGACTTTTCCGGTCTCGACTGCCTGTCCACCGGCGCGCTGGTGCTGGGTGCCGACGGCAGGATCGCGTACGTCAACCCGGCAGCCGAGACCCTGCTTGGCGTGTCGGGCGCGTTGCTGGCGGGCGATCATGTCGAGCGGGTGTTCGAGCGCAGCCCCGAACTGCTGGCGGCGATCCGGACCGCGCGCAGCGAACTGGAAACGGTCATCGAATACGAACTCGATGTGGCGGCGAGCGGCCATCCGCCGATCCGTCTCGGCTGCAGCATTTCACCGCTGGACACGCCGGCGCATGCCGTATTGATCGAAATGCGCGCAGTCGATCCGCATCTGCGCATCGCCCGGCTGGAGCAGACGCGCCTGCAGCAGGAGGCCAACCGCGAATTGCTGCGCAACCTGGCGCACGAGATCAAAAACCCGCTCGGCGGCATTCGCGGCGCGGCGCAATTGCTGGAACGCGAACTGCCGCGCGAGTCCCTGCGCGAATACACGCAGGTCATCATCAAGGAATCCGACCGTTTGCAATCGCTGACGGAGCGTTTGCTGACGCCGCACCGTACGCCCCGTTTTGGTGCGGTGAATATCCATGAGGTGCTGGAACGGGTGCGCAGCCTGATCCTGGCCGAAACGCCGAGCGTGACCTTGCGGCGCGACTACGACACCAGCCTGCCGGAAATCCGTGCCGACGCCGAACAGCTGATCCAGGCCACGCTCAATATCGCACGCAACGCCGTGCAGGCAATGCACGGTAACGGGCATGGGCACGGTAACGGGCATGGGCACGGTAACGGGCATGGGCAGGGCGAGATCGTTTTCAAGACCCGGGTGGCGCGCCAGATTACGCTGGAAAGCCGGCGTTACCGCTTGGGCCTGCGCGTCGAGATCATCGACAATGGCCCCGGCGTGCCGGAGGATATCCGCGAGCAGATTTTCTATCCGCTGGTGTCGGGACGCGAAGGCGGCAGCGGTCTTGGGCTGGCGGTCGCGCAGACGCTGATCGTGCAGAACCACGGCACCATCGACTGCGAAAGCCGCCCCGGACATACCGTGTTTGCGATTTTTCTACCTTTTCCTGCCTGAACATCATGCCGAAGCGAACCTGTGTCTGGATCATCGACGACGACCGCTCCATCCGCTGGGTGCTGGAAAAAGCCCTGCTGCGCGAGGATATTCCGTGCATGACTTTCAGTTCGGCCAGCGATGCGCTGCGCGAACTGGAGCGCAGCCAGCCCAGCGCGGTATTGTCGGATATCCGCATGCCGGGAGTGTCCGGTCTGGAGTTGCTGCAGGCATTGAGAGAGCGGCTGCCCAAGGTGCCGGTCATCGTCATGACCGCGTATTCCGACCTCGACAGCGCGGTGGCGGCATTCCAGGGCGGTGCGTTCGAATACCTGCCGAAACCCTTCGACGTCGATCAGGCGCTCGATCTGGTGCGCCGCGCGCTGGCGGAAAACGCCAGCCGCGACGTGCCCGCCAGCAGCGATGCGCCGGCGCCGGAAATCCTCGGCCAGGCCCCCGCCATGCAGGAGGTGTTCCGTGCCATCGGGCGGCTGGCGCAGTCGCACGCCACCGTGCTGATAACCGGCGAATCCGGCAGCGGCAAGGAGCTGGTGGCGCGCGCCTTGCACCGCCACAGCCCGCGTGCCGGCGGGCCGTTCATCGCCTTGAACACTGCCGCCATTCCCCGGGATCTGCTGGAGTCCGAGCTGTTCGGCCACGAGCGCGGCGCCTTCACCGGCGCGGCGGCGCAGCGGCGCGGCCGCTTCGAACAGGCCGACGGCGGCACGCTGTTCCTCGACGAGATCGGCGACATGCCGGCCGAACTGCAGACCCGCCTGTTGCGCGTGCTGGCCGACGGCCAGTTTTACCGGGTCGGTGGGCATTCCCCGATCAAGGTCAATGTGCGGGTCATCGCCGCCACTCACCAGGATCTGGAAGTGCGGGTGCGCGACGGCCTGTTTCGCGAGGATCTGTTCCATCGCCTCAACGTGATCCGGCTGCGCCTGCCGCCGCTGCGCGAACGGCGCGAGGACATCCCGCTGCTGCTGCGGCATTTCATGCAGAAGAGCGCGCGCGAACTCGGGGTGGAGGTCAAGGGGGTGTCGGAAGCTGCGCTCAAGGTCCTGATCAATCTGCCGTGGAGCGGCAACGTGCGCCAGCTCGAAAACGTCAGCCATTACCTGACCGTGATGGCGCCCGGCCAGGTGGTCGAAGCGGGCGACCTGCCGGCCGACCTGATGCAGGGCATGGCCGTGCCGGCCGGCAGCGACTGGCAGCAGCGGCTGGCAGCCGAGGCGAGCGCGCGGCTGGCGCGCGGCGAAGCGGCGATTCTCGATGAGCTGACCCAGGTCTACGAAAAAACGCTGATCGAAGTGGCGCTGCGTCATACCGGCGGGCGCCGCATCGAAGCCGCGCATCTGCTCGGCTGGGGGCGCAATACCCTGACGCGGAAGATCCACGAACTGGGAATGGACGACGCAGCCGGGGCGGACGAGGCCGGATGATTCGCCGGGACGTGAAGCATGAAAAAGCCGGCACGCAGCCGGCTTTTTCATGCGGCGCTGGACGGTGCGTCAGGCAGCCTGCGCTTCTTCCAGCAACTTCTGGATTTCGCCCTTCTGGTACATCTCGATCATGATGTCGGAGCCGCCGATCAGTTCGCCCTTGACGTAGAGCTGCGGGAAGGTCGGCCAGTTGGCGTAGTACTTCAGGTTTTCGAAAATTTCCGGATCGGCCAGCACGTTCACCGCCAGAAAGTCCTTCAGGCCGCAGGCCTGCAGGACTTGCGCCGCGCGCGACGAAAAACCGCATTGCGGAAACTGCGGCGTGCCTTTCATGTACAGCACGACGGTATTGTTGGTAACTTGGTCACGAATGCGATCGAGGGGGGTCATGGCAGGCTCCTGGATAATACTTGACTGGAATGCTCGGGAATTATACGCGCGGCGAGATCGGCGTCAAGCCGGTTTGGGGGTGCGCTGATAGGGGCTGACCAATGCCTTGTGGAACAGGTGCGGGATCAGCAACCGCGGGGGCATGCGCAGCCAGTGGGCGCGGATGAAGGCGGCCAGACGCGCGGCCGGCGTGTAAGCATCCGCGCAACTGGCGTGCGCGGGCGCCAGCGCACGCCTGAAAATGCCGTCCATCAGGGCGAGCGTGGCGCGATTGGGGGCGGCGTCATCCAGCGTGGCCATCATGCCGGCGGGGATGGGCGTGTCGAGAAAATAGCGCAGATAACGCAGCGCGTAGAACAAGGGGCGGCTCAGTTGCAGTTCGCCGGCGCGTGCGGCCAGGCGCGGCCAGAATTCGCGGTCCGCGGCAGCGTCGCGCAGCAGCAGGTCGAGATCGGTCAGGTCGCGCAGGCCATGCGGCAGCTCGCCGTCGTGGAACAGATGGGCGGCGGAATGCAGAATGCGGTCTTCCGCCGCCAGCACATAGACGCCGGGCAGGCCTTCCACCGCGACGGCGCGGCTGCGCAGCTTGGCAGAGTCGGGATGGTAGCGCGCGGTGTCGGGCAGGATGGCGTGGTGCACGTCGATCACGGTGGCGCGCTGGATGTGCTGCATCGGGGGGATCTCGTGCATCCAGCGGCGGTAATAGCGCTTGTCGTATTCCGACAGTCCGCTGGCGTGCCAGCCGGCCAGCATGAGCGAGGACTCGGCCTGCGGCAGATATTCGCGCGGTACCAGGATGTCGATGTCGTTGAACAGCCGTCCTTCGGCGGCGGGCAGACCGGCGGCGACGTAGGCCGCGCCCTTGAGCACGACCAGTGGGCCGTCGAGGTCGGCCAGCGCGGCGCGGATCTGCTGCAGTTCCCAGCACACGGCTGTGCGCTGCTTGTCGGCCAGCGTTCTGGCGGCATCGAAATGCCAGCGCGCCACGCCCGGTATCGTGGCGGTCAGGCCGTGCTGATGAAAGCGGTGTGCCAGGCGTGCCAGCAGCCCCGCCGCGCGGGCCTGCCGCACCAGGGTGTCCCATTCGCCGCTGGAGAAACGGCTGATGGAATCGGGCGAGCGCAGGGTGCAGGCGAGCAAATCGCGGGAGTTGGATTTCATGCGGTTCAGGAAGTGCGGCGCTCCGCCAGGCGGTCGAATGAGGCGACGGCCTCGCGCAATTCTCCGTAGCGGAAATCGTAGCATGCCGTCTGGTCGATCAAGGCGCTGCCGACACGAAAGCCGTCGGCGCCCAAATGACTGTAATTGAATGCGTTTTGTGCCAGAAACATGAAGGTCTGGGCTTGCGAGCGCGGGCTGAGGGTGGCGGGCGCGCCGGCCTGCCACTTGGGGAAAATCACCCAGCCGGGACGCGCCGCTTCGTGCTGGCGCAGCACGCTGTCGCGCGGCGGCCGCATGTGCGCCACCGTGCCTTTGACGGTGTCGTGCGAGGCACGGTTGATATAGGCTTCCGGATCGAACTGACGAATGACTTCGATCGACTGGTTTTTCAGGCTGACCGGACGCGGCAGCGGTTGAATCAGGCCGGTTTTGCGGTTGATCAGGGTGAGTTCGTCGGACAGCAGGCGCCAGCCGGATAGCACCAGGCCGGCGGTCAGGGTGCTTTTTCCGGAGCCCGGCGGGGCGGGCAGAATCGCCGCCAGGCCGTTCTTCTCGACGACCGCGGCGTGGATGACGAGGCAGTGATGCGCCTGCGTCGACACGCACCAGTTGAGGCCCCATTCCAGCATCGGAAAAGCCTGGTCACGCGGCAGCGGCTTGAAGGGATGGATGCCGTCGAACGAAAAAGCGACCTGGGGACGCAGCCAGCGGCGCAGACTGGCGGGCGGGTTGACCGAGACGTGAAAATCGGCAAAGGCCTCGTGCACGCTGCGCACCTCGAACTGGCCGTAGAGTTCTGCCAGGCCTTCCGCCACGTGCGGGACGCGCGACTGCACCTTGAGCGAAAATGGCCCGGTGCGCAGCCATACGCCGGTTCCAGCCAGTTGCCGGCGCAACTCGGCGGGGGGCAGTTGCAGCAGTTTCATGCGGGTTTCAGCAAGCCAATTGTGCGCAGGCTGGCGAGCGTGTCTTCAACCGATTCCTGGAATTGCGGTGTGTTCGCCACATCGAGGCGTGCCGCCAATGCCGCGGCGAGGTCGACCGAGGTATAGCCGGGATGAGCGTGACAGAGCTGATACAACGCCAGTGTCAGGGGTTTCAGGTAATGGGTGTCGCCCGACGCCGTATCGTAGACGACCGCTTCGTCTCCCCAGCTTTTCAGCAGACGCGACGCGAGAGGCGTGGCGGGCGCCATCGCATCAGTTCAGCGGACAGCCGCGCTCATTCAGCATGGCGAGCGAATCCTTGAGTTCGGCGGCGCGGTGCAGATTGTTGCGGAAGAGTTCGGTCAATTCGCCCGGGGTGTAGCCGAAGTTGACGTCCGGATGCGCGGAATTGAGCAAGGCGGCGACCGCATGGAAGCCGAGGTTGACGGAAACGGGATCGCAGCCCATGTTGCCGATGGCGTATCCGTTGGGTTTGGCGTTGCAATTCGGCTGCACCGTATCCGGCGTGCAGTTGCCGCTGCCCTGCAGGCCCAGCACCTGGAGCAGGGTGTAAGGCTGGTTGGTTCTCGGATTGATGTATTGCGTGACGCCGAAAACCGTGTTGAACGAATCGTTCGGGCTGTAGCCGGTCGCGGCCCAGGAATCCAGATGTTGGCATTTGCTCCAGTAACCCGGGGTGCAACCGGCGCACGGCGGGCCTTTGGGCGCGGACAGGTTGCCGGAAGCCATGCCCGAGATGCTGCACTGGCTGGCCCATACCGGGCGGCTGGCCAGCGTGAACACCGCCGACACGCCCAGCGCGGCGCCGGCGAGTTTGCGGCGGGACTGATCGATCGTGTCGTTCTGGGGCGCCTCGGGCGGACTGTCGTGGGTTTCGGGAGTGCGGTCAGACATGGCAAGCCTCGATAATTGTTTGGATTCGTTCCGCAAATTAGAGCAAGAATCGCACCAATATTACATCGGCCGGCCTGAAACGCCCACCGCATGCAGGCCGCCGCCATGTCGCGCGTTGCCGGACGGTACGGGCATGTAAATTATTCCGACAGATGGCCGCCGCTGACGCGGCGAACTCCGGACAGGTCCGTCCAGCTCCGCGGAGAGCGGAAGCCGCTGGCCCGCAGCAAGGCCTGGACGGCGTCCGCCTGATCGTGGCCGTGTTCCAGCAGCAGCGCGCCGCCGGGCTTGAGGTGGGAACAGGCCGTTGCGGTCAGCCGGCGCAGGTCGTCCAGGCCGTCACCGCCGGCGGCCAGCGCGGCGAGCGGCTCGAAGCGGATGTCGCCGCGCCCCAGATGCGGGTCGCCGGCGGCGATGTAGGGCGGGTTGCCGACGATGAGGTCGAAGCGCCGCCCGCCGAGCGCGGCGAACCAGTCGCTGCTCAGAAACTCGACATAGGCGTCGAGGCGGGCGGCATTGCACTGTGCGACGGCCAGCGCGGCCGGGGAGCGATCAAGCGCAGTCACCTGCGCAAGCGGGCGTTCCAGCGCCAGGGTAACGGCAATGCAGCCGCTGCCGGTGCCAAGGTCGAGCACCTCCACGGCCTGGCCGGGCGGCGTGTGCGCCAGCGCCAGTTCGACCAACAACTCGGTATCGGGGCGCGGGATCAGGACCGCGGGCGAAACCTCAAACGGACGGCCATAGAATTCGCGGGCGCCGACCAGATAGGCGATGGGTTCGCCTGCCAGCCTGCGGGTCAGCAGGGTGTCGGCCGCTACGATTTGCGCGTCGGTCGGCGTGTCGCGGTCGTGCGCGATCAGCCAGGCCGGGGTAACCTTCCAGGCAAACGCCGCCAGCACACGCGCCTCCAGCCGCGCCTCGCGCTTCTCCAGTCCCTGCGCCGCGGCAAGCCGGACGGTGGCCGCGTCGAGCCAGGCCATAACGCTCATCGCTCAGCTTTCGCCGGAGAGCGTCGCCAGCAGTTCGGCCTGATGCTCGGCCGCCAGCGCATCGAGCAGTTCGGCGAGGTCGCCGTCCATCATCGCATCGATCTTGTACAGCGTGAGATTGATGCGGTGGTCGGTGATGCGCCCCTGCGGGAAGTTGTAGGTGCGGATGCGGTCGGAACGGTCGCCGCTGCCGATCAGGCTCTTACGGGTGCTGGCCTCGGCCGACTGCTGCTGCTGCAGTTGGCGGTCCTTCAGGCGCGCCGCCAGCACGCTCATCGCTTGCGCGCGGTTGCGGTGCTGCGAGCGGTCGTCCTGGCATTCGACCACCAGGCCCGTGGGCAGATGGGTGATGCGCACCGCGGAATCGGTCTTGTTGATGTGCTGGCCGCCGGCGCCGGAGGCGCGGTAGGTGTCGATGCGCAGATCGGCCGGGCTGATGTCGATTTCGCCGACTTCGTCGGCTTCCGGCATCACCGCGACGGTGCAGGCCGAAGTGTGGATGCGGCCCTGCGATTCGGTTTCCGGCACGCGCTGCACGCGGTGGCCGCCCGATTCGAACTTCAGCCGCGAGTAGGCGCCGTGGCCGACGATGCGCACGATGGCTTCCTTGTAGCCGCCGACTTCGCCGAGGTTCTCCGACACCACTTCGACGCGCCATCCGCAGCGCTCGGCGTAGCGCGTGTACATGCGCAGCAGATCGCCGGCGAACAGCGCCGATTCGTCGCCGCCGGTGCCGGCGCGGATTTCCAGGAAGATGTTGCGTTCGTCGTTGGGATCTTTCGGCAGCAGCGCGGTCTGCAGCTCGGTTTCCAGCTGCGCGATGCGGGCGGCGCCATCGGCGAGTTCGGCCTCGGCAAGTTCGCGCATGTCCGGGTCGGCGAGCATCTCGCCGGCGGTTTTCCGGTCGGCCTCGACTAGCCGGTACTGGCGATACAAGGTCACCACCGGGCTGAGGTCGGCGTGCTCGCGGGTGAGCTTGCGGTAGCTTTCCATGTCGCCGGCGATTTCCGGCTGCGACAGCAGGGCGTCGAGTTCCTCCAGTCGCTCGTCGGCGCGAGCGAGCTTGTCCGCGAGGGAGGGCTTCATTCGTGATGCAGCCCGTAGAGTTGGCTGATGAGGCGGACGAACTGGTCGCGCTCGCCGCGGGTGGCGTGGTTGAGCGCGTGGGTGGGGGCGTGCAGCAGCTTGTTGGCGAGTGCGTGGCTCATCGCGTCGAGCACCGCCCGCGGATCGTCGCCGCGCGCCAGCGCCTTGTCGGCCTTTTCGATTTCGTGGCGGCGGTGGCGCTCGGCGGCATCCCGCAGTGAGCGGATCACCGGCACCAGTTCGCGTCCCTCCATCCAGTGCACGAAGCTTTCGACGCTGGTTTCGATGATCGCCTCGGCTTGCGCTACCTGCGCCACGCGGTTGTCCAGGCCTTCGCGCACCACCTGGCCGAGGTCGTCGACGCTGTAGAGGAAGACGTCGGCCAGGTCGGCGACTTCGGCCTCGACGTCGCGCGGCACCGCCAGGTCGACGATGAAGATCGGGCGATGGCGGCGCTGCTTGATCGCGCGCTCGAGCATGCCCTTGCCGAGGATGGGCAGCGGACTCGCGGTCGAGGTGACGATGATGTCGTAGCTGGGCAGTTCGTCCGGCAATTCGGTGAGCGGGATGACCCCGGCGTTGAAACGCTCGGCCAGCGGGCGGGCGCGTTCGGCGGTGCGGTTGGCCACCGTCATGCGGCGCGGATGCTGCGCGGCGAAGTGGGTGATGCACAGTTCGATCATCTCGCCGGCGCCGATGAACAGGCAGGCCTGGTCCTTGATGCTGGGGAAGATGCGTTCGGCCAGACGCACCGCGGCGGCGGCCATCGACACCGAATTGGCGCCGATTTCGGTGCTGGTGCGCACTTCCTTGGCGACCGAGAAGGTGCGCTGGAACAGCTTGTGCAGCAGCAGGCCGAGGGTGCCGGCTTCCTCGGCGGCGTGCACTGCCTGCTTCATCTGACCGAGGATCTGGGTCTCGCCGAGCACCATCGAATCGAGGCCGGCGGCGACGCGGAAGGCATGCTGCGCCGCCTGTTCGCGCGGCAGCGTATACAGATAGGGAGCGAGTTCGCGCCGCTCGATGTGGTGGAAATCCGCCAGCCATTGCGCCACGGCATCGGCGGACGGCGTGTTGACGTACAACTCGGTGCGGTTGCAGGTCGACAGGATGGCGACTTCGGATGCGCGCTGGCTCTGGGTCAGTTCGTGCAGCGCCTGCACCAGCTTGTCGGGGCCGAATGCCACCTGCTCGCGGATCGCGAGCGGCGCAGTGTGATGGTTGACCCCGAGGGTGAGAAGCTGCATGACGGCAGATGGCCGAAACAAGAAGACCGCTATTTTACCCGCTCCCCCGCTACTGCGGGCGCGCGGGAAAGCTCAGGCGGTCGTAATAGCGCCCGCGATAAAGCAGGCGGCGGTGTCGGGGGGAATCGGAGAACGCATTGCGGGTGTGCAGCACGTTGTTGCAGATGAGCCCCATGCCCGGGCGCAAGCGAGCGGTGAGGAGGTATTCGGAGCCGGCGAGGATGTCGGCCAGGGTTTTGACCGCGGCTTGCGTGACGGCATCGCCTTTCCAGATGATCGAGCGGGTGCGCGCGGTGTAGCGCATGTAAAGAAAGCCCTGCAGCGGGTCGACCGCGAACACCGGGCCGCTCTGCTCGGGCCGGGCCACGTTGTCCGCGTCCATGCGCGCGGGGATTGTCATCGCGTCGGGCCGCATCAGCGCGGCGACGTAATCGGGGTTGACGTCGCGCAGCTGGAGATAGGCGATTTCGTGGTCGAGCAGCGCGTTCTCGCCGCCGGCCTCGGCATCCTGCGCGCAGTGCAGCGTCATGCCGAGGATGCGGCGGTCGAGCGCGTTGTAATAGCCGTCGGTGTGCCAGTTGATCGGCTTGTTCGTGTAGGGAATGAAGTCGCCGCGCGCGTTGCCGGCGTCGCCGGCCGGCGTGATGCTGGACAGCCCGTCCTCGTCGGCGAGATAGTTGCCTTCCAGGCGAACGAGGCCGAGCTGGCGCGCCAGTTGATGCGGGATCGACTTGTCGGCGGCGGGCAGGTGCGGCGCGCTGTAGATCGCCATGTTGGCGCGTGCGCAGCGCGCTTCGAGGGCGCCGAATTCATCCGCGCTCAGGCAGCGCGGATCGGCCAGCGGCACGACCAGTTCGTCGATGCTGCGCGGGTACGCCGCGAGCCGGGCGTCGCGCCAGGCGCGATAGCTGGACTCGTTGGCCAGATCGAATGGGCTGTTCATGGGAATGCTGGATTCCGTTCCTGAATCGGACAGGGCTTTGTCGCCTTCGCCTTGCCGTACATGAGTACTGTCTTCGGCTCGCCTTCGCGCCCTGTCCGATTCAGGGGCGGAATCATTCCGGCGGCAGCATGTCGGGCGAACCGAAGCCGCGCTTGACCGGCGCATCGGACAGCAGGCCCTGGAAGCTCTTCCTGACCGTGCCCATCATTTCGGGCATTTCGATGTCCATGATCTGGTCCATGATCCAGGTCTTGTCGCTGTCGCCCATCTCGTCGCGGATCTGCAGGCCGAGGAAGCGCAAGGCCGGGAAGCTGGCCTTCTCGTCGTCGGGGAATTCGAATTCCGCGTAGTCGGCGAAGCGGCGGTTGAGGAAATCGATGAGTTCGGCCTTGTAGTTGCGGCCGGGATCGGGGCCGACCACGCTGATGATGTTTTCTTCCATCACTTCGCCGAGCCGGTTGGCGATCGCCTGCAGCACCGCGACGCGGCGTTCCGGCGTCAGCGAGGCGTAGGCCATGCGGTCGCAGTAATGCACCAGGAAGGCGAGGCATTCGGCGATCAGCTTGAAGCCGCGCGCCGGTGTGATGATGTCGTAGTTCTCCTGGCCGAGGTTGTCGATCGCCTTGTCGGCAACGCGCCAGATGGTGGAGGCCACCGAACTGGCGATTTCCTCGGCGCTGCGTTCGCCGTCCCGCTTGAACCAGACGGTACGGACTCTGACGGGTTTGACCATGGTGTGCTCCTTCCTATGCAGCGGTGCGTTATTCGCCGGTGGCGACCGGACGGGCGGGGTCGGTGATCCACTCGCTCCACGAACCGGAATATAGCCGTGAACCGGTGAGTCCGGCGATTTCCATCGCCAGTACATTGTGGCAGGCGGTGACGCCCGAGCCGCAGGTGTGGACGACGTTCCCGGGCGTGACGCCGGCGAGCAGCCGGTCGTAGCTGGCGCGCAACTCCTCGGCGGGCAGGTAGGTGCCGTCGAAATCGAGGTTTTCCTCATAGACCCAGTTGATCGCACCGGGAATGTGGCCCGCGACCCGGTCGATCTTGTCGACCTCGCCGCTGAAGCGTTGTTCGGGGCGGGCGTCGATCAGCCTGTGTGCGGGATCGCTGCGGATGGCCTCGACCGTTGCGGCATCCACGCCCCAATCCACGCGCGCGGGAATGGGGTAGCGGGCTGGCGTGACGGCGGGCGCTTCGGCGCTGGTCGGGCGCTTTTCACGTACCCACTTGGGGTAATTGCCGTCGAGCAGGGCGACCTGTGCGTGACCGAGGCCGCGCAGCAGCCACCACAGCCGTGTCGCCATCGAGCCGTAGCTGTCGTCGTAGACGACCACCTGGGTCTCGGGTGTGATACCCCAGGCGCCAAGCTTGGCGCAGAATGCGGCGAGGTCGGGCAGGGGATGGCGGCCGGACGTGGACGTGACAGGCGAACACAGGTCTTCGTCGAGATGCGCATAACGCGCACCCGGGATATGTCCCGTAGCATAGGCCCGCTGACCGGCCGCAGGGTCGGTCAGCGTGAAGCGGCAGTCGACCACCACCCAGCGGTCGAGCTGGCTGGCGAGTTGTTCGGTAGAGACAAGCGTGTGGGACATATAAAGGTGCCTGAAAATGAAATCAGGGGGCGGCGGCCCGGAAAAACCCGACCTCCGACCCCTGAATGCCGACTCTTGAGGGAATCAGTAGCCGCCCTTGCCATACGGCTTGGTCAGGCCGGCGACGCGTGCCGCCTGGCGCGCGGGCTGGTTGGGGAACAGCTCGTACAGCTTTTTCTTCCAGTCGGTGCCCGGATACTGGTCTTCTATCTCGGACAGCATGTTGCGAAAATTGGGGGTCTGGCCGTCTTCCTTGTACTTGTCGCGCATGAAATTGATGACCGTCCAGTGCTCGTCGGTCAGCGTGATTTTTTCAGCCGCGGCAACGACCGGGGGAACGTCGTCGCTGAAGTTGGCCTCCAGCAGAAAGTCCTCTTCGCCGGTTTCGAGCTCTTCGCCGTTTACAACATAAGACATGTTTTCTCCTTTCAGGGGCTATCAAAAGTTTGCCGGCAAGCCGGCTCGGGGTTTAATGGTTGGCCGGCATGACCGGCGCGATGGATTTGTGCGGAATGAAAATCCCGCAGCCTAACAGGCGGTTGCGTCCCAGGCCTTCGTCCTGCAGCTGCAGGGACTTGTGCGGAGGGACGTCGTGCAGCATCAGGCTGTAGCCATACAGCGGGCCTGAGGCGCTTTGCAGGGTTTGCTGCTTGCCGCAGATGAAACCGCAACGCAACTGGAAGCGGCCGTCCAGTTCGCGCATCACATCCTGCACGAATTGTTCTTCAGCCGCGCTGCCCGTGTCAACAAAGTGCGCATAGATGTTGGCGAACGGGCTGAATTCGCGAGCCTTGAAGCGGCCAATCTGCAAGCTGTGGCCGGCCAGGTCGAGCGTCTGGCCGACCAGCAGCTGCATGGCGTCCACCCGTGCCCTGGGTACGCGCAGAAACAGCTTGGTGCGACGGTTGATGTGGAGCGTGGCGTCGCCGCTGTTGGTTTCCGCGCCTTTCAGGTGCTGAATGCCGATGCCCGGATCTTCGCCCAGCCACGGCACTAGCCCTAGCAGCGCGTCGGACAGCAGTTGCGCATTCTCGGTCGGGATGGTGGTGCCGACCAGATCGAACTGCAGATCGATCATGCGCGGCGCGTACTCCTCGGGTTTGTTTTCAGGCCAGCCTGCCCAGTTCATGACACGTTTCCTGCGTGGTCCCTGGCCCAGGCCTGCATCAGTTCGCCCCATTTTTGCGCGCTGGCCGGGTCGACGTCGAATATGGTGAAACGCTTGTTCTCGCGGATACGGATGCGCAGGAACGGTACGCCACCCGCCTCGTGCGCCAGGTGCTGAAATTCGATTTCCTGACCGCCAAATGGCAGTCGCAGTTTATCCAGGGGCGTAATCTCGGGCATGAAATTTCAATCCGTGTAGCTACAGCTTGTTGATAGGGTGCGTTGCCGGGCAATGCAATCAGGCATGAATTTAGATTGGGGAGGAGGGCAGGGTTTCAACCCTTCTCGGTGCGCGGGCTTGCGTCCGCAACAATATTTTAATACTCTAATCCATTCCGGTAGCGGGCACGTAATGTCTCACTCTTTGCTTGGATGGGGCATTCCCGCGTTGGGGAAAACGATCTACTCCTTTTGGGTAGGTTGCTGCCTACTACGATGGAGTAACCGGTTTACCCATGAGAATGATGGTGGCAAGACCGTCAACTCAATAGGATGACGGGACACCGTTGAGCTGTCGGCTTAAGCGGGCATTTCGAAATGTTCTAGGAGAGAAAACTATGGCAAAGAAGATGATTGATACGCCCAATCTGGACGAGCTCGAGAAAGGCCCGTGGCCCAGTTTCGTGACCGGCCTGAAGCGTTTGGCCAATGACAACGACATGATGGTCGACCTGATGGGTCAGCTGGAAACGTCGTATCAGCACATGAAAGGTTACTGGAAGGGCGGCACGGTTGGTGTGTTCGGCTACGGCGGCGGCGTGATTCCCCGTTTCACCGAATTGAAGGACGAAAACCATCAGCCGCTGTTCCCCGAGGCGGCCGAATTCCATACCCTGCGCATCCAGCCGCCCCCCGGCATGCATTACACCTCCGATCTGCTGCGCAAGATGTGCGACGCCTGGTCGGCTACCGGCGGCTCGGGTCTGATCGGGCTTCATGGTCAGTCTGGCGACATCATGCTTCAGGGCGTCAAGACGGCTGACGTGCAGCGCGCTTTCGACGAGTTCAACGAAATGGGCTTCGACCTCGGCGGCGCGGGCCCGGCGCTGCGCACCTCGATGTCTTGCGTTGGCGCGGCCCGCTGCGAGCATTCCTGCTTTGACGAAGCCAAGGCGCTGCGCACTGTCATCAACAACAACATCGATGACATGCACCGCCCGTCGCTGCCCTACAAGTTCAAGTTCAAGTTCTCCGGTTGCGGAAACGACTGCGTCAACGCCATCCAGCGTTCCGACATGGCGACCATCGGCACCTGGCGCGACAACATCCGCGTCGACGAGAAGCTGGTTCAGGACTACATGAAGGTCCACGGCATGAACGATCTCGTCAACGACGTGATCAGCAAGTGCCCGACCAAGGCCATCACCCTGGTTCCGTCCGACAAGTTCAAGGCCAGCGAGCACGTCTCCGCCGCCAACCTTGGCGACGGCAACACCCTGTGCATCGACAACAAGAACTGCGTGCGCTGCATGCACTGCCTGAACGTCATCCCCGGCGGCCTGCGGACCGGCGTGGACAAGGGTGTCACCATCCTGGTCGGTGGCAAGGGCGTGCTGAAGATTGGTGCAACCATGGGTACCGTGGTGATCCCGTTCATGAAGCTCGAGTCCGACGAGGATTTCGAGAAGCTGAACGAGTTGTCGCGCAATATCATCGACTTCTTCGCGGAGAATGCGCTGGAGCATGAGCGCACCGGCGAAATGATCGAGCGTATCGGCCTGGCCAACTTCCTTGAAGGCATGGATATTCCGGTCGATCCCAACATGATCAGCCAGCCGCGTTCCAACCCCTACTTCCGTTCCGATGACTGGGACGAGCAGGTCGAGAAGTGGAACGAGTACAAGCAGTCGTCAGCCGCTTAACTTTCGTTTACCGCGGGCCTTGGTGCGAACCAGGGCTCGTGCATTAAATCAGTTGGAGAAAAGAAATGGCAGAATTGCGTCCGCCTATCGAGTCCGGTGCACCGGATCCGATGCCCTACATGCACCCCGTGATGGTGAAGAACTACGGCAAGTGGGCTTTCCACAGCCATCCGAAGCCGGGTGTTCTCTATCACCGCGCCGATTCCGGCGATGAAATCTGGACGGTCAAGGCCGGTACGGCGCGTCAGCTGGATCACTATACGGTTCGCGAGCTGGCCGACATTGCCGATCAGTACGCAGACGGTTTCGTGCGTTTCACCGCGCGTTCCAACATCGAATACATGGTGGCCGACGGTTCCAAGGTCGAGCCGCTGATCAAGGCGCTGAACGACAAGGGTTATCCCATCGGCGGCACCGCCAACTCGGTGTCGATGATCGCCCACACCCAGGGCTTCCTGCACTGCGACATCCCCGGTACCGACGCCTCCGGCGTGGTGAAGGCGCTGATGGACGAGCTGTACGACGATTTCGTCAAGTGCGAGATGCCCAACCGCGTCAAGCTGTCCACCTCCTGCTGCGAGATCAACTGCGGCGGCCAGGCCGACATCGCCATTATCGTGCAGCACACCAAGCCGCCGAAGATCAACCACGATCTGGTCGCCAACGTGTGTGAGCGTCCCTCCGTCGTCGCGCGTTGTCCGGTGGCGGCGATCCGTCCCGCTCTGGTGAACGGCAAGCCCTCGCTGGAAGTCGACGAGAAGAAGTGCATCTGCTGCGGCGCCTGCTTCCCGCCCTGCCCCCCGATGCAGATCAACGATCCCGAGCACTCCAAGATTGCGATCTGGGTGGGCGGCAAGAACTCGAACGCTCGTTCCAAGCCGACCTTCCACAAGCTGGTTGCGTCCGGTCTGCCGAACCATGCGCCGCGCTGGCCGGAAGTGGCCGAAGTGGTCAAGAAGATCCTGGCGACCTACAAGGCCGACGGCAAGCCGTGGGAGCGCATGAACGACTGGATCGAGCGTATCGGCTGGCCCGCGTTCTTCGAGAAGACCGGTCTGCCTTTCACCAAGTATCACATCGATAACTGGCGTGGCAGCCGTGCCAACCTGAACGCTTCTGCGCACATCCGCTTCTAAGCTTTAGGGAAGCCGTCAGCGGCCGCCGCAGCTTGATTGCGGCGGCGCTGATAATAAATGACTGGATTTTTTGGAGTTTGAGCTAGCCATGCAATTCGGCATTCTTGTAAACGAAGGGCCTTACACCCATCAGGCCAGTGACTCCGCTTATCTCTTCGCCCGTACGGCGATCGAGAGGGGCCACAAGGTACCGCGGATTTTTTTCTACCACGATGGCGTGAACAATTCCACTCGCCTGGCAACGCCCCCCCAGGACGATCGCAATGTCTCGGCGCGCTGGTCCAAGCTGGCCGAAGAGCACGGCGTCGACCTGGTCGTGTGTGTTGCCGCTGCACAGCGTCGCGGCATCAACGACGACGTGCTGGCGCCGGGTTTCCGGATTTCCGGTCTGGGCCAGTTGGTGGAGATGGGTATTCAGTACGATCGTCTCGTGACGTTCGGTGATTGAGGAATAGCGAGATGAGCGATATGGACGAAATGGACGAGGGCTCCGGCATCGTCAAGAAATTCATGTTCCTGAACCGCAAGGCGCCGCACGGTACCGTGTACGCGCTGGAAGGCTTGGAAGTGGTGCTGATTACCGCCGCTTTCGATCAGGACGTGAGCATGGTGTTCACCGATGACGGCGTCTACCAGTTGATGAAGGGCATCGACACCAAGGGCATCGAGGTCAAGGATTTCTCCAAGACCTACCGCGCCTTGGAGGGCTACGACATCGAGAAGCTGTATGTCGACCAGGCGTCGATGGATGCGCGCGGTCTGACCGAAGACGACCTGATTGTGGATGTGACGGTGCTCTCCGTCGATGAGATGGCGAATCTCATGGCCGAGCAAGACGTCGTGATCAGCTTCTAAGGGGACCAGACATGCTGCATATTGTAAATAAATCGGCCACGGAGCGCAGTTCGCTGGAAAGCTGCCTGCGCATGGCCACCAAAGGTTCTGCTGTATTGCTGATCGAAGACGCGGTGTGCGCGGCAACGAACGGTAACGTGGCAGCGGCGAAAATCCAGGCGGCGGCGGCTGACCTCAAGATTTACGCACTCGGTCCTGATCTGGCGGCGCGCGGCATGGCCGGGCGCGTGCTGGACGGAGTCAATGTCGTGGATTACGGCGGTTTTGTGGATCTGGTCGCAGAGCACAGCAACTGTCAGTCTTGGCTGTAACTTTAATAGAAGGAGTATTGCTATGCCCATGGTGAATATCGCCGGTAAGGACTACGAAGTCGACGAAGAAGGTTATCTGATCGATCTGTCGCAGTGGAACGAAGACGTCGCCAACTACATGGCGGTCGAAGAAAAGGTCGAGATGACCGAGAGCCACTGGGAAGTCGTCAACTTCCTGCGTGAGTACTACGCCGAATACCAGATCGCGCCGGCTGTGCGCGTGCTGACCAAGGCTATCGGCAAGAAGCTCGGCCCGGACAAGGGCAACAACAAGTACCTGTACGAGTTGTTCCCCTACGGCCCCGCCAAGCAGGCTTGTAAGATCGCTGGCCTGCCCAAGCCGACCGGCTGTATCTAAGTCGTAATACCGTCGGGTCGCTCCGGGATTTTCCGGAGCGGCTCCGATTTTCGGGCTGTGTTTCCCAATCGAATGTGGCTGGGCTATGCCGAGTTTGCGTTTGATTCGTAAACAGAACGTTGTTAGGGCATACGATTCCGCACACGCTCCAGCACGAGCGGATCGGAGTCCAATAGGAGATAGGGTTTGTCTACTGTGACGATGATTTATGCCGGGATGTTTTACATCGCCACCTTGCTGCTGGTGGTCGGCCTGGCCTACAAGATTTTTGATTACAGCCGCACGCCTGCGCCGCTGAAAATCCCGACCACCCCTGCGCCTACGTCGCAAAAGGGCGTTGTGTACCGGATGGCGAAGGAGGTGGTGCTATTCGAGTCCTTGTTCAAATCCAATAAATGGATTTGGGTATTCGGTTATCTGTTCCATTTGGGCCTGTTTCTGGTGTTGGCGCGTCATCTGCGTTACTTCACCGAGCCGGTCTGGTTCTGGGTCGGCATCGTGCAGCCGTTCGGCAAGTACGCCAGCATCATGATGGTGGCGGGCCTGGCGGGCTTGCTGGCACGGCGTTTCCTGGTTGATCGCGTGCGCTACATTTCAACCCCGTCCGATTACCTGATGCTGGTGCTGCTGATTGCGATCGGCCTGTCCGGCATGCTGATGACCTTTGTCGCCCATACCGACATCGTGGCGCTGAAGGGCTTTTTCATGGGGCTGATGTATCTCGACGTGCAGCCGGTTCCGCAGGATCCGATTCTGCTGGTGCATCTCGCTCTGGTGGCTCTGTTGATGGTGATTTTTCCGATCAGCAAACTGTTGCATGCGCCGGGCGTGTTCTTCAGCCCCACCCGCAATCAGGTGGACAACCCGCGTGAGCACCGCCATGTTGCGGCGTGGGCGGCCCGCCTCGATCAGAACAACTGATTCGTTGACATCGATTAACGAACACTAAGCACGGAAAAAAGGACTCTCAAGTGGCTGCTGCTGAATTTGACATCCCGGAAATCAAGGACGACATCGAGGTTCCCAAGTTGCGCGAAGGCGTGATGGCGCATGCCAAGTCCTTTGTTGCGGGCGAGGCGGTGCAGTCTTTCATGGGCTATCCGCATGAGCTGGGCGAGGACTGGAAAGAGCGCGCGCTCGACAAGATGGGCGATCTGCTCGGCAAGTACCGCTCGTTGAAGGTTTTCCTCGACGCCTGCGTGCATTGCGGCGCCTGCACCGACAAGTGCCACTATTACCTGGGCACCTCGGATCCCAAGAACATGCCGGTGGCGCGCCAGGATCTGATGCGTCAGGTCTATCGCCGCTATTTCACCCCCGCGGGCAAGCTGTTCCCCAAATTGGTCGGCGCCAGGGATCTGACCAAGGAGGTGCTGGACGACTGGTACAGCTACTACTATCAGTGCTCGGAATGCCGCCGTTGTTCGGTGTTCTGTCCGTACGGTATCGATACCGCCGAAATCACCATGGCCGGGCGCGAGATTCTCAACCACGTCGGCATGGGGCAGAAATATTCCAACGAAATTCTGGGCAAGGTGCAGAAGATCGGCAACAACCTCGGCTTGCCCGGCCCCGCGCTGGAAGACACGCTCGAGGGCTTGGCGGAAGACATCGAAGCGGACACCGGCGTGGCGGTGAAAATGCCGCTTGATGTGAAGGGCGCCGAGGTGCTGCTGGTTACGCCGTCCGCCGACTTCTTCTCCGAGCCGCACGTCGAGTCGCTGATTGGCTACGCCAAGGTGTTCCACGCCGCGGGCATCAGCTGGACCTTGTCTTCGCACGCATCGGAGGCCGGCAACTTCGGTCTGTTCGACGCCAATTACGACGTCATGCGCAAGGTCGCCATGCGGATTCGCGACGCCGCGCTAGAGTTGGGAGTCAAGCGTATCGTGGTCGGCGAATGCGGCCACGCCTGGCGCGTCGCCTACAGTTTCTGGAATACGCTCACTGGCATCGGCTATGGCGGCAACGACCCGTTCTCGATCGAGCTGCAGAAACAGCTCGACCCGACTTATCCGCAGCCGCAGCACATCTGTGAGCTGACCAACGACCTGATCAAGTCCGGCAAGATCAAGGTCGATCCGTCTGCCAACGACGACCTGATCGTGACCTACCACGACTCGTGCAACGTCGCGCGTGCGTCGCGCATGGGCACCGAACCGGGCGGCCAGTTCATGATTCCGCGGGAACTGATCAAGTCGGTGGCGAACAACTTCCACAACATGGCCGATGACACGATTTACGAGTCCACCTTCTGCTGCGGCGGCGGCGGCGGCCTGCTGACCGACGATCTGATGGAAGTCCGCGTCAAGGGCGCATTGCCGCGCGCTACGGCGCTGAATAATGTCGTGAAGGAGCACCAGGTCAACTTCATGGCTACGATCTGCGCCATCTGCAAGGCGCAGTTCACCAAGGTTTTGCCCAAGTATGGCTTCGACATGGGCATGGTGGGCGGAGTGCATCAATTGGTCAGCAAGGCGATCAAGCTGGACTGAAATCCAGCAGGCTGATTGCGATTTATCTATTTTAGTTACACAGACGTTAGGAGAACCAACATGGCTGTCACGACGAACAAAGCAAAAACCGAAGGCGTTTCATGGCGTCGCTACAAGGATGGCGAATCCGAACAGGACTATCGTTCTTCGCAGGATCGCATTTTCCAGTCGAGCTGGACGCACAAGTGCCCCGAGTACATGCTCTCCACGCCGCCTTGCCAGGGTTCCTGTCCGGCCGGTGAAGACATCCGTGGCTACCTCAACATCGTGCGCGGCATCGAGAAGCCGCCGGCAGGCGTGACCTGGCAGGAATATGCGTTCCGCCGCGTCACCCAGGCCAACCCCTTCCCCGGCGTGATGGGCCGGGTCTGTCCCGCTCCGTGCGAATCGGGCTGCAACCGCAACATGGTCGAAGATCACGTTGGCATCAACTCGGTCGAGCATTTCATCGGCGACTGGGGCATTGAAAACAACATGGCCTATACCTCCACGGCGCCGGAAAGCGGCAAGAAAGTGGCCGTGATCGGTGCCGGCCCTGCCGGTCTGGCCGCAGCCTATCAGTTGCGCCTGCGTGGCCATGGCGTGACCATTTTCGACGAGCACGAAGAGCTCGGCGGCATGATGCGCTACGGCATTCCCGGCTTCCGCACCCCGCGCGAGATGCTCGATGCCGAAATCAACCGCATCATCGCCCTCGGCGTGGAAACCCGCCTCAAGACCCGCATCGGCTCCGACATCAGCTTCGAGCAGATCGAAAAGGATTTCGACGCCGTCTTCATGGCAATGGGCGCCCAGGCGGGCCGTCCGCTGCCGGTGCCCGGCGCCGAAGCCCCCAACTGCGTGACCGCCGTGGCCTTCCTGCGCGCCTTCAACGAAGGCCGCCTGCAGCACGTCGGCAACCGCGTGGTGGTCATCGGCGGTGGCGACACCTCGATCGACGTCGCCACCGTTGCCCGTCGCCTGGGTAACGTAACCAAATCGGGCACCCATGACGACCGCCCCGAGGCCGTGATTGCCGGCCATATGGCGCAGGACGTGGCCGCCATCTCCGCCCGCGAAGGCGCTGACGTGGTGCTGGTGTCGCGCTCCACCATCGACAAGATGGCCGCCAACAAGCACGAAGTCGAGCATGCCCAGCAGGAAGGTATTGCGATCATCGGCGGCGTCACCCCGGTTGCCGTGGTGGTCGACGCGAATGGCCGTGCCACCGCGCTGCGCGTGGCCGATTTCGTGATGGAAGGCAAGGAGACCAAGATCGTCGAGGGCACCGAGCGCGATCTGCCGGCCGACCTGATCGTGTCTGCGATCGGCCAGGGCGTCGACTTCACCGGCCTCGAGCAGTTCAACAACAACAACGGCCTGATGAAGGCCGACAAGAACTACCGCTTCCCCGGCAAGGAGCATATCTTCGTCGGTGGCGACGTGCTGCGTCCGCACCTGCTGACCACCGCGATCGGCCACGCCTCCATCGCAGTCGACGGCATCGATGCCTTCCTCAAGGGCGAAGAAGCCGACAAGCGCCCGAAAGTGGACGTGCACCACTTCGATCAAATTCGCAAGTGGCTCGAAGCAGGCCATGAGTACAACTGCGACATCCATGGCGAGGCCTGGGGCACGTCGGAGCGCAAGGACATCCTGCACAACTTCGAAGACCGTTCGGCGCGCCACATCATTCCGCACAACGACCTGTTCCTCGGCCATTTCCCCAACGTGGCGCGCAACATCCGCGAAGTCACCGTGCTCGACAAGGAAGGCGCGCTCGGCAACTTCGAAGAGCGTCTGCATGCGCTGTCCGAGAAGGCGGTCGTGGATGAGGCCAAGCGCTGCATGTCCTGCGGCCAGTGCTTCGAGTGCGACAACTGCGTGGTCTACTGCCCGCAGACCGCCGTGTTCAAGGTCAAGAAGAAGGACAACCCGACGGTCGGCCGCTACGTCGACACCGACTACTCCAAGTGTATCGGCTGCCACATTTGTGCCGACGTCTGCCCGACTGGCTACATCATCATGGGTATGGGCGACTGAACATGGCAGGCAAGATGAAACGTCTGCTGGCGCTGGGCGCGGTGGTGCTGACGACCGCGGCCCTGGCCTGGGCCGGGTCCGATGCCCAGCCCAGGACCGGGGGCGCGCCCAAGCCGGTGATTGCAAAGGCCGTCAAGGGCGAGCAGTGTGTGGAAGACAACGACTACATGCGCCGCAATCACATGAAGGTTCTGAATCATCACCGCGATGAAACTGTGCTTGAAGGCATCCGTACCAAGAAGTACAGCCTCAAGGAGTGCATCAATTGCCATGCCAGCGAAAAGACGGGCAGTGTTGCCGCCGCCAAGGATGATTTTTGCGTGAGTTGCCACAGCTACGCAGCGGTAAAAATCGACTGCTTCGATTGTCATTCCACCAAGCCGCAGGGCCCGATGGCGATGCATCCGTTGAATGCTGAAACGGCGCACTACAAGCACAAGCTTGCCGCCCAGGCGACAAGCAGGGTCAGTGCAGAAGAGATGGCTGGGGTTGCCCAATGAGCGATATGAAACCGAGGTCTGATTCCACGCCGGCATCGCCCGAGCGTCGCCGCTTTGTCGGTGCCGCCACGGCGACCGCGGCGGGTCTGGCAATTGCCCCCGGCGTGATGCTGTACGAAGTGGCTCACGGTCGTGCCGAAGATCAGGCCGCCAGCAGCGCCGTGCGCTGGGGCATGCTGGTCGACGCCACCAAGTGCGCCACCGGATGCAATGATTGCGTGAGCGCCTGCAGCACCGAAAACGGCTGGACGCCGGTGGCGGAAAGCAAGCATGCAAAACAGGCGCCGCAGTGGATTCGCAAGCTGGAACTGCAGGATCCGCTGACGCAGATGGAAACCAACCTGCCGATGATGTGCCAGCACTGCGCCGAGCCGCCGTGCGTGGACGTCTGCCCGACCGGCGCCTCGTTCAAGCGCGCCGACGGCATCGTGCTGGTCAACCGTCACACCTGCATCGGCTGCCGCTACTGCATGATGGCCTGCCCCTACAAGGCGCGTTCACTGGTACACGAACCGCTGAACGACACCCAGAAGCCGGATGTGCCGCGCGGCATCGGCTGTGTCGAGGCCTGTACCTTCTGCGTGCAGAAGGTGGATCGCGGCGACGGCAATACCGCGTGCGCCGAGGCCTGCACCGCCGCCGGGCACAATGCATTGGTGTTCGGCGACATGAATGATCCCGAAAGCGAGATTTCCAAGCGCCTGCGCGAACTGCCGACCAAGCAGGTGCGGGCCGACCTGAATCTCAACCTCGGCGTTCGCTATCACGGAATCTAAATCAACATGGCAAGCATTACTTTCCGCGAAGTAGAAGGCAGCAGCCCGAAGTACTGGATGCTGTTCGGATTCCTTGGCCTTTTCGTGCTGTTCGGCGCGCTGGCCTGGAACTACATGCATCACCACGGCCACGTCGTGACCGGCATGGACAACCAGATCGTCTGGGGGCTGCCGCATGTGTTCGCGGTGTTCCTGATCGTCGCCGCCTCCGGCGCGCTCAACGTCGCTTCGATCGCCTCGGTATTCAACAAGCCGATGTACAAGCCGCTGGCGCCGCTGTCGGCGGTTCTGTCGCTGGCGCTGCTGCTGGGCGGACTGCTGGTGCTGGTGCTTGACCTGGGCCGCTCCGACCGCCTGATCGTGGCGATGACGAACTTCAACTTCAAGTCGATGTTCACCTGGAACGTGTTCCTGTATTCCGGTTTCTTTGTGCTGGTGGGCATCTATCTGTGGACCATGCTGGACCGCAGCGTCAAGTCCTGGTCAAAGGCGGCCGGCACCGCGGCCTTCATCTGGCGCCTGACCCTGACGACCGGCACCGGTTCGCTGTTCGGCTTCCTGGTCGCGCGCGAACTGTACGGCACCGCCATGCTGGCGCCGATGTTCATCATCATGTCGTTTGCCTACGGCCTGGCGATCTACCTGATGGTGCTGGCCGCGGCCTATGCCTGGACCGGCCGGGCGCTGGGGGATGCCGTGATAATGCGCCTGAAGACCCTGCTCGTGGTGTTCGTCGCGGCGGTGCTGTATTTCGTCGTCGTCCAGCACATGACCAGTCTTTATTTCACCAAGTTCCACGCGGTGGAAGCTTTCATCCTGCGCGATGGCGGGGCCCTGACCACCCTGTTCTGGGTGGGGCAGATCGTCATTGGCTGCGTGGCCCCGCTGGTGATCCTGCTGAGCAGCCTGGGCAGACAGCGCAGCTGGATCATGATTGCCTGCGCTCTGGTCATTCTGGGCGGCGTCGCGCAGATGTATGTCACCATCATCGGCGCCCAGGCCTATCCGCTGGACATGTTCCCCGGCCTGACCGAAAAGAGCAGCTTCTTTGATGGCGAGATCCATGCTTACTCGCCCAGCATGCCCGAACTCTTCCTCGGCCTGGGCGGCGTGGCGATCGCGCTGCTGGCAACCACCTTCGCGGTCAAGGTGCTGCGCCTGTTGCCGGCCAGTCTGGACGACGCCACCGTCGCCAAGCTGGAACATTGATCGGATAACCTGTCAGGCGGACAGCCTGGCGGGGGATCGTCAGGCATGAACCGGCAAGCCATTTCAGCGATTCCTCCAGGCGCGGAGCCTGCACGCCGCGCCAGCGGAGTCCGGCTTTCTGCGGCACACCAGCGCATGAAAGATCATATGCCCTGCAAGCGGACGCCGGCTTTCCATGCGGTTAAAGCCCCATGAAGGATCGCATGTCCCGCGTCTTCATTTCTGCTGCGCATAAATCGTCGGGCAAAACCACGCTCACGCTAGGCCTGTGCGCCGCATTGCATGCGCGCGGCCACGCGGTGCAGCCTTTCAAGAAAGGCCCTGATTACATCGATCCGCTGTGGCTGGGGATGGCGGCGCAGCGCCCCTGCTACAACCTCGATTTCCACATGATGCGGCGCGACGAGATCGAGCAACAGTTCGCCCGCGCTGCGGCCGACGCCCGCATCAGCCTGATCGAAGGCAACAAGGGCCTGTATGACGGCCTCGATCTCGACGGCAGCAACAGCAATGCGGCGCTGGCCAAGCTGCTCGGCGCGCCGGTGGTGCTGGTGATCGACGCGCGCGGCATGACGCGCGGCGTGGCACCGCTGATCCTGGGCTACCAGGCGTTCGACCGCGGGATTCATATCGCCGGCGTCATCCTTAACAACCTCGGCGGCAGCCGCCACGAATCCAAGCTGCGCGCGGTGATCGAGCATTACACCGACGTCGAGGTGATCGGTGCGGTACAGCACGACGCCGGCATGCAGATCGCCGAGCGCCATCTGGGGCTGGTGCCGGCCAACGAACAGAACGCCGCGCGCGCGCGGATTGAATACGTCGGCGAGCGCGTGGCAGCGCAGGTTGATCTTGACCGGCTGCTGGCGATTTCCGACAGCGCGCCCCAACTGAATGTTGCGCCGGCCGCCGAGGCGGCAGCGCCCGCCGAGCGTGTGCGCATCGGCATTGCGCACGATCAGGCTTTCGGCTTTTATTACAGTGAAGATATCGACAGCCTGCGCGCCGCCAATGTCGAATTGGTCGACATCGATACCCTGCACGCACAGGCGCTGCCCGAGGTGGACGGCCTCATCATCGGCGGCGGCTTCCCCGAAATGTTCATGGCGGAACTCGAAGCCAATACGGCTTTGCGTAGCAACATCCGCAACGCCATCGAAGGCGGGCTGCCAACCTATGCGGAATGCGGCGGGCTGATGTACCTGTCGAAAAGTCTCGACTGGCAGGGGCGCTCGTGCGAGATGGTCGGCGCGGTGCCGGGCAATACCGTGATGCACGAGCACCCGGTCGGGCGCGGTTATGCACGCCTGCAGCCAAGCGGTGAGGGCCGCTGGCAGGAAACCGCTCCCATCCCTGCGCACGAATTTCATTATTCGAGCCTGGAAAATCTGCCCGCCGACTCCATATACGCCTATCAGGTGCAGCGCGGCCACGGCATCGATGGTAGGCATGATGGCTATCAGCAACACAATCTGCTGGCCGCCTATGTGCATCGCCGGGGCAGCGGCGCACAGGGCTGGATCGCCCCGTTTTTGAATCAGGTGCGCGCGCATAAGGCGCGCGCTGCCGCCTAATTTTGTAAGGACCCGCCCATGATCAAGATCACCGATGCCGCCGCCGCGCAGATTCGCGTCGCCAACAACAATCCCGACGTGTTCGAGATGGTCCTGCGTGTCGCCGCCTACCAGGAGGACGACGGCAGCGTGAACTACGGCATGGGCTTCGACATCGAACGCGAAGCCGATGAACACCTCATCGTCAATGGCATCGCAATCCTGATCGCGGCCTCGAGCACGCCCTATCTGCAGGGGGTGACGCTCGATTTCGTCGAAATGAGCCCGGGCGACATGCGCTTCATCTTCATCCCGCCCTATTCCGCAGAGGACGGGCCCGCCGAATCGGGCGACGACGCTGCGCCCACCGAGTAAACTCCATGAATTACCTGCCCATTTTTCTCGATCTGCGCGACCGCCACTGTCTGGTGGTGGGCGGCTCCGAAACCGCGGCGCGCAAATCCGAACTGCTGCTGCGCGCCGGGGCCTGCGTCGATGTCGCCGCGCCGGACCTGCACGAAGGCTTCGCGCGCCTGCCGCATGCCGACCGCCTGAAGCGGGTGGCGGATGGCTTCACCTCCGACCTGCTCGACGGCAAGGACGCGGTGATCGTGGTCGAGGACGATGCGGCGGCCGCCAAGGCGGTGGCGGATGCCGCGCGTGCGCGCCACATCCCGGTGAACGTGGCGGACAAGCCTGCGCTGTGCAGCTTCATCCTGCCTTCGATCATCGACCGCTCGCCGATCATGGTGGCGGTCTCCAGCGGCGGCGAATCGCCGGTGCTGGCGCGCATGCTGCGCGCGCGGCTGGAAACCCTGGTCCCCGCCGCCTACGGCCGTTTGAGCGCGCTCGCCGGGCGCTACAAGGACCGCGTGCGTGCGGCGATCAAACCGGAGCAGCGCCGCGCCTTCTGGGAAAAGGTATTCCTCTCGCCGGTCGCCGAAATGGTGTTTTCCGGGCGCGACGCCGAGGCCGAGCAGCAGCTCGACGCCATGATCCGGGACTCCGCCTCCCACGCCATCAGCCGCGGCGAGGTCTATCTGGTCGGCGCCGGCCCCGGCAACCCCGACCTGCTGACCTTCCGCGCCCTGCGCCTGATGCAGCAGGCCGACGTCATCGTCTACGACCGCCTCGTCTCGCAGCCGATTCTCGACATGTGCCGGCGCGACGCCGACCGCGTCTACGTCGGCAAGGAGCGCGACGACCATGCGGTGCCGCAGGAAGAAATCAACCTGATGCTGGTGCGCCTGGCCAAGGAGGGCAAGCGCGTCCTGCGTCTGAAGGGCGGCGATCCCTTCATCTTTGGCCGCGGCGGCGAGGAGATCGAGACCCTGGTCGAGCACGGCGTGCCGTTCCAGGTGGTGCCCGGCATCACCGCCGCCGCCGGCGTGGCGTCCTACGCGGGCATCCCGCTCACCCACCGCGACTACGCGCAGTCGGTCGTCTTCGTCACCGGGCACCTGAAGGAAAATACCTTCAACATGAACTGGGAAGGCATCGCGCAGAAAGATCAGACCATCGTCATCTACATGGGACTGAAAGGGCTGCCATTGCTGTGCGAGGCGCTGATCAAGCACGGCCTCACCGCCGATATGCCGGCGGCCATCATTCAGCACGGCACCCTGCCGACCCAGCGCGTCATCACCGGCGACCTCGCCACGCTGCCCGCGCTGGCCGAGCAGGCCGGGCTCAAGGCGCCCACCCTCATCATCGTCGGCAACGTCGTCAAGCTGCGCGAAAAGCTCGGCTGGTACCAGCCCGAACAGCATGGCGAGCAGGCCCGCCGCACTCCGCTCGAAGCGCCGGACCATCTTCCCTGACCGACGCGGCAGGCCGCAGGCCTGCCGCGTCCAATCCCGAATCATGAGCAGACTCCCCGCACGCTTTGAATTGCCCCTCTTTGCCCTGCTGCTGTCCGGCCTGATGTCCTTGCTGGTGTCGGGCGTGGCGACCTGGAATGCGGTCGGCCGGTACGCGGAATTTACCGATAAGTGGCTGTCGGCCTGGCTGAATTCGTGGCTGGTGGCGTTTCCTGCCGTGATGGTGGTGGCGCCGCTGGTACGCAGGCTCGTGGCGCGCTGCGTCCGCGCCAAAGCCTGACCTGCCTCGGATTTGCCCGGCAGGCGTCGAGCGCATCGACTCTTGCGGGGCCGGACTCGGCCCGATGCGGCCGCTCGAAGCGCTGACAGGAGGCTTGGTTTCGTGTGCAACTCACGGCTAAACTAAAAGACATTGTTGTCCGCTAAAGAGTAGCCATGACCACCACGCTTACCATCGATGGCAACGAGGCCGTTGCCCGAGTGGCTTACCTTGGCAACGAGGTGATCGCCATCTATCCCATCACGCCCTCCTCCAACATGGGCGAGTGGGCGGACGAGTGGGCGTCGCAGCGCAGGCCCAACCTGTGGGGCGCGGTACCGAGCGTCATCGAGATGCAGTCGGAGGGCGGTGCGGCCGGCGCGCTGCACGGCGCGCTCACCTCCGGTGCCCTGGCCACCAGCTTCACCGCCAGCCAGGGGCTGTTGTTGTTCATTCCCAATCTCTACAAGCTCGCCGGCGAACTGACGCCCTGCGTGCTGCACGTGGCGGCGCGCGCGGTGGCGACGCATGCGCTGTCGATCTTCGGCGACCATTCCGATGTCATGGCCTGCCGCGCCACCGGTTGCGCCATGCTTGCCGCCAACTCGCCGCAGGAGGCGCAGGATTTTGCGCTGATCGCGCAGGCGGCCACGCTCGCCGGGCGCATTCCGCTGATCCATTTCTTCGACGGCTTCCGCACCTCGCACGAGGTGGCGAAAATTGTCGCGCTGGAGCCGGCAACGCTGCGTGCCATGATCGACGACACCCAGATTGCGGCGCACCGGGCGCGCGCGTTGTCGCCGGAACATCCGGTGCTGCGGGGCACCTCGCAGAATCCGGATGTCTTCTTCCAGTCGCGCGAGCGTGCCAACCCGTTTTACGACGCCTTCCCGTACATCGTGCAGGACGCGATGGAGCGTTTCGGCGAGCTCACCGGGCGGCGTTACCGGCTGTTTGACTACGTCGGTGCGGCCGATGCCGAGCGCGTCATCGTGCTCATGGGCTCCGGTGCCGAGACCGTGCACGAGACGGTCGAGCACCTGCTTGCGCGTGGCGAAAAGGTGGGGGTGCTGAAGGTGCGGCTGTACCGGCCATTTTCGGCCGCAGCGCTGCTGGCCGCACTGCCGCTCAGCGCAAAAGCCGTCGCCGTGCTCGACCGCTGCAAGGAACCGGGCGCCGACGGCGAACCGCTGTACAAGGACGTGGTGACTGCGCTGGCGCAGGCAGCCGCGGCCGGTGCGCGCCTCATGCCGCGCGTCAGCGGCGGCCGCTACGGCCTCGCCAGCAAGGAATTCACCCCCGGCATGGTCAAGGCGGTGTTCGACGAACTGTCGCTGGCGGTGCCCAAATCCCAGTTCACCGTCGGCATACACGACGATCTCACCCACCTGTCGCTGCCGTGGGACGCGGCTTTCCGCACCGATGCCGCCCGCCAGCTGCAACATGCGGTGTTCTGGGGACTCGGTGCCGACGGCACGGTGTCGGCCAACAAGAACTCGATCAAGATCGTGGGCGAGGCCACCGGCCTGCAGGCACAGGGCTATTTCGTCTACGACTCCAAGAAGTCCGGTGCGGTCACGGTGTCGCACCTGCGCTTCGGCCCGGCGGCCATCCGCTCCACTTATCTGGTGGAAGCGGGCATGGCCGGTTTCGTCGCCTGCCACCAGCCGATGTTCGTCGAACGCTACGACCTGCTCGAACATGCCGCGCCGGACGCGGTGTTTTTGCTCAATACCCCGGCGCCGCCCGATCAGGCGTGGGACGCGCTCCCTGAAAGACTGCGCGCGCAGATACGCGACAAGCGCCTGCAGCTGTGGGTGATCGATGCCTATGCCGTCGCCGCCGCGGCGGGCATGGGGCGGCGCATCAACACCATCATGCAGACCTGCTTTTTCGCCATTGCCGGCGTCCTGCCGAAGGACGCCGCGATCGCCGCGATCAAGCAGGCGGTCGACAAGACCTACGGCAAGAAGAGCCGGCGCCTGGTGGAACTGAATTACCGCGCCATCGACATGACGCTGGCGGAGTTGCATCAGGTCGCCATTCCGCCAGCGGCGTTCAGCGGCGAACAGCCCGAACCCGCTGCCGCGGCGGCAGGCGGCATTCCCGATTTCGTGCGCGCTCTCACCCTGCCGATCTACCAGGGCAAGGGCGACGCCTTGCCGGTGTCGATGCTGCCCGCGGACGGCACCTATCCGCTCGGCACCGCGCAATACGAAAAGCGCAACATCGCGCTGGAAATCCCGGTGTGGGACGCGGATCTGTGCACCCAGTGCGGCAAGTGCGTGTTCGTCTGTCCGCATACCGCCATCCGCGCGCGCGCCTTCAGCGCAGCATCCGTTACGGATGCGCCGCCGACCTTCAAGCACGTTCCTGCGAAAAGCAAGGACTTCCCGGCCGGCACCCGCGTCAGCTACCAGGTCGCGGCGGAGGATTGCACCGGTTGCGGCGACTGCGTCGAGGCCTGCCCGATCCACGACAAGTCCAACGTCAGCCGGCGCGCGGTGAACATGGCGCCGATCGCGCCGCTGCGCGATCAGGAGCGCGACAACCTTGCCTACTTCCTCAGGTTGCCCGAGTTCGACCGCAGCGCGATCAAGCACGGCACCATCCCGAGCGCCATGCTGCTCGACCCGCTGTTCGAGTTTTCCGGCGCCTGCGCCGGCTGCGGCGAGACACCCTACATCCGCCTCGCCACCCAGTTGTTTGGCGACCGCATGCTGATCGCCAACGCCACCGGCTGCTCCTCGATCTACGGCGGCAACCTGCCGTCGACGCCCTACACCGTGAACGGCGCCGGACGCGGTCCGGCCTGGAGCAATTCGCTGTTCGAGGACAACGCCGAATTCGGCCTCGGCATGCGGCTCGCCGCCGACCAGCTGATGGACTACGCAAAGCTGCTGGTGCGGGAACTGGCCGGCGACATCGGCGGCGACCTCGCCAGCGCGCTGGTCGAGGCCGATCAGCGCGAGGAGGCCGGCCTGGTCGAACAGCGCGGCCGCGTCGCCGTGCTGTTGCAGAAACTGGCGGCATCGAACCACCCGCGCGCGCAGGAACTCGCCAGCGTCGCCGAATGGCTGATCCGCCGCTCGGTGTGGATCATCGGCGGCGACGGCTGGGCCTACGACATCGGCTACGGCGGGCTCGACCACGTGCTGGCGCTGTCCTACGACGTCAACATCCTGGTGCTCGACACCGAGGTCTATTCCAACACCGGCGGCCAGACCTCCAAGGCCACGCCCGTCGGCGCGGTCGCCAAGTTCTCCGCCGGCGGCAAGGCCACCGCGAAGAAAGACCTGGCCAGGCTGGCGAGCAACTATGGCCACGCCTACGTCGCCACCGTGGCCTACGGCGCCAAGGACGTGCAGACCCTGCGCGTGTTCCACGAGGCCGAGTCCTATCCCGGCCCTTCGCTGATCGTCGCCTACAGCCCCTGCATCGCCCACGGCTACGACATGCTCTACAACCAGCGCCAGCAGGAAATGGCGGTGAAGAGCGGACACTGGCCGCTGTTCCGCTTCGACCCGCGGCTGGAGGCGGCGGGCGGCAATCCCTTCAGGCTCGACTCCGCCGCGCCGACCCAGCCGATCAAGGCCTTCATGGAATCGGAGACCCGCTTCGCCATGCTCGCGCGCAGCCATCCCGAAGCGGCGCAGCGCTTCCTGGAGCAGGCGCAGCAGGATGCCGAGCGGCGCTTCAAGGCCTATCGGGAACTGGCGCAAAAACCTGCCGATCAATCCAAACCGGAAACCTGACATGATCGATCTTTCCACCGACTACCTCGGCCTCAAGCTCAAGAACCCGCTGGTGCCCTCGGCATCGCCGCTGTCGCGCAACCTCGACACGGCGCTGCGGCTGGAGGATGCCGGCGCCGCCGCATTGGTGATGTATTCGCTGTTCGAAGAGGAGCTGCAGGCGGAAGACGCGATGATGGACCGCTTTCTGCTGCATGCCGGCCTTGGCAGTTGCGAAGCGGAGGACGGCTTTCTGCCCGATCATGGCGAGTTCCGCAGCAGCCTCGATCACTACCTGGCGCATCTGCATCAGCTCAAATGCCGCCTGGAAATTCCCGTGGTGGCGAGCCTCAACGGCATCTCCCCGTCCGGCTGGGTGGAACTGGGCCGTGAACTGCAGCAGGCCGGCGCCGATGCGCTGGAACTCAACGTCTACCATGTCGCGGCGGAGATGACGGAATCCGGCGAGGCGGTGGAGGCGCGTTATCTCAGTCTGCTCACCGAACTGCGCCGGGCGGTCAGCGTTCCCATCGCCATGAAGCTGTCGCCGTTCTTTTCCTCGCTGCCGCATTTCGTGAAACAGCTTGAGCTCGCGGGCGCGAACGGCGTCGCCCTGTTCAATCGTTTCTATCAGCCGGACATCGACCTCGACAAGCTCTACGTGGTGGATCGACTGCATCTGTCGCTCCCCGAAGAGGCCTTGCTGCGCATCCGCTGGCTGTCCATTCTGCACGGCCGCACCTCGCTGACCCTGGCGGCCACCGGCGGCGTCCACGGCCACGAGGAAGCCATGAAGCTGCTGCTGGTCGGTGCCGACGTGGTGCATCTGGCGTCCTGTCTGCTGCAGCATGGAGCGGGCCGCTTGACGCAAATCCTGCACGCCATGGAAGGCTGGATGGCCGAGCGCGAATACGTGTCGGTCGCCCAGCTGAAAGGCAGCATGAGCCAGAAAAACCTGTCCGATCCGTCCGCCATGGCGCGTGCCAGCTATCTGCGGGTGCTGGACAGCTTTTCGCCACGGCCGGGGGTGTGGTCCTAGGGGCGGCAAAAAGCCGGGCGGGCTATACTTTTTTTACGAACTCCGACTTCAGGCCCATCGCGCCGATGCCGTCGATCCTGCAGTCGATGTCGTGATCGCCTTCGGCCAGGCGGATGTTCTTCACCTTGGTCCCGACCTTCACCACCAGCGATGAACCCTTCACCTTCAGATCCTTGATCACGCTGACCGTGTCGCCGTCGTGCAGCTCGGTGCCATTGGAATCGCGCACCACGCGCACCTGCTCGACGCTCTCCGCTGCAGCTGCTTGCGGCCATTCGTGCGCGCATTCCGGGCAGACATATCGGTCGCCGTCCTCGTAGGTGAATTCCGAGCCGCATTTCGGGCAGGGGGGCAAGTTGCTCATGTTGTTTCCTGTTTCGATTGATTGTTCGTTTTCCCGGCGGGTGGTTGGCCTTACCGCCCCTCGCCGCGCCCCCCCGGCGCCACCTTGTGCTCCACCGCGAACACCGCCGCCTCCACCCGCGACGACAGGTTGAGCTTGGCGAGGATGTGGCGGACGTGCAGCTTGACGGTGTCGTGGCTGATGTCGAGGGTGCGGGCGATGGCCTTGTTGGACTCGCCGCGCGCCAGGTGGGTGAGGATTTCGCGTTCGCGCGGGGTCAGCGCGTCGAGCAGAGAGCCGGCGTCCTGGCCTTTCTGGTCGTACAGCTTGACGAGCTTGGCGGTCATCGCCGGAGCGACCACGGTCTCGCCGCGCTGGGCGCGCAGGATGGCGTCGACCACTTCGTCGGGTTCCATGCTTTTCAGCAGATAGCCGTTGGCGCCGGCGCGCAGGGCGCGTGCGAGATCGTCTTCGGCTTCGGAGAGGGTGAGGATGAGGATGGGCAGGGCGAAGCCGTCGCCACGCAGTTGCTGCATCAGGGTGATGCCGTCGGTGCCGGGCATGTTGAGATCGACGATGAGCACGTCGGGGCGGTGCGCTTTCAGCAGCATGGCGACGTCGTCGGGGTTGCCGGTAAAGGCGGTGACCTCGATGCTGCCGCTCTGTTCGAGCAGTTCGGCCAGACCCTTGCGGAACAGGGTGTGGTCGTCGACGAGAATGATGCGGGTGAGGCTCATGCGGGATGCTCGCTGTGCTGGTGGGACGCGGCGCGTTGGGGAAAGACGAGACGGATCACGGTGCCGCCGGCAGGGCGGGACTCCACGGTGAGCTTGCCGTTCAGCTTGGCGGCGCGCTCGCGCATGATGGTGAGGCCGAAGCTCTTGCCCAGGGTGGAAGACTCGTCGTTTTTCTTCTGTACGCCGACGCCGTCGTCGGCGACGTTGACGATGTACTGGCCGTTTTCCAGGTCGAAGGTGATGACGACGTGGCGCGCGCGCGCGTGCTTGGCGATGTTGTAGAGCGATTCCTGGATGATGTGGAAGACCTGGATTTCCTCGTCGGGCGTGAGCGGGACGTCCTGCACCAGGTTGAGGAAATCGACGTCGGCGTTGGCCTTCTTGCGGAAGCTCTTGGCGAGCTCCTGGATCGCCGGCACCAGCCCGCGCGGGTTGATGCGGTCGCGATACTGGGTGATGAGATCGCGCAGGTCGGCATAGGCGAGATCGACCGCCTCCTCGACGTCGCCGAGGTAGCGGTTGGCCTTGGGGTAGTCATCGAGGCGCATCGCGTCGGACAGCACGGTGAGCCGCATCTTGGCGTAGGCCAGCGTCTGCGCCAGCGAGTCGTGAATCTGGTTGGCCAGCATCTGGCGTTCGTTCATCAGCGAGATGCGCATGTTCTCGCGGGTCAGCCGCGCATTTTCCAGGGCGATGCCGAGGTGTTCGCTGATCGAGCGGAACAGCAGGCGCACGTCCTCGGGGACGGTATGGCCCTCGTCCAGAAACAGGTTGTAGACGCCCATCACCTGGTTCTTGTGCATCAGCGGCACCGCCACCACGGTGTTGCAGGTGTCGCTGAAATAGGCGTCGTTGGCCTGCCGCTTGCAGAAGGCGACGTTGTTCCAGCTGCTCACCGTCACCTCGCGCGCGGCCTTGCCGCACACGCCGCAATCGACGCTGACAATGCTCTCGTGCTCGACCAGTTCGGGCGGTAGTCCGACCGAGCCGATCAGGCGCAGATGCGTGCGGTCGTCGGTGATGACGCGCACCGCGCCCGCCTGCGCGCCGGCCAGGCGGATCATGGTCGAGAGAAAGCGCCCCAGCAGCTGCTCGACGTTGGCGTCGCTGGACAGGCTGGTGGTGATTTCCGACAGCACCCGCAGAGCCGGAATGCTGACGTTGTCCGGGTCGGTGGAGGCATGGTGCTGGATCAGGGGATGAATGTCTTTCATGGCCAGGTCAGAAGAAGCAGCTTTTTAGCATATTCCGGTTTGCGCGCGATCCCAAGCCCCGCGTCACGGCGCGTCGGCCGTTGCCGCGGGGGCGGGCGGCACCGGCACCACCACGCTGGGCTCGAGGTCTTCCGGAAAACCGCCCTCGGTCGAGGGTTCCCTGGCGGGCGGGTCGGCCTGGCTGGTGGCGCCGTCGGGCTTGTCCTTCAGCGGCACGCGCGGGATGCTGGGCGCCGGCTCGGCGACGGGCGCGGCCGGCGCCGCCGGCTTGGGCGGTGCGGGCGGCTGCGGATACAGGTGCGGCTGCAAAATGGGCAGCAGGGTTTTCAGGATCTGCGTGGTGAGCGAACTGGTGAAGCCGAACTGGCCGGCCTGCTCGCCCGGCACCAGCGCGGTGAGGGTGCCGAAATAGCGGTCGCCCAGATAGAACGCGAAGGTG
>Ga0209916_1000233_pt1 | contig 108597 bp, 75 predicted proteins | sample ThiBio_1000_plan_FD_183956 | JGI IMG/M metagenome (GOLD analysis project Ga0209916, IMG submission 183956) | Wastewater bioreactor microbial communities from Cape Town, South Africa - Thiocy_solids_2 (SPAdes) | ecosystem: Engineered > Bioreactor > Thiocyanate-remediating > Anaerobic-Aerobic ... | reverse complement strand
GAACTTTTTAATCCTTCCTTATTTCCAACATAGGGGCTTGGAAAATACTAAACAGCCAAATCTTAACCGCAAAACCGCAACCAGCCGTTTGAAAAAAGAATTATTCTATTTTTACCGGACAGCAATGATTTGGAAACAATAATAAATGGGGCAATTTTCCATCATTTGCCGTTGGTTATAACCTGTCAGAAGAGTCGTTTATGAAATCCATCGGGTTTGTCAATAATTTAAAAATAAGGGCCAGCTATGGGTTTTCAGGTAATAATCAGATCGGGAATTATAGTTATGTAGGCTTATTATCTCCCTCAAATTATGTGGCCAACAATTCGCAGATTCCCGGCCTCATTCCTTCCAGTCTTTCTAATGTTGATCTCGGCTGGGAAAAGTCTAAACAAATTGATATCGGATTAGATTTAGGATTATTTTCCGACCGGATTTCTTTGACATTCGATGCATACAGAGACCGTAAAACAGATTTATTACTGAATGTACAACTGCCGGCTGCTTCAGGGTTTAACAGTTCCACACAAAATATTGGGGATATAGAAAACAAAGGGATCGAAATTGGCCTTAATACACTTAATCTGACCGGAAAGACATTCACATGGAGTACCAACTTTACCCTGAGCGCGAATAAAAATAAAGTGCTAAAACTGGCAACAGAGGGCGGAAGAATCGCAAACAATAGCTATCAAATTACCGAAGTAGGCCAGCCTATTTCCAGCTTTTATATGTTGCATGCCATTGGGGTATTTAAAAATTCCGCAGAGATACATGGCGCTGCTCTTCAAAACCCTAAAACACAGGCCGGGGATTTAAAATTTGAGGATGTAAACGGAGACGGGGAAATTACATCAGATGACCGGAAAATAGTAGGGAACCCCTGGCCGGACTATACATGGGGCCTTTCAAACAGTTTCTCTTACAAAAATTTGAGTTTGAAAATTTTATTAGTTGGGTCTCACGGATCAAAAACCTTCCTTGAATGGAGCGGGGTTATGAATAGCGCCGGGGTTCAGAATCAATTGGCAGATATTGCATTACAACGATGGGTATCGGAAAGTTCCCCCGGCGCTGGTTTTCAGCCGAGAGCCATTCGAAGTAACTACGCGATGTCCTTTTCTACCAGCTCCCATTTTTTGTTTAACTCGTCTTTTGTGAGAATCAAAAATGTGAACCTGAATTATGATCTCCCTAATAATTTAACTTCCAGAATGGGACTGGGTAAGGTGTCGTTGTATTTGGATGCTTCAAATCTTTACACATTTACCGATTACCCGGCTTATGATCCGGAATCAAGTATCACCGGATCCAATGTGGCTGAAACAGGGATTGACTACCTTTCTTACCCCCTGGCGCGCACTTTTACTTTTGGAATTAATGTTTCTTTTTAATCAAAACTAAACAAAGAATCATGAAAAAATATTTGTCTGTTTTATTTGCGTTAATATTCTTTTTTTCTTCGTGTAAGAAATTTTTACAACTTGAACCCCAATATGTGGTAAATACTGCTTCATTCTACAAAACTGAACAGGATTTCGAGACTGCAATAGTGGGTAGTTATTCGGAGCTCCAGAGTCTTTATAATGCTCCCATGGTATACATAGGCGAGCTTACCACCGACAACGCACATATTATATGGACATCACCAACAACTTCAGAATCCGAACTTGATGAAATGATGGTAACACCGAGTAATGGCTTTGTGGGCAGCGTCTGGAATTTAAATTATAAGATTATTACAGAGTCTAATACCATCTTAGACAATATAGATAATGCGAAGTTGAGAGATGCTTTAAAACAACAGTACAAGGGAGAAGCAAAATTCCTTCGCGCTTTTGCGTACTTCAATTTAGTAAGATTGTTCGGCGATCTTCCGATAGTGACGCACAATTTCAGAAGCCCAAATGAAATACAGTCCTACGACATGTCGCGAAAGCCGGCAGATAGTGTTTATGCAATTATCATTAACGATTTGAAACAAGCTTCTTCAGCGCTACAGGGGGTTGCAGGTCTCAGCAAATCAAGGGCATCGGTGGGGGCTGCAAAATCCTTACTGGGAAAAGTATATCTTACGATACATCAATATGCTGAGGCATCGGCTGTATTGAATGATGTAATTTCCGGCGGAACCTATTCTCTTCAAACCGGCTATGCTTCACTTTTTACCAACAATAACGATGAGCTTCCTGAGTCTATCTTTGAGGTAAAATATTTGTCGGGGAATATTGGTGAAGGAAATTCTTTCTCGAGTATATTTACCCCTCCCAGTTTTAATGCTGCTATTTTCCCACAAAACATGAATGGTTCCGGGCGTATTATTCCCACCCGTGATATGATGGATGCTTACGAATCCGGAGATATAAGAAGAAAGGAATCTATCATGGACTCTTTGCGTGTACAGGGCGGTACTTATGAGGCAATTCCTTATGGTTTAAAGTTCGTGGACTTTACAGTGGGCATCCCTGGCGATGGCGGTGTAAACTATGTTGCTTTACGATACGCCGACGTACTGTTGATGTATGCTGAAGCCTTAAATGAACTGGATAAAACGGATGAGGCATATACGTATATTAACATGGTCCGCCAACGAGCCGGCCTGAATGGTATAGGCGGTTTGTCAAAAACAGAATTCAGACTGGCAATGGAAAAAGAACGAAGAGTAGAATTCTTCTGCGAAGGTTCCCGTTGGTTTGATTTGATTCGTACCGATCGCGCCATCGCAGTCGTAAATAATTATTTTGATGCTAATGGATTGAGCTTTTCTGTTACTCAGAATGAATTGCTAATGCCCATTCCGCAACGGGAGATCGACATCAATCCTGATACGAAACAGAATCCCGGATACTGATTTAAAAAAGTAAGATATGGTCCTTTGGCTAAAGCAGTCGGTATCTGCTATTCATGCTGACAAAAATGAATTATTTTTTGGATGGAATAATTTCTTAGGGGCTTAAAGCGGGCGTTCTGTATAAAAGAACAGTTCAACATAGTAGTAGTGTGGCGAATGATTTAATCTGACATTAAACAATTCATCCACCACATTATTAAGATAAAAATTGAAATATAGATTCAACCTTATTTTAGCGAATAATCATTTAAAAAATAACACATTGGTAAAAGCCTTTCATATTTCGCGATATTTTTTTTTACTTCTAGTTGCCGGTTTTACTGGTGTAGCAACGATCCATGGACAATATGATCTTTATACATTAAAAGGTAAACCATTCCACAACATAACTTTAGAAGCTTCTTTAAAACCTTTCAAAAAGAACGATAAGGCGTATATTCAAAAAGTAGCCGTAGAAATATTTACGCAGTGGCGTTCCTTACTTCGACACGCCGATACCATTTCCGTGATGCTGTGGACGGCTGATGGTTCAGAAATTCTTGACTACAGGGGTAATCTTAGCCAACCATTAGAATGGGCAATGTACATGGGAAACCCTAACACCCGTCATGCTGTTGGGTCAGGCCCCAAAGAATTATCGCTTCATGAACGGGCTTATTTGTATATAGAGAATCCGCCTAAATTTAATTATGGTGATCTCAAATATATAATTAAGACTTTAAAAGAAACAGGAAAAAAAATTACAGGAAAGCCAATACGCGTCGGCGCTACTTTTGATCCGGGGCCGGAATTTGCAAAATCTGATTTTAAATACAAAAGGCATACAGAAATATTAGGAGGCAATGCCATGGGACATAAAACTTTTGTAAGTTGCTATTCTACATTGAATGCTGACTCTATACATTATGCGGGATTTCCAAATGGTATTCCCGCCAATACTCCTTTTGGAACGTTCTTCGGTCGCCAGAGCCAGCATTTTTTACGCGACTTAGGATATGATTACTTATGGTTTAGTAATGGTTTTGGATTTGGGGTAGAAGGCTGGTCTTCCACGGGGGCGATCTTTAATGGCAAGCGCTTTGACAACGACAAATTATTGGAAGTAAAAAACAAAATTCTTGGTTTCTGGGATCTTTTCCGAAAAGAGTGTCCGGAGTTCAGAATAGAAACAAGAGGCACTAACTTATCCAATGGAATAGACCTGGCAAGAGACGGCGTAGATTTGAAAGATATCTACGAAGGACATTACAATCTGCTTCCTCCTCCTAATTCACCCTGGGCTGCTTTAAATGGAGATTTTGGTTTAGAAATGGTAGGATATATGTCGCGTATGGCGGAATTACCGGATGATAGATTTTTGTTCAGATATTATACTCATGATCCCTGGTGGCTAAACAGTCCATGGCTGGACAGGTATGGTAGCGAGCCGCATGACATTTATTTACCTATGTCTGTATCGCGGATCAATGGGAAGGGTGAGATCCATAATCCCACTCACCTGAATTTCCTTACCATTGACGATTCTTATGGTAACATGCCTGCCCAGGTTCCGGATGAAGTGATCCCCCATATTTTGAAAGCACGATATGATGAGCCAACTGCACCCGGCCCCCTGGTTTGGGTGTATCCTTTTGATGAATATAACAATTGGGCCTACAAAGAAAAGGGGCGGCTACCGGAAATCTATTATGGAGACTGGTTTATAAGGCAAGCAATCAATAATGGATTTCCCATGAATACTATTGTTTCTACCACTTCTTTTCAAAAAGTTACTAAGGATCATAAAGACTTATTTAATGAATCAATTCTTGTATCAGTGGCACCTGATGCGGGTTCATCACTTGAAGGCGCGTTAATAAAATATGTAGAAAGCGGAGGAAAACTTATTATTTATGGCCCGGTAGATCATTCGGGTGATTCATTTTTAAAATTATTAAATCTTAAAAACGGTAAAGCGATTGAGGGTGAGCTTCACATTACATCTGATCTTTCGAATGATATGTTGGAAAATAAATACCCCGACAAAATCAATCACAGAGCCCTTTTCTCAGGTGGGGGAATTAGAACAGCAATAGATAATAGAAATGATATTTATACCAAAGTATTGGCAAAAATGGATAAAAATGGTGAGAGCAGGGATGTGGTTTGGGTTAGACAAAAACCTGAATGGTCAGGAGGAAAAATAGCTTATGTGCGAGGGACCAATTCAAGCAGTTTTCAGGGAGGACAACTATTAAAACCCGATGATCCTGAAAAATGGTTTACCGGAGGTTTATACCTGCGTTATGTTTTAAAAGAGTTGGGCCTGACATACAATATTGAAAAAAAGGACCCTTCCGTAATGAATCCAATACTGACTGTTTCAAGAAGCGATAACGGATTCTTTCTTTCGGGTTATGTGCCTAACACAACCGTCAGACAGCTTTTTAAATTTCCACAGGGAGCGCCAATATTACATGGATACCAGACGCACCTGGACAAAGGAAATTCTTCTTATTATTTGCCTACAGCATGGCACCGTGAGTGCCGTTTTTTTGTGGAACAAAATGACGGTATTGTTTCTTCTAAAGAAATGCATTCTGGTGAAAAAGGTATTAAGCGCAGGCTACAGCTTACAGGTCTGATTAATGCAACTGTCAGAATATATCCGCCGGATAATGTTACCGAAGATAAGTTGCGCGTTTACCTGAATGCTGCTTATCCCTGGAAGATGGGGCAAATTGCTTTTAAGTTAGGTGATAAGAAATATGGCAGAAATTATATTGTGGAAAATGTAAGCGGTGAGTTGGTTGTTGCATGGTAAATAAAAAATTATAAAAACAGAACGCCATCGTGTGAGCTCCATCTATCCATTTAAAACAAAAATATTTTCAGATGAAAATAAAACTATCGCTTTTTTTAATTATTGCTATTCCTTTAATTTCTTTTTCGGCCTTTGCCCAGCAAAAAGAGAGTAATACTTATGAGGTTTTGAGAAAAGGATTTGAAAGCCCTCCTAATTCAGCAAGACCTAAGGTGTATTGGTGGTGCCTGAATGGAAATATTGATACAATAAGCGCTAAGCAGGAATTATCGGATATGAAGAAAGCAGGAATTGCGGGCTTCGACTTCTTTGAAATCGGCGTGCCCAAAAGTGATACAATGATTCCGGCCGGACCCGCTTTTTTGAGCGATGCGTCTTTAAAAGTTATAAAATTTGTAGTAAAGGAGGCTGGTAAACTGGGACTTGAGATGGGATTGAATTTATCTAGTAGCTGGAATGCCGGTGGCTCATGGACGCTGCCTGAAAATGCGGGCAAGTCTCTTTACTACTCAAAAATTAATTTAGATGGAGGAAGCGGAATACAAAAGATTAAAGTACCCTTTCCCGAAATATCCTTTCCGAAGGCTTCCCTAATTGGCGGAACAGGGAAGTCACTCATTCCATTCAAGGAAAACGGGCGCCCGGTTTATTATGAAGATGTAGCAGTTTTGGCTATTCCGGAAAATATGAGAAAAAATAGTCTTGACACTTCTAAGGTAATTAATGTGACCCGATTTTTCAACCCTGAAAATGATTTGCTTAGCTGGAAGGCGCCTCCCGGTAAATGGAAGATATTGCGATACGTTTGTTCTAATTCAGGTCAGCAAGTCGTACTCCCAAGCCAACATTCTGCAGGTCTTACCATTGACCATTTTGATTCAACCGCCGTCAGAACGCACTTGATGTATATTATTAACCGTTTAAAGCCGGTTCTAGGTGATTTCAGAAAAACTGCGTTAAAAAGTTTTTACCTGGCGAGCTATGAAGCAAGAGGATTTGTGTGGACGTCAACTTTACCCCGCGAGTTCAAAAAACTTAATGGCTACGATATTTATAAATTCCTTCCCTCTTTTTATGATAAAGAATTATTCAGTAATGAAGTAACTGCGAAAATTGAAACTGATTTTAAGAGAACGCTATCCGAATTAATGATTAATAACCTCTACAAAGAATCAAAGAAAATTTGTAACCGCTATGGATTAAAAATCAATTCCGAAGCTGGTGGTCCGGGATTTCCGCTCTATAACGGCCCGGCGGAGCCATTGAAAGCGCTCGGATCTTTGGATATACCCCGCGGTGAATTCTGGCTGAATCATTCCAGGTATTATATGGATAGCAACGGAAAAGACAGTATTGATATTCTGCGTGTGGTGAAAGAAGTTGCAGCGGCTTCACATATTTATAAACGGGGTATTGCAGAAGAAGAAGCGTTTACCTCCTTTCAGCATTGGCAGGAGGGTCCGTTTGATTTGAAACCTTTTGGAGACAGGGCGTTTTGCGAGGGAATGAATCGGGTTGTTTTTCATGGATTCAGCCATAATCCGCGCGGTACGGGTTTTCCGGGTATTGTTTATCATGCCGGCACACACTTCAACACCAAAAGAGTATGGTGGTCAATGGCAAAGCCTTTTATAACTTATTTGGCACGGAATTCTTTCATCTTCCGGCAAACGCATTTTTTTGCAGATGTACTATATTACTACGGTGACAAAGTACCCAATTCTGCCACGCCCAAAAACACCCATTTTATCGTGGGGCCCGGCTACGATTATGAAGTAATTAATACAGAAATACTGTTGAACGATCTTAGCGTCAGGGATGGTAAATTGTTGTTATCAAACGGTGCTGCATTCAGTATGCTTGCACTGGATAACGAAGATGCTATCAATCCTTTTGTCTTAGTGAAACTAAAGGAATTGGCTGATCAGGGTGCTGTAATCATTGGTGCGAAACCTCAGGGCGTTAAGCAAATGAAGAATAGGCCGGTTACTAAAGCAGAGGTTGTGATCAACCGGCTATGGACAACAGTTGCTGATCCATCGGCTATGCGTACGGAGAAGAAGGGCAGCATATATGACGGTATCAGCCCGGCTGAGATGCTGCAGGCGCTTCAGGTGGAACCGGACCTGGTTTATCCCGACAGCGATACCTGGCTGCTCGATTATATTCATTACAATAAAGACAATATTGATTTTTATTTTATCAGGAACACTACAGATCAATGGATTTCGAGGGAATGCGGATTCAGGCAACAGTTAAAAATACCCGAGTTATGGAACCCGTTGAACGGGGAAGTCCTTCCTGTTCCGGTTTATCAGCAACGGGGCAAATATATCAATATCCCTGTTACACTTGCTCCTTACGGCGCTTGTTTAGTGGTTTTCAAAAAAGGAAATGCCAATCCGCTTTTTACAGGTGTTGGTGCTGCAGACGGTACAAACCCGCCACTGATGGAGTTTATTGGTAACGGAATTTTGTTCCTTAATGAGGGCAACTACAGGTTGAACCATAAATCCGGGACGAAGCAGATAGAAAACAAACCGCAAATACAACCCATTAATGGCAACTGGCAGGTAAATTTTACCAGGGGATGGGGCGCTCCTGACTCGGCTGTATTTCCCGAACTGACTTCCTGGACAAGTAGTGCTGATCCGGGCATTAAATACTATTCAGGCATAGGAACTTATTCCAAAACATTCCGGTTTGATAATAACTCCCAGGGTTCAGCATCACGGAAGATTTTTATTGACTTAGGTGAAATAGCAAAAGTGGCTGAAGTATGGCTGAACGGGCATTATTTAGGAATCACCTGGGCGAAGCCTTACCGGTTTGATATTACTCAGGTTGTAAAGAAAGGAGAGAATCATTTGACCGTTAAGGTGGCCAATACCTGGTCGAACCGGATAACAGGTGATGCCCTCACCGGTGGAAAATTTACCAGCACCAATATCCGGACCAGTACGAGAGGAGGTCTTGCATGGAAGGACAGCCCGCTGCTGCCGTCAGGACTGTTAGGTCCGGTTACCTTACGAACCGTTGAAATTTACAAGTAAACACTAATGCATACGAAACGTAACTACATCAACTGGGTCATACTGGCATTCCTGTTCCTTGCTACTGGTTTAAGTTTTTTAGACAGGCAGATTTTATCGCTGACTATTATTAAAATCCAGCATGAATTTGGTTTCTCAGATGTTCAATATGGAATAGTGAATACCGCTTTTTTAGTGAGTTATGCGTTGATGTTCACTATTGGGGGGCGGTTAATGGATTCTATCGGAGGAAAAATCGGAATGGCCCTGTCTGTTGGGCTTTGGTCATTGGCTTGCGGACTTCATGGGGTGATGACGGGGTTTTATCAGTTGGTGTTTTTTAGATTTTTATTGGGTGCCGGGGAAGGAGGCTGTTTTCCCGGAGCAGCAAAAATAGTGTTTGAGTGGTTTGATGAAAAGCGGCGGGCAATGGCCAATGGTATAGCCATTGGAGGCTCGGCTATTGGTGCAGTTATCGCTCCTCCGTTAGTGATCCTTATTTCTACTCACCTGGGCTGGCGATCAAGTTTTACAATCGCAGGACTAATAGGGGTAGTTTGGGTAGTGCTATGGCTTTTTATCCCCTGGGGTAAACATAGTTTTAAAGCAAAACAATTAGCGACTCAATCTGAATCGGGACCGAAAGCCATCCCCTTTCTTTCCATTTTAAAAAATAAAGAAGCGCGTGTTTTTATCATTATAAGGTTCTTGCTTGATCCTGTTATGTATTTCATCATGTTTTGGGCGCCCAAATATCTGAATGAGCAGCGTGGTATTTCTTTTGAAGGGATTGGTAATTTGTTTTGGATTCCTTTTTTAGGTTTGGGACTATCAAATATAGCAGGTGGGTGGTGTTCTGATAAGCTTTTAAAAAGAGGCGCTTCTGTCAACATCGCGCGAAAAGCAGTAATGGGCGTAGCGGCGCTGCTGACCATTAGCGCCTCATTTATTGCATGGGTTTCTACTATAGAGATGGCCATTATGTTAATGACACTGATAATGGTTGCCCACGGATTTTGGATAACCAACTACATCACGGCAATTTCAGATATGTTTGGCGGGAATGGCACCGCAACTGTAGTTGGGCTTTCCGGTACAGCCGGAGCAGTATCCGGACTGTTGATTAATCCTTTGATTGGATTTATTGCCCAGACGTATTCCTACACGCCGATATGGGTTGCGGTAGGATTTATGTATCCCATTGCATTTGTCATCCTGCTACTCTTTATTCCCAAAATAAAAATGATCAGTTTTTCAGTACCCGGTAAAAAAACAGGAACGGCTTAATAGTAATTTCTAAACATAAAATTCAGCAATCGTGAAAGGACATTTTCAACACAGGAAAGAAACAATCCCCGGAATTGGTGTTTTCGGCGTAGGTTATTTTAAATATTGGAGTCAGTTTGAAGGACTGCGGGATGCAATGGAAAAAAAGCAATCTGCCTTTATTGAAAAGATAAAGAACAGTAAAGTCAAAACGAACTGCACAGATTTCGGTTTGATAGACAATGCGCAAAGCGCTTATGATTTAGTGCCTCAGCTTAATGCTGCTAACCTTGATCTTATCTTTTGTGATATGCTTACCTATGCTACTTCCAGCACTTTTGGGGTGATTATTAAGAGTATAAACGTTCCGGTGGTGTTGGTTGCACTACAACCTGATAAGGCGCTGGATTACAAAAATGCTTCTACTTACCTGCAATTGTATAACGATGACATTTGTGCGCTGCCTGAGTTTGCAGGAGTGGCGGTAAGAATGGGAAAACCGGTGCCGGATATGATTATTGGCACTTTGCATGATGACCCGGATGCCGATCAGGAAATAGAACGGTATTGCCGGATTGCCAGGGTATTGCATGATCTTAAAACCGCCAGAATTGGCCATATTGGTCATCCGATAGAAGCCATGCTCGATATGCATACGGATGCTACTATGCTTACCGCTCATTTTGGCGCCCATATTATTCAATGCGAATCGCATGAAATAGTGTCACAGTTTGATCGGATAGATCAGGATGAAATCCGCTCCGTAAAAGATCGTATCCTTAGTTTTTTCGACACCCCTGATCCGGTATCTGACCCTATATCTGAGAAATTAAAAGATTCGGATTTGGAGATTGCGGCTAAAGTTACCGTGGCGCTCGAAAAGTTTGTTGCTGAAAAGAAAATAGATGGACTTGCCTATTATTACGAAGGTGAAGAGAATAGTGTTGAGCGAATGGTGATGTCTAACCTTATAGTTGGTAATTCTTTACTTACAGCCAACGGATTTCCAATGTGCGGAGAGTCGGACCTAAAAACCTGCATCGCCATGATGATAATGGACAGGCTCGGTATTGGTGGCAGTTTTGCAGAATTTCATCCTGTAGACTTTAATGAGAACTTTGTATTGGTGGGGCATGACGGTCCGCATAATCTTGCTATTGCTGAAGGAAGGCCGGTTTTGCGCAGCCTGAAAAAATATCATGGAAAACCAGGATTTGGGGCAGGCGTTGAGTTTAAAATTAAAGAAGGACCTATTACTATGCTAAGTATTAGTTCAACGTTCGATGGTAAGTTTAAATTTATTATTGCAGAGGGCGAATCTGTAGCAGGTCCAATTCCTCCCACGGGAAATACCAATACAAGAGGATTTTTTAAGCCTGATGTAAAGACGTTTCTTCAAAGATGGATAAAAGAAGGCCCTACGCATCATTTCGCACTTGGCACTGGTCATCATGCAGTAACCATACAGAAAATTGCTCACTATTTAAATATTAAATCAGTGATTATCTCTTCCATATAAAATATGATGGGTTAAATTCGCGATTGCCACAGCACATGACAGCACATGACAGCTTTAACAAGGGTATAGTATACTTTTGAACACAGATTGTTTCCACCACTTGAAAAGACAAAGGGATGCAGGTAATTTTAGGAATTGTTTATCATTTTATCGGAGGTTTCGCGTCGGGCAGTTTTTATACGCCATTTAAGAAAGTAAAGGGTTGGGCATGGGAAAGTTACTGGCTTGTCGGAGGATTGTTTTCCTGGCTGATTGTACCGCCCCTTGCTGCCTATTTAACCATACCGGGCTTTGCAAATATCATAAAAAACACCTCTGCCGGCACCATCAGTATTACCTATCTGTTTGGTATACTCTGGGGTATAGGAGGATTAACTTACGGATTGGGTGTCCGATATCTTGGTATTTCATTAGGAACCAGTATCATATTAGGATTAACCATGGTTTTCGGATCGCTTATTCCTTCTGTTTATTACAACTTTTTTCCGGAAACAGGCAAAGACACTTTTAACATGCTGATACACTCCACCTGGGGACTTTACGTTTTAGCAGGACTGGGGGTATGCATCCTGGGTACTATCTTTTGTGGCAAGGCGGGAACCTGGAAGGAAAAGGAATTGAATTTACATGGGAACAGCGGGAAGGGAACACCCATAAAAACTGAGTACAAATTTGGCTTGGGTTTACTGGTTTCTATCGTGTCGGGGGTTTTAAGTGCCTGCTTTAATTTCGGGATTGAATCCGGAAAATCAATGGCAATAACGGCCAATGAACTTTGGAAAGCAGCCAACCCCGGGCAGGGGGAATTTTTATTTCAAAACAATGTAACTTTTGTGGTGATTCTGTGGGGCGGACTAACCACTAATTTTATTTGGTGCATGGTACTTAATACCCGCAATAAAACATTCGGCGATTATGTGAACAAAAAAACACCTTTATTATCCAACTATATCTTTTGTGCGTTAGCCGGCACCACATGGTTTTTGCAGTTTTTCTTTTACGGCATGGGGGAAAGCAGACTGGGCAATGGCGCCAGTTCGTGGATACTACACATGGCCTTTATCATTTTAGTAGCGAACCTCTGGGGTATTGTGCTGAAAGAATGGAAAGGGGTAAGCGCTAAAACAAAAAGCATGATCACGCTGGGAATTGCTACCATAATAGTAGCTGTTTTACTGGTTGGATACGGTAATTCGTTAAAATAAATTTATTGATACACTAAAATAAAAAATATGCCTTCTGTTACAACAAAAGAATTTAAGCATGTGAGCTATTTATGGGATGATGCAAAAGCTGCAGCGCTTGCAGGAGATGAAGTGGGTTTACTGATTTATCGCTCCAATTTATTAGGCGCCGATCTGCGGTTAACAAATTATGGTGGCGGTAACACTTCGTGCAAAGTAATGGCTAAGGATCCACTTACAGGAACCGAAACAGAAGTGATGTGGGTTAAGGGTTCAGGAGGCGATTTAGGCACATTGAAGAAAAGCGGTCTGGCCGCTTTGTATGTAGACCGGTTAAGAAGTCTTACCAATGTATACCGTGGCATTGATCATGAAGATGAGATGGTGGAACTGTTTAATCATTGCATTTTTGATCTGAGCTCCAAAGCTCCTTCTATAGACACACCTCTGCATGGTTTTCTGCCTTTTAAACATATTGACCACCTGCACCCGGATGCAGCAATTGCAATAGCCGCCGCGAAGGATGGTAAACGCATTACACAGGAACTTTTTAATGGTACCATTGGCTGGGTTGAATGGCAGCGGCCGGGTTTTGACCTTGGTTTAAAATTAAAACAATGCCTTGATGAAAATCCGGAAATACGCGGTATTATGCTCGGCTCACATGGTTTGTTCACATGGGGCGATACGGCATTTGAAAGCTATATCAATACCCTGGAAGTAATTGAACGCTGTGCAGCCTATCTCGAAGAAAATATAAAAAATAAACCTGTGTTTGGCGGTGCAAAAATAGAATCCCTGCCGAAAGAAGAAAGGTTAGATAAAGCAGCGGCTTTAGCACCTATACTCAGGGGATTTTGTTCTTCCAATATAAAAATGATAGGTCATTTTACAGACGACGACAGGGTGCTGGAATACATCAACTCCAATGACCTGGAAAGATTAGCGCCCATGGGTACCAGTTGCCCCGATCATTTTTTAAGGACCAAGATCAGTCCACTGGTACTGGATCTCACGACCGCTGAAAACCTGGCAGATGTAGCGGCGATAAAAGAAAAACTAAAGCCGCAGTTTGAAGCCTACCGGAAAATGTATACAGCGTACTATGAAAAGTGCAAACATGCCAATAGTCCTGCAATACGCGATGCAAACCCGGTGGTGATATTATACCCGGGCGTGGGTATGTTTACTTTTGCAAAAGACAAACAAACAGCGAGGGTAGCCGCTGAGTTCTATATCAACGCTATCAATGTAATGAAAGGTGCAGAAGCCATTTCTGAATATACTTCCCTGCCACGGCAGGAAGCTTTTAATATTGAATACTGGCTGCTGGAAGAAGCTAAATTGCAACGTATGCCAAAGCCAAAAGCTTTATCGGGAAGGATTGCTTTGGTAACGGGCAGCGCAGGAGGAATTGGCAAAGCCATTGCTAAAAAATTTGCAGACGAAGGCGCCGTGGTAATGGTGAATGATAATGATGCGGAAAGATTAACCAATGCAAAAAAAGACTTTGCGGCCCACTACAGTAAAGATGTTTTTTCGGCAGAAATATTAGATGTTACGGACGTCAACACGATTCGCAGCGCTTTTAAAGCTACGGCATTGGCCTTTGGAGGGGTTGATATTGTGGTAAACTGCGCCGGCTTATCCATTTCAAAACCATTGGAAGAACACACCGAAAAGGACTGGGATTTATTATATGATGTATTGGTAAAAGGCCAGTTTCTCATTACACGGGAAGGTGCAAACATTATGCGTAAACAGGATATGGGCGGTGATGTTATCAATATTGTAAGCAAAAACGCATTGGTAAGCGGCCCGAATAATGCTGGCTATGGTTCTGCTAAGGCGGCACAGTTGCACCTGAGCCGCTTAAATGCGGCTGAGTTAGGGAAAGACCATATCCGAGTAAACGTGGTAAATCCGGATGCCGTTATTTCCGACAGTAAAATATGGGCAGGCGCATGGGCCCAGGGGCGCGCCAAAGCATATGGTGTAACGGTTGAAGAATTGCCCGCGTTTTATGCCAAACGCACCCTACTGAATGAAATCATTCTGCCTGAAGACATAGCCAATGCCTGTTTTGCTTTTACAGGAGGACTATTGAACAAGGCAACAGGCAATGTGCTGAACATTGATGGCGGCGTTGCTATGGCTTTTGTAAGATGAGAAGGCGAAAAGTATCAAAAAATAAATAACAAGAACCAAATAAAATACAGATGCTTCGTTCCCCGCCACTGCGGGCAGGCTCAGCGTGACAGGGAAAAGCATCACAAAATGAACCTGTCCGCCGTGGCGGATAAAATTCAAATTTCAACTTTAAATCCGAAGACTTAAGCCCAAAATCCGAAGGAATACAACGATAAACAAAAAACTAAAAACCATAAATTACAAACCATAGACATAAATTTGAAATTATAAATCTCAAATCTCAAATTCTCAGATGCACCGCCTTGCTTTTATAATGAAACTGCATAAAGGCTTTGAAGCCGAATACCAAAAGCGCCATAACGCGATATGGCCGGAACTGCAGACATTATTAAAAGAAAGCGGGATACAGGAATATTCTATTTTTCTGGAGGAGGCAACAGGTAATTTGTTCGGTTATTTGCAGGTTAGCGATCTTGCCGCTAAGGATGCATTACCCCGGCATGCCGTTATGCAACGCTGGTGGCATTACATGAAAGATATAATGGAGGTGAATGATGACGAATCTCCATTAAGCATCCCGCTTAAAGAAGTGTTTTATATGCCATAAAAATAAGATCAGATCATGCAGATAGAAAAATATAAAATTGAAAGTCATAATGAATCTTTGCTGAAAGCACATCGCAGCAAATTTGATTATAGCAATGCAACAATTGAAAATACGGAAAGTATTGTAAAAAAGCTTACAGACTTCCAGGTAGCCATTCCCAGTTGGGCTTTAGGAACAGGTGGTACAAGGTTTGGAAGATTCTCGGGAGGCGGTGAGCCCCGCAACCTGGAAGAAAAAATTGAGGATATAGGCTTGCTTCATGCACTCAATAAATCAAGCGGCGCCATATCGCTGCATATTCCATGGGATATTCCCGAAAATCCTTCGCACATAAAAGCGCTGGCGGCACAAAACGGGTTGCAGTTTGACGCTATGAATTCCAATACCTTTCAGGATCAGCCCAACCAGCAACTGAGCTATAAGTACGGGTCGCTGCAAAATGTAAATGCAGCAGTTCGCCGGCAGGCAATTGATCACAACATTGAAGTGATCCGTTACGGTGAAGAACTGGGCTCCACCTCTTTAACCGTTTGGCTTTCCGACGGCTCCTGTTTTCCCGGGCAACTCAATTTCCGGGAGGCGTTTCAAAACACGTTAAGTGGGTTGCAGGAAATTTACAAGGCCTTGCCGCACAACTGGAAGATATTTGTAGAATACAAAGCATTTGAGCCTAATTTTTATTCTACTACCGTTGGCGACTGGGGACAATCGTATTTATATACCAGCAAACTGGGCAATAAAGCATATACACTGGTAGACCTCGGACATCATCTGCCCAATGCCAATATTGAACAGATTGTTTCCCTTTTACTGATGGAAGGAAAATTAGGTGGCTTTCATTTCAATGATTCCAAATACGGAGATGATGACCTCACGGCCGGAAGCATTAAACCTTACCAGCTTTTCCTCATATTCAATGAACTGGTAGAAGGAATGGACGCCAAAGGAATGAACCATGCCACAGACCTGGGCTGGATGATTGACGCATCGCACAATGTAAAAGATCCACTGGAAGACCTGGCACAATCTGTAGAAGCCATACTCATTGCCTATGCACAGGCTTTATTAACCGATAGCAACGCATTACGGCAGGCCCGCCAGGATAATGATGTAGTAAAGGCACAGGAAATATTACAGCATGCTTTCCGAACGGATGTGCGCCCGTTAGTAGCCGAAGCCAGACTGCGCGCTGGTGCTGCATTGGATCCTATAGCCTTGTTCCGTAATGAAAAGATACGCGAACAACTCATCAAAAACCGGGGAACAAAAACGGTGGCTACGGGGTTGTAGAAGGGGTGTGAAGGGTGAATGGAACACCTGATGCATCTGCTGAACCCGTTCTTTTTTCTGCTGCCGGTTTTTGCAGAACATATACATCAAAATTGCGAAGAGCTGCTGATCCCGCGCTTTTGAACAACCATGCTTTAGTGCGGTTGAAAATGAATCTTTGAAAAAAGTGAGTGCCGCCGGCACGGTTCATAATAGCAACATGCTTACAGTGCTCTGTACCTTTCCGGCTTTTAAACGGTTCGAAACCCTTCCGCTTTTTACCGGATTACAACAGCTTTCAAGACTACACCTCTTTTACGATTTCTTAAATTAGATGGTTTAACCAGCAGATTTTTGTCTTTCAGCCTCTACCACTTACCTTTACAATTATGAGTAACAATTTGTCCGTTATTGCCATTTACGATATTGGCAAAACCAACAAAAAGGTATTTCTGTTCAACGAAGCATACGAAGTAGTATATGAAAAAAGCGCCACCCTTCCTGAAACAACAGATGAGGATGGATACCCCTGCGAAAACCTGGAATTACTCACCCAATGGATCAGGGAATCGTTTGCCGAAATAACCGGGTTAAAGGAATTTAATATCGTGGCTATTAATTTCACTTCCTATGGCGCCAGTTTTGTGCATATTGATGAGAACGGTAAGCCGTTAACGCCGCTGTACAATTATCTTAAACCCTATCCCGAAGATTTAAAAAAGAAATTCTATAACCGGTATGGAGGAGAAATAATGCTCTCGATGCATACGGCTTCCCCGGTTTTGGGCAGTTTAAATTCGGGCATGCAATTGTATCGTTTAAAATATGAGCAAAAAGCAGTGTTCGACCGGATCGCCTATTCCCTGCATCTTCCGCAATACATAACTTATTTGCTTACCGGGAAAGCCTCTTCGGATATTACCAGCATTGGCTGCCATACCAACCTGTGGAATTTCCCTCAAAACAACTATCATGAATGGGTGTACAGGGAAGGCCTGATAAATAAATTTCCTCCCATTTTCGCATCAGATAAGGTAAGAGAACTTACGCTTTCAGGAAAAAAAATGCTGGCCGGAGTGGGCTTACATGATAGTTCGGCAGCGCTTATTCCCTATCTTACTAATTTCCGGGAACCCTTCATATTGATTTCCACAGGCACATGGTCTATCAGCTTTAATCCATTCAACAACATTCCTCTTACGGTGGAAGAGCTGCAGCAGGATTGTTTGTGTTATATGACCTATCATGGGGCGCCGGTAAAAGCTTCGCGTTTATTTGCAGGATACGAACATGAACAGCAGATAAAAAGGCTGGCTGAACACTTTAATAAGGATACAGATTATTATACTACTGTACAATTTGATAAAAACATGGTTGCTGCATTGCGGTTGCAACCCGAAGTGTCTGTAAAAAAAACCGCTTCCATAACAGTGTTCCCCGAAAGGGATATTAGCTCATTCAGCAGCTATGAACAGGCCTATCACCAGCTTATACTGGATATTATCAGCCGCCAAATCAGTTCTACCGGACTGGTGCTGGAAGGCAGTGATGTGAAAAGAATTTTTGTTGACGGAGGATTTGGAAAGAATCCCCTTTATATGAATTTGCTGGCAGAGGCCTTTCCGGGTATAGAAGTTTACGCGGCGTCTATAGCCCAGGCAACTGCCCTGGGTACAGCGCTTTCCATACATCCCCACTGGAACAGCAAGCCTGCCCCTGCGGATGCTATTAAATTAGTTTATTACAATATCGGCCACGAACAAAAACAAAAATATTGAACCCTGGAACCCAACTTTTAAATACCATATACCTCTACTTGTCCACCTGCTGTGGAAAAAAAGAATAACGCATATCCATTTGCACAACCGATATTTATCTAAATCTTTTACAATAAAAGGCAGGTTCTTGCGTCTATACTTTATTCATCGTTCCCATGGAAGAAACCCGTGAAATAAATGCATTGCTGCATCTTATAGATGATCCGGATAACGAGGTATTTGATACCGTGAGCAGCAGGATCGTAAGTTATGGTAAACCTATCATCCCCAACCTGGAACAGTTGTGGGAAAACACCCCCGATGAAATAATCCAGGAAAAGATTGAATTACTCATACACCGGCTCCATTTTCATGAATTACAGGCCGATATTTCAGCATATACAAAAACAACCCGCCAGGATCTCCTGGAGGGGACGCTGCTGGTAGCAAGGTACCACTATCCCGATCTGGCGGATACGCCTGTTTTCCAGGAAATAGAAAAAATAAAACGCAATATCTGGCTCGAGCTCAACAGCTATCTTACGGCACTGGAACAGGTAAATATCATCAATCGTATTTTCTTTACTTATTATAAATTTAAAGGTGTTGAAGTTTCTTACCAGCACCCCGAGGAATTCCTGATCAATAAAGTGCTTGAAACCAAACGCGGCAATTCGATCATGAACGGTATCATATACCAGTTGTTGTGCGGACTGCTTGATGTTCCCGTAAAGGCAATTAAGATCCCGCGACAGTACCTGCTTGCTTATTTTGATACATCGTACGACTATTTTAATCCCAAAAAAGAAAATAACAACAACATACATTTCTATGTTGATCCTATGAACGGTCATGTATACACGCATAAAGATGTGGAAAATTATTTCAAAAAAATAGGCGCCCCCATCACCCCATCCTATTTTAAGCCAATGGAGCACAGGCTCATTTTGCAGTTTTTGCTGGAAGAATTGGCCAAATGTTTCGATACCAGCGATAACCTGTATAAGCAAACGGAATTGCTTACGCTTGCCGGTGTTATGGGGCACAACAATACCTTAAAATGAAAAAGGGACGATTGGCCCGGTATCTTATTTTACTGCTGGCATGCTGCGGCTTTTTATGGCTGTATTACAGCAACAATCCCCCACAGCAGGTAACTGAAACCGATAGCAGCTTTGACCGCAATCTTACGCCGCTTATTTATACCCGCCATGCCCGGTGCAGAATGGGTTGCAGGCATATTGACGATAGTGAAATAAAAGAAATACTGCAAAAAGGGAAAATCAATTACAGTAAAAGCGATCTGCATTCAAAACCCGATCCCAAATATGCCCTGGAAGGCATAACCCACGATGATCAGCAGGTACGTGTTATTTTTGCTCCTTCAAAACGGGGCATGGTAGTTATTACCTGTATTGATATGAATGAAGAATGGGAATGTAACTGCAACTGATATTACGATCTGCTAACGATCATGTACCGCGTGCTTATGCAGAGGTGAAAAAAGAGAAGTGAAAGAAACGCCTGTTCACATTTTTTGTTTCACTTTTCATATTTCACCTCTCACAAAAAGATACAGTATATTACAATGATACATAGTAACAGATGTGTAAAGAATATTTATTACAAAAGAATATGATTGGTCATGAATCTGCCCGTTAAACCACTTCTATGGCTCTACAATATTTATGCAATGCTCTTATTTGTATTGCTTATGTTTATCATATTTCCCTTTGTGCTCATTGCTTCTTTTATGGGACCTGTACAGGGAGGAAATGCTATATATCGTATCTGCATGCTATGGGGTGATATATGGTTTCCGCTGGTGTGTATTATTCATAAAAATATTTATGAATGGCCGCACGACAAAAAGAAGCCCTATATTTTTGTCACCAATCATATTTCTTTCCTTGATGCTGCAGTAATTGTAAAAACCTACCGGCAACCCATACGTGCTTTAGGAAAAAAAGAAACAGCCAGCGTTCCCGTATTTGGCTATATCTATAAAAATGCTATTGTAACAGTAGACCGGGATAATGCAGCAGACCGTTCAAAAAGCGTAAGCAAGTTAAAAGCGGTGCTGAGAAAACATATTTCCGTTTTAATATTTCCGGAAGGAACTTTTAATAAAACAGGCAATGCGCTCAAACCTTTTTTTGATGGCGCCTTCCGCATTGCTATTGAAACACAAACCCCCATAAAACCCGTATTGTTCTTAGATGTATACAACAGAATGCCTTTTGGAAAATTGTTCACGCTTACACCGGGTAAAAGCAGGGCGGTTTTTATGCAGGAAATTGCAGTGACCGGTTTAACCATTAAAGATATAGAAACACTGAAACAAAAAGTGTACAAACAAATGGAAGAACGGCTGCTGCAGTATGGGGCAAGCTGGGTGAAGAAGGCGTGAGTTGCAGGGTGCAGGGTACAGGTTACAGGATACAGGTTGCAGGTTGCAGACCTTTTCCGTTTCACCTCTCACTTCTCACTTCTCACCTCTCACCCTCACCTCTCACTTGTGCAGCTTCACTGCCTCAATGGTATGATTCAGCCGGCTTTTTTCAGCGGCAAAAGCCATCAGGTGGCTCACTACCGACACATCAATGGTGGAAGAAAGAATTTGCGCATCGTGATGCCCTACTGCCTGCACCCAATCCTGCACAAGGCGATGATCGCCACCTCCATGAAAATCGGTTTTTAAGCTCCATGTGGTTTTTTGCCCCGTTCTGAAATCAGTAATGGTATAGGCTTCCATGTCTCCAACAATATCGCCTTTGGTACCCATTATACGGGTGCTTCTGCCTTCATAGGAAGTAAGTCCCTCCATAGAAAAAGCGGCAGTAATATTTTTTCCGAAACGCATATTAACTGTTAGATGATCGGGCTGGTCGTTATCCATCCGGTATACACAACGGCCGTAATCGGTTGTTTTTAATTTTTTTAGGATAATATAATCCCAGTTGCGGCGCTGTTCGGGCAAATCAAAAACATACAATCGCTTTCTGTCGCGGTAATAGATCTGCAGGGCAGAAAAAGGGCAGGTATCTTCCACAGCACAATTATCTGTGCATCTTTCGGTGCTGCCGGCCGGCGCGTTTTCATTAGTAAACAACCTCAATCCTCCAAAACATTGCACATCTTCAACGGGCTCGTTAATGAGCCATCGCAAAATATCAGTGTCGTGGCAGGATTTTGCCAGTATAATGGGTGAAGACTTAGTGCTGTTGTGCCAGTTGCCACGTACATAAGAGTGCGCCATGTGATCGAAGCCTATGGGTTCCATATGTTGCACGCTTACAATATCACCAATGGTATTGGATGTAATGATTTCTTTTAGCTGTTTGAAGTAAGGAGAATATCTTAATACATGGCATACACCTACGATTCTGCCCGTTGCTTTGGCCTTTTCATGTATCAGCCTGCATTCTTCTTCCGTAAGGGCAATGGGTTTTTCCAGCAATACATCATAACCCGCATCCAATGCACGCAAACAGGGGCCAGCGTGTAAAGCATCAGGCGTTGCAATAATTACCGCGTCTGCAAATTTCGCTCTGGCAAAAACGGCTTCCCAATTGTAAAAGCGGTTAATTGCCGGTATATTGTGTTTTCGCGCAAATCTTCCGTTACGCACAGCATTTTGGTCGGCAACACCAGTTATTTTTAATTCATTGGGATGAATGAGTGCATAATCTGCATATATGTTACCTCTGTTGCCGGCGCCAATCAAAATGGCAGTCACAGGTTTACTGAGGGGGCGGTGTAAAGGGTTTTTATAAATGTCCTGTTTCAACCCCAATAAGGCCGCAATTTCTTTCCAGGTAAGGATAATGGATTCTGTTGCCTGATTAAATGTATCTATCGCTATGTTCCTGAATGAAAAATTTCTTAAAGGCATGAATGTGATTTTATATTCACCAACTGTACATATCCTCCTGTAAATTTAAAGATCATATGCCAAACAGCAAGTCAAAGCGTGATATTGGTATACTGAAAAAATTGCTTATCTTAATTTCAATTTATAAAAACAAAAACAATGTCGTCAAGAAGAAATTTCATTCAAACATCTGCTATTGCCTTATCAGCTTCTTCCCTCCTGCCCTTTTCCGGTGCTGCAAATACTATGCAGAATAAGCCGATGATGAAAAAAGAGTTTTTACGAACAGGGATGGCCGGTTATTCTTTTGTAAATTACAATATTGATCAAACCATTGCCATAATGAACCGGGTGGGAATAAATAACCTCTCGGTTAAAGACTTTCATCTTCCATTAAACAGTTCACAGCAAACCATTGATGAAGTACTGGCCAAATTTAAAGGTGGCGGTATACAGATATATACGGTAGGGGTTATTTACATGAAAACAGAAGCAGAAGTTGATCGCGCCTTTGATTATGCCAAGCGGGTTGGCGTAAATCTGATTATCGGTGTTCCGGGTTATGATTTACTGCAGTATACAGAAAAAAAAGTAAAGGAATACAATATCAGGATGGCTATTCACAATCACGGGCCCGAAGACAAATTGTATCCTGCGCCCAAAGATGTGTATGACCGCATCAGCAAAATGGATAAACGCATGGGACTTTGTTTGGATATCGGACATGCATTTCGGGCAGGAGCCAAACCTGAAAAAGCGGTTATTGATTATGCGTCAAGAATTTTTGATCTGCATATTAAAGATGTTACTGCTGCAAAAGCGGATGGCAAAGCAATAGAAGCGGGAAGGGGTACCATAGATTTCGTTGCATTAATACAGGCATTGCGCCAAATACAATTTAAAGGGGTATGCAGCATAGAGTTTGAAAAAGATATGAAAGACGCGTTGCCCGGAATTGCTGAATCGGCAGGGTATTTAAGAGGTGTAATGAGCTGACAAAGATCAGTTTACTTTTAATTTATTCACAAGGTTAATATACTCCTGCATTGCCGCTTCCTTTGTCTTTCCTTTTATGCCCAGCCATGCTTGGTACTTGGCTTTAGCAACAAAATCGAAAGCATTCGACGGAGGTTCTGATGAATTATCGCCTTCGGTTGATTGTTTATACAAAGAGTAGAGTTGAAGCAACGTATCGTTACTTGGTTTTTCCGGCAGCATTTTGCTTTCTGCAGCAGCCTGCTCAAATTGTTGTTTCAATTCCATAAGTTTGTAATTTTATGTGAAAATAGCAAGTCTGGCTCATAACAAAGCACCTGGTTTAGATATTTATTTACCCTGAACTTTTCACCATATGAACTTCTTTGAAACTTTATACAATGAGATCATTGGTTTTTTGGGAATAGGCTCTCTTGTCAATATGTTCAAGTCTGGCGATTACAGCCAGTTGCTCACCCTTAAAGGAATTCTCGGCGCCATCTCTCCCCTCATCCCCTTGCTGCTTATTATTGAGATCATCAGGAGCGTGGCCTATAAAAAATTTAAAATAGAGGACTATAAGGTTCCATTTCTCATTTATGTTTTTAACCGCTTTGTGTCGCGGTTCATATCCATTGCCGCCGTTGCTTTTTGCATTGGGTTGTTTGAAAAATATGCCATCTTCAAAACATCATTTACATGGTACTGGCTGATTTATGGATATATAATATGGGAATTTTCACATTTCATTTATCATTATCTCGCACATAAGGTGAGGATATTATGGTGCTTACATTCCACGCACCACGCTCCTCAAACCATGAATCTTTCGGTTACATATGTCCATTTTTTCTTAGAAGCCCCTTATGCAGATGTAATACGGACTACGATCTGTATTCTGGCAGGCGTAAATCCGCCATTGCTTTTCTTTATCATGTTCATTGACGGCACATGGGGCGCATTTATTCATGTTGGCGAAAATATTATGAAAGACGGCCGAATGGGTTTTTTGAACAGGATCATTCTTACACCATCGCACCACCGGGTACACCATGCCAGAAATCCGCTGTATATGGATACGAATTTCTGTAACCTGCTGAATATCTGGGACAAGGCTTTTGGAACCCTGGAAGATGAGCGTAAAGATATGCCACCCGAATACGGCATTACGCGCCCGATGAACGCCAACAGTTTTATTGATGTAAATTTCGGGGAGTTTGGGGTTTTGTGGAAGGATATCCGTTATGCCCCCGGTTTCAAAAATAAATTATTGTATTTAATTAAGCCTCCCGGATGGAATCACACCGGCGAACATAAAACAGCAAAAATAGCAAGACAGCAATACATAGAATCGCATAACGGGTTGAAAGATTAATGCTTATGGTACTGTCGCCTATTTATTGAAATGTTCATTTCGGAATATTAAGATCCATTTAAACCGGGAAAGTTATTCCCCTAGCACGCTTTGCAGTAAATATTGCATGATTATTGCACGGAGTTTTTTCTATAAAGGTAAATACGGGAAAAGACGTAAGGTGCGGTTTAATGACGAATAGTATATCCCTGAATTACATTACCTCATTTCCATTTCAAGGATTTCTCTGTAAACACAAAAAAACGGTTTCTTACTGTATCAGTTAACTGAGCTTTAACTAACAGGAGGGATACACAATGTTTAAACCAACGCTATGAATGTAGCCAATAACAATTTAAATCTTTCCTCTCACATATTATTAAGAGGATCAATACTTTACTAATATCAGAAAGGAGATTATACCAACATGCAAAAAATCACCCCTAACCTCTATTGCTGTTTTTTAAAAAGATCTGCAACAGAAAAAATATTGCCATTATATAAAATTCGCTATGCCAGCCTGCAGATAAATAAAATGATTCTTACAGGGCTGTTCATATTATTAACATGCGCAGTTGGTTATACTCAACCCAACCTGGAAGGAACTGTACCTTCAAATTATACTGCAAAAAAAGGAATACTTTCTATAAGCGACCGGCATTACCGCCTGGGAACTCAATCATTAAGATGGGACTGGACGGCAGGTGACACGCTTGTTATTGACCTCAGCGCCGCGGAACAACAATATATTAATGAAAATTTATTGATTTGGGGACAAAATCATTTTGAGATGTGGGCGCACAATGAAACCCCTTCTCCCGATACATTCGATGTAAAATTTCTGAGCAAAAGGGATATCTACCAATTCCGGTTCCGGTTTAACATCAACTATGAGGGCTGGAGGAAACTGCAGCGCAGCTATCGTCATGATATGATAAAAGAACTTGTTGCCTACGACAAATACTGGTGGAATGTTGTGCAGATCCATATCCTTGCCCCACTATCGGGCAGCGGCGCCATATTCATTGACAATATGCAGTACATGCGTACTTCCGAGATGAAATATGCGGACAGACAGATGCCCGATTTAGCTGCATTAGCCTCTGAGCCCTATTATTCAAGTGATTTTTTCCATCAAATGGATACGCTTAGCCCAACGATTCCATTGGGTGTGCCTACCGCAAAAGAAATCGCCGACCTGAACCTTATCCGTGGGCGTATTAAAGTTATTGACAGGGGAACTGCACCTTCTGCATCGGAATTAAGTGATGCCAATGCAAAATACGCTTCCTACAACATAGTACTTGACGGTAACCTTATTAAGGGGAAAGACATTTCTGATTTATCGGAGATTGATACCATGTTCGCCCATTTTACCAGGAGTTATATACACAACAACAATACCGATAGCAGGGATAAAGCCATTAACATTCTGAAACTGATGCTGGATAACGGTATTGCGGGCGGCAGTGGCAGGTGGTTTGCCGGAAGTTCCTGGGGTTATGATGACATGCTCTTTTACAAAGCGCTGATTAATGCCGAAGATTTTATTGATGAAGATTTAAGATACAAGATATGGGATTGGCTGAAATGGAGCATGGGCATAAACATGGGCTGGAACGAAAATTCAAATGGACTTTTTGATGAAGACAACTTATATGTATTGCAGGACGCTTTTTTATGCGTTATTTTATTCAGTCCGGACGACGCTCATGCCGTTCAGGACCTTTACCGCTTTAAATTATATATCGAAAGGTTTTTAAAAAATCAAAAAGGAAACACCGATGGTATGAAGCCCGATGGAACTACCTTTCACCATTATGGACATTACAATGCTTACGCGTATTCTTTCCAGGCCATTGTTGATCCTGCGCTATATTTATTCAGGGGCACCGACTTTCTGATAGATGCTGAAGCATATAAAAATTTACGAAAAGTGGTATATGCACAGTACCTGATGTGCAATACAATACAATATGCAAACGGACTTAGCGGAAGACATCCTTTTTTTACGCCTATAACTTTTTCAGGAGGATTTTTCACCCGAATGGCACAGGTAGGCGGAGAAATAATGAATACGCCTATAGATGAAATTGTTGCGGGCATGCGCACCCGGTTATACGGCACAGACAGACCTCCCTCCGGTATTGAGGCAGAGCCCTTCCCTTCCGGCTTCTGGCAAATGAACTACAGCCCGCTGTCAATGTACAGAAGGGAAAATTGGGCTGCCACCATAAAAGGCGTTAATAACTATTTCTGGGGAACCGAAATCTCCACAGGGGCCAACCGCTATGGCAGGTACCAGGCCTATGGTGCAGTGGAGGTAATGTACCCCGGAGGTCTTTTAGCGAGCGGATTAAGTGCTACGGGGTGGGATTGGAATAAAGCGCCGGGAACCACTTCCATTCTTTTACCTTTTACTGATTTGATGGTCCCTTCTAAATTAGCCTATGTGGCGGAAAAGAATGCGCTCAACTTTTCGGGTGGGGTAAAGTTTGGGCCCCCCGTCCCTAATGCACCTTCCGATATAATTATGTCCGACCTGCATGGTGATTATGGTATGTTTGCATTGAACTTTAAGCAACCTTCTGTAAGCGGTACTTCGCACAATCCAAGTTTTGTTTTCCGTAAATCCTATTTTTGTTTCGGCGATAAAATCGTATGCCTGGGCAGCAATATCAACAACAATGACGGCACACACAAAACAATTACCACGCTGTTCCAGGGTACTTTACCTTCCACCGGAACGCCAACAGTAGTAGACGGCTCTGCCAAAACAGGGATTTCCCAATCGGATAATCTTTCTAAAACAGATGCTCATTGGCTTATTGATGCCTATAAAACAGGTTATTACGTAATGCCCGGCAATACCGTACATGTGGAAAGACAATCTCAAACCAGCCCCGACCAGTCGGGTTCAGCCGCCACTACTACGGCTAATTTTGCCAATGCTTATATAGATCATGGCAATGCACCGGTAAGTGCAAAGTACGCATACGTTATTGCACCCAATACTACAGATAATGATATGATTGCTTTTGCCGCTGATATGCAGTCTTCATCAACCCGTGCCTTTGATATCCTGCAGCAGGATACGGCCGCTCATATCATCCGCGAAAACGCAAGCGCCGTTACAGGCTTCAGCCTTTTCCTGCCCAATGACAACCTGGTTTCCAACGATATTTTAAAGGGAAATGATGTACCCTGTATTGCCATGATGCAGATCAATGTAGACACCCTTCGCATTTCCCTGGTGAATCCCGATTTAAACCTGGTAAACAATGTAAGTACAGCGGTTCCCATTACCTTAACGCTCTATGGCAAATGGTCAAAAATTCCCGGTTTACCTTCAAAATATGCCTACGTAATATCAGCGGAAGCCACCCAAACCATTGTCCAGTTCAACCCTGCCGATGGTTTACCTGCAGAAATTGCCCTTATTAAAAGCAATGAAGTGATCCTGCCCATCGAATTGGTGTCTTTCTCCGGCTATGCCGATCCCGCCGGAAACCGTAATGTGCTGAACCTGAAAGTGGAAAATGACAATGAAACGGCTGACTATCACCTCGACCGTAAAAATCCCGACAACGGCACGTGGAATACCATAGACACCCACATTTTTGCCGCAACAACAGGAGAACAACAGTTTACCTTTCACGATAAAAATATTGAAGCACCTGTTTATTTGTATCGTGTAAAGTGGCAGGAAATTTCAGGAACATGGCGGTATTCAAATATCGTACTGCTTAAAAACAGGCAGCAAAATGGCATTACCGTTGCTCCTAACCCGGCAAAAGATGAATTTTTCATTCGCTTAAAACAAAAGCCGGGGGGGGCAGTGAAATGGATACTGGCTGATGCTTCCGGCAAAACAATAAAACAGGGCATACTCAACAGTGCGTCTGAAAGAATTTCCGTTCACGGACTTGCATCAGGAATGTACTTTTTACGTTTATCTACCGGCGATACAATGGGCATTAGTGTGATCCACTAAATTCCCGTAGTCAGTACCGCACAGTTTGGGGTGCAGCAACCGATGACAACAGGAAATGCACCCTTTCAAACTCCGCTTTAAATTGATATCCAAATCACCTACCTTTGCCCGTTCAAAAAAACAAAAAAGGAGTTCCTCTTTAAGGGAGCAGGATACATGAAGCATATTCGGAATTTTTGTATAATAGCACATATTGACCACGGGAAAAGCACCCTGGCCGACCGGCTTTTGCAGGTTACCCATACAGTCAGCGACCGCGATATGATGGACCAGGTTTTAGATAATATGGACCTGGAGCGCGAAAAAGGCATTACCATCAAGAGCCATGCTATCCAGATTGATTATAAGCAACCTAACGGTGAAGAATATACGCTCAATCTCATTGATACACCCGGGCATGTTGACTTTAGCTATGAAGTAAGCCGGGCACTGGCTGCCTGTGAAGGTGCGTTGCTTTTGGTAGACGCTACGCAGGGCATACAAGCCCAAACCATCAGCAACCTTTATCTTGCCATTGATAACGACCTGGAGATCATCCCTGTTATTAATAAAATAGATATGGATGGCGCAATGATCGAAGAAGTTAAGGACCAGATCATTGAGCTGATAGGCTGCAAGCCGGAAGACATCCTGCTGGCGAGCGGCCGCACCGGCATAGGCGTGGATGGTGTTCTGGATGCAATCGTAAACAGGATACCTCCTCCAAAAGGCAACCCCAACGCTCCTTTGCAGGCGTTGATCTTCGATAGCGTTTTCAACAGCTTCAGGGGAATTATCGTGTATTACCGCATATTGAACGGCTCCATTAAAAAAGGCGATAAAGTAAAGTTTGTTTCCACCAACCAGGAATATGAAGCCGATGAAATAGGGATATTAAAGTTAAAGATGACAGAAAAAGCAGAAGTGAAATGTGGAGATGTGGGCTATATCATTACAGGCATCAAAAATGCGAAGGAGGTAAAAGTAGGTGACACCATCACTACGTCCATTAATCCAACGCAGGAAATAATTAAAGGCTTCCAGGAAGTAAAGCCCATGGTATTTGCAGGCATTTTTCCTGTAAATACAGATGAGTTCGAGGAATTAAGAGATTGTATGGATAAGCTGCAGCTCAATGACGCATCGCTTACATTTGAACTGGAAACATCACAGGCTTTGGGATTTGGTTTCCGCTGCGGATTTTTGGGACTGCTGCATATGGAAATCATCCAGGAGCGTCTGGAACGGGAATTCAATCAAACGGTAATCACCACTGTACCTAACGTAAGTTTTATTGCCTATACCACCAAAGGAGAAAAGGTTATTGTAAATAATCCTACCGAATTTCCGGATCCTGTAAAAACGGAACGAATTGAAGAGCCCTTTATTAAAGCACAGATCATCACCAAACCTGAATATATTGGTAATATAATGACCCTATGCCTCGGCAAAAGAGGCATGCTCGTTAACCAGAGTTACCTTACCACTACCCGTGTGGAACTGGTATTTGAAATGCCGCTTACCGAAATTGTATTTGACTTTTACGATAAATTAAAAAGCCAAACCCGTGGCTATGCTTCTTTCGATTATCATCCCATCGGTTACAGGGAAGCGGATATTGTAAAGATGGATATATTGCTTAACGGTGATAAAGTAGATGCTTTAAGCGCATTGATCCATCGCAGTAAAGGGCAGGATTTTGGAAGAAAGCTTTGCGAAAAATTAAAGGAACTGGTTCCGCGCCAGCAATTTCAGATAGCCATACAGGCAGCTATTGGCGCCAAAATATTGGCCCGTGAAAATATTTCGGCCATCCGTAAAGATGTTACGGCAAAATGCTATGGTGGCGATATCAGCCGTAAACGCAAATTATTAGAAAAACAAAAAGAAGGCAAAAAACGCATGCGCCAGATCGGTAACGTAGAAATTCCGCAGGAAGCTTTTCTTGCCGTGCTGAAACTGGAAGACTGATGTATTTGAAATTTAAAATTTGTAATTGGGCTGTTCAGAGTCAGAAGCCTAAAGTCCGAAATCCGAATGAAATACAACCATAAACAAAAAACTAAAAACCATAAACTTCTTCAAATCACAACGCCGAAACGGCAGCAATACCCGGTAATGTTTTTCCTTCAAAATATTCGAGCATAGCACCACCGCCGGTAGATACATAACTCACTTTATCCGCAAATCCGAACTGGTTAACAGCAGCTACGGAATCGCCGCCGCCAACCAAAGAATAAGCGCCATTTTCAGTGGCCTCAGCTACGGCTGCGGCGATGGCTTTGGTACCCAACTGAAACTTTTCCATTTCAAAAACGCCCATGGGGCCATTCCACAAGATCGTTTTCGATTTTTTGATCACATTGGCAAATTCGCTTCTCCCCAATTCACCAATATCCAATCCCAACCAGCCATCGGGAATATTGTTACTGGGGGCGGAAGAAACTTTTGCATTGGTATCAAACTTATCGGCAATAATAGAATCGGAAGGCAAATGAATATTTACCCCCATGCCTGCCGCTTTTTTTAATAATTCATTTGCCATATCCAGGCGGTCTTCTTCACAGAGCGAATTGCCTATTTTACCACCCTGCGCTTTAATAAAAGTATATGCCATTCCGCCGCCGATAATGATATCATTGGCCTTCTTTAATAAATTTTCTATAATTAGTATTTTATCGGAAACTTTGGCGCCACCAATAATGGCGGTAAAAGGTTTCTCAGACTTGTGCAACACTCTTTCAGCACTTTTCACCTCTCCTTCCATCAGCAGTCCGAACATTCTTTTTTCAACTGGGAAAAACCTTGCGATCACCGCCGTTGAAGCATGTGCACGATGCGCCGTTCCAAAAGCGTCATTTACATATATATCAGCAAGTTTGGCAAGTTTTGTTGCAAATGCCTCATCACCCTCTTCCTCCTCTTTATAAAAACGAAGATTTTCAAGGAGCAATACTTCTCCGGGTTTCATCATACCAGCCGTTGTATAAGCCTGTTCTCCAATACAGTCGTTGGCAAATAAAACGGTTATGCCGCCTAACAAATCGCTTAAATGTTTGATGAGTGGCTTTAATGAATATTTTTCTTCGGGGCCTCCCTTTGGCCGTCCCAGGTGGCTCATTAATATGACCATACCCCCATCATTCAGTATTTTTTTAATGGTGGGCACGGCTGCACGCATGCGGGTATCGTCTGTAATTTCAAATCTATCATTGAGCGGAACATTAAAATCAACCCTAACCAATGCCTTCTGATCTTTGAAATTACAGGAAGAGAATTTAGACATAATACAAACAATTTAAAGATACCAACCGAAAAGTTACGGTTAACTGATGCATATACGCGGATTTTTGCCGGTATATGATGGGATGCGATTTGCTGTTGAAACACAGGGTATATAGAAACCATGGCGAAATACAATGCGTATCCTACTTCATCTGCCCCGTTGCATATGCTGCCGCCATGATCACCGGTTTGCCGGAGACAAAAATATTATTTGCTGATGAGTTTGGCAAAATAATGAACCGTACGCACCAACTGGCTCACGTAGCTCATTTCATTATCGTACCAGCTCACCGTTTTCACCAATTGCGTATCGCCAACAGACAATACCTTGGTTTGCGTAGCATCAAAAAGAGAGCCGTAACTCATACCAATGATATCACTGCTTACAATTTCATCTTCATTATAACCGTACGACTCATTGGAAGCTGCTTTCATAGCGGCATTTACTTCGTCGGCAGTTACTTTTTTACCAAGTATGCTGGTTAATTCGGTTAATGATCCCGTAAGAACAGGAACACGCTGCGCGGTACCGTCTAACTTTCCTTTCAGTTGCGGCAATACCAGCCCAATCGCTTTTGCAGCACCGGTGCTGTTGGGAACAATATTTTGTGCGGCGGCTCTGGCACGGCGCAGATCACCTTTGGGATGCGGGGCATCCTGTGTGTTCTGATCATTCGTGTAGGCGTGAATGGTAGTCATTAAGGCCGAAACGATGCCGAACTTTTTGTCTAAAGTATCGGCCATGGGCGCCAGGCAGTTGGTAGTGCATGAAGCGCAACTGATCACCGTTTCGCTACCGTCTAAAATATCATGATTTACATTGAATACAATGGTTTTGATATCGCCTGTGGCGGGAGCGGATATCACCACTTTTTTAGCGCCTGCGGTAAGGTGTGCCGAAGCCTTGTCTTTATCTGCAAAGAAGCCGGTGCATTCCAGCACCACATCTACCTGGTGGGTTCCCCAGGGAATTTGTGCGGGATCTTTTTGCGCGTATATTTTAATTTCATCACCATTAACTGTAATCGAATTTTCGGTTGCTTTAACGTCGGCATTAAAGCGGCCCTGTGCAGTATCATATTTTAACAAATGCGCCAGCACCTGGGGGCTGGTTAAATCATTGACAGCTACCACGTCAATGCCTTCCATATTGTATATCTGGCGGTACACCAACCGTCCTATTCTTCCGAAACCGTTGATTGCAACTTTAACTGTGCTCATTGTACAATTGTTTAGCTTTTTAAAATGAGATGCAAATTTACGACATGAAATCAATAAACAGGGAAGAAATGATTGAACTGTGTTATATTATGCATGTAAAAAAAGCCTCAAAATGCGGTTGGAAGCGGAATTAAACTATTTATGAAAAAGTTTTGGAAGGATGTGCCTGTAACTTTATCTTTGCACTCCCAAAATTGATAAGGCCCGTTGGTCAAGGGGTTAAGACGCATCCCTTTCACGGATGAATCACGAGTTCGATTCTCGTACGGGCTACCAAACCGGAAAGGCTAAAATTATTGAGGCTTTTCCGGTTTCTCTTTATAAGCATCTAAATTATAATGGCAGGATTATTTACTATTTTAATTCTTACCTGACCTCCCCACCCTCCCTGATATGGGAATGATTAAAAAGATTTTCGCGGAGAATTATTTATAGCGATTACTATTGTTTCAAAGTGTTTCAAAGCCGAAACTGTTCACGCAGACGTCAACAGCAACCTGGTTCATTTGCAGGTAAACCACCCAATAGTACCTCCTTCCAGTTTCTTTGCATTCCTAAATCCTAATTCATGCAACTGCTTCAATGCAATGTCCGATTTCATTAGTCCCTTTTTGCATGCAACAATAATATTCCTGCCGTCAGGTATTTCTGAAACGCGGTCTTTTAATTCCTCTACAGGAATATTCACCGCTCCCGGAATATGCGCTTCCGCAAAGTCGTCACGGCTCATTAAGTCAATAAGAAAAGCGGGCTGAGATGTTTTGTTGAGTAATTGATCTAATTCTTCAACGCTGATACTTTCTTTTAAAATTTCATTATCCATCTTTTATAAATTTTTCTGTTGCTAATTGCAGATTACCCTCTTACAAGCCAAACCAACGGGCTTTGCGACTGGTTCCAAAATGTTCCTTTTCCGCAACCAGCGCTTCTGAAGCATTCGTGTGACTTCCAAAGGGATGCGGGCCCGAAAAGAAATCTACATCCACCCTCCCGATTTTACCTTCACCGAACTCAATATAACAAGTGCCTGCACCTGTGTATATGGAAGAAGACTGATCGCCGTTGGCTTCTGCTATTATGGAATCAGCAGCAATTTTTGCCGCTCCTTCTGCAAACACACCCGCTTTCGGGGTTCCCACACTGGTTACATCGCCTATCGCATACACACCAGGGTATTTGGTTTTCAGGTTCTTTTTATCAACCGGAATCCATCCGTTCCCGGTCATACCACTTTTCAATACTACTTCCGGTGCTACATGTTTTGGAACACCCAGAAACAAATCGAAAGGCATGGTGCTTCCGTCATCAAGGATGGCTACTTTTTCTGAGGAGTCAATTGAGCTTACTTTCCTATTGGGTATAAAATTAATATTTCTTTCTGCAAAAGCTTTTAGCAATGCTTTAGAGGAATCCGGCGATGGAGGAATGGGAGTGCCGAATGGCATCACCAGGCTGATTTCACAAGCGTCGCGTATTCCACGCTTAGTAAGATAATCATGCATCAATAACGCGCATTCACTTGGTGCGGGCGGGCACTTAAATGGTGCACTGCATACACCGACAATGGCGTGGCCTTTTGTAAAACCGGGAAGTATTTCCCTTAATTCCCCGGCGCCTTCGAAGGTATAGAATTGATTTCCGCCTTCTGCAAGTCCGGGTGTGGCATTCATGTCGTAATCTGCACCAAGGGCAACTACCAACACATCAGCTTCGTATTTTTCATTTTTTGTGGTGATCACTTTTAATACCGGATCAATATGGGTAATGGTTTCCTTCCGGAACTTTACACCCGGCTTTACCATGCTGCTGTACGAAATTTTTACCGCATCGGCAGGCTTATGGCCAAACATTACATCAAACTTTGAATAACCGAAGAAAAAAGAATCGTTTTGGTCTATCAGGGTAAGATCAAGATGATCGCCCATTTTTTCGGAAAGAATTGTAGTAAGTTCAAGACCTCCAAATCCGGCGCCTAATACAACCACGCGTAGTTTCATTTTGCTATTATTTTATGGTTTGCTAATTAATATTTATATAAATTTAGAAATACATTGCAATAGCCACTCCTTGTCACTATTGCAATGTATAAAATATCTCACGCACCAACTAAAGATCGGGTGCATCCCAAATTGTCGCTGGCTGGTGGGAACACCAGCCAGGGCGCCCCGCCGTGGGCAGTGTCTCCACTGCCCACATGAAGCAAAGCAATGCGGCAATTTGGAATATCTCACGCACTAACTAAAGATCTTGCCTTTAAGGTAGCTGCATCCTCATTAAAAATCATTGTGAAAAACTGATCAATCATATTTAGTTCATCGGCTTCGGACATACCGGGAATTACAGGGAAGGTGCCTTCCAGATCCACTTTCGTTTTATTCCCTATGGCTGTGTAAAGGTGATTGAACCTGGCTCCGCTGAATGCTCCGCCATCCATTATGGTTTCAACGCTTTTCGGGTAATTAAGTTTTTGGGTGATGGTGGTCTTAAAGGTAGAACCATCCGGGTTGAAGATTTCGGCTGCAATAGTAACTACATTCCCTTTAGCGCCTATAAGCTGGTGGCTTTTGAACGCCTGGTGCTTATGATCGCCTTCTTTCATGTACCCGAAAACATGGTCTATGGTTGCATCGAATGTGACAATTCCATTTTTCCTGTAATGTACGGATGGAGGTACGTTTCCGGGTTGCGATACAAGACGGATGTACCGGTTAACTGATTTCCAGCCCTGCGGATATTTTTCTTTTGCCTCTGCATCGGATACTGAAGGCATAATGATCACATCCTCTCCAAACTTCCAGTTTGCGGGAGTAGCCACTTTATGATTGACTGTTAACTGCATTGAATCGAGTGTACGAAGTATTTCAGGAAAGTTGCGGCCTGTGTTCATCGGATAAGTAAGCATTAGCTTAATCCTTTTGTCGGGGCCGATAATGAAAACACAACGAACCGTTTGATTGGTAGCAGAGGTTCTGCCTTCTGCGGTGCCGGTTTCATCGGCAGGAAGCATGCCATACAATTTTGCAATTGACAGGTCGGTATCACCAATTATAGGATAATTCACTGCGCTCCCTTGTGCTTCCTCAATGTCTTTTCTCCATTTGAGGTGACTTTCTACCGGATCCACGCTCAAAGCAAGAATCCTGGCATTTCGTTTTTTAAACTCCTGCTCAAGTTGTGCCATAGACCCCAGTTCGGTAGTGCATACCGGTGTGAAATCTTTGGGATGAGAAAATAATACTGCCCAGCCATTGCCGATCCATTCGTGGAAGTTGATAGTGCCCTGGGTAGTTTCTGCCCGGAAATCCGGCGCAATGTCATTTAATCTGAGACTCATAATTTTATGTCTTTAAATTGTTAGAGAATAATTTTCTTTACAATTGCAAACATAATACCGGGGCAAGGGCATATTTGGTAGCGAACGCTACTTATCTCTGTAGCAAAGGCTACATATCCTTCAGGATTTTGATCTGGTTACGGTAAAGCAGCAGCTTTTTGTCGAGCTCCAGTTTTTTCAGCAACCGTGAAACGGTAACACGATTGGTACCAAGCTCATCCGCGATCTGCTGGTGAGTAAGATTAATGAGTGAAGATCCGGTTATTTTTGATTTTTTTTTCAGGTAATGGATCAGCCTGTCGTCCATTTTTTTAAAGGCAACATCGTCCATACATTTTATTATTTCGCTAAAACGATTCAGAATCGTGGTCATTACATACCTCTTCCAACTGGGATATTTAATCATCCATGCATCCATCAATTCGACAGGGATGCCAAGTAATTCACTGTTTTCTTCAGCAGATCCTTTTATTACGCTGGCCTGGGACATCATGCAACAAGTAAAGGTCATGGCGCAGCTTTCCCCTTTCTGCACATAATACAGCAGCAATTCCTGGCCTTCCTCATTAATGCGGCTTACCTTAAAAGAGCCACTTATTACAAGAGGAACTGCGCGAATAGTTTGCCCGGGGTTGAGCATAACAGTGCCTGCCGCCACTTCCATCAGCATTGAATTGGTTTCTAATTCAGCGAGCAAAGGAGATTCAAAGACGTCTGAGAATGTATCAGCATATTCAGTTAAATTGTTAAACATACTATTATTGATGAACACTTAATTAATGAAGATTAAAGGTAATTTAAAATGGGCGTCCATCATAAAACTATTTAATCCATTTAAGTAAAATCCCGCATTTACAAGCTACAGGCAGCTCACATTAGCTTACAGGCACATGCTGGAATGATTTCGAGCAGAAGGTCGATTTATTAGAATATCTAAAATCTTGTACGAGCCTGAATGGAATTGATTTATGTTTGCAGGTTGACGACTCTTCAAGTAAACATTCTCCCAATGTCGCCCCAATAGAGAATATTGTAAATGATAGTCTACATACTCCCACAGCAAGTTCAGCAGTGCCCAATTTAAATTTGTATCATTCCTTTACCCAAATAAATGTTTAAAATACCAAAAATGAAACCTAATAAAATTATAATATTAGCGGTATTGGTAAACTTTAGTGTTTATGGCTATGCTCAAAATTTATTTATAGCCAATTCCACAACCGGCGCCGTTAACGATTTTATCTGCAACAATGATCTTGGCAGAACAGATTTTATTTACCAGAACCAATTTGTGACAAACAATAATTACGATGAGGCAAAACTGATCAGCACAATCAACCAGAAATTTCCCGATAAAAGCCATTCCGGCATGGCCATTCTTGATTGGGAAGGCGTTGGCTTCGACAGTTTAACAAGCGCCGGAAAAACGGGAGATAAATACAGGAAACAATTTACCGACGCCATTCAAAAAGCCAGGTCAATGCGTCCTGGTATCAAGTGGTCTTACTATGGGCTTCCCAAAAGAGAATTCTGGCATGCGAACGATGCCTGGCGGCAGAAGAATCTTAATTTAATGTCTTTTTATTCAAATCTTGATTTCCTGGCGCCATCGCTTTATATTTTTTACTCTTCCCGGCAGGTAGCTGAGGAGCTTCAGCAGAATTATATTGATAACAATATAGCGCTTGCCAGTCAAATAGGAAACAAACTGCATAAGCCAGTTTATGCAGTAGTAAATCATCGGTATCATCCCTCTAACAAGCAGTTGGGTAACCAGCAGGTACCGGTAGCTCTTTTTACATTTTACGTTAAAAGGATCTTTAACGATGGGGTAAGCGGAGTGGTTTGGTGGAATTCGGAAGACTATAATTACACCATCAGCAAACTGAATAAGCCGGAGCTGGACAATGCCGTATTTAAAGCCGACTTTAAAAATACCTCCAAAGAGGATGCGATCATGAACATGATGAACATGTATTTTTCAGATTTGAAAAAGAATATTAGAGGTATCAAATGAAAACGGGCATCGGGCAAAACGGCTTTGCTGGCCGCTATACCGATATCGGTGGCGGCAAGCCGGGCCGCCAGGAGGCAATTTTTGAGATATTGATTGGAAATTACTTTTTCATAAAATAAAAATGCCCGTCTTCCGCGCCAATCAATAGGCCGGAATCCGATCCGCCCCAGTTTACCATGGTTGCACTGGTAGTATGACCCGCAAGTACCTTATCGCTTACCTGCCCCATTTCTTCAAAATATACCTTCCCGTTTTTCTCTCCCTGGTTTACCAGTACAGAAGCGTTGGCGCTGTTCAGCACAATATCAGGTTTACCATCATTGTTCCAATCGGTGATTGTAAGCTTTACCCTTCCACTGGCGCCATGTTCTTTTACGTTCAGCCTTAACGGGCCCGGTACAGGCTCCATCACCTGGTGCTTTGAGTCGAACCCGGATGCCTGGCTGCCATAAAAAATTCTTTGTCCCGGCTTCAGCATTAAACTGCCGTTTGCTTTCCTGAACCGTTCATAAAATGCCAGGTATCCCTCATGATCGAGCATCACAAGGTCCATCAAACCATCAGCATTCCAGTCTACAGCACATGGTGTGGTTCGCCATTGGGTAACCAGTTGGTGTGAATTTGCTTTAAACCAGTTCCATTCCGGCTGCCTGGGCGCCGATCCCTGCCAGTCAATTTTCACATCCTGTATACTGCTGAGCACGGGCGCTCCATTTTTACCACTGTTTTGATACCACTGAATTTTTCCCCAAATGGAATTGATAACAATGTCTTTTAATCCATCGCCGTCCCAATCGGCAACCGACAGCGTGGTATATCCCCATTTGGCTTCGGCAGGGCCCTGTATAGATCCATTCGTTCCGGCTTGTATGCGAATAACTTCACCGCCAGATTTTAACAATACCGGTGCGGCCCAGCGGGGCATGCCATCATAAGTTCCCAGGTTTTCAATAAATCCTATATACCCCGCAGAATTTCCTGCAATGAGGTCCTCATCTCCATCATCATCCCAGTCTGTACTATAGGGCGTAACCAGGGCGCCAAATTTTAACTGTGCTGCTTTCTGTTTAAAGTAAACAGGAGATTTGAATACCGGCATGCCCTTTTTTACTTTGCCTGTATTTCTAATGAAAGCCACCCTGCCATCCTCATCGCCCACCACCAGGTCTGTATGCCCGTCGCGGTCAAAATCAACGGCAACGGGAATGATCATCTCCAGATCCATCTTGATCATTCCTTCTGCATTGCTTAAAATTTTGCCACTGGCATAAACGGGCTTTTCTCTTGTTCCCGTATTTTCAAACCAGGTTAGCTTGTCCAAAAACTCACCGCATATTAAATCAAGATCACCATCGCCATCAAAATCGGCAAAGTTGGGAGAAGGCGCGCCATACTGATCAATTTCCTTTCCCCCTGCTTTGAGCCTTCCTTTGTTAACATATGTACCGTTTGCGTTTTCAATCAAATATACATAACCATGCAGCGGGCCATTGGTCCAGTTTCCTTTGCTATCAAATGCATTGTCCCAGCCGTAATCGCTCCAGTCGTCTACACCCACCACTATATCAGCATCTCCGTCTTTGTCATAATCCACCAGCTTCCATTGATTGAAACGGGGTTTCTTTTTAAAGTCCTTTAAAATTTCATGGATGGGGAACAGGGAATCTTTTTCGCTGCCGAATGATTGTTTAAAATGGATCAGTTCATAACCTGGAACCAGTATCCTGGGCTGATCATTGATGTAAGAAACCTGCACGTCTTTTAAAGCACCGGACAATCTCTGTCCGGGCAAAAATACAGGCTCTGTTCCGCCGGTAACATTTTCAAAAAAATACGTTCCGTTGTAAGGCTTATCCGGGCAGGAAACGAGCAGATCCATATCACCATCGTCATCAAAATCCATGGGAAGGGGCCAGACCCACAATCCAACACCCAGATCAACTACCAAACCGGGGTTGTTATATTCAACTATATTTAGATTTGCGGGATCGTTTGTTTGAGCAAAGGAAATGTTTATATACATTAGTCCTGTAAAAAGAATAGTCAATGCCATGCAATGCTTCATTATATTGGTTTTGTTTTTTATGTTAACCCGGATCATGATGGATTCCCTGATTTTTCATCACGCATACCGGTTCTGAAAAATAACCAACTTTAAGGAGCTTGCCGTAAAAAATTAATACCCGGCGCCGGTTAAATTTTAAAAAGTACTTGCTTTTTTAAAAAAAAATTTTTACTCTTACACTTCAGGCTTAATTTAATAAGACTGCCATTTTCCACATATCACTATGAATAAATCTTTTTCTGCCTCCCCTTCACAGTTTTAGCGCTGTATTTTGATCCTGTTCTATGGAGTATCTTTTCATACCCGGTGATGCCCGCGAAATCACAGGTACCGTGAGGCTGTCCTGAAATTAGATCAACAGCTCCTTCTCGTATAGCCCATCCTTTAGAAAGAGGTATACAATTCTATTGGAATTTCATGAACAGGAGATCGAAAATAATAGCGAGTCAAGCTTTGTATCTTTCCTATTTGCCGCATGTAAGAGCGCAATTCGGAAGCATACCCGGGGTAGTGCTGATCGGCCTTGGAGCCAAAGAAAAAGCAGGCAGGCTCAGTAACGAATGGGCGTTCCGTTTTTATGTACAGCAAAAAAAACAAAGGAAAGATATTCCCCCCCGGGAAATGATCCCTAAAAAGATATTTGGCATAAAAACCGATGTGCTCAGTCATTTTGAACAGGAATCACTGGTGTGTGAAGCAGGTGTATTATCCATAGACGATACCGACTACCGCGATGATGGTGTACAGGGTGGCATACCCATCCGCAATGAATATTTTGACAACGGGTGTTTTAAGAGCAAGGACCCATCGGGCTATGGTACCCTTGGCATACTCGCAAGGAGAAAGGCAGACAATGCCCTGGTAGGCCTCACATGTGCCCACGTGGTGAATACAGGATCACAGGACCTCACCGCTATAAACGTAAAAATCGGCCAGCCCGACTACTGGACCTGTTGCTGCTGTTGCCCGCGCGGGTATATCGGGGATGTATCAAAATCTACTTTCAACGCCGACCTCGACTGCGCGCTTATTGTAATGCATGAGGATGTTACAGAAAAAGTAAACGATAAAAATACGGAGCGCAGGATAGCAGGCATGGCGGCGGAAATAACAGGTGCGGCGGCTATGGTTTGTTTTGACACCGTATCCAAACGCGGCCGTGCAACGGGAATTACCACCGGCAAGGTAAGCGACATTGCGTATGGAACCAATCAGATGCTGATAGAACGCACTGGTGATGGCGCTGATGGTCCGTTTGCCTGCCACGGCGATTCCGGTGCAGTGGTGGTTAATTCCTCAAACCAGGTAGTAGGTCTTATTGTTGCCGCGGCAAGGTCCAATATGAAACGCACCATTGTTACCCACATTAAGCCGGTAATGGTGGAATTGGGCATCACCATTGCCGGCACGGATGCGGCTGCCATTGGAGAACCCCTGGGCGGCGGGCCTTCGGGCTGCGAACTGTTGATATGGCCCGGCGGGCAGGCAGATACCGCGCTCAATCCAGCGGAGACCTTTGCCAGCACCGATTTTGGTTTTACCGGTGCGGTAAACTGGGATGTATCAAAAGGGGGTGCAGGGGCCGTTATCGTGGAAACGGGAACACAAACAGCCAATGCGCTTGAATCTGTGTCGGTACGGTACGATACCAGCTCTCCTGCCAAAAACCCTACCGATACCGTGCAGGTGCAGGCCATCAGCGGTGGAGAAACCCGCACAAAATTCAGGACCGTATTTGCATTTACTCCACGGGCCATTAATACTTCCAATCCGCTCGACGCAGATAATACTAAACAATTTGATTTAAAAGGAGGTACCACCAATCTCGCAGAAGTGCATACACCATCTGGTGCGGGTGACTGGTTTATGGCCAAGGCTGAAATCATTTTTGACATTACTCCGCAGGATATAGCCTGGAGCGGCGGCGGTGCCATCCGTTTTGTTACCAATGCGCCTGCCGGCTTAAAAGGCAATATAACGGCAAGACGACAAACGAAGTTTACCAAAGGCGAACAGCAAAACGGAACGCCCAATCGCATACATACGGATCAAACAGCTTTTATTGATGCAGGACCCTGCACCGCAGCAGATTTCCAGGAGCCAACCAATGCGAAACCCAATGCGCTTTACCGGTTAGCCAATGAGGGTTTTGATCCCGCTAATCTGCTGCAGGGCTATTTGCGTGCAGACTACAATGATTATCTTGAGTTTCATAATGGTACGGCGTGGGCACGCATAACACCGGAAGTGGGTTGGTTTGCCAACCTCACGGGTAGTCTTAATGCTGCGCCACCTCCGGGTGCAGGCGCCCCTAATAATTCGGGGGCCGGGGTAAATGCGGAAAAAGTGCCGAATCAGAAACCGGTAATTGTTCCGGGAGAAGATTTCCGCGAAATAAAACCAGGGGAAAATCTCACACTGAGTGTAACCGGCACCGATAGTGATAATGATATAATCATCGCAACCTGGGTGCAAACCGACGGTCCGGCAACAGTGCTGAGCACAACAACAGGAACATCTACAGTGTTCACCGCCCCCGCCGGCGACTTCCAGTTTAAATTTTCCGCCATAGGTAAAGACAGCACCGAAACCTTATCCCGAAACGCGGGTAACTTCGTTAGCGACCCTGTTGAGATCATTGTAAACGTGGTAGAATGGAAAAACATTGGAGGTGGAGATCCGATAGCGGGAAGGAATATGACAGAAGTTTTCAACGCCGCCAATTTTGGCATCGGCGCGGGTGCGCTGAACTGGGATGTAACTACAGGCGGGATCGCCGCTGTTATTATAGAAGCCGACGGAGCCATTATTGCTCCCGCAGGGACTGTAAACGGTGCAACTACCGTAAAAGTGCGTTACGATACGCAGTCAGGCGATCTTACAAGGGCTCAAACGGCAAGAATACAGGCAACACATCCGGTAAGTGGTAAATCATGGTTTAAGCGAAGGACAGTTTTCCGGATAACAGCAACTGTACATGCAACAGACAGGCATACACACTTAATACCCAGCACGCTTGTTGCTGCAGGCGGTTTGGGGCTTGATCATTTTTGCACTGCACAAGCCCAGGGAGATACCGTATTACAGGCGGCAATTGTACCGGCTCCTGCACCTGCAGATATTACCTGGCACGGAACAGGAGCATTTGGATTTACTGTGCCGGGATTAGGAGCAGACAGGGCCACAGGAAAGATCAGCAGCAACACTGGCGCCGGGCAGGATATACCTTTTACGATCAAGATTGGCGGAGATATTTGTTATAATGGCCGTTACTGGACAATCTGGACCTCCGTAGTACAAACCATAACCCCATTACCCTCGGGCGATCCGGTAACATATACAGCAACTACAAATGATTTCAGCAGGTCAATCAGGCACACTTACACCATTCAACCTGTCACCATTATTTCTGCGGCTTTTGCAGTTACAGATATCCCCGACCTTACCGGTGCAAACCAGGATCTTGCCACCAATACCGTAAATCCTCCCGACGTAACAGCCGGAGATGTAAATGTAGCAAACAGTGCTGCAGGCCAACTTTCCGGTGGAGCAGATCATAAATGGGACGTTTCAAGACAGATCAGAAGAAAAGCGGTTGATGTGGCCAATATTCCCGATACTGTTGCCTCAGGCCCCTTCTTTTATACATCATTTTTAAACTACCCTTCTGATGCACTTGCGGGCAACGATGACCAGGGCACTGCCGATGAAGATAATGATCCCTACGTTGGAGGGCTCGTAGCTGTAGGACAGATTAGTGCTGACGATACCCCCACACGACCTATCCGGCATACCGATGGAGATGTGGACGACACTTTTGAAGTGAGAAATCATTTCCGGGAATTTGCACGGATACTGCTCGATACCAAATGGTATGCGATATCAGGCTTTTCAACCTGGCGGTTGCATTTTCGGGGTGTGAAAAGAAGTGAGGATACTGATGGAAAAGATTATGACAAAGACGGAGCGCAAAACAAAATTTTTTGGGTTGATAACGGAACGTTGATTGACCTTACCAACAATGGCTTTTAAAAAATATATTTATTATGAATAACCTGCAGCAATATGTAAATGATGGCAACTTAGGCGCCGCTAAGGCCGAAGTGGAAAAAATGCTTATACAGGAGCCATCCGCACAAGTATGGAGAGAGGTATTAGCAACCAACTCGGTTGAACTCGCATTTTTCGTGTTTAAAAAGCTAAAGGCTACCCTTACCATCAACGATCTGTCAATGTTAATGACAAGCCTCGAAAAGGATTTTGGCACTGTTATTCACGGAGAAGATGTTACTGGTCTTCGCCGGTTAAAAAATGAAGTGAGTGAAGCGATAGAGCAGTTAACCGGCGTTTCACGTACAACAGATACAATGGGGAACGTTGCCAACATCCATGAGTTCCTCGGAAAGGTGAGAAAAAAATCGGACAACCGTTAGCATTACAACGCTTTTAGAAATATGACCATGCCACGCATCCGTAAAATAGAACATTTTGAAGACCAGCTTAAAGTATCTGCCGCAGGCAGGCAGGTGCTGCAACTGGTGCGCCAGCATGGGCATGAAGTGATGTACCTCATCAACAAAAACCGGCCAACAATGGTTTGCTGGCAGCGTAACCACGGGCCAAAGTTTGTGAAGTCAATGGTGGACAGCGGCTTTGAAGACGATACTTATTTTATTAAATCTGTGGATGGAATATCGCTTGAAACGCTGATCCTGTACATGGCTGAAGTGCTGCAGGACTATGGCTCACCGGAACTTAAAAAGGCCATCGGGCAATATGCGCCCATGGTACTGAAAATGGCGCGCGAAACCCATTCCCTGAAGGAGATCATCCACCGCATCAACAATATTCAAAACATGGAACAATATGCCTAAGGACACTTATATACCGAGAGACGAAGTGGTTGACATCAACAACGCATTCAACAAAGTGCGCCGGCAGGCCGAAGAAGCGCTGATGAAGATACCCGGCGTGGTGGCCGTTGGCGTGGGGTTAAAGGAGGTGAAAGGCGAAATACAGCGGCAACCCTGCTTTAAAGTAACGGTGCAAAAGAAGAAAGTAAAATCAGCGATAAAAAAAGCAGAACTGGTGCCGGAAGAAATATTTGGTTTTGAAACCGATATAACCGAGCCAACCAATGGAATCGCTATCGCCAGTGACTCAAAAAACTACAGACCACTAATAGGTGGTTCTCAAATTGAAGGAAGTGGCTCATCGTCAAGCAAAGGCACACTGGGATGTTTTGCCAAAAGAAATTCGGATAACAAAATAGTGATATTAAGCGCCTGGCACGTAATGGTGGGAAGTCCAGATGCAATAGATGGCGACCGCGTTGGACAGCCCACACACAACGGATGTTGCAGTTGCTGCGCCAGTAATGAAATTGGTAAGGTTACCGACGGAAGATTGAAAACAGATAATCTTGATGCCGCTATCGTTTTACTCGACGGACAGGACAACGATACTGTTCCTGAGATGCGTTTTCTTAATGAAATACTCGAGATCGGAGCTGTGGCAGGCAGCACCGATCCCTTGCCAATGGAAACCGTATTTGTGAGGGGGCGCGCAAGCGGAAAACTGATAAGAGGACAGATCACGCATGACAATGTGCCCCATAGTACCCAGTATGAATATTACAACAATATTATTATAGACCGCGTAGGACAATTTGAAGTAACGCCAACGGGGGGAGATACTGATTATATAATAAAAGGCGATTCCGGCTCTGTATCGGTAAATGAACACAACCAGGTAGTATTGTTGAACTTCTCTACCGTGGCCACGAACCACACAGGCTATGGCTCTAATATAAAAACGATAGAAACGGCATTGGGGATCAAGGTACTCGACAGCAGTTTCCATGGTGCTGTAGGAGGAAAAGAAGGGGTATTGCTGGGTTCAGCCGGTAACCCCTCAACTATAAAATCGTTATCCGAAAGCCTTGCTGAACTGGAAACCGAATTGCGTACTTCCCCCGAGGGTATGCGCATCCTCGAACTGTTTAAAACACACCGTACCGAACTGCTTAACCTGGTGCGGCACAAAAGAGAGGTGATGGCGGCATGGAACCGCTACCAGGGACCGGCTTACCTGGCACATATTGCAAAGAACATCCGCCGCAACGACAAACCTGTACCCGACAACATCAAAGGCATTACCATGCAAAGCCTGCTGCTGAAAATGACGGCAGTGCTGCAACGCAATAGCAGTGCACCGCTGGCAGCAGCAGTGTCTGAAAACTATATAGAGATCATGAATATTTTGTCTGCAGGACGTACACAGCACGAATGGAAAGCATACCTGCAACAACTTGATAATGTAAGGTACGCATAACCGTTATACTTATGGCCAACAACGAAACAGGAACATTGGAAGCGATAGGCATTGAAATTGCAAAAGTCTTTCAGCCTTTACAGGAAAGCGTGGAAGCGGGTGAGATCATGCTGTTGCTGGCGGAACTGGGCATTGAGTTCCCCGAAAGTTTGGCCAACGATGCGTCATTCCAAACAGCCATAACCGCTGTAGCCGGCAAGGTAAATCAAATGGCCACACTGGTAAAGGAACTTATAGATGCCATAAAAGCTGAAGATTATGCCCTGTCATCAGAAAAATCCATAGCGCTTATACAGTTGATTGCCGGAATGGCAGATGATATCAAAACCATTGCCGATGCTATTGAAGCCAACGGCCCGTACCCGGGCATCAGCAATGCTGAACTGGACGATTTTGTGGCCAACCTGGCCCGGAACCTGATTGATTACTTAGTCATCAATTATATTCAATCCGCCATCCCGGTATTTGCCCTGTTCCTTGAGTTCTTCGGACTTATTGAACAAACGGAAGAAAATGCGGGCTCAGCCAACCCGTTGCTGCCTCCTTATACCAAAAAAAATCTCCGGCTTGATCGTATTCCAACCTTCCTGGAAAGTCCGGCAAAACTGGCCAAAGAATTGTACGACTGGGGTGATACAGATTTTACCGGCGAGAAGCTTTTCCGCATACTGGAAAAACTACTCAACGCGATGGGATTGCCGGCAGTATTCGACAACAGCAGCGGACAACCGGAACTGGATGTACTGATGGCAACAATAGAACCGCGTACCAACCTTACGCCCAAAGGTATTGCCCTAACAATACACGAAACCCTTGGCAGCAACATTTCGCAAACGATAAGCCAGGATCAATGGTCGCTGGAAATAGGTATGGAAGCCAATCTTGGGGTAGGCGCGGGTATTACCATCCAGCCCAATGGCAATATTGAGCTGGAACCGCCTTCTGCCTCTTCAGCTACCATAGAAGGTAAGGCCTTTGTAAAATGGGTGGCCAAAGATGCGGTAACCAACCTGCCGTTGCTGCTCATCGGCGACCGCGATGAAAGCCGCCTCGAAGCGAAAGAAATTTCTGCATTGCTGGAGATTGATTTTGCGTGGAACGGATCAAAGGCAACCGGCACGGTTACCACAGAAGCGGCGATTAAAGAAGGAAAACTTATCATCAAACCCGGCAACCCGGATGGTTTCCTGGCAAAAATTTTACCGCCCGAAGGCTTCACCGTAGATTTTAATGTATTGATCGGGCTAAGCAGCGAAAAAGGATTTTACTTTAATGGCAGCGGTACGCTTGAACTGGATATACCCGTGTCTATATCACTGGGACCCATAGAAATACAAAATCTTAAGGTGGCACTCACACCCGGCAGCGATTTTAAAATTGGTCTTGGGGCAGATATCAAAGCCCTGCTTGGGCCGTTTACCGCCGTGGTGCAGGGCATTGGCATGAATACTACGCTCAGTTTCCCCGAAGACCGCAAAGGCAATCTGGGACCGGTGAACCTGGCAATTGGCTTTAAACCTCCTACCGGCATAGGGTTGTCGCTCGATGCAGGTGTAGTAAAAGGTGGCGGTTTTTTGCTACTCGATTTTGACAAGGGAGAGTATGCAGGCGCCATTGAATTGTATTTTGAAGGGCTGTTCGGATTTTCGGCCATCGGCATCATCAATACCAAATTTCCGGATGGTTCCGAAGGGTTTTCACTGCTGCTGCTGATCAATGTTAGTTTTGATACGCCCATTGTACTTGGGTTCAACTTTTACCTTACCGGCATCGGCGGATTGATAGGCTTACACCGCACAGTAAGCACCAGCGCATTGCAAAAAGGAGTGCAGGAAGGTTCGGTAGACAATATCATGTTCCCCGAAAATGTGATCGCCAATATCACAAAGATCATCAGCGACCTCCAGTCCATCTTTCCCATTAAGCAGGACCAGTTTGTGCTGGGCATTATGGCACGCATTACCTGGAATACGCCTGCGATACTTACAATAGAAGCAGGTTTGGTAATTGAGTTTCCCAATCCTGTAACCATCGTAATCATTGGCGTTATAAAGTGCGCATTGCCCACGCCCGACGACGCGGTACTTGAACTGAATGTAGCTTTCGTTGGCATCATTGATTTTGAAAACGAGATGCTTTCTTTTGATGCATCTATTTACAATTCCCGTATCCTTACCATTACACTGGAAGGAGACATGGCGCTCAGAATAAGATGGGGCAGCCAACCCGACTTTCTTGTTTCTGTTGGAGGGTTTCATCCAACCTACACGCCGCCAGCAAACCTGAACCTGCCGGTAATGAAGCGCATTACGGTAAATATTTTGAGTGGCAATCCCAACCTGGTGCTCACTACTTACTTTGCCGTAACCACCAATACCATACAATTTGGGGCCGCGGCCGATTTTGTTTACAAGTTCTCGGAATTTAAAGCCAAAGCCCACCTTGGCTTCGATGTGCTGATACAGTTTTCGCCATTCCACTTTATCGCCGCCATCAGTGCAAGGGCTTCCATTACGGCAGGCAGCACCAGCATTTGCTCTATTGATCTTGAGTTTACATTGGAGGGGCCTACGCCATGGCATGTTTATGGTTACGGCGCTTTTAAAATATGGTTTGTAAAAATCAAGGTAAAATTCGATAAAACCTGGGGCGAAAGCAGAACCAACAGCCTGCCTTCCACTTCCGTTTTGCCCTTATTGCTTGATGAATTGTCGAAAAGCACCAATTGGAAAACCTCGGCTATAGGCGCTTTACCCCAAACGGTAACCCTGGCGGGATATGCTGTACCCGAAGGAGAAGTATTTGTAAAGCCCGACGGCTCGCTTGAAGTAGACCAGATGGCTGTGCCGCTGAACCTTACGATGGAGAAATTCGGCAACTACGTTCCGGCAGATATTTCAAAAGTGATCATCAAAAACATTATTGTAGGAACCGACACTTTTTCTGCCGGCAGTCTCACATCCCTGTTGAATGCCTTTGCCCCCGCCGCCTATAAAGAAATGGAAGATGAGGACAAACTTACCGCTCCTTCTTATGAAGACCAGCAATCGGGGTCACGGCTCAACATTACCGATGAGATCGTGTTCGACTACGGCATTAACCGCCTGGTGCAGTACGAAACGATCCTTTCTGATTTTGAAGAGCAGGCACTTGGACTCATCAGTGAAACACCCGGATTTTTTAAGCCATTTGTATCGGGTGGCGATGTAGGGCGCTGTTCCCTGTCGGTTACCGCAAAAAACAACCTTGTGAAAGCGAACAGGATGGCTACCGTTTTACAGGAACCTTACGTAATCGTATCCAAAAACAACATGACCAATGTACACGAAGAAGCAAAGGTATTTGGCTCCAGGTCGGAAGCAGACGAATATATGAAAAACCTGCTCAAAACAGATCCTGCCCAAAAAGGAAAGATACAATTGAGTCCGGCATTTCAAATGGCGTAAACAATATTCGCAATAATAACATAAACGATTTTAGATATGAGTGATGAGTTGGCCCATTATGCTTTTCTACCCTGGCTAAAAGAAGGCATCAACACAAAGATCGCCGAATTGGATGCAAGGGGTGTTGCTACCGATACCATGGCTAAAGAGCGCGCCATGCTTGAAGTAAGCGTTAGATTAGAGAGCACCGATGTAAATGATGGCAGCAGTTTCGAGACCGCTATACCCAAAACGGTGAAGCTGCTGGGCCCGCCGGATGTTTTGGCCCTATCCACCAGCGCTATTGTACGCACAGAACCCAAAGCGAACATTAACAATTACGAATCGAATGGGTTGCCTTATATAGAATTTTACGAGGAAAGTTTTTTGTGGACGTACACACCTGCCAGTGCGGGAACCAATACACAAACCGGCAGGTTAACGCCCTGGCTGGCGCTTATTTGTTTGAAAGAAGATGAATTTGAATTGAAGAAAACCAGCGATGGACGTTCGGTCATAACCATAGATGCTGAAAAGATCAACGATGTATTTCATAACGAAACACAGCACTGGGCATGGGCGCATGTGCACCTGAGCACAGAACTTGTCGCATCCACCCTGCCGGAGAAGATCAGCGAGGTGAACGCTGAACTCGATGCAAACCCCGACACCGGTGTATGCCGGCTCCTTTGCCCGAGAAAACTGATAAAGGAAACAAAATACACTGCCTTCGTTGTTCCGGCATACGAAACAGGAAGATTATCGGTGCTGGGACTTTCCTTCGCTGATGTGCCCGCACAAAAAATGTCATGGGGCAAAACAGAAGATTACGATGCAAAACCACAGGGATACGATTATCCTGTTTATTATATGTGGAGCTTTCAAACCGGGGCGAACGGCGATTTTGAATCACTGGCCAGGATACTAAAAGCCGTGGTAATGGACCCCGAACTGGGAAAACGCGACATGTATATTGCAGACGCCGGGTATGGCATTGAAACAACAAATCCCAATACGCCGGTGCTGGGGCTGGAAGGCGCGCTGAAGCCACCGGATTTTGAGAGCGACACCTGGCCGAATGGCACACGCGACAACGCCTACAGGCAACATCTGCGCAAGCTGCTTAACCTGTCGGTTGACAACGAAAAACGGCAAACCGATAAGCCGGCTGTTGCCGCAGACAGCATGACCGAAAATCCATTTTACAGTTCAACCCTGGGCGACGATCCTATTGTAACACCTGCCATCTACGGTCGCTGGCATGCACTGGTAAACCGTCTTAAGGCCGGAGAAAACTATCCATGGGTGAATACCCTTAATCTCGATCCGCGCAACCGCGCCGCGGCCGGACTGGGGGTAACCATCGTTCAAAAAAACCAGGAAGATTATATGAAACGTGCCTGGAAACAGGTGGAACAGGTTAACAAAGCCAATGAAAAAATACGGCGCGGGGCACTTTCCAAAATGGTAAGCAATGCCATATACCGCAAACACATTCAATTTGCCTCCGAAGACCAGTCTGTACGCCTCACAGCGCCGATGCATTCGTTTGTGGTGAACAGTGGCAAAACAGTGGCAGCCTCCATCAACAGCAGCGTTGTGCCCAATGCTTCCCAGAGTGCTGCATTTAAGAAGCTCACCCGGCCGGGCAAAAAAAGCAACAAAAAAATCAACGCCGCCGCCACTGCTGGAGCCCACCTTATACACCAGCAGGTTACGCAGCATTTTAATAGTGAACTGATCAAAACCGCAGTTGATAAAGCGGCACCACCACTTGCCGTGGCGCTCACCACCATCAGTACAGCTATTACTGCTTCGGTAAACAATTACCAGGCAAGTGATACGGCGATGGCGCAACAGGCATTGTTTGACACACTGCTGCAGGAAACGGATTTTAGTAACCTGGAAAACAGCGCAAAAAAAACCGCGCTCAAAGCGGCGGTAGACGCTTACCCCGGGCTGAACGCCGCGGCAAAAAGCCTGGCCAAAAACGCAGTGGATGGCATCACATCCTCCCAACAGGGCAATGCCAGCAACGCCAACTCGGTAGTGGTGGAAGAGGCAGCATACAAAGCCATTTTTGGTGAAGAGATCACCGCGAAGACATACGAAAACCTCATCATTACGCGCAATACGGGCGGCGCACCGGGGCAACTGGGAAGGGCCACCCTGCTGCAGGATATCACTGCTTTCGGCGATTCGTTTACCGGTTTCAATGACGACCTGGTAACAACGATGTTACCCATACCCAAGGCGCCGCCGATCAGTAACCTGGAGACATTTTCCGCCAATATCAATGAGTTGCTTACACCGGCAAATCTCATCACATCGCGTGTGAGGAGCATGGTGATCCTCAACGTGTTTAACCCCATTACAAAAAATTACGAACAAAAAGAACTGGAAGAGCTTAAGCCCATTATGGCTTATCCAAAGTTCGATGATCCCATGTTCAGCAACCTGCAGGCACTGTCGCAGGAATATATACTACCCAACATTGACAAGGTTCCGGACAATTCCATTACACTGATGGAAACCAACCAGGCATTTATTGAAGCATTTATGGCCGGATTGAACCACGAAATGTCCAAAGAACTGTTGTGGCGTGAATATCCTACCGATCAGCGGGGCACGTATTTCAGGCAGTTCTGGAACGTGGTAGACAATATACGCCAGGCGGATCCGGAAAAAAAATACGATATCACCAAAATGCATACCTGGAAGGGCGAACTTGGAGACCACTCTTCGCAGGTAAAAACCAGCGCGAACGACAGCCCCTACCTGGTATTGCTGATACGGGGGGAACTGCTAAAAAAATATCCCAATACGCAGGTATATGCGCAGAAGGCCAAATTCACCGACCCGGCGCATCCTGCAGCACCCAGAATATTGTCGGACGCAAACATAGAAGCCAATATTTTGCTGCCCGTGTTCCTGGCCACCCTGGAGCCCGATATCTATCTTTTTGGCTTCGACTTAGATAAAGAAGAAGCAAAGGGCGACAGTACGGATGCCTCAAAGCCAGGATGGTACTTTGCGCTGCGTGAAAGGCCCGGGCAGATCAGGTTTGGGCTGGACGACTATACACCTACCGATCCTGACGACCCGCCAATGCCCGTGAACGATCCCGCCAACTGGAATGACCTCTCGTGGGAACATTTTGTAGAAGAGAAGGCAGAGCTGGAAAATTACCAGGCAGATACAACCCATCACTTTGCCGCGGGAACAGGAAGTGAAAATGTTCCATTGGCCGAATGGGGTAAAAACGCAGCCGATATGGCTTATATACTATACCAGAACCCGGTGCTTTTTGCCCGTCACGGGCAGGAAATGCTGCCGGACTGATTGATCATTTTTTAAAGACCGGATGATGAGTGAACCAATTATTGCCACAACGTATACTGATCCCGCGATCCAGGCTATCCGTACCCAGGTGGCCGCAAACGACGACAAAATCCCTTACCTGCTGTTGCCGGTAAAGATTGAAACGCGTTTTATGCGGGTAGACCGGCCCGTGTCGAAGCCGAACAGGTTCGGAGAACTGCTCGCCGATATTTCTAACCTGAACGAATATGCGAAATTTGACCCCGCCCGTCTGCCTCTTCATGAAGTATCCGGAAGGTACAACAGAATAGATATTATGGCCAATGCGATCCGGGACAAAGCCGCCGACCTTGCATTCCTCGATGGACCATCAAAGGAAACGCTGATCGGTAAGGTGAATCAACTGTTGCTACTCAACCAGTCGCTCGGCGCCGCCGCAGCAAAGGTCAACGGTCTTGATGCAGCAACCATCATCGGGTTAAGAACCTCAAGAAACAATACAGATGCCAGTTTAAAAACCAGCCTCTCCCTGATGGCTAATCTTCAACCTGAAGCGCCTTCAGGCAATATGTTCCTTCAGCCGCTTCAGGAAATTGTTAAATCGCTTACCGCTATCGCAACAACAAAAATCTCCACAACCTCCCGGCTTGAAAAAAGACGGGTATTCGGTTTCCTCGACGAACAGCAGGCGGCTACTGCTGCGCGAATAAAGGAGATGCAACAGGTTGTGGCAGGAAATATGGTAGCAACAGCCGCCCAGGTGAAGCAGCTTACTGTGCTCACGGCACAGTTGCTGCCACTGGGCAAAAAAGCGCTGTTGAATCTGAAAAACCTGAAATCAATATATAAGTCGGCGCAGTACATTGCCAGCCAAAATGTTCTCACCGGAAAAATTGCTGTGCTCCGGGATCAAATCGAAACACGGTTCAAGCTTAAACTGCAGATCATGCAGGAGATACAACGCGTAAATGCCGCCGGGTTACTGATCAGCACAAATGACTTGCTGAACCGGGTAAGGCGCTCCAATACCACTGCTTTCAAAAATTACAACGAAGCCATTGCAAACCGGAAAGATATTTACCAACAACTGAACACTTTGATTGCCGACAGCCGAAAGGTGATCGTGGGTACTGAAGATGAACTGGCGATGATAAGAAAAAACTGGGACGCCGCCGACACTGCACTGGCAGCACTATCTAAAAAGTTCAAGGCATTTACCAGGGTATCCGACGCGCAAAAAAAAGATTTGTCAGGCACTGCCGAATACATTAACGCGGTGTACCGGAAGCAATTGCATAACCTGCGCTCGAAGCAAACACCGCCTGCCATCAAACTAAACAACAAAAACCTCGACAAAACGATTAGCGTCTTTCATAGCACAATAGAAAAAATGAACGACCTCAACAGTAAAATGAAGGAGGCCAAAACCCTGTCTGCATCGCTTACAAAAAAAACAGACAACCTTCTCGATGATATAACCGAAGCTTTGCCGTACCTGCGGTTTCTGCCAAAGCAGGCGCAGAACACGTTACTGAAAGCCGCGAAGCAACTTGAAGAACACAGCAATGCGCTGAAGAAAACAAAGCCGGCAAAAAAAACCGGGAGCAAGAAAGATCCGGACCCGGGCGCCGCAGAAAAAGTGCATGCGCTATTGCGAATACTGAAAAGTACAGGCGTGGCTGCGGCAAAAAAAAGGACATTGCCCGAAGAGATTCCACCATTGGTACTGGCAACGCCCACCATTACCCGCGACGAGCTGTGGGTTCGTATTTACCCTGATGATATTGCCGTACATACACACGAAGCGCCACTAACCCAGGCCGAAGCAGATGCGGGCAAAGCCTACTGGCTTGAAATTTGGGCGGCAGGCGACGATGCCGACCTGAAACTCGCGGCCTGGCGCGCGATAGTGGCCGCTTTTGGACCCCAGCGGGGCGCATGGATTGTGCGCAGCCTGGAATCTAAATCTGGCGGCGGTTCAACGAAAGACAGCCTGCTTAAAAATTCAAAAAATCTGCTGACCGTCAACCAGTTGCTCGACCAGCTTTACGATATTTTAAATAAGCCCGCATCACCCGATACCCTGTTCGCCACCCTGGGAACAGCCTATCCACTCCTTAAAAATATAGCAACCAAACTAAAACCGGTGCAAAAAGACAATGGCACCCTGCTGCTCAAAACACAGCAAAAATTATTGAAAATAAAAGCGTTGCTGCAGCAGTACTTTAAGGTTGTTGAAAAGATTCCCCAAAGCACAAGGGGCGCCGCTGAGGCCGTGCAACTGGTGAATGAATTTCTGAAAACCTTTAATGCTGTTACCCAAAAGTTCCAGACCATAGGCAGGCTCACATCCAAAAACATTATAAGCACTGTTGACACCAAAGATGCTTTTCCTGAAGTTGAAATAAAAGACAGCACATGGACACAGGTTCCGCACTCGCGGGTAATGCCAGACAAGTTTGTAGTGATTACCATGCGCAATGGAACATACCGGCACATACAGGTAACGGAAGCGGTACCACCCGGCATTGCCGTGGGCATCCATCCTTCGATGATGGAAAATGGTGCGTTTGTGTACGATGAGGATAAAAATCTTATTGTAGATGATTCCATTCAATGGCTCACGGATTTTAACGACGCCGAGGCCAAAGGCATGGCACTGCATATTGCACTGGAGCAGGAAGACCTGGAGACGGGGTTCGACAAAATATTTGTACTGGGTGTAAAAAGCAGCACCGCAGCGGAGACCAAAAAATTACTGGAAGATCTCATAGACAATCACCACTATATACCCGAAGGCGCGTCTTTCCTGCCTGTGGGCACCGCCACCAATAACACCGAAAGCGGCGCATCGGGTTACCGCAAAATTGAAGAAGATGATGCACTGAGCTTCGCGGTGGAAAGAAACAATGAACTACCGTATACGCATACCCCCGATCCCGCATTCCCTACCGACAGTGAGCGTTTGGCGGAATCGCTCGGCATTAATATTGGCGTGCTGAGAAACCTCCATTACAGCGACCGTACTGAAATATCTGAGGCGCTAACGCTCAATAAGGCATTGTTTCCGGGAACCATAGCCAACTACATGGAAGAGGCCTTAGACAGCCTGTTCACAAGGGACAATATTGACAGGACAAAAGCATTTTTCAACAACTATGTAAGTGCCAGAGGTTTTTTGCCGGCGCTTCGTACAGGAACCCAGCCTTATGGCATTCTTGCCACAACGGCTTTTTCACGCTTCAGCATTACCGCAAACGACGCTGCGCCACCTGTACTTACAAAGGAAGACTTTAATAACCCGGCTACCATACAGGATGAATTGCAAACCCGTTTTGACATCCGGCTTAAACAACTGCTTGCCGTACTGGATACATTGTGGACGGATATAAGGAACAGCAAAGTGCTGTATGCCGGCAATACCAATCCCGAAGATCCGCAGGCGCATTTTATGACCATGCTGGGATTGGATGCGGTATCGGAAGAACATTTCTACCGGTATGGGGTAAACGTAGCGGCAAGACAGGGCAACGAGGAAGTAAGCATTAATTTCGACAGCAATGATCCGTGGAGCCCCGCAAAGGTGGCGGAGACATTGGGTAACCAGGTTTTCTCGGGTTATTACTTCCAGTCAGACAGATTCACCGATGAGCAGTTTCCGGTAGCCGACCCTGGCACACAGGCAATAGTTAAATGGAACCGGATCAACACACAATTCGGCAAAGCCAGGGTATTTACCATGCGGCATTTGCAGGATCAATCGCAGTTGCTGGGGCACAAAATTGACAATACGGTATTATCCGATACCATAACAGCCGCGTCCGACCCCAATGCCGGCACAGCCGAAGAGCAACTGGAGGCCCGCAAACAACTCCCCTACTTTATTGACTGGCTGCTGGATCAAAACCCATGGGACGTGCATGCAGACAATAAATTTTCCACCGCAGGCGATTCGGGATTAACCGAAGGCATGCCATCAAAGTCGCTGTTGTTCATGCTGCTGCGCCATTCCGTGTTGTCGGCTTACGCCGATACCATACTGAAAATACTGGAATTTGAAAAACTCACCGACCAGGTAACGATCAAAAAGATGGGCAGCGCCGGTTATTACTACCAGCGCCTGGCTGTTAATTTTTCTTATGTTACCAAATGGACCTATCTCTTCAGCAAAATTGCAAGGCTGAACGGCGTGCTCGGGTTCGAAATGGAAAAGAGCAACAGCTTTTTTGTGTACATGAACGGCCTGGCGGCTACCCCTAATGGTTATCTCAACCGTTACCTCTCACCCGATAGCCCGGGCGTGTTTACCAATTACACCAACCATACACTTCACCAGCCTTTTGCTGATGAGTTGAAGGATACCAAAAATGCCGTGAGAAAACTGAAAGACATTCCAACTTTAAGGCTTGATGCCCTGCTGCGTGAACATCTTGATTTGTGTACCTACCGCCTTGACGCCTGGAAGTTGGGCATGGTGAATAAACGGCTTCGCGAAAACCGCGCACTGAAGCCCTCCGGCCTTTTCCTCGGCGCTTACGGCTGGGTAGAAAACCTGCGCAAGGGCGGCGAGCGTACGCCGGCAAAAAATATTCCGCCGGAACTGTGGCAAACGGGTGACGAACCTGTTTTTACAGACGCCGACAACCTGGGCTTCATTCACACCCCTTCGCTTAACCACGCTGTTACCGCAGCCATACTTCGCGCCGGATTTCACGCCAACCAGGCCACCGATGAAGTGAACAACCTGCTTGCCGTAAACCTTTCTTCGGAACGGATCCGCATGGCGCTAAACCTTTTAAACGGCATCCGCAGCGGACAGGAAACAGGCGCCCTGCTGGGCTACCAGTTTGAAAGAGGCTTGCACGAGCGTTATCTCCATATTCCGCTGGAACTCGATGAATACATATATGATTTCAGGGATGAATTTCCGCTCACCTTACCCGTTGACGAAACCGTGGAACCGGGCGAAGTAAGTTTGACCCAGGTGTTTAACGGGCTGGAACTGCTGGAAGCTGCCCAGGCGTTTATTGAATCCAACGGGGGAGCACCCAACCCCGGCGACAATCTTTACCAGAGCCTGAAACATTTTGAAGCCGCCTGGTGGACATCGCTTGGCAACAGCAATATCAGCAGTGCCAGTGCTGCAAAAAGAGACGCAATGCTCAAAGAGATAGACCGCATGGCAGATGCATTTGACGCGTTGGGCGATCTATGCATTTCCGAAAGTATTTACCAGGTGAGCAAAGGCAATTATGTTCGTTCTTCATCCATTATGGATAAGCTGGCAAAGGGCGATGTGCCTTTCGATATAGAATTTGCAGACACACCCCGAACCGGAACGGTTGTAACCCATAAAGTGGCGCTGTTTACCGAAACCATTGAAGGCATTGATCATGCGCTTACCGAAAGTGGCGCCAACAGCAAGCCCGTTACGGGTGCCGCACTTACTGCTGCCATTAATGCCGCTGGCGCAAGACCGGCAAAATGGGATGCGGACTTTAGTCCTGCCGCATTAGCGGAGCCCACGCTGAACAAGTGGGCCGGAACCCTCATCGGCGACCCCGCAAAAATAAAATGCCTGGTGAGTTATACGGTTACCGATACGGTATCCCTCACCGTTACCCTTGCTGATCTTGCCCTGCAACCCCTGGATATATTGCGTTTGTTTGGAACCGGCCCGCTGGATGGTGGAGCCGAACTGAATGCCAGGGTATCGGCTTATGCGAGAAAAAATGCTGTGCTGGCGGGCGGGTTTACGGGAACGGCAGACGACCTCATCTTAAATATTCAATACACCGAAAGGGCTGCAGACTGGAATGGTACGGACTATTCTTTTTACGAAAAAGCGGGGTATATCCAGGCTATCCGCGAAATGACCACCAATAGTGCGGCATTGGCAGCCGACGACCTGCTCATTCCCGGAGCGGAGGAAGTGCCGGAGGCCGAGGTGCGCAACCTGCAGCCGGAGGAACTGCATATCCGTGTGAGCAACCTTGCTGCGCGGTTGCAAACTGTGCTGGATACACTGAACGAATTTTTTGAGGTCCGCCTGGCGCCCGTTGACGCTGTTGGACACAGTTTTACGGAAGATGAGATAGACGATTTGAGATCCCTGCTTAATGATGCAGCCGCTTTTGGCATACCCGGCACGGTGGCCGATACAGTGGCCAGTTACGGCGACACGATTGGCTTAGCATTATTAAACGCAGCCGATGGCGCTGCCAAATCAATTACCACCCGTTTGCAGCAGGCCAATGCGGATATTGCAACCGGGGCCAATGCTTCGCTTGGCCCGGAAACAAGGGTAAACGCGCTGGCTGAAGCGGCAAAAAAGATATCGGGAAAATCATTTGTTGTGTTGCCCCATTTCAAAATAAGGAATACTGCAGATCTGCAGGTGCAGAACACATTACCAGCTTCCGGGGGGCTGCTGAGAGAGGCGTCTGAATTTGCGATGGAAGAATGGAGCCAGGGCATAGCAAGGGTGAGACAACGGTTATCCGTACTCGAAACAATAGAAATGTGGGCCGAAAATTTTAGCATCTCTTTCCCTGAAAAAAAACCTTTTCAATTTCCGTTTATTACCGGTGAAGACGGCACGGCAACCGACCACTGGACCGGTATTGAATTTCCAAATGATTATCGGCCGGATGAAGACAAGCTTTCCCTGGTGCTGATGAATGCCAGCATCGGAATAGATACTCCCCCAGATGCAAACGCATGCGGCATGTTGCTGGACGAGTGGGTGGAAATCATTCCAAACAGGGTGGAAACCACAGGCATCACTTTTAATTATGACCAGCCCGATGCAAAGCCACCCAATACCCTGCTGCTGGCGGTAACGCCGGAGCAAACGGGCAGCTGGAGCTGGGATGACCTGGTAGAAACGCTGAACGACACACTTGAGCTGGCGAAGAACAGGGCAGTTGAACCCGGGCACCTGGAGGATACGGTGTTTGGCCAGATACTTCCGGGGCTACTGACAGAAGTAGTGCCGCCGCAACTGCTGCCCGCCGGTGGAAGCAGCGGGGATGCACAGAACAACCCGCTGGGGTTACAGGTGGTAACCGATTTTGGCGTGGTGAATGACACCTACGTTCCGGAGGAAGCCTGAGGGGGAGGCTGGGGAAGTGAATAGGCAATAGTGAACGGGGAGACGATAAATGTGAAATGACAAATGATCAACATGAAGCATGTACAGGAAAAAACTTTCACATCTCACTTTTCTCCTTTCACAATATCGACATGAAAAACATAAACAGTAAACAAACCAATCATGGCTACATCACATTTAGATTATGCAACCTGCGAACCATTCCGGTGCTGGAACAGGTTAGAGTCGCGCCCTAGAAAATCCGAGTTTGATGAAGTACTTAAGGTGGCCATGCACGATCCGTTGTGGATGCTTACCCGCCAGTGGCAGTTTGGCGAATTCCAGGGCGAAGATACCGGCTCGGCAGTGTTCGCTAAAATTATGCTGGAAACAACAAGCGTCAACAAATTCAAACACCGGGATGGCAGCATCACGGATTATGATGAAACTGTACCCCTGGAAACCTTTGTTGAACGCATGCCGGTATTGTATGATGTTCGCTTCAGGGCCATTGCGGGCCAGCACTGGATGCGCATGCTGAAAAAGAAATCACTGGATTATACAGCGCCCACCCCGGGGGATGTTTACAACCATGCAACCATACAAAATGCATTCGCAACCGTTTTTTCGCTGTCCTTGCCGGAAATGGATCGCGTCAATGATTCCACATCATTGCAGGTTGCCAAAGCCAGGCTCCTGTCCAACAAACTTGCCCACCAGGCGATGACCGGTTTATCGGGAAGAACCGCCGACGGCGTGGCATGGTATGAGGCGCTGAAAGCAACCGGCAACCCCGTTGCATTGCCGTCAGATATCACCGGGCATCCTGCCTGGAAAGCGGCCTTTAACAGTTTTGTACTGGATGCCGCAAATGACTTTATAGCATGGTTCGAAAAATCGCATGAACACCCCGGCAGCAACGATTCGTGGGCGCCTTCCAATCTCGAATACAGTTTTGGCTGCAGCATGCCCAATAAAGGCTCATCGGGCAATACGGTACTTGATGCAAAAGAATACTATTCGGGTACGCTCGACTGGTATGCTTTTGATCTCGACCTTGATACAAACGGAACCGGTCTTGCCAAACCCGATCCCGCCGCCCAGGAAGCACTCGTGAAAACGGAAATACTCACCGTTATTCCTTCTGAGGCCCGCTTTGGCGGCATGCCCAACAGCCGCTGGTGGGAGTTTGAAGATGGAAGTACTGACCTGGGCAATATTACAGCAGAAACAACCAACCTTGCAAAAATACTGCTGGCGCAATTTGCACTGATGTACAGCAACGACTGGTTTGTAGTTCCGTACGACGTTGCTGCGGGCTCGGTTTCCGAAGTAAAAGGCATACTGGTAACCGATACCTTTGGCGAGCGAACCCTGGTGGAGGTTGCCGGGCAGGGCGATGCCAATGACTGGACCGGCTGGACGATGTTTAACTTTTCCAAAACAGCCGCCAGTGAGGGCAAGAGCGGCAAAACAGATCCGCGCATTTATATTCCGCCGGTGATAAGCAAAGTACTGGAAAGCAAACCACAGGAATCTGTAGCCATCATCCGCGATGAAATGGCCAATATGGTATGGGGTATAGAATCCATCATACCCGATTTGATGGGTGGCGGACAAAGCGGGCAGGCCGCTGCACAGGAACTGCAGAACTATTTCAAAAAGCTGGAGCGGGAAGACGAACATCCCCCCGTACCCATACCCGAAGGCGTAAAACTCAGCTACCGCCTGGGCAATACCGTTCCCGAAAACTGGATACCGTTTCTGCCAATACATTTGCCGGGACAAAACAGGGCCATACAATTGCAGAGAGCTTCCATACCCCGGTGGTTCAACAAAGCATTCTCGCAGGTAAGACCACGCACCGCAATACTAAGAGAAGGCATGAACAATGATGCCGTGGCAGCAAGCCATTTGTTTGTAAATGCCACGGATGAAATACAAAACAGTCCTTACTTTATTTTTGAAGAAGAAGCGCCCCGGCATGGCGTGATTGTGCAGGCATCGTGGCAACGCACCCGGTGGTACAATGGAAAAACAATATGCTGGTATGGCCGCAGGAAAAAAACGGCACGCGGAGAAGGCGCGAGCGGACTGGCATTTGATGAGGTGATCTATATAGACTATGCGGACCAGGAGGCCCTTGTTCCCGCAGAATAAGAAGCTGTATACGGTAAAAAATAGTTGATCTCAGCTATTGACAAAAAAGCAGCAATGTTGTATCTTGTTAACACCGTAAATACTGATGGCTGATGGCTGATGGCTGAAAAAATATTGAAATCATATAAGATAGTGTTTCTGCGTCAAGCAGTAATGCGGTTAGTAGATTGCTGAAAAGGCCTGGACTTTTAATCCAAGAATGCTCCGAAGCGGGTGTTGGTTTGCTTTCTTTTTTATGTTCCCTGTGGTAATACTGCAGGGTTCTTTTTTTATGCCGTTTCCATAATCAGCTTTTCCATGGCAAGTATGGCACGCTTCTCTCTGAAAAGTTCAGGACGGGCAGCCTTACACAATTTGCAGTTGTACCTGGTTCTGTTGTAATCGTAAGCGCTATCGTAATAATGCAATAGCAGCCGCAGGCAATTTTTCACCTCACCCGCTGCGTAAAAATGCAGGGCTTTGTGATTGTTTGAAAAACCCATCCGTGATTCGAGCTGTCGTATACTGTTCAAAAATTTTCGTTTGTCCGTAACCGTATACCCTTCCTGAATATTATGAAGACGCGATTCGAAAGACGGGTCCAGTTCAAACCGCACGGCGGCAAGCATTTTCCGGTACAGGTTTTTGGGTATGCCCAGCTTTCCCAGCACAGCGCCTTTTTCTTCCATCCATACAGGTATTGATGAATCAAACGAAAGCCATGCTTTCAACAGATCGTGCTCGAATTGCTCCAATAAAGGTTGCGGGCTGCTGAATCCGCCAAAAACAGATCCCCTGTGTTGGGCAATGGCTTCAATATCGAGCACCTGCCTGCCCATCGCCGTAAGCTCCCGCAACAGCACTGTTTTTCCCGAACCGGTTTTTCCACCGATAATGCCAACGCGGGGTCCGGAATGAAACGCTTCGCTCATCCATGTTTTGTACGCTTTATATCCTCCCTGCAGAAAGCCGGTTTCGCAGTAGCCGGCTTCGGTTTCTGCAATACTGCCATCGAGGTCAAGCAGGTGAAACGGTTTGGGAAGATCCCTCCCGTTCAGCATTTGCAGCAGTGCCTCCGGGGAAGCAAAGTTTTCCAAAGGAAAAGAAACAGCTCCAGGAAAATGTCCCTTCCTGAAAGCATCCACCGGCCGCACATCCACTATGGTGCGGCTGGTTTCCCAGTTAAAAAAAACAGGTAAGGAAAGTTGCATGCTTACAGTAATATACAAAATATATGCTTGTATTTATTTGAATGATTTAGGTGTAACATCTGGTATTTTTTCAGGAGATTTGTGGCAGACAGAAATAATAAATTATCTCAAAAAACTGATTGTATGGAAAAGAATATGAAACAGCCGGATAAAAAGGCTGAAGATAATAAAGACCTTCCCGGCTACCCGCACTATCCTGAGAAAGAGGATATTTATGAACAAGATAAGAAAGAACCTTTAGCGGATGAAGATGCTGATACCGCTGATGGGCCTGACCTTGATGTTCCCGGATCAGAACTGGATGATAAAAATGAAGCTATCGGCGAAGAAGACGAAGAAAACAATTATTACAGCCTGGGCGGAGATAAACACAACGACCTCGAAGAAAGAAAAGGTGATTAATGGATTTTTCTGCAGAAAAAATTATTATCCGGCGGGCGCTTCACAGTCCGTAGCTATTTCCCATAGCAAGCTAACATTTAAAGCAAAACAAAAAGAACTTCAGCCCTGCGCTGATGCAGCCCATATTTTTTCCTCCCTCATCAATGCCATCCTAATAAAATTTCATTAAAAAAAAAGTAATTAGTTAAATAATTGCTAAAGTATTTATAGATTTATACCTATAAAAGTTTTGACACTTCAACCTTAAAGACCCTCAAAGAAACAAAGGATTTGCTGAACAACCGCTCTGGCTATCCCGTTGATGCCAGGCGATGGTTATACTACTCCAATGAATAACAAGCTACTCATTCGGGTGGTTATTCTGGTTAATGATGAAGGAAATAGAAAGCAATCTTACAGGTCCAACCCACTCAGACTAAGGATTTAATTTGACTCCTGTGCTCAAAGCTCTGTGTAAAAGCAAAATACAAATTACCCCGATACCTCAATCTTAATACGTCCCCCCTACCAGAGGCAGATGATTTCTATTTTTTATAACTAAAACTTTCCGTTATGAGTAAACCATCATTTTTGAGCAACCGGTTTTTGAAAAAGCGGACGATTGTTCTTGTGTATTTCATTGTGCTTGCATTTTTTGCTATTCCCACCCTGGCGCAGCGCAATATATCGGGTACGGTGAAAGACAATACAGGAACCCCGCTGGAAAATGTAACTGTACTTGTAAAAAACACTTCACGGGGAACCACTACAAACGCCCTGGGAAATTTTACGATTCAGGCTGTACCCAAAGACATCCTGATTTTCTCTTTTACAGGCTACGCCACGCAGGAAGTTACTGTAACCAACCAGGAAACATTTAGCATTTTATTACTGGCAAAAACCAGTGCTTTAGATGAGGTAGTAGTAGTAGGGTATGGTACTCAAAAAAAGGTAAACCTTACAGGCGCAGTAGGTACAGTGAGCAGTGAAAGGCTTGAAAACCGTCCGATTGTGGATGCCGGGCAGGGATTACAGGGCGTGGTTCCCGGACTGAATGTGAGCATCCGCAATGGCGACCCCACAACGGCTCCGGAATTTAATATCAGGGGCTTTACCTCAATTAACGGCGGCAGCCCGCTGATACTGGTTGACAATGTGCCTATGCCTTTGCAAATGATCAACCCGGATGATATCGCCAGCGTAACGGTTTTAAAAGATGCGGCAGCTTCGGCAATTTATGGGGCGAGGGCTGCATTTGGTGTTATCCTGGTTGAAACAAAACAGGGAAAAAAGGGGGGCAAGATAAACGTTCAGTTGAGTACCGAGCAATCACTGGCCAAGCCGATCTTCCTGATGGATGTGGTAACCAACCCGTACGACTATGTTACCGCGTACAATACAGCTACCATCCGCGCAAGTGGTCAGCCGGCTTACGACGATGCTTATGTAGCCAAAACCAAACAGTGGGTAGATAATCCAACACTTGAAAACGAGTGGGAAGTGTATAATGGCAGTTTTCGCTATTACGGAAACAACGACTATCAGAACAGGTTGATCACCGATTATGCACCCCAGCAACAATATGATTTGTCTATTTCAGGCTCGTCAGAAAAAGTAAGTTATTACGCCTCTTTTGGGTTGCTCAATAAAGACGGCTACCTGAAAAACAAAGATAAAAATGAAAAGTTTAAACGGTACAATGTATTAATGAAGGCCGACATTAAAGTGACCAATTGGCTGTCGCTCGACGAGAAAGTTGTTTTCAATTCGCAGGTAAGCGACAAACCTTATTTTTACAACTGGGACGTTAATATTAATTCCAGTGCAAGGCAAAGCCCGCTTTCACTGGTAACGTTTCCCGATCTGCCTTACTATATCACACCGGGCGATCATGATCAATACGCGCAGTATATTGGAATGGGTTTTGGAGGAACAAACTTCTTTCCTTACCTGGAAAATGGGGGACGTGATAATTTTGTGAACAATGACGTGTGGCTAACCCAGGGCCTAACCTTAACGCCCATTAAGGGATTAAGACTCCGCGGAGATTTCTCATATAACAGTTTTAACCGTCAACGGCAGGAAGTGGCCAGCAAGGTGAATATCGTTTCATCGGATCTTTTAGCAACACCCATGATCACAAACGGTTTCAGTGGCGATGATTTTATCAGGAACAGATCTGATTACAACCAGTATACCGTTTTTAACGGGTATGCAGAATATACGGTTGACCAAATTGAGAATCATTTTATTAAAGCCATGGTGGGTTATAATAACGAGTGGGGAAGAAATACCTATATCCAGGCAACAGCCAGGAGCCTGATTACACCTACTGTTCCCGACCTAAGCACTACAACAGGCAACCAGCAAACCACAGGCGGCAAATCGCACGTTTCGTTACAGGGCTTCTTTTACCGGCTTAACTATATCTTCAAAGACAGGTACCTGCTGGAAACCAATGGCAGGTATGATGGAACTTCCCGTTTCCCATCGGATGGCCGGTACGGATTCTTCCCATCGGTTTCCGTGGGCTGGAGAATTTCTGAAGAAGGGTTTATGAATGGCGCCCGGAGCTGGCTCGACAACCTGAAATTGCGCGCCTCCTACGGCACCCTCGGCAACCAGTTATTGGGTGATGATTATTACCCCTATATTTCAACAATGGGTTCAGGACAGGCTCCTTATATCATGTCGGGCGGCTTTATTCCCTACGTTTCACCGGCGGGACTGGTAAGTCCTACGCTTACCTGGGAAACGGTGGTTGCCAAAAACCTCGGACTGGACTTCACCATATTGAATCAACGGCTGGATCTGTCGTTTGACGTATACACCAGAGACACCAAAGATATGCTGATGAATGTAAGCTATCCCAGCATTCTCGGAACATCAGCGCCCAAGTCGAATGCGGCCGACTTAAGAACAACGGGCTGGGAGTTATCTGCTTCATGGCACGATCAGTTCAGCGCCAACTGGAATTATGGTTTTACCCTGGCTTTGAGTGACAACACCTCTAAAATTACAAAATACCTTAACCCCACCGGCGCTATTGACGACTACTATGTAGGAAAAGATATTGGTGAAATATGGGCTTATGAAACGGTTGGCATATTTCAAACGGATGCTGAAATTGCTTCGGCTCCAAACCAGGACCAATTGGGCGCCTCCTGGAAGGCCGGAGACATGCAGTATGCCGATTTGAATAAGGATGCTAAAATTACGCCGGGCGTTAGAACGCTCGAAGATCATGGTGATCTGAGGATTGTAGGCAACACCACTCCCCGCTATCTGTTTGGCATCAACGGCGACCTCAGTTTTAAAGGCATAGCGCTGAACGTATTTTTCCAGGGCGTTATGAAACGCGACTACCTGCCTGATAATGGCAACTGGAATGCATTCTACCCTTACAACGATGGACATCTTGAAAAGTATGCGATTACAGAATCATGGAGCGAAACCAACCGCGATGCATATTTCGCGGCGCCTACCTTTGGATACAATACCAAAAAGAACATTCATCCGCAGTCGCGCTACGTTCAGAACGCCAGTTATATCAGGCTGAAAAACCTTAGCGTGAGCTACCAGTTCCCTGTTCAGTGGATTCAGAAAGTGAAACTCACCGGCGCGCAAATATATTTTGCCGGGATGAATTTATGGGAGGCCAGCAAAATGCATAAACCGCTCGACCCCGAAAGTGTGTTCACCGTAACACAGGAATATTATTTACAGCGGATATTTACACTGGGCGCCAAACTGAGTTTTTAATTTCTTCTGAAAGAAACATCAAACAAAAAAATCAGCAAATGAAAAAATCTATAATACAAGCCGGATTGTGTGTTTTTACGGCAATTCTACTTAACAGTTGTAAAAAAGATTACCTCAACAGGTACCCGCTCGACCGGATCAGCAACACTACCTTCTGGCATACAGAGAATGACCTGAAGGTTTATAACAACGGACTGTACAACATGGCAAGAAACCATCAGAACGTGCCCATTATGATGGGGGTAGATGATGGTTTCGAGAGCAACTGGTGCGGGTCGTGGTACCTTGATGAATATTCAGACAACATTGCTCCAACCCACTCGCGGCAGGCTTTTTATGCACAAACCCGCTCTGGCAAACACAGTATTCCATCCAGCTCGCAACAGTATGGCTGGATCGGGTGGGATTTTGTTCGCGCCATCAACGTTGGACTTGATCATTATTTTACCGCAGATATTCCCATGGAAACCATTAATAAATATGCCGCCGAAGCCAGGCTTTTCCGTGGATGGTTTTATGGTGATAAGGTGTCTAAGTTTGGAGATGTGCCCTGGGTAGGACATGAACTGAATATAGATTCCGAAGAATTGTTTGCTGCGCGTACACCACGTGATCAGGCAATGGATAGCGTATTGGCCGATCTTACCTTTGCCTGCGCTAACCTTCCCGATGACTGGGGCGACGGAAATGCGCCGGGCAGGCTCAACAGGTGGGCAGCTTTGCTGGTTAAGTCGAGAATATGCCTGTTTGAAGGTACCTGGCGCAAATATCATGGCGGCACTAATGCCGATATGTGGCTGCAGGAAGCTGCCGACGCCGCACAGGAACTTATTGAAAACGGACCTTATGAGGTGTACAGCACCGGTAATCCCATGCATGACTATAATTCGTATCAACGCCCTGCCTATGGATCGGACTTTACCGGAAATTCGGAGATTATCTATTGGAGAAAGTTTCAGACAGGCGTGCTCACCAACCACCTTATCAATTACTGGAAAGGATACAATGGCGGGGCCACCAAGAGTATGGTGGAAGATTACCTGTGTACCGATGGTAAGCCCATTTCAATTTCGCCCCTGTATAAAGGCGATGCGCAATTTGAAGATATATTTGAAAACAGGGATCCCCGTTTACGACAGACTGTTCTTTATCCTGCTGACCAGGCTTATTACAATTACGAAAGGAGCCTTGCTTACAGTTATCCGAGGTTAACGGGTATGGCCGGCGGAACTTCCAGTACAACAGGCTACCACATTATTAAAACCTATGAGTCAATAGCCGCTGGTAATGCATACAATATCTCTACCACCCCCGTAATTGTACTGCGTTTGGGCGAAGGCCTGCTGAACTTTGCGGAGGCTAAGGCTGAGTTGGGAACCATTACCCAGGCCGACCTCGATATGTCGGTCAATAAATTGCGTGACCGGGTAGCTATGCCGCATATGGATTTGGCCAATATTCCGGTTGATCCCAGATACACAAGCGATGGCGTTTCCCCGTTAATTGTGGAAATAAGAAGAGAACGCAGGGTGGAGCTCTTTATGGAAGGGTTTCGCTACGACGACCTGAGGCGTTGGAAACAGGGCAAAAAACTCGAAATCAAATCTATGGGAATACTTTGGGATGCGGCGGCAATTGCACGTTATACAGGAGCTAAGCCAAAGTCTTCGGTTGACCCGGTTTCAGGCAAAACCTATATTGACGTGTATAAAGACTCGGATTGGGATAACCCTGTGTTCGATGAGAGTAAACACTACCTGTGGCCCATACCCTTAAGCGCTTTATCGCAAAATCCTGAAATAGGGCAAAACCCCGGCTGGTAACCCAGTATGGTGGGGCTGACTAAAAAGGTCGTTGAACGTCTTTGCGAGGAAGGAACGACCGAAGCAATCTCATGGAGTGATAAAGGCTTAAGTATTTGAGATTCCTTCACTTCATTCGCAATGACGACCTTTTTAGTCAGTCTCAATTTATTATCAAAATAATTACAAAGCATCAATACAATTAAGGAATGAATAATAAAATCATTGCGCTTGTTCTGTTACAAGCAATGGCCATTTTGGTGAAAGGCCAGGAACCCACACAGGAAAAGAACGAACTGGTAAAACTTCAAAACCCTGTTACCGTTCCATACCTTAAAAAAAATTTGAGAAAATCAACTCCCCGGTTGATCCTTACACCCTCTATTGAAAAGAACCTGAAGAACAAAATAAAAACCGACCCCGTTGTAAAAAACTATTATGCAGCCATAAAACTCAATGCCGGTAAAATAGCCGGTGAACCCTTCCTCGAAAGAAAATTGGAAGGCCGGCGTTTGCTGGGTGTTTCCAGGGAGATGCTATACCGGATGACTATTCTTTCCATGCTGTACAGAATAGAAAGAGATCGGGTTGTGCTGAAACGAATTAATGATGAACTGATCGCGGTTTGTGGTTTTTCGGACTGGAACCCCTCGCACTTTCTGGACGTGGCCGAAATGTCGCTGGCTGTTGCCATAGCGGTTGACTGGACGGGAAAAGATTTGCCCAAAGCTACCGCAGCGCTGGCAAAAACTGCATTGATTGAAAAAGGAATAAAACCCAGTTTTGGTGATCGGGATCCCGGATGGGTGGCCGGAACCAACAACTGGAACCAGGTGTGCAATGGGGGAATGATTGCCGCAGCGATTGTAATAGCCGATAAAGATCCTGAACTGGCTGCAAAAACCATCAGCCGCTCGCTGAATGGAATGCCTGAAGCGTTAAAACAATATGCACCCGATGGCGTATACCCCGAGGGCGCAACATACTGGGGCTATGGTACAAGTTTTTCTGTTACTGCATCTTCACTGCTTTCAAGCGCCTTCGGTACCGATTTTGGTATCGCAGCCTATCCTTCATTTTTGAAGAGTGCTGATTTCCGGGTGCAAACAGTGGCCCCTTCGGGCATGTATTTTAATTTTGCTGATTGCGGCGACAGCGCCGGTGAAAATGGCGACATCACACTTGCCTGGTTTGCCAAAGAAACCGGAAATGACCTGTATTTTGAGAAAGAAAAATTTTTGCGACCACCCGCAGCTATGGGTAAACTAACCCGCCTGGCAGGACCTGGACTGGTTTGGTTATCGGAGTTTGAACCTAAAAACAAAATTAGTCTCCCCCTGGCATGGAAAGGAGACGGACCCAATCCAATTGTTATATTTCGCAACGAAGAAAACAATTCCAATCAGTATTATTTTGCCGGCAAAGGTGGCAGGGCGTCACTGAGTCATGGAAACATGGATGCCGGAAGTTTTGTATTTGAACTGAATGGCGTAAGGTGGGTTGTTGATCCGGGCGTGCAGGATTATAATACACTCGAGCAGGCAGGCTTTAACCTTTGGGGCATGTGCCAGGATTGCCCCAGATGGTCGCTGCTTACCAAAGGAAATTTCGGACACAGTACCCTCACGGTTGACAATGCCAGGTTTAACGTTAAAGGCAATGCAGGTTTAATTCGCTTCACAAACGGTAAAAGTCCCGAAGCAGCCATAGACATGACAGAGATTTTTACAGGGCATCTCACCAGCGCACACCGTACTTTCACCAAAGATTCAGATCACTCCATAACCATTGAGGATGAATTGAGTTTGAATGATTCTACAAAAAGCATCACCTGGGCTATAATGACAACTGCGGAGGTTATGCCCACCAGTGATGGGGCAGTTTTGAAGCAAGATGGCAAATTGCTGAACCTTACCATTCTTTCTCCGGCCAATATGAATATTTCAACAATTGTGATGGATCCTCCGCCAATGGCGCTGGACAAAAGAATTGAAAACCTGAAAAGAATTGAAATACGGATCCCTGCTTACATCTTCCTGAACAAAAAAGGAACGGTAAAAGTGCGGTTGTCGTCGCCGGAATGATGCATTAAAAATGTCATTTTAATCTTAACTTGACTTTTAAATATCCGCACATGAAGAAATCGGCTCATGAAACCAGCGCTGATGCCCAATAAGAAAATACTTTTTAAATATGGTATTGCATCAGTGTGTCTTGTGCTGTGTATGCACACAAGCCTATTCGCCCAAAATGCCAGTGCAAACGGTTACAAGGGCATTTGGTTTACCTTGGGCCAATTTTCGGATTACGGCGATAAATATTCGGGTGGATTGGGCACCTACACTTCCAGCCACGTACCGGTGGCCATCTATAGCAAAGCGGCCAATAAGACTTTTTTTGTATACGGCGGCACTACCCAAAAGGATCAAAAACATTTGCTGATCATGATATCTTATTATGATCACGCAAAAAAGCGTGTGCCAAAGCCGGTAATTGTATACGATAAAGATGGTGTGAATGATCCGCACGACAATGCCTCCATTGCCATTGATAACAAAGGGTATATCTGGGTATTTGTAAGTGGACGAAATACATCACGCAAAGGTATCATTTTCAAAAGCCGCCAGCCTTATTCGATAGATGCGTTTGATAAAATCAAAGAAGCAGACATGACCTATCCCCAGCCCTGGTGGATCAACGGCAAAGGTTTCCTGTATTTGTTTACAAAATATACCAAAGGCAGGGAACTGTACTGGAGCACCAGTAGCGACGGGCAGCAATGGGCAGAAGCGCAAAAACTGGCGGGCATGGGTGGTCATTACCAGGTTACGAATGTATGGAACGGGAAACTGGTGTCGGTTTTTAATTATCATCCCGGTGGCAATGTAGACAAAAGAACGAACGTATATGTTGCTCAAACTTCCGACATGGGCAAAACCTGGACAACCGTTGATGGAAAACCTTTACAAACGCCCCTGTTGAATGCACAAAACAATGCACTGATAAAGGATTACGAAAAGGAAGGCAGGTTGGTATACCTGAACGACCTCAATTTTGATGAGGAAGGAAACCCGGTTATACTGGCAGTGATAAGCAATGATTACAAACCCGGCCCCGGCGGCGACCCGCGACAATGGGTGCTGATGCATTGGACCAAAAACAACTGGCGTTTTGATACCGTTTGTACTTCTACACACAACTACGATATGGGTTCTTTGTATATCGACAAAAATCATTGGCAAATTGTTGGTCCAACCGATGCCGGTCCGCAGCAATACGGTACAGGTGGTGAAATGGTGATGTGGGAAAGTGAGGATGCCGGCAAAACCTGGCAAAAAAAGCGTCAACTCACAGCAAAGAGTAACCGAAATCACTCCTATGCACGCAGGGCGGTTTCTGCCGAAGCGGATTTTTATGCTTTTTGGGCCGATGGCAATGCGGATACCTTTTCGGAATCGGCGCTCTATTTCTGCAACAAAAAAGGAAACAAGGTTTGGAAACTTCCTTACACCATGAAGGGAGATTTTGAAAAGCCTGTGCTGTTAAAATCACACTAACCACTACTGTTGATCTGCGAAGCCGCTACCGCGTAACTGTGCAAAAAGTGCTCTTCCCGGCGGGATGTTCACAGCCTGGCAATTGTGAGAAGCGTGGTAATAAAGAAATGAGCATGCTTGCTGCCGGCCTCAGAAAAATGGCGTTAAAAAAATTACGGAATGAAGCGTTAAGCCGAAAACGCTTTCGGGCATTTTGTATAGCTGAAGCACAGCTTCACTCAAATCAAAGCACCAGGGACTGGCTTTAGACTTGTTTTCGGTAGTGGAATGCAGTAATTTTTAGCCATTTTTCTGAAGCCTTGATTTTTTGGTTCTTTTTTATCAAGAAAAAAGAACATAAAAAAGATTTTCCTTCCCGGCGGGGTCTTCACAACCCGCAACTGTGGAGCGTAAGCCCCCCGTTGCATAGAAGCATTATTTTTTTCAGCACCAGGGTCTCATGGCCAACGCACAAAGGCTTTTGATGAAGACTCCAGTGCGACTTCTTCATACCTTGCTGTTCTCCTTTCTTTTTTGCCTGCCCAAAAAAGAAACAAAAAAAGGCACACGAAAACGAATACTGCCCGTTTTCGTGGTTATTCCCTGATAGCGCTTTGGTGCTACTGTGATCTCAGCAGTAGACCGCTATTGCTGGCATCGAATTTAACCGGTTGATCCATATTAACCACTTGTAGTTGTTACAGAATACCATTACATATAACACGTTTACGACTTAAGCACCTTTCTTCCCGATGGAGGTCTTCACAGCCTGGCAATTGTGAGAAACGTAGTAATAAAGGAATGAGCATGCCTGCTGCCGGCCTCAGAAAAATGGCGTTAAAAAAATTACGGAATGAAGCGTTAAGCCGAAAACGCTTTCGGGCATTTTGTATAGCTGAAGCACAGCTTCACTCAAATCAAAGCACCAGGGACTGGCTTTAGACTTGTTTTCGGTAGTGGAATGCAGTAATTTTTAGCCATTTTTCTGAAGCCTTGATTTTTTGGTTCTTTTTTATCAAGAAAAAAGAACATAAAAAAGATTTTCCTTCCCGGCGGGGTCTTCACAGCCCGCAACTGTGTGGAGCGTAAGCCCCCGTTGCATAGAAGCATTATTTTTTAAGCGCCAGGGGCTGGCCAGCCCACAAAGGCTTTTGATGCAAACACCGGCGCCAATCGTAATGTCATCACAACTACTTCGCAGCCAGGGCAGGCGGAGTAGGCTGAACGGAACGGTTTTTAACAGGAGGGATGGTTTTCAGGTAGGCAAATATCGCCTTCAACTCGTCATCGGTCATGTGCTTAACGGGCATCAGCGCCATGGGTGGCAGCAGCGATCTTGATCCGGGGATCCCCTTGCTGATGCTGTTTTTAATAGCGTATAGAAACTGGCTTTCAGTCCAGTTACCCGTACCCGTTTCATCGGGTGTGAGGTTGGCGGAGTAGGATATCCCCCAGGGACCAACCCATGCGGTAAAATCTGAGGTTACCACAAGTCCCTTGCGTTCTGTTTCTTTCCGGTCTACATCAGGAGCGGGCAGGTTTTCGGGATGCCCGGATAATAACAAAGCACTGTCATCTACGGGCCCCATGGCTGTCATTTTCTTGGGTGTGTGGCAATCATTGCAACCGGCGATGATAACGAGGTGTTCGCCCCATTGGACCTGGGTTTCATAACCACCGAAACTTTTCTTTTCTGCCATCACGGGTGATGTGGCGATCGGCGCCGCCTGTTGGCTTTCATTGCATTGGATAAAAAGGATGGAGACCAGTGCCAGGCCCATACAAAGGGGTGAATAGAACTTACGCATAAAACGGGTTTTATTGTAAATAAAAAATACTCGTATGCCAGGGCTGGATAATATTAACCTGCGATCGTTCAGAAGGGTATAGACGCATCGGCGTATATGCGATACAACTTCAGGAGCCGGCTTGTTCAGAAAAGCAATTCTTTTGTGGAGGCGCAGAGATAGTACCAGGAGGTAGCAGAAAAAATGCTGGACATAAACTTAATGCAATTTTCCGAATTGTACAATGGCCGCTTAAAATAACTTTTACCAATATAATGGGTAACTTTAAGTGTTGTTTCCTGACCATATAAAATATACCGTAATGAACTATTTAAAAACCGGTTTGCTGGTCACCTTCGTGTTCTGCTTTGTTTCGTTCCGGCCGTTTCATCACGGATGGGCGAACTATAATCAAAAAGACACCCTTGATTACACGGGCATCATCCAGGAGTTTACTTATGAAAATCCTCACGCCACGGCCAGAGTAAAGCATCAGAACAAAACCTGGTTCGTAGTATTGGCCCCTACCAGCAGGATGGAAAGCCGCGGAGTGCCTGTAGATAAACTCAAAAAGGGCGCTTCTGTGAGGGTTGTGGGATATCCTCACAAAAAGATAAAAACGGAAATGAGAGCCGAACGGGTATTTGTAGATGGCGCTAAATTTGAACTTCGTTAATGATGTCCGAAAGCATTGCCGGATGGCTTCAGTGGCTGCAAAACAGTTCATGGGCTGTTGGCGTGCGCCAGTCTTTATGGTTATACCCCGCACTTGAGATCATTCATATCACCGGCATTGTACTGGTAGCCGGGGGCGCCATATTTTTTGATCTTCGTTTGCTGGGCATGTCAAAAAAAATACCCGTGACCGATATGGCGCGGCATTTATTAACCTGGTCTAAAAGAGGATTGATTTTGGCCATTCCGTCGGGCATATTGCTTTTTATTACCAATGCTGAAACGCTGGGATACGACCCAACCTTTCATACCAAACTGATCCTGCTTGCACTTGCAGGCATCAATGCGTGGATTTTCCATGCCTTTGTTTTCCGTCCGGAAGTACAATTCAATTCCGGCAGCAGTTGGTACAGAGCAGGAAAGGCCAACGCGGTGTGCTCTATTCTTTTATGGATAGCTGTAATAGCCTGCGGCAGGTTGCTGGCGTATTAAAAGCGGTTTACTGTTTATCATCCAGATCACGGATTACAGGCTATACCACTTCTCCTTGTTACTTTTTGCGGAAAAAGTAACCAAAAGCCCCGCCCGAACGATGTTCAGTCGGGCGGACTATTGGCTTCGTTTTGCACGAGCAAAAGGAAGAAAAAATGCCAACAAAGCCTGCACACGAAATACCCCATTTGATTTTTTTCCAAACGCGCCTAAGCCCCCCATCCCGCAACGCTTTAATTTTTTAGCGCCTGAAAATTTTTTTCAAAAAAACTTGCGAAACCAGATAGTTGCGCTTATATTTGCAACCAAATAATTGCATAATGGAAACAAGGCGAGACATCTTTCAGGCAATAGCCGACCCCACAAGACGGGCAATCATTACACTTATTGCATTACAGGCAATGACGCCAAATGCTATCGCCGAACACTTTGATACTACACGGCAGGCCGTTTCAAAGCATTTACGCATTTTAACCGAATGTGAATTGGTAACGCAAAAGCAGCAAGGCAGAGAAATTTATTACCAGCTTGAAATAAATAAAATGAAACAGATTGACCAGTGGCTGGAACAGTTTCGCAAAATTTGGGAAAGCCGCTTTACTCAACTTGATCATGTATTAGCAACCATGTCTGCCGGCAGGCAGGCAATTAAAAACAACAAAAAATGAAAAAAAGTTTATTATTTGACTTTACGGTCAACAAGGAAAGCAACACAATTAATGTAAACAGGGAATTCGCTGCGCCCCTTGACATGGTTTGGGATGCATGGACAAAACCTGAAATTCTTGACCAATGGTGGGCGCCAAAACCCTGGCAGGCAAAAACAAAATCAATGGACTTTAAAGTGGGTGGAATGTGGTTGTATGCAATGGTGAGTCCGGCCAACGAAGCACATTGGTGCAAAGCAGATTATCAAAAAATAGAAGAGCAGAAAAACTATTCTCTTGCAGACGCGTTTTGCGATGAGAACGGAAATGTAAACAGCGATTTCCCACGTTCGCAATGGACGAATATATTTACCGGGAACACAGATACAACAACTGTAAACATTTCTATTGAATATGAGAACCTTGCCGATCTTCAGCAGATAATTGAACTGGGCTTTAAAGAAGGCTTTTCAATGGGACTAGAAAATCTTGACCGGTACCTTGAAGAACAGTTAACCTTCGCCAACAAAACAAAATGATCAATGCCGCAAGAGTTTGCACTTACTGAAATTTTCCTGGGAATGCCGAAGAAGCATTAAGGATTTTTGAAGAACTCCCGGCGGGAGGAAATATATCAATGCCTTTGCAGAACATGTTTTGGGGTGCTTACCCAGGCTCATTTACCGATAAGTATGGCTAACCGGATGTTAAATTGTTTAATTAAAAACTAAAACAATGGAAAATCTGTCAATCATAGCAATGTTAACCATTGCAACCGGAATCACCTCGCTCTTATGCCTGCTCCTCTTGCATTTTACAAGTCCGGAATTTAAACCGGGCTGGCGAATGGTAAGCGAGTACGCTTTAGGAAAAAATAAAAAAACGCTAACGATCTTCTTTCTGTTGTGGGGTGCCGCCTCCATTCTTTCTGCCTGCCTGCTGTGGAATGTCACAACTTCAAACTGGGGCAGTCTCGGTGCCGTATTGGTTTTCGTTACAGGTATCGGGGCCATATCCGGAGGTTTGTTTGATGTAAAACATAAACTACATGGCTTAGCGTTTTTCTTAGGTGTTCCTTTCTTTCCGATCGGCGCATTGCTCCTTAGCTACAACCTTATTAAAAATGAAAGCTGGAATAACCATCAAACACCCCTCTTAATTTCAGCGCATTTGACCTGGATTGGTTTGGCGCTGATGGCATCTTCAATGATATTGCTGTTTTCCGGGTTTAAAAAAGCAGGCGTAGCTTTTGGACCAAACACAGACCCGCCCGATAACTTACCAGGTGGAGTGATTGGTATTAACGGGTATGCCAACCGCTTTTTGATTGTTTGTTACATCGCCTGGCTGATTGTAATTGCAAAAACATATTTATCATTTTAAAAGAACAATACAATGAATAATTTAGCAACCATTTAAAAATAATTTTATGTCGTTTCAAGCATACATAGACAATATTAGAGCAAAGACGGGCCAAGGTCCCGAAGATTTTAAAAAGCTGGCGGAGCAAAAAGGTTTTCTCGAAAATGGAAAATTAAAGCCAACTGTAAAGGCAGGCGAAATAGTAAAGTGGCTGAAAGAAGATTTCGGATCAGGACATGGGCATTCGATGGCCATATATGCCGTGTTTAAAGAAGTGAAACAAACAATTGCAGTAAACGGTGAAACAAAGTTCACTGACAAAAACAATATTCAGTCAAAAAAGAAAGCCGGTATTTGATTCAAGACATGCCGTTTTCTTCCCAACGGGTCTTCACAGCCCGGCAATTATGAGAAGCGTGAAACCCCGGCGAATAGAAGAACTATTTAAATTTAGCGATTGGTTTGCCTGGCAGGACATGGTTTTAACAAGAAATAAAATACCTAATTTCGCTAATTCACCTGGCGGAAGAGGCGTTATTTGTATAAGTGGCATTTTCTCTGACAATTCATTGAAAAAAATAAACCAACCATATAAAATTCTACGTAACTTAATCTGTAGCTGTATTAAAAATGAACAAAAAAAAAATAGGGTTAGTTTTATCCGGTGGCGGCTTTAAGAGTGCTGCACATGTGGGCGTATTTAAAGCGATGCAAGAATTGGGAATAAAGCCTGATTTGGTGGCAGGAACCAGTGCTGGCGCCATTGTGGGAGCTTTTATAGCTGCAGGATATGATTGGGAAATAATTATGAATTTTCTAAAAGAAGCTGAAGTAATAAGTTACAATAAGTACTCATTTCAAAAAGCAGGATTGTTTGATAGTGCTAAATACAAAAATCTTTTTGACCAGTATTTTCCGAACGACAGTTTTGAATCACTAAAATTGCCTTTGTTTATTGCTACAACAGACTTAATTGAAGGTAAAACACATTATTTTTATAAGGGAGAACTCATTAAACCGCTTATTGCATCATGTGCAGTACCGGGTGTTTTCTCGCCAGTTCCCATAGAAGGATTGTTGCTTTGTGATGGAGGAGTGACCAATAATTTTCCGATTGAACCGCTTTTAGTGATGTCGGATCTTATTATTGGGGTATATGTGAATCTTTTAAATAGTGCCAGTAGTGAGTCTTTGAAATCATCTTTCAATGTTTTACAAAGAGCTTACATGATCATCAGAAAAAATCAGTTTGAACAAAAATTCAGCAATTGTGATGTACTTATATCTCCACCTAATTTAACTACACATAATATTCTATCTAAAAATAATCTTGAAGAAATTTTTGAAATTGGTTATGCAGAGGCTATAGAGAGACTTTCGAAGCTGAAATAGGAAAATTGAAAGATTTTCTCTTCCCAACGGGGTCCTCACCGCCGGGCAACTGTGGGGAGCAGACCCTGGCGAATAAAAAACTCTAAGCTTCAGTTTGCTGCCAATGGCGCCCTAACAAAAATCATCTGAATACAGGATTTTACTTTAAATTGACATCAGGTAGTTCAACAGACGGATTGTAAATACCCACCTGCGCTATACACTGTCCGCAGGCGATACTATAACTTTCTGCCATGCAAATGAAACAATTATTCCTGTTGTTGCTTTATTTATTTATTAAAAACAACTGCTTAGCACAGGAAAAGCATTTTCAATGTCCATGTTCCAAAATTGGACTTGATGAGCGGTTTGCAGACTCAAATAAAGTGAACTGTTTTTTAATTCCCGTTGATAAAGCGTACAAACAGGCATCAGGCGGAAGCTATTTCCTGGCGGTGGCTGTTGCTGCTTCACAAAATAAATTGAAGGAATTTCCTTTGCTGTACCTGCATGGCGGACCGGGAATTGCCACGCTCGGAAAGCTGAAATCATATTTGAATTCCCACACATGGAAATTGATGCGGGAAAAGCATGACCTGGTATTTTTTGATTACCGGGGTACCGGATTTTCCCAACCTGCCCTTTGTAATGATCTTCCCGATTCGCTATCTGCCTTTATCAGAACAAATCCAACAGCAAACGATATCAGGGCAAAGGAGGTTTCATTATATCAACGTTGTAAAGAAAATTTATTGAGCCAGGGTATCAACCTGGAAACATTTTCAAGCTTTCAGCTTGCTGCAGATGCCGATGCGGTAAGAAAGGCATTGAAGATAGATAAATGGAATGTTTATGGTGTGTCTTATGGTACAACGGTGGCTTTGAATGCTATTCGAAGTTTTCCTGCCGGATTACAATCTGTGATCCTCGATTCTCCTTTTCCTCCCAATGCACCCTGGGTTGATTTTGTGAGACCATTCGAAACCTGTTTCAGTGTGCTGGAGAATAATCTGAAAAAAGATCTGGCAACGGAGAAACAGTTTGCAAACCTGCGAAGGGACTTTGCTGCCGCTGTTAAAAGACTAAATGAAAAACCTGTGCAGCTATTACCGCCGGGAGCAAATGACAGTACCAATAAACGCAATTATACAGGTGATGACTTTGCCTGGAGTATTTGGTCTTCTATGCTAAAGCCTAAATCCATTCCCTTTGTGCCGTTAGCAATTCAGGAGATAGCAAATGGCAATGATTCTATACTTCAGCTATGGTCAACTGCATTTAGCTCACCAGATGCACACGGAAAATTTTCGGCTGCACAAAGCAATGCCATTTTATGTTTTGAGGGCAAGCCTCAGCGGCCTGAAGACTCAAAAGATTCATTGTTGAAGAATTATCCGGAGTTTTCTTCGTTCAACGCCGGTTTTAATGTTCCGGTTTGTAATGTGTGGAGACCGGATCTTCCGGCCAGCAACATATTTGATCCCGTGGTTAGCGATATCCCGGTTCTAATCCTGGCAGGGGAATATGACCCGGTTTGTCCACCCTTTTTTGGTGAGCTTACAGCCAAAACCCTGTCGTATTCTAAATTTCTGATTATTCCGTCTGCCTCTCATGCAGCAATTCATGCGGATGATTGTGTGAGACATATTGCTTACAATTTCATTTCATTTCCTCATAGAGAACTTTCTTTGCAGTGCATCGCTTCACGGTCAAAAATAGTATTTCTTAAAAAGGACCTGTATTCTGCGCTGAAGAATTATCAATAATTACGCATGGTTTTGTGAAATACCCTGCACGGCCGGCTTAAATCATTATTCGCCCTGGGCTGGCGGAGTCCATATGGTTGCACCGATATATCTTTCCGGGCCGGTTTTATCGTCCATAAAATAATATACCACTACTATTTTGCCATCGGGACGCTGCACCACCCTGGGATAGCCGATATCCTGCCCGGATCCGTCATTGCGCAGTATATAATCCCTGCTCCAGGTTTTGCCATTGTCGTTGCTGATGCGGGCTCTTATATCACTGGTTTTGGTGTTGGCCCGGATACTTTGCAGGTCGGCCCGGTACCCATATACCATGCAGATCCTCCCGTCTTTCATCTTCAGCATTGCCGGCGGATTACCGATGCCGGTATCATCTGCGGCATTTTTTAATTGCTTCCAGTTCCTGCCATTGTCGTCCGATAACCAGCAGGCAATAAAACTACGATCGCCTTCTTTTTGCCGGACAGTCACCAGAATTTCACGAGCCGAGATACGCACGGAAGCCGGCATGATCGCATATCCTGAAGGCTCATCGCCTATCCATGACAAAAATGACCAATTCCTTCCGCCATCCGTGGTGTTCACACACAGCACCCTTCCCTCTTTACCATCCGATTTGGCGGAACTGATAAAAAGCATGCTTTCTTCTTTGCCGTTGATGATGTAGTCTGTTCGGGCCGCCGTACCTGCAGTTCCAAAATCAGGCAGGGCAAAGGGTCCCTTCCATTGATGCCCCCTGTTGTAGGAATACCAGTAACGCGACTGCCCGGCATCGCCATTGGAGCGTACCGTTAAAGCAAAATCGGGATGCAGGAAATTGATAGACTCCTTTTGCTGCAGAACGTCCTGTTGCGGAACGTCTGTCCTGGGCTTGGCCATAAAATAACCATGCGGCACCATTCCCCCTGTTTTGCCCGGATCTTCGATCGTCCAGGTGTCGCCACCATCAACGCTCCTCGCCAGCATATGAAGCTCCGGCTTTTCCCTGTTGATATTGTGCTTTGCTCCCAAATCCTTATACACACCTTTAGAAAAACCAACGAGTATCTCGTTGCCCCATATCCATATGCCATTATTTGCCGGCCATCCACCATACATACCCGGTTCATAATACACTTTTACGTGCTTAAAGTTTAGTGGCGCCGGCTGTGAAAACAAATCATTACAACCTATAGCAAACAATAAAGCCAATGCTGGCAACCTGTACCTTTTCATATAACAATATATCAAACCGCAATTTAAAAATAGCCGCTCTCCACTGAAGCAACGGAACTCCTTAAGAAGATCAACAACCTTCCTTCATACTCATTTCACTATCATTATTTAACTAAAGTTTTCTTCACCAGGGATATCCACAGTCCTCCACTGGTGCAGCGTGTGATCCCCCGGGCGAACTGAAGGATTATGAATTTTCAGAGATCATTTTTTTCAGCATCTGTGTCTCGCAATTGTCAACAACATCAACTTTAGTTACTAACGCCTGCTGAGTTTCACCGCCAGCCAAGTGCCGGTGCAACATGCTCCAGGAACGCCGACAGCAGGTGTACATTATATTCTACACCCAGGGTATTGGGTACCGTTAGAAGCAGGGTATCTGCCTCCTGAATGGCTTCGTCTTTCGCGAGCTCCCGGATCAGTGTGCCGGGCTCAGCAGCATAGCTTCTTCCAAAGATGGCCCGTTTGTTATCTTCAATAAATCCAATTTGATCCCGCCGTTCAGATTCACCGCCAAAATAAAAACGGTCCTGGTCATTTACCAATGTAAAGATGGACCGGCTAACCGATACCCGCGGTTCGCGTTTGTGGCCGGCTTTTTTCCAGGCTGCTTTATATACCCGGATTTGCTCTGCCTGCTGCACGTGAAAGGGTTTTCCGCTCTCGTCGTATTTCAGAGTAGAACTTTGCAGGTTCATGGAATGCTCAGCAGCCCAAACGGCAGTGGCATCCGAAGCGGCTCCCCACCAAATCCGGTCGCGAAGGCCTTCGGAATGCGGCTCCAGCCTGAGCAGTCCGGGTGGATTCGGAAACATGGGGTTTGGGTTTGGTGGTGCAAATCCTTCTCCTTTCAATTTATCTAAAAACGCCAGGGCCTTGCGCCGTGCCATAGCGGCATCGTCTTCTCCTTCTTCCGGTTCATAACCAAAATAACGCCACCCATCCACAACCTGCTCCGGCGACCCTCTGCTAATTCCCAATTGCAACCTGCCGCCCGAAATTAAATCAGCGGCGCCTGCATCCTCCACCATGTAAAACGGATTTTCATAGCGCATATCAATCACCCCCGTGCCGATCTCAATTTTATTTGTTTTGGCGCCAATGGCAGAAAGCAATGGGAATGGCGAAGCCAACTGAGCCGCATAATGATGTACCCGAAAGTATGCGCCATCCATTCCGATTTCTTCTGCGGCTACCGCCAGGTCAATAGACTGAAGCAAGGTATCACTGGCTGACCGGGTTTGATAAGACGGGTGTTTCCCCCAATGTCCAAACGATAAAAAGCCTATTTTCTTCATGTTTTAAAATTTACGCCGGTTTTTACGCGCTTATGTATTTTAATGTAGGAATGGGTAACCCGATGTTAAGTTTGAATGGCTTAAATATAAAAACATTCCGGGAAGAATATTCAGGTATGTTGAAAAAAATTGAGATTGAATATAAAGACGAATAGGTGTTTGAATTGTATGATGATTAAATGATCGCCCCGGTGGGGTTTGACGGCTTACTGCCATTGAAAGGCAAAGTATTCACATTCGCCTTTGCTTAAATTTTTTAAAGCGTGCGGAACATTGCTGTTCAGGAAGATAATATCGCCCGGCCGGGCTTTTTGAAATGTATCTCCGATCTGCATTTCAATATGGCCCTTTGTTACAATAATAATTTCTTCCGGCCGGTGGGTATGTGGCGGATGACTGACCTGGTTTTGCCTGAGGGTGGTGGCATGCATATCAAATTTTTCAAACAAAACCGTTGGCTGGTTAAAATGCTGTCGCCTGAAACCCTTTTCGTTTTCCTGCACAGCCACCTCATCCCAGTCTACCAGTATGGATGCTATTGCTTTTGTGTTTTCTATCGTGGAATCAGTCCTCTTCTTTGTGTATTTGAGCAGGTAATAACTTACTTTTTGGTTACTCTCATTTACGGCTTCATGCAAATCGCCCGGCATAGCCATGGCTACACCGCCTGATCCTACTGTTTTCGTTTTACCGGCAATGGTTATTTTCAGTTTTCCTTCCTTTACAATAATCAGTTCCTCCGTACTGGCATGCCTGTGCGCCGGGTGTGCCGATTTGCCCGGCTCCAGCATGGTAATATGTACTTCAAGGTTGGAAAGACAAGGTGTGTGCCCATCCATGATCTGTATGCGGTAACGGCTGGAGTCTTTGAGAACCGGTAACGCACCCACATCATATGCCATCGAAGGAATAGGATCCGTTTGGGCAGATGATACGGAAGCAATAAACAGCATCATAAAAATACAGGCATATTTCATCATTGTGAGAGATTGAAGTTCATAGCTCAATGTACAAAAATAATTATTGAAAATGCCGTCGAATAGTATAGTGCAACCCCTGGCTTAACCAACAATTCAGGAACCAGAAAAAGCATTTTAAATTGATATTAAGTTTGCGGGACGGAGTCCCGGAAGAACATATTGGGTACGAAGTCAGAGACTTTGTACAGCAAAGATTACTTCGTACAGCAAAGTTGTATTTGCCGTTGAACAATTCTTTCTCAACTCACTCTTTTATCATTCAGCAGTTTATCTATGGCTTCATTAAAAGATCCTGCACGGGTAACTTCGCCGGCATTTACAAAAAATATTTCATCGGCATTGCGGATGGTGTTTAAACGATGGGCGATGATGATGCGGGTGGTGTGTGAAGGCAGTTTATTTAAAATCTCTTCCAGCAATTGTTCGGTAACGGTATCTATATTGGCGGTGGCTTCATCCAAAATGAGTACATCGGGGTTACGGAGCACGGCCCGCATAAAAGCGATGAGCTGCTTTTGCCCCAGGCTAATGCTTTCTCCTCCCGAAGATACATTGGTGAGCAGCCCGTTTTCAAAAATGGTAAGCAGGGATTCCAGCCCGGCTTCTCTGATCACCTGCTCCAGTTGTTCATTGCTGAACTGGTGGTATTGTTCATTGCCATAAAAAATATTCTCTTTTACCGTGCCCGAAAACAAAAAAGGATCCTGCAGTATAAATCCAACCTTTTTCGCAAGCACTTCCGGTTCGTACCCGCGAATGTCTTTGCCATCAAGCAAAACAGTACCCGAGGTGGGATCGTACAACCGTGCGATCAGCGAAGCCGTAGTGGTTTTGCCGCCGCCGGTGGGTCCAACAAAAGCGTAGGTTTTTCCTTTTTGCAACTGCAGACTGATATTGTGCAAAATTTCTTTTCCTTCTGAGTAACCAAAATGTACATTCCTGAATTCCACTATTGACCGGGAAGCAGGTTCGGCCACAATGCCTTTTATTACAGTAAGGTTGGTTTCTAATGAAAGTATCTGTCCTATCCTGTCCCACCCTGCCAGCGCCACCTGGAAGCTGGCCCACAGTGTGGCGAGTTGTCTCAGCGGGTTATAAAAATGAGTGGCATAGGCTAAATAACTAACGAGCAATCCAATAGAAAAACTGCCGGTGGCAATCAGGTAAATGCCGTACAGCAATACCACCAGTTGCGCCAGGGCCGACAATAAGCTGTACACAGGCAGGAATATATTGTTGGCCAGGCCGGCGCCTACAGCCGTGTTGTAGTTTTGCAGGTTGGCTTTGGCGAAACGTGTCCTGAAATAATCGCGGCGGTTAAATGCAACGATCACCTTAAAATTATTCAGGCTTTCCTGGATCTCCGCGCTCATGCCGCCAACGCTTGTCATGTTTACGGCATTCTTTCTTTTTACCCAGGGCGATACCAGCTTTGTAAATATTAAAATAAGCAATGCCGGTATAAGCGTGGCTACACCCAGCTTTACATTAATGATCAGCAAAAAAATTCCGGCGCCGGTCATGGTTACAATGCTGCCGATAAACTGCACTAAAGACTGAGAGAAAAAAGTATTGAGCTTATCCGTATCATTATTCACCCGCGAAATTAGATCACCTGCTTTATTGGCATTAAAAAACGCGACCGGCAAAGCCTGCAGCTTGCTGAAGATGGCATTGCGCAGGGTAAACAAAAGGCGCTGCCCCACCCCTCCCATCAGTTGTGTTTGATAATAACTGGTAAACAGGGCCATTAAATAAATCACCAGCAGTATGCCCGAAAATTGCAGCACACCATTGTATTGTTTTTGCTGCACATAATGATCAATGGTATATCCTATCAAAAAGGGGCCCATCAGGTTGAACGCAGCATTCAGCACTATGGCCACCAGTGCCAGTAGCAAATTCTTCTTCTCATGCGCAATAAGCTGCAGCAAACTTTTAAGCGCAGCATAGGTGGATGTTTTTTGCTGCACACCCGAAAGCATATTAAGATTGTAATTCATAATGACTGGTGCTTTGTTGTGCATTCAATAGTTGTACGTATTCAGGACTGGTGCGCAGCAGTGCTTCATGCCTGCCATGAGCGATGAGTTCACCCTGCATTAAGAGGATGATCTGGTCATATTCTTCAACAGTGGCAATTTTTTGCGTAACAGAAATCAGGGTCAGGTCGGGATAATTTCTTTGCAGATTTTCGAGTATCCGCTTTTCGGTGTTGTTATCCACTCTCGCTGTAAAATCATCCAGCAATAATATGCTGGGATTAATAGCAAGGGCTCGTGCCAGCATGATCCTTTGTTTTTGTCCGCCCGATAAACTGGATCCTCTTTCAGAAACAACCGTACTTAATTGATCTGGCAGCAGGTCAACAAATTCTTTCAGCTCTGCCGTTTCCACGGCTTTTTCAAGTGAAGCATCCGTTACCGCGTCGCTGAAAGCAATATTCTCGCGAATGCTCATGTTGAAAATAATACTGTCCTGGAAAACAAATCCAACCTGGCTGTAAAAAGATTCGCTGTTGTAGCGCTCAATACTTTCACCGTCAAATTCAATAACCCCGGAACTGGGCTTTATCAGTCCTGTAAGCAGATACAGCAATTGCGTTTTACCGGCGGCGGTGGGTCCTATGATCGCTGTTCTTGTTCCCTTTGGTATGGTAAAAGATATATCTTTCAAAACAGGGCGTTGTTCGTATACCAGGTTTACATCCTTCAATTCAATTTGGCCCTGCAATACCCGCCTGATGGTTCCTGTTTCGGCCTGGTCGGGTGTTTCAATCACCATTCTTATCCGGTCGTACGAAGCGGTTGCCTGTGCTATAACATTGCTCATGAAACCAATGATGAGTATGGGAAAGATGAGCATGGACAAATAACTGTTGAAAGCAGCGAAATCACCGAGGCTCATGCTGCCGTTGATCACAAAGCGGCCGCCCATTGCAAGGATAGCGAGCGCTGCCATATTAGCGGTAAAGGTGATCACCGGAATAAGCCCCGCAAAAAGCTGCAGGATAGCCAGCCCAAAGTTTTTGGCTTTGGTATTGACCTCAAGGAATTTATTGTATTCCAGTTGCTGTGAATTGACTACACGGATCAGCGCCGCTCCCAGGATGCTCTCATTGATCACCTTATTCAACCGGTCTATTACGGCCCGGCTTTGAATGAACAAGACCCTCACTTTACGCAACACAAGAAAGAAAGTGATGCCGATAATGGGTATTATGGCTATGATAAACAAAGCCAGCTTCCAGTTGATGCTGATGAGCAATATACTGGCGCCAATAATAATAAATATGGAAGAAATGACCGACACAATGGCCTGGGAAATGAACATTTTGATAGAGTCTACATCGGCCGTAAGATTGGTAAGCAGTTTGGAAGGGTTGGCCTGCTCTATAAAACCTGCTGTTTGTACAGAAACTTTATTGGAGAGTTTTGTTCTCAGGTCACGCGCCACCCTTTCCGACGTGTAGGTTTGTAAAATACTCTGCAGGTAGGTAAAAATAAAGATAAACAGTATGGCGAGGCCAAATTTGATCAGCACGGGGTTCAATGCAAATACACCGGCAGTAAAAGCGTCAATAGCATCTGCTATGATCTTTGGCAGCAGCAGGTTGATGCCATTGCTCAGAAGGGTGAACAGCAGTAATACCATCACACCCCCCCTGTAAGATTTTAGCAAACTAAGCACTCCTGACTTGCGACTCATTGTTCCTGTGTTTCATATATAATCGGATCTGCATTGCTGCCTGCAAATCAAAAGATGCAAATGTAAGCCGATTTATAAAAGTTGCGGGTATGTTAACATATGGTTAATCGGGGATGAGGGATGGGTATGAGCGATGAGAATTAAAAAACCTGTAAGGTTTTTCATCCCTTACAGGTCCTCTGTACATTTTTGTTCAATTATTTTTCTAATGGGTGTTCCTGCAGCAGTTTTTCCGGCGTATAAAATCCCTCCACACTTTTCACTTCCGATCTTACCTGCTTAACCTTTTCGGGTTGAACAGCCGGCGCCTGGTTACCAAAAGAATTTCTTACATAGGTTAATACAGCGGCCAGCTCAGTATCATTGAGTAAACCTTCAAACGGCGTCATGGGCACCTGCCCAGGGTATTTTCTGCCATCTACTTCCATAGGTCCAAGAAGTCCTTTTAAAACGAGTTTTATCAAACGGTCTTCATTGCCGTTCACCCATTTTGTTCCGGTAAGCGGCGGATAGCCCGAAGAGAATAATCCCTTACCATCGGGTTGATGACAGGTGTTACAATATCCATCCCTGGCGTAAATTTCTTTGCCCTGCTTGAAAAGTTCAAGGTCGTTGCCTTTTAATGACGAAATTATTTTTTCTTCTTTGTGTTCCTGTACCAGCTTCCCGTTAAGATGGGCCACCGCTGCTTCATGCGCATGTACCATCCATTCATCCAAAGGCATTTTTGCGGCTTCTTCCAATATGGGCATTCCCTTTTCCTTACCAATCCAGGAAGCGGCAACGATGGCTTCTAACCTCACCCTTCCATGTGGATCGCGGGCCGCCTGCATCAGCAAATCCGCCTGGTCGGCCACCTGGTGGCCGGTATAACGTACAACATTAACCGCAGCGGCCCTGGCATGGTAATCTTTTGCTTTAAGCAATTGCCTTAATAAGGGCTGGTTCACTTTGTTCAACCCCCAGCTTACCCATAATCCCTCAAGAAGATGATGTTCATAGCGGGGATCATTTTTATCCAGTTCGTTTATCCAGGTGTTTAGTTTGGATAATACTTCGCTGGCATCCCTGCCTCTCAGTTCACGGCGTGTTCTATAGCGTGTGCGGTATTCGGGTAGTTTGAGATTATCCAGCAACACTTCAACACTTGCACCGTCTATCTTAGCCGGCGTTACCAATGGCCTGGAAGGATACGTGATCCGGTAAACCCTTCCGTGCATATGATCGCGCAGGGGATCCCTTGCATTGTGCTGCATATGCCCAATGAGTATATTATGCCAGTCTATTACGTAAAGCGAACCATCGGGGGCAAATTCCATATCCACGGGTCTAAAATTCCGGTCTTCGCTAACCACCAGGTCTACCCGGTGATGACTTTTATACCCTGTGCCACTGTCTTCTATCGCATGTTCCTTTGTTCCCAAAAAACCAATGGTATTGTTGATCAGCATATCGCCCTGTACTTCATCGGGGAAGTGCCGGCTGGAAATAAATTCCAGTCCGGATGTGGGGCGTACCCTGTGTGCCTCTTCTATTAAGTTGAAAGATTTGTGCGTGGCTTCTCCATACCTTGGCAATACCGTACCAGGCATCATCCACCTTACATCTGGTCCGGAAGTTTCAGCGAAGAAGGGCTGTCCCCATTCATCAAATGCTATACCCCAGGGGTTGGGAATGGAAAGCTGCGCCGTACGCTCCAGTTTATGAAGTTGTGGTGCGTACCGGTAAAACCCGCCATTGGTGGCACGTACGGGGCCATATGAGGTTTCCACATTGGTATGCAAAAAAACACCTTCTCCGCTATAAATAGCGCCTGAGGGGTCAACGGTAAAAGCATGGCTGTTGTGGTGCGTATCATGATCATCAAATCCACTCAGCAAAATCTCCACTTTATCCGCCTTATCATCTCCGTCGGTATCTGTAAATAATTTAAGATTGGTGCCCTGAGAAACATATACACCCTCCGCCGCAATTTCAAAGCCAACAGGCAGGTGCAATTTATCAGCAAAAACCGTTAGCTTGTCTGCTTTGCCATCTGCGTTCGTATCTTCAAGGATAATAATTTTATCGTCGGGTTTAGGATCGCCGGGTTTGTAATGCGGGTAGCTGGGCATGGTAGCTACCCACAGGCGCCCTTTATTATCGAACGACATTTGCATTGGTTTTGCCAGCTCTGGAAATTCTTCCTCAGAAGCAAAAAGCTCAATTTTGTATCCTTCCGGCACTTTAAGCTTACGTACTGCGTCTTCACCGTATAAATAAGTTAAGCTACCATTTGCTTTAGGATTGTAATTGGTTTTAACCTCCGGCAACTGCCGCGTGTTTTTATCGGCGGCGGCGATGTCCATTTTTTCACCCTTGCCTGCCGCCAGCCATACAGCGGTATCACGTATGGCAGTCATTTGGCGGATCTTTTCTATTTCAGCAGGATAGTTATCCGGGCCAAACGGATTATACCGGCGGCCATACACATGCACTCCATTGGGAATTTTGAAATCATCATGCCACATCCAGTTTTTTTCTTTTACCGCCGCAAGAACCATGTCCCTGTTCGCTTCAGCTTTAGGTGAAACCTTACCAAAAATTTCATCCGTCAGCAAAACAGATAATTTTTTGTATCCTTCATCATTCAATTGCGAACCATCAATCGTTAAAGGCTCTTTAGCAGATTCAAACCATTTTTTGGAAGGCGTATATACATCCACAAAAAGCACATGGTTCGAATCAGCAACCGTCTTCATGCCCTGTGTATACAACAAAAGATTTTCATTTTCCTTTTTACCGTTGGGGAGATCATATTTATCGGATAGATCTTCAAAAGCAATAGGCGACACAATCGCTACCTGCGGGGATGAGCCGCCATTGTAATGCTGACTTAATGTATGCTTAATAAAAGCATCCAGTTCAGCTTTATAATTGTCTAAACCTTCCTTCCCCTGGAAAGACTCGTTATAGCCAAAAAAAGAGATGATCACATCTGCTTTGTGACGGGTGAGCCACTGATCAGGCGATTCAAAATGACCTTCACTTCCGGAATTTTTAGCCAGCTCTGTTTGAAACTTTTCCGCCCCGGGGAAAGCCCATGGATCATTCCTCGCAGCGTGCGGTCTGAAGCCAGGTGTATTTCCTCCGTCGCAAAAATTACGGATGTACAGCATACTATCCGGATAGCGTACCTGCATTTCGGTTTCAAAATAGCCGTAGTTCATCATTCGCGACCCCAGGTTATTACCCACAAGAGCAATACTGGTATGCTTTTTAATTTTGAGTGGCTGATACTGGTCAGAGCGGCAGGCAGTAAATGCAACAATCATTAGTCCAAATAAGAATTCAAGGGTTGCTATACTTTTTGTACGAGGGTTTGTCATTTCAATTGTGCGGTTTTAATCCTAAAAATATGCGTTCATAACCTAAATACCCAATTTTTTTAGGTGTAACAGTCAATGCTATTCAATCTAAGCGCACTCAGGCAAAGAATAGACCGGATGCAAAAGAAGTATAAACCCGAATAACAGGGATGTTTAGCAACGCGTCCTCCTTTTAATGAACCCTCCTACTATTTCTTATAATTCTTATACTATTTTACAAAAAAGTGGAATAATTAACTATAATTCAATATATTAGAATGTTACTTTTTTAACTCTAAACGAAGTGAACGATGAAATCTATTGAATTGCGGCTACCGAAGGATTTTGACAAGTCATTTACTGTATTTAAAGAAGTTGGAAAATCCTTTCCCTGCCCCTGGCACTACCATCCCGAATATGAAATCGTATTGGTTTTAAAAAGCAACGGCCGCCGCATGGTCGGTGATCATATCGGAAAATTTGATGAAGGCGACCTGGTATGTATGGGCCCATTTTTGCCACATGTATGGGTAAACGATCCAAAATTCATTAACGGGCAGGTGGATTACCCGGCTGAAGCCATTGTGATTCATTTTACAGACAATTTCCTGGGAGAGAATTTTCTGGAAATTCCGGAAATGGAAGCTTTCAAAAACTTTTTAAAATTTTCTAACCGTGGCATGGTGATTAACGGCAGGGCTAAAAGTGAAATAATCGCTTTAATGGAAAAAATGCCGGATATGAACGGACTTCAGCGCTTGTCTTCTCTTTTGCTCATCTTTGATACATTGTCCCGTACCGCCGAGTTTGACTTATTAGCAAGCCCCGGATTTGTGAAAACAGTGAATGTAAAAAGCTCCGACCGGCTGAATAAAATAACCGAATACCTCATTCAAAATTTTGACCAGGACATTACTTTATCGAAAGTGGCCTCGATCGCAAATATGGCGGTTACCACCTTCAGCAATTTTTTTAAAGAAAACTACAGGGTAACTTTTGTGGAATATTTAAATACATTGAGAATCGGTTATGCCTGTAAAAAGCTTTCAGAAAAAGATCAGAACATTGTTGATGTGGCCTATGAATGTGGATTCAACAGCTTAGCCAATTTTAACAGGCAGTTTAAAAAATATAAGCAGATGACACCAACTGAATACAGGAGGATTATTTATGCTTAGGGGAAAATTTGAGATTTAAGACATTGTTGCCCGGTAAAAGTAGTAAAATCCTTTAGCAGCCTATTTTGCCTCACCCCAACCCTCTCCGCCCGGAGAGGGGCTAAAATCCTCTCCTGTATTGGCTTTCATTTAACTTTCAAAAGTTTTATCCGGACGATAATGATTTGGTTCTTTCACCTCTCTCCACAACCTTTCACCTTTCACCTCTCTCCTCTCTCCTCTCACCTCTCACTAACCCTCACTGCACCGTATACCCGCCATCAATTACAACGGCCTGCCCGGTTATCCCTTTTGCTTTATCGCTTGCCAGGAATTGTACATAATGTGCTATTTCTTCTACATCCAGTAAACGCTTTTGGGGAACGAGCGGATAGATCACTTCTTCCAAAACCTTTTCAAAAGGGATGTTACGCATCTGAGCTATATCGTTTAACTGATTCCTGACCAGCACAGTATCTACATAACCGGGGCACACGGCATTAACAGTAATGTTGTAGCCGGCCGCCTCAAGCGCCGCAACTTTTGTTAAACCGATTACTCCGTGTTTTGCACTGTTATACGCCGCTTTTCCCGCAAAACCAACCAGACCGTTGATGGAAGCCATGTTAATGATCCTTCCAAAATTATTTTTCTTCATATACGGCAGCACGTACTTGATGGCAATAAAAGGAGCGGTTAACATTACGTCCAGCATCAACCTGAACTTTGCTGTGGGAAACTGCTCAACAGGCGCTACATGCTGCAACCCGGCATTGTTCACCAGCACATCAATGCTTCTATACCGGTCATAAACGTCGCCTAATACTTTTTGCAGATTCTCTTCATGGGTAACATCACAGGCATAACCGGTAACCCGGCTATTGCCCAATGCTTCCACAGCAGCGTCAACACGATCCTGTTCAAGATCCAAAATAACTACTGTGTAACCGGCCGATAAAAAAGTATTCGCTATAGATAGTCCAATACCACCGGCCGCACCCGTTATCATTATTACACTGGATTGCATGAGAAACTGGTTTATTTTATGTAAGATACTGTACATCTATCGTCTCACTTTTCACCGTTGCCCGTTGTTACTTATAAGGTATGAGGTATAAGGCGCAGGGTATAGGGCCCTTCCACCTTCAACCTTCCACCTTACTCCTTCAACCTTCCACCTTCAACCTTCTACCTCATACCTTATATCTTCCACCTTACTCCCTCCACCTACTCCACCTCCCTCTTACCAGCTTGTCCATCCACCATCCACCCGTAAATTATGCCCGGTTATATATGATGCGGCTCCAGACAATAAAAAAGCAACCGCCCCTGCAACTTCTTCCGCGTTTCCTATACGACCCATGGGCGATAGCTGTGCCAGTCTTTCAACAAAAGCCGGGTTATCCCTTTGCACAGCAGGATGAGGAAAAGGACCAGGTGAAATGCAGTTGCATCTTACATTCATCTTCCCCCAGTGAACAGCCAGGTATCTTGTCATTTGTATAATTCCTGCCTTACCAACACCATATTCTATCGGATTTTTATTCATAGGCGCTTCATATACCTCCGGGTGTGGCGACACCGATCCATACATGCTCGAGAATAACACAATGCTTCCGCTGCCCCGCTTTGCCATTTGTGCGCCCACCTCCCGTGACAATAAAAAAGTAGCCGTCAGTCCTGCATGATTTACTTCATCAAACTCTTTTTCAGTCAGCTCTTCCATTTTTTTTGATGTAGAACCAAAGGTGAGGTTTACCAACCCGTCGGGCACGCCATACTTTTCAATCTGATCCGATACAAATCGTTGAACTCCGGCGCCATCCCTCACGTCTAAACTGGCAGCAGTAACATCCGCGCCCAATGCTGCAGATTGTACAAATGCAACGGCACGATCTTCCAGGTCAATACAAATTATTTTTGCACCTGCATGCTTCAGTACAATCACTGTTGCCTGTCCAAGATAGCCCGCACCTCCAACTACCCAGATCAACTTATCGCGCAAATGAAAAATGGGGATAATTTCTTTACTCATGTTATTTGATTTATGATGTAATGGATGATCATTGTTCTCACTGCGCTATGCAAAAGTGATTACCTGCCTTAACGCACCACCCGTGGCCAACCGCTCAAAACCCTCATTTATTTGTTCCAGGGCGATGGTATGCGACAAGAGCTTATTTACAGGCAGGCGTCCGGTTTGATACAACGAAATAAAAGCCGGGATATCGCGGGCAGGTATGCAACTACCCAGGTAGGAGCCTTTTAAAGTGCGTTCCTCGCCTACCAGTAAAGCCGGCGATAAAGAAAATGTTTTAGAAGGATGGGGCAGCCCTGCTGTAACAGTTGTACCTCCTCTTTTTGTTGCGGCATATGCAAATTCAAGGGCATTGATCACGCCGGCAAATTCAATGGCAATATCCACTCCGCCACCGGTAAGGTCTTTTACATTTTGCACGGCATTTGAATCTGCGGGATCTATTATATGCTGTGCACCCCATTGTAATGCCATTGCTCTTTTCTGCGGATTTATATCTGCAGCAATCACGGTAGCTGCTCCACCGGATATAGCACCCAATACAGCGGCCAATCCTACTCCGCCCAGTCCCGCAATTAAAATCGTTTGTCCCGCAGTGAGGCGTGCTGTATTTATTACTGCTCCTACACCGGTTAAAACTGCACAGCCGAAGAGTGCTGATATTTCATAAGGAAGTATGTTATTGATTTTTACCAGCGACATTCGTGATGCAACAACGTATTCTGCAAAGGCGGAAACGCCCAGGTGATGGTGAAGAGGGTGAAGATGCTGATTTTTCAGGCGGGTATCACCATTTAATAAAATACCCTTTGTGTTGGCCCCCGCCCCCGGCTCACACAATGCAGGACGCCCTGTTATGCAGGGCAAGCAATGACCGCACATGGGAACGAAAGAAAAAACAACATGATCGCCCTGCTTTAAATCCTTTACTCCCGCCCCGCATTCCATCACTTCCCCGGATGCTTCGTGCCCCAGTACCATGGGCAATGGTCTTGCCCGGCTTCCGTCAATAACAGACAAATCGGAATGACACAATCCCGCCGCATGAATTTTTACCAGTACTTCGTTAAAACCGGGAGCACTTAAATCAACATCCTCAATGTGTAATGGATTGCTTTCGTTATACGGACGGGGTTTTCCCATCTCATACAATACCGCAGCTTTTATTTTCATACGCTTTGTATATAATTGAGCTATGAGCCATGAGCTATCAGCTATGAGCGATTAGCTAAAGTATGCTAACGACAAGCAGATTCTTTCTTTCGTTTTTCTCTTACTTACTACTTACCACTTACCACTCACTTATGCGTTCAATCCGCCATCAATCAAAATATTCTCGCCATTGATATATGCACCTGCATCGGAAGACAGTAATACCATCAATCCTTTGATATCGTCATTATTGGCCATCCTGCCCAGCGGGACTTTCCTGCAATAATTTTGCACGAATTTTTCTGGTTGATTGTTGAACAATCCTCCCGGACTCACAGCGTTAAACCGTATGTTCTTTCCCGCATGTGTTTTGGCCATAAAACGGGTAAGCATGATCAACCCCGCGTTGTGAAAACAATAGTCCGGCGCTATATCTCCCATGCCCGGTATTCCTTCATAATTTGAGTAAATGGGTGCATACATACCCATCATCGAACTGATGTTGATCACGCTTCCACCGCCCGTACGGACGATCAAATCCGTCATCTCCCGCAGTATAAACATCATTCCGGTGGCATTCACTTTCATGGATTCATCAAACTGTTCAATAGGAGCGCCATATCCTTTCATGGGGCGACTTACCGCATTATTGACAAATACATCAAGCTTACCAAACTGATCCTGAATATGCTCTTTTAATAACAATACAGAATCCTTATCCGCCTGGTCAACCTGCATACCGTGCACATCCAATCCTTTCGTGCGGAAATCCGCAGCCGTTCTTTCAATAGCGTCCAGGTTGCGGGAGGCAATCACAACAGTAGCGCCCGCTTCGCCTAATCCTTCTGTTATGGAACGGCCATAGTTGCCTGCACCTCCTGTTACCAGCGCCACCTTGTTTTTTAAACTGAACAACTCCATTACGTTCATGCGCATTATTTTAAATGAATGATTTTTCCACCGGCCAGCCTGCTTTCTTCGGCAGCGATTACGGTTTGAATGATATTTTTTGTTTTAGAAAAATCCAGTCCTGGTTTTCCTTCCTGTACGCTTCGTACAAATTCTATAATATTATCGCGGAACATGGAATATGAATTTTTAATATCTGCCATCCGCCAGGCCTGCTGTCCAAAGAATGTTAACTGAAATGTGCCTGAGATGTCCATAAACAAGTGGATGGTTGCCGGTAGTCCGTTTTCAAAAACAATATGCACCACATCTCTCCCCTTTTCACCTATATGCTGAACGGTAGCAACTTTTGGGTCATCCAGTGTTGCAAACATCGCTTCAATCATGTGAACGCCATATTTCAGCCAGTCTTTTTTTCCTACAGCGGTAACGAGCTCAAGCTTGCCCAACGATGCAAGGTCCTGCCTAACAACCCGGCACTCATTGGCATAGCGCATAGAGGAGCAGGACATGATAAATTTACCGTTGGCCTGTTGTTGTTCGAACCAGTCCATATCTTCCTGTTTAATGGCCAAAGGTTTATCAATAAAAAGGGGAATACCCGCTTCAACAAACGGTATAGCCATTTCTAAATGAAATTCAGCATCATCACGGGCAAGTATAACCGCGTCTACGTGCCCTATCATACCCGTTGCTTTCTCTGCCACATGATCAATGCCTGAGGAAGCAGCAATGCTTTTTGAGATGCCTGCATCCTGGGTCCATACATGCGTTACCCGGGCATCCGGCAACCCCAGGGTATCTTCGTTGGCCTTAAGATAAGCCGTAACGGCTGGGTATCCCTTCCGGGCTATTTCTTCCCCATCATACTTGCCATTTATTATAGAAGACCAGGAATAAGGGTGGGCGTTGCCGGTACTCATTCCAATAATACCGATTTTGATCATTTGAAATTTAAAATTTGAAATTTGAGCCACAGCGGCACGAATAATAGTTTATGGTTTATAGTTTATCGTTTGTAGTTTGTAGTTTACAGTTTTTTGGGTGCTGCGCACATTTTCACACTTCCACATTTTCACATCTCCACATTTTCACATTTTCACATCTTCACATTTTCACATTTTCACCTCTCCACATTTTCAAATTTTCAAATTTTCAAATTTTCAAATTTCTTACCTCAGCCACCCCATCCTATCCCAATAGGGCAGGTTAAGGAAAGCCGGGTCGGGATAAGCCAGCGATTGTGCGGCAACCAGTTGGTCATTTGTAAGATAACGACCATTAGCCGCTGCAAGCGATTGCTTCAAATAGTCAATCTTATCTATACCAACCAATACCGATGACACCTGGGGAAAAGACAGCGCAAATTTTACCGCGAGTTCAGGCAGGTTGCTAATATTTCCATTTACCAAGCTTTGATACTGCTGAATATGTTTTTCCACCGGCGCCAGCATGGCATGCAACCCTGTACCCCTGTTGCTCAGCAAGCCCTTTAATAAAACTGACCTTACTACTATGCCCACACCTTTCTCTTCTGCAAGATCAAACAAGACTTGCTGCCGTTGGTCCATGAGGTTAAAGGGCAACTGCACCACATTCCATACATCAGATGCCATTACCATTTTTGTTTCTTCGGCTGAATAGGTGGACACGCCAATGGATCGTACTATACCTTTTGTTTTCAGCTTTTGCATTTCCTCAGCAATTACCTCCCGGTCCAGTATCTCCATATCACCCTGGTGCAGCATGTACAAATCAATATAATCCGTCCGCAGCGCCTTCAGGCTTTCTTCAAGAGACTGACGGATGATCTTTCTTAACGTCTCATCGCCCGGCAGGTTTCCTTTGTCATCTCTGAAATGCCGGCACTTGGTACACAATACAATTTCATCCCTGCGTCCTGCAAATGCCTTTCCCATAATATTTTCACTCACACCATACATTCTCGCCGTATCAAAGAAATTCAGGCCGCTATCCAACGCCGTTAGTAAAAGTTGCACCGCATCTTTTTCAGGGAGCATATCCTCTTCCCACTTCACGCCAATGCCATAGGGCAATCCAATTTCTACCCCACCAAAAGCAATCTCCGAAACCGCTATGCCTGTATTTCCTAAAAATCTCCGCTGCATCGTTTATTGTTTTTCTAAATAGGAACTATTGCCTGTTTGGCCTGACCCGTTAAAAGCCCGGATCAATGCGCTGTAATAATTTTTTAACCCTACCACATCGGCGCCAATGCTTACAAACTGGTAGCCCATTTCATTCAACTCCTTTAAGTTGGCCGGACTACCAACCGTACCCGCAAACTTGCCATGTTTCTTTGCAAGGCCGGCGATCCTTTTTCTCGTTTCAATAAGTGCAGGATGATCCCAGACCCCGGGCGCTCCTATACCCTGGCTGAAATCGCCCGGACCAAAAAACAACATATCGTATCCGGGCAATGCAGCAATCTCATCAAGCTCTTCTAATGGTTCCGGGTCTTCAATCTGCAGAATGGTAAACCTTTGCTGGTTGGCTTCCTTTAAATACGCATTAAAATCAACACCGGTATAACCACCATCGGCATTGCCGCCATCAATCGCTCTTCTGCCCACGGGATGAAACCGTGTGTGGTGAACGATTTCCCGGGCATCTGCCAGGCTCATAATATGCGGTACCATAATACCGGTAGCATCCAGTTCAAGGGGTTTTATATAGTTGTTGTACGCACCGCGCGGTACGCGAACAAGTATATCCGTATCATGGGCCTTGGTAGCCCAAACAGAAGCCGCAATCACCGACCAGTCCTGCCCGATATGTTCCTGGTCTACCCATACGCAATCAAACCCCGCCAGGGCCGCTATTTCGCAAACCTTAGGGTCGCTGAGATTGATCTTAATGCAACTAACGGTTTCGCCAGAACGAAGTTTTTGCAGCACCCTGCTTTTTCGCATTTGTGTCATAATGAATGGTATTTTATGTCACTGCCTCACCCCAACCCCTCTCCGCCGGAGAGGGGCTAAAGGTGTTCTCCCGAAGCGGAATTCATCTATTTCTAAAATTGTTTCATAAACAATAACGACTTTTAATATCCCATTCAGTCCCTATACCAGATATTTCTCTAAAACAAATATCTGATACTTGTTTTTCAGGAGCGTCCGGGCACGGGTTTAAACAATAGCCTGTCTGCATAACTCAGTATTACACCCGCAACAATACCGGCTACCAGTGATACCGGCATGATCCATAGTACGGTTATTCCAAAAACGCCCCAGAAGGCAACAGCAATAGCCACGGCTACCGATATAACGCCAGCCCAAAATGTACCTCTTTCCGTTGCAAAAGGTACAAAAAGCGCCATGAAAAAAAGTACAAATAAGGGGGCAACAAAAAGATTAACCACTTTCATGATCACATCCAATAAATTGCCGGGCACTTCACCCACAAAAAAGCTAAGCGCCAACACCATAGCTCCTGTGAGGTAAGAAAGCTTTTTTACCTGTTTCAGCGGATCCGGGGCAGGCGCTGTTTTTTTCCGGAAGCGCTTAATGATATCTTCAGCTATGACCGAAGAAACACTATTCAACCCCGATGACATACTCGACATGGCCGCCGCCAGCAGACCCGCTATTACAAGTCCTGATATACCTGGTGGCAGTCCTATCATGATAAACCGTGGAAAAAGCGTATCTGCCTGCTCGTTAATATTTTTTCCCGCCAGCAGAAAATCCTGGTTGCTGGTAAAATACGCCAGCATTGCCAATCCCACCAAAGCAAGAAGGATATATGCGATAATATTGGAGTAGAGTGATATCCGGAACGATTTACGCGCCGCATGAATATCTTTTGTAGACAGGTACCGTTGCACTGCCATCTGGTCGGAACCGGAAGTACAAACATACCATACAAAAAGCACCAGTACGGCATTGCCAAGCGTTGTGCGTTCCAGCGGGTCAAAGCCCAGCCGGAGGGCATCCCAGTGCGCCGGCCATTCGGCGGGAAATATCGCTGAAAATGATCCCAACTGAAAGCACACCACAACGATACTCAGCAGCGCTCCACCCAAAAATATTCCGGATTGTATTACATCGGTTACCACCACCGCTTTCAATCCACCCATGGAAGTATAAAAAATGGTAACAATGGTAAGTAAGGCTCCGATCCAGGGTACATAAGACCGGTCGAATTGTATTACGGAATACAGAGCCACATCTACTGTTACATAAATGATGGTGGCCATCCACAGCAACCGCAGCGAAAGGAACATGAAGATGGCCAGCATGCGCACACTGAGTCCCAGCTTTTTTTCCAGTATTTCATAAGCGCTGGTTACCTTCATTTTCATGAAACGGGGAATAAGCCACCATCCCACCACGTAGTACACCAAAGGGAATGCAAGTATGCCCGTAAAAATAACCGGGCCATGCTGGATCATCTCACCCGGATAAGTAAGATAGCTCAGTGTGCTCATGAGCGTGGCAAACAGCGATATGCCTACAGCGGTAGGATTCATCTTCCGGCCGCCAAGCAAATAATCGTCCTTCGTTTTATTTTTCCGGGAATAGAACCAGCCTATAAAAAGCATACCTGCACCGTAAGCAAACAAAACGATCCAGTCTAAAAGCGTGAGTTGTGTGCCGGTAGCAGGAATTTTTATCAGGTGAAAAATCATTTGTGAGATTTATTAAGCCAAATATCTGCCGTTATTAAAATGAATTGCTCCTTTGATCCAAAAATACTTTTCCTGTTTTAACACGGCTGTTACTTTCATCCGGATATATGATACTATTTTTCAGCACAAGGCCGGTCGTGCCCGCCGTTATATAGAAAAACTGCACTTTTGCGTCCTGTATTATGCAAGCCGTGTAAACCCTGTGCCGGCAGTATAGTTTCCCGTCTCTTCAGCAAGGGCGCCATCTGCAATGATCTTTTCCATACCGGCAAGTACCTGGTCAAGCGCTTCCAGCAATGCCGCCATATGCCTCTCTTCATGTGCGTACATTAAATAAAAGATAGAGGAAACCAGGAATCCTTTCTCCAGCATTTTCCGGATGTAGAGGGTTTTGGCCGCCGGCGCATTTTCGGCCAGTTGAAAAGTTAAAGTGGGTGTGGCGGGCATTCCGCCAATTTCAATTGCACAGGAGGGATACCGGTCGGTTATCTCCTTTAAGGTACGTTGAAATTTTACGCCTTTCTCCCACACCAACTGCTGAACATTTAACTCCTGCATTTTTTTGAGCACAGCGAGTGCCGCGGCAGTACCTACGCCATCCGTCCAGTAACTCGACGAAATAAAACTATCTTCCGCCCCGCTCATCACCTGCTCACGGCCAACAATAGCCGCAAATGGAAATCCATTGCTCATGGCTTTTGCATACACAACCATATCGGGGTCAACGCCAACTTTTGACAGCGCCCCGGGGAATCCGTATCTCAAGCCGCTGGTAATTTCATCCACTACAAATACCGCGTTTTTCTGCCTGCACTTTTCCTGTATCCTTTCCAAAAAGTGATCCCGTGGAAATTGCGACCGCATGGGTTCCATCACCACGGCTGCAAAATTATCGCCTAAGGCCTCAACCGCAGCCTCAAAAGAATCGTGGTTATTATACTGAAAAGGCACTGAAGTTCCGGCAAGTTCGCGGGGTACGCCTTTGGGTTGCAATCCAGGCAGTAAATGACCATCCAGCGCCCCCGTAGCCCCTATGTTAGCAGCAAGATACCAGTCGTGCCAACCATGATACCCACAGAAGGCTATACCGCTTTTACCGGTAGCGGCCCTGGCTATGCGTACCGCCATTGCCATAGCTTCCCCGCCGCCCCGGCCATAACGAACCTTTGCGGCCCAGGGATGCAATTGCAGCAATACATCCGCCAGTTCTGCTTCTTGCGGATTAACGAGCGAACAGTAAGTGCCGGCTGTAAGTCTGCTTTGAACAGCGGCAGTTACTTCTTCATCGGCATAACCGAGTAACACCGCACCGATGCCTCCGGCAAAATCAAGATAACGCTTCCCGGACATATCCCAAACTTCGCAACCTTTACAACGGGAAAAATAAGAAGGCCAATGCAGCGGGTCAAACATCTCCGCGCGCTTGGACAATAACCCCGTGCCGCCGGAAATAACGGTACGCGCCTGTTTCCACAAGTCCGGTCCGGCTACTGCTTCCGGCATTGTCTGTTCGGGCAAATGAGGCTTCAGCAAACGCAGCGCATTGTTCAAAAATACATCTTCCACATCCGTTTTTGTTAAGCCCGCGTCTTCACAGGCTTCGCAAAGCGACAGCAGCGACTCAATTCCAATCAAGGTCATATCATTGGCGGTTGGAGGCTTGTAGTTTTCCTGAATAATTTCGGGGTGAAGCCAGAAAAAATAGTTGCCGGTGGTAATACAACGTCCCCGCATTTCGCTTACCGCAAAATCAGATCCCCAGAGTATGCGTTTCGGGCCCAATGCTTTGATGGCTGCCTCAAAAGATGCTGCTTCACAAATGGCCGATGTGTCCACCACCACATTATCCAGATCAGCGAGCGTATGCAAACCATTACGGGCATTGCGGTAATTGAAGCTACGGGCTATATGCGCCAGGATCAGTTGTGCACGCGGGTAGGTACGGCATAGCCTGCGTATTTCTTTTTGGTTATCCGCATCGTCTACGGCTCCATCACGAACGATGTGCAGCATCATTACGCCTTTCGTTTCGTGCAATATTTCCCACATCCATTCCGGGGCGTATTCGGTTATGGAAGCATTCATGGTATCAGGCCGGGACGCGTAACAATGGTATACTTTTATCCCACAAAACAACCCGCTTCGCAATTGCTCCGCCACCTTAACCGGGTCATCGCCGGGGGATACCACCATCAGCGACCGGCTGAGTGCTGTTCCATCTTGCCCGGCTTCCTTTGCCACCCATGCATTCATGGCTCCGCGATCGGCGGTTTTCCGCGGCATTCCAAAATAGAGTCCATGAATTTTCCTGGCGGGCATGTAACGTTGCAGGGCATTGCGGTGCTCCTCACAGCCAAGGATACCTGCATTTTCTAAAAAAGACCATTCTCCTGCGGGAAAATGTGAAGGATGGTAGGGATGGGTATGAATATCATAGATTTCATCGGGTACGAACCCCTTAATAATGGATACCGAAAGCTTCTTATCCTGTTCGCTTAATGTTTTGATATACTTCATAGTAAAGGGTTTGTTGATTCCAAACTTTTTGCTTTAAATAATTATCATTTTCGGTTGCACAGATGCTTTTTTTAGCAGGTTGAACAAAATAATTGTATCCACCATGTGGACGGGCTTTATCTGTCTTTTGCTGTTGGTTACTTTTTTTCGGAAAAAAGTAACCCCGACTGAATAACTTCAGTCGGGCAGGCAAAAAAACCGCCCGAAATTGATATACAACCCGATTTCGGAAAGTAGCCCTGATGGCGCTTTATGCTACTGTGATTTCAGCTTCATTTCGCTGCTGCTTTCTCTGATAATCTTTTTTCGATTTTTAAAATAGCATAGGCCGCGGAAGCCTGCACATCGGCATCATCTGCCGGCACGCCTGTTGGATCTGCATTACGCATCCATCCCGTAAGAAGAGGCAAATGTTCCTTACTGCCTGCAACAGCCAACCCTGCGGCTATATCCATTCTTAGGCCCTTATCTTTTTTATTGCTGAGTGCAAGCAGCCGGTCGAAAATTTTTTTATACGTTTCACCTGTCTTAACCTCCGGGGGAGCAGTAAGCAATGCAGCATTTAAAAAACTGATTTCAGCTTCTGCACCCGCAGGCAACATTAACGTCCTGGATTGTAAAACATCCCAGTCTGCCATTTTCAGTTTACCGCTGTTGCGCAGTACGTACGCGGCTATCCGTTGCTGTACTATATCTTCATTTGCATCCGGCAGCCTGCCCAGGAAATATTTTTGAGCCGACTGCATAGAATCGGCATTGGTATAAGCAATGGCCCAGTGCGCATAAGCGCTAAGACTTTTAACGCTGCTTTTCAGCGCGTCCTGCGTTTCAAACGGATAGTCTGGTAACGGCGACATTTTCAATTTCGCCATCGTTTCAATGGCATGGATCCTGTCTTTACCCGCAGTATCTAAAAAGGCATTTACAATTTGCTTTTTATATTGAGTGACTTCGGCACTATCGCTTACCTGTGCAAGTACCCTCCAGATGCCGACGCGGTACTGTGGTTTTTCGTTAAACAGCTCCAGTTCTTTTAAAAAAGCCTGCTTAATGCCCTCAGCATTTCCCGTCCATATTAAAAACTCCGCAGCATGCACTTTTACCCATTGCTGTTGTGTTTGCATAACTGTATGAAGCACCTGGATGGATTCGTTTTTGAGTTCAGGCGAAACCACCGGCGCAGCCGTTTTCTCAGAACTGTCATTGCAGGCTATCATAAAAAGAATGGTGCAAAAAGGGATTATAAAATATTTTTTGTTCACGGAATGGACTTGAATCTGTTCAGGATTAATTTTTTGTGATGTTTAGCTTTAACAGGACGCCCTGATCATAAGGCAATAAAAACTGAATTTTACATATACTCGATTACGATCCGCCGGGGCGGATCGTAATAACAGGAATTTTATAAACGCGCTCGCAGATTTTTATGATTTATTTCTTTCCCGTCATTTGGTTCTTCTCATTAATTCTTTCAACCGCACACCTGGAACCTCACACCGCACCCCTTCTTTCCTCCTGCAATTTCTTCATGTATCTTTCTTTCGCCTCAATATCTTCCTTCGCCGATTCTCCCCAATAGATCAGCCCCATGGCCTTTCTTGTTCTGCCCGCGGTTGTATTTGCGCCCGCCCGGTGAATGGTGAGAGAATGATGCACCAGCAGGTCGCCCGGGTTAGCCGGGAAAGCAATTTCCTCTTTCAGATCTTCTTCGGTTCCAAAATCAATTATGCCCTGCGAAAAACCAAGCGTTGTGGTACGTCCGTGTATGCGCATTCCTTTTTTATGCGACCCCCTTATATATTTTACACATCCATTCTCTTCGTCTACCTTTTCCAGTGCCAGCCACATGGTAACCGCTTGTTGCGGATCCAGCATAAAATAATATCCGTCCTGGTGCGGTGGCGTTGCTTTACCGATCTTTGGCGGCTTATTAAAATATTCCACTGTTTTACAAATCACGTCCTCATCCAGCAAAGCCTTAGCGATGGCTTCAAACTTACTGTCTGTCGCCAGTGTTTTAAAATACGGATCGTATTTTTCAAGATCCTGCATTTGCTTTAAGGTAGCAGCATCATTTTTATCCTCATAAAAATAATGACCGGCTGCCATGGAAGGGATTTTCTCCGCAATGAAACGACGGATATTTGTATTCAACACTTCTACTTCTTCCTGCGAAAGGAAACCGGGAATATATACGTATCCATCCTTGTCAAAAGAGGATTTTAGATATTGTGCATCCATATAGCTATTTTAAAAGTTAAAAAAAATCAATCATAAAAACGAAACGCATACAGATCAGCATCATGAAGCACAAAACGCAGGCGGATAGGTTTTCCGGACAAAGCGCCCAAATTGCTTCCTCCTTTCCATTCAATAATACGTTCAATAGTATCGCCGAAGACCGGCTGTATATCTTTCAAAGCAAATTCCGGAATAGCTACACCTTTTTCATCCTGTATTTCTACCTTAACAGCACCCGCTACTGAAGTCGAAAAATTGATTGATAGTTTACTACCTTTAAATCGAAAAGGCCGTGTAACGATTTCTCCGCCGGACATTGGTGCATTGACCGATACAAAGCCATCAAGGCGCATTGTATAGCGCCTCAAATCACTGGTTAGGGCTTCGCCTGTCCACGAGTTTTCTGTTGAATAGAAGGACATTTCATTTGGAGCTCCCGGTAGATCCGATCTGGTTTCAGCAATTCCCCAGCATATATACTGATGCCCGTAATTCCAGGTACCCGTTCTTTCTATCCCGGGCCGGAAAAAGCTTTCATCCCATCTGTAAAAAGATACACCATCCCTGCTGCTCATCAACATTGCATCTGTAAGCGCTGTGCCATAACGCAAATGGTGGCTACTCCTAAACTCCCTATGCGGAAGATCGGGAAGAGCCCGCATTGAAGAAGACCAACCCAGCTCAATGTAACGTGTAGGAGTACCCAATAAAATATGGGGGGCCCTGTAATATGCATTCACCTGGTTGGTATAGAGCTCTGTTCTCATGGTATCATCATAAGTAACATCTTTTAAATTGGTCCAGTGTATAAAATCTTTTGATACCGCAGTACGCACAGCCCTGACGCCTCCGGATGTGAGTGTATTTTCGCTTTTACCATCCTTAAAATACCGCCAGTATGCTCTGTACTCTTTTTTAACACTATCCCAAAAACCCACATTTTGGGAATCGAATGCTCCTTCTGTAATCACAGGTTTATCAGCCATGGGTAACCAATGAATAGCATCCGCTGATTTAAAAGCGAATAATCCCCGGGGGTTACTTGAGCACACAAATGCTTTATAACGGGCGTCAGCCGGCGCACCAGGATTAATATCCTTGAACATGGACGCATTATCTCCCATTTTCAATTCCACACCGGCTATATTACCGCTCATGATAACGATATTATTCTTTTTAGAGCCATTTACTTCATGTATGCCCAACTCTGGTTTAGTCCAGGATATTCCATCAGCACTTTCAGCATAACAGATATAGAAAGGGTGAGCTTCTTTGAGGCTTTCCTGGGTAGTCGCGATATGAGAACCGCGATAGTACATCCTGTAAATACCGCCATCTTTGAATAAGCTATGATAACCACATGTATTGCCTTCCCATGGCTGATCATGTACAATTGCTACTCCTTTAGATTCAGGGTGATGTAAAACCCGCTGTGCTTTTCCGCTAAAGCTTTCAATCATAAATTCGTCAATGAACAGCTCTCTCCGGGAACCTATATCAATAATTTCATTTGTCTTTTGTGCAAACAGAAAAGAAATATTTGTTGTTAAATACAACAAGGCAGCCAGGAAGAAAAGAAATCGCCTGCAATACATTTTCAACTATTTTTCTTATCATTATTGTCCGACTAAAGTCGGGTTAAAATGTCGTGTAACCCTTTACTGTTAAAGGTTACAGACGAAAAATCAGTTGTTTCAAAAGTGGGGGAACCTCCCCCTGATTTATTACGGCGAAAAAGCAA